>JAEEGL015594507.1_pt1 | contig 40296 bp, 38 predicted proteins | sample 9134231 | NCBI WGS metagenome assembly JAEEGL01 (sample SAMN16246548, study PRJNA631951) | gut metagenome | biome: gut microbiome; feature: rumen; material: fiber-attached | host: Bos | place: Iran: Karaj | collected 2018-10
GTTTTCGCTCGGACATGTATGTTTCTATGGAATGGGAGCTTATATTACAACGTTGCTGATGACTCAGCAGAATGTAAATTTTTTTCAGGCAACGATAATCAGTACCTTGCTTACAAGTGTATTTGCAATGCTTCTTTGCTTCCCGACCTTAAAACTTCGAGGTGATTATCTTGCTGTTATTACACTTGGATTTGGTGAAGTATTCAGATTGTTTTTAACAAATGAGGTTGATATAACCAAGGGCCCTGCAGGTATTCCCAATATTCCCGATCCGGTGATATTCGGATATGAGATAAGCAGCAAGCAGGCATATTTCTACTTCATCGCAATCATAGTTGCAATATTCATCATATTTATGAAACGTTTTAACAATTCCGGATTTGGAATGTGCATGATGGTCGTAAATGAAGATGACATAGCTGCAACAGCTCTCGGACTTAATGTTATCAAATATAAACTCTGGGGATTTGCAATCGGCGGTGGAATGGCAGCTTTCATTGGAAGTTTCTATGCAGTGTATATGGGAATGATTTCACCGACTTCATTTGCATATGCCGAGTCAATCAAAATGGTGTCAATGGTGGTCCTTGGAGGTATGGGTTCAATACCGGGTTCAATAATTGGCGCAGTGCTTCTCACTGCACTTCCGGAAGTCCTCAGAACATTTTCGGAATACAGAATGGTTTTATATGGAGCACTTATGGTTGTAATGATGATTTTCAGACCTGAAGGAATTTGGTCACGATCTAACAGAATGCTTAATGAATATAAGATAAAAGCATTTGAAGGAGTCAGAAAAAATAACCTGCTTTAGAGCAACGATAAAGGAGGCAGTGGTATATGAATGAAATTATTGAGACAAAAGAAGTAACAATAAAATTCGGCGGACTGGTTGCTGTTGACAGTGTCAATCTTGTTCAGAAGAAGGGAGAAGTGCTATCGCTTATCGGACCTAACGGAGCCGGTAAGACGACGCTGTTTAACCTGCTGACGGGAGTATATCGTTGCACTACGGGCAATATCTTTTTCGATCATAAGAACATTACGAAACTCAAAGCACATGAAAGAACAAAACTTGGAATAGCAAGAACATTTCAGAATATTCGTCTTGTAAAGAGCATGACGGTACTTGAAAATGTTTTAATTGCACATCCGGAATGTAATGGCGAAAGTTTTTTGACAGCATTGTTCAGACCAGGGAAAGCTAATAAAAGAAGACGACAGGTGATTGCAGAATGCATGGAACTTCTCGATATAGTCGGACTTAAGGAGATGGAGTCAGAAATGGCAACTTCACTGCCTTATGGAAAGCAGAGACTTCTTGAGATTGCAAGAGGACTTGCTACAAAACCAAAGTTGTTGCTTCTTGATGAGCCCGGTGCCGGAATGAACAACTTTGAAAAGGAAGAACTGACGGATGTAATCCATTACATCACGGAAAAAATGAATGTCACGGTTCTGATTATTGAACACGATATGAAATTTGTTATGGGAATATCGGACCGGATAATCGTTCTTGATCACGGTCAGAAAATCGCTGAAGGTAAACCGGCTGAGATACAGACAAACCAGAGAGTTATTGAAGCATATCTTGGTTCCGGAGAATTCAAGGATGGTGATGATGAAGATGACACTGACAGAAAGGAGGCTTAGGTATGGGCAGGATATTAGAGGTAAAAAATTTATCTGTAAATTACGGCGTAGTACCTGCATTGAAAGAAATTTCCTTTCATGTTGATGAGGGTGAAACAGTTGCACTTATCGGACCCAACGGTGCGGGAAAGACAACTACGATGCATACAATCTCAGGATTGCTTAAACCTAAAAGCGGTGAAATCGAATACTGCGGCAAAAACATAGTAGGTCCTGACGCATATAAGCTGGTGGCTGCCGGTATATCTCAGGTTCCTGAAGGCAGAGGAATATTTCCAACTCTTACTGTTTCGGAGAACATTGATATCGGAGCATATCTCAGAAATGACAAAAACTCAATTAAAGAAGATAAGGAATGGGTTTATCAGTTGTTTCCAAGACTTAAAGAACGAATGAAGCAGATAAGTGGAACACTTTCGGGTGGCGAACTTCAGATGCTGGCTATGGCCAGAGCGCTTATGGCAAAACCCAAGCTTCTCCTTTTGGATGAACCTTCAATGGGATTGGCTCCCGTAATTGTCGAAGATGTATTCCACATAATCAGACAAATCAATAAAGAACAGCATACGACAATACTTCTTGTCGAGCAGAATGCCAACATGGCACTGACAGCTGCAAACAGGGCATACATTATTGAAGTCGGTCAGATAATCCGAGAGGGAAATGCAAAGGATCTGATGAAGGATAACGAAATTCAGAAAGCATATCTAGGTCTGTAAAAATACATTTGATTTATTAAACAATTCCATCAGGAAAAGAGGACACAGTATGAAGGATTTTATTTTCAAACTTCCAACAAAAATAATTTTCGGAGAAGGAGCATCGCTTAACTTAAAACCGGTTCTTGAGCAGTTCGGAATAAAGAAAGTAATGGTTGTGACCGACCAGGGTATTGCCGGAACGGAGGGTTTTAAGAACCTGATTAATGGACTTGATAACCAAAAAGTAGATTATTGTGTTTTTGACAATGCTATTGCCGATCCCCCGATAGAGGCGGTTGACGAGGCCAGAGATATTTTAATTGAGTCAGGTGCAGATGGTGTTGTTGCCGTTGGCGGAGGCAGTTCAATTGATACGAGTAAAGCAATGTGTATGCTGGTGACTAATGAGGGTTCAGTGAGAGAGTATTTATTTGGAGGAACAAAGACAGTAACAAACAGACCTCTTCCTCTAATTGCAGTACCGACTACAGCAGGCTCAGGCTCAGAGGTTACAGCGGCTTCTGTTATTACTGACAATCAGAATAATATAAAACTTTCCGTAACCCATGAATATCTCATGCCGCTGGCAGCTATAGTAGATCCGCTTATGCATATCGGAATGCCTCCGATGATTACGGCAAGTACAGGTATGGACGCATTGACACATGCAATTGAAGCATATGTTTCGTTAAATGCAGAGCCGGTCAGCGATATGTATGCAGAAACAGCTATCAGAGTGATAGGTGAGAATATAAGGACTGCAATGTTTAATCCGACAAATATTGAGGCCAGAAGCAATATGGCGCTTGCAAGTATATTTGCGGCAGCAGCTTTTCTGAATGCAGGACTTGGCGCCGTTCATGGTATATCACAGGCAATGGGAGGTATTGCTCACACACCTCACGGAATTGGCAACTCTCTGCTTCTCCCCTATGTAATGGAAATGAACCTGCCGGGTAATCCCGGGAAATTCAAAAAGGTTGCGGAGCTTCTCGGAGAAAATGTATCCGGGTTGTCGGAAAGAGATGGTGCGGAACTGGCGGTTAAAGCCGTAAAGCAGATGGCGTCGGATCTCAGGATACCCGATTCCTTAAAGGATCTGGCTATTCCTGTCACACCGGATATGTTTGACACAATAGTAGACGGAACGATGGCATACAGGCTCCTGGCTGTAAATCCCGTAAAAGTAAGACGTGAAGATGTATATGACATTTTAAATAAAGCCAATCATTAATTGTTAATTACATTCACTCAAGATAACTGACAAAACAATTACTGAATGAATGCAAATATATTTTTCAAGGAGGATTTTAATCATGGCAGAAGTAATGAAATTTGAAGATTTTAAACAGTATCTCAATCCCGTTTTTTACAAACACACAGACCTTATTGCCAAGAAAGCAAAGGGCTGTTACCTCTGGGATGTAAACGGTGAGAAGTATCTGGATTTCGTACAGGGTATTGCAGTAAATGCAATGGGGCACAACTTTGAGCCTATCGTCGAAGCGATAAAAAAACAGGCAGATAACCTTGTTAACGCATCATTCAACCTTGTCAATTATGAGTCAACACTTATGCTGGCAAAAAAGCTGGCCTGTGCAGCACCTGAGGGATTAACCTCAGTATTCTTTTCAAACGGCGGAGCGGAAGCTACAGATTCGGCTCTTAAACTGGCAATGTCGTATACGGGAAGATCTGCGGGAATAGCATTTATGGGTTCATTCCATGGACGTACGTGTGGAGCCACATCAATTACAGGCTCCAATTCAAAATATAGAAAGCATTATGAAGGGTTAATGGGTAATGTATATTTTGCTCCATACCCCGGCCGTGATCTTTGTCCACCGGAGATAGAAGCAGATAAGCGCGGTGAGTATGCATTATTCGAACTTAAGAAATTGCTGAGATATATTGTGTGTCCTGAGGATGTTGCATACATCTATATGGAACCTGTTATGGGTGAAGGCGGATATGTTGTACCTCCAAAGGAATTCATGCAGGAAGTAAGAAAAATATGTGATGAGAACGGAATACTCCTTATATATGACGAGATTCAGGCAGGTTTTGGAAGAACCGGAAAGATGTGGGCATCACAGCACTTTGATGTTATTCCCGATATTATGACTTGCGGAAAAGCCATTGCAGGAGGGCTTCCGATGAGCGCTGTTATTACAAAACCCGAGATAGCCGAGAGATGGCCTGTCGGTACACATGGAACCACATTTGGCGGCAACCCTGTGGCAGCTGCAGCAGGATGCGTTGTACTCGATCAGTTTGAAGATGGTTCGCTTCTTAAAAATGTAAATGAGATGGGAGAGTATCTCAGAGCTGAACTTAAAAAACTTCAGGAGAAATATCCCATTATCTATGACGTAAGAGGTCTCGGTCTTATGACAGCCATAGAATTTGCATATGAGGACGGAACACCGGCGCCTGAAATCTGGGCAAAGGTTAAAGCGGGATGTTTCAAGAGACACATGCTTACACTAAACTGTGGTGTTCATGGCAACGGAATGAGATTCGCAACACCGCTTAATGTCAAGAAAGAAGAAATAGATGAGGGACTCAGGATTCTTGAGGAATCATTGGCGGAACTTTAAAAGGGCGGTAAAAAACATACTGAAAGAGGTGAATATTATGGCAAAGGTTTTATATTACAACATTGATGACAATCTTGATTATGAAAACAGTCTTCTTAAGGAGTGGGGAATATCGGATATTGAGCTTATTGAAATAAAGGATCCCAAAGGTACGGAGAATTTCGTGTCTCATATAAACGAGGTTAAAGCAGAAGGTCTTGTGGTTGAATATGAATCGGTTACCGCTGAGGTAATGGACAGCTGCCCTACCCTTAAACAGGTTTCTTTACAGTCAATCGGTTATAACAACGTGGACATAAAAGCAGCTACCGAGAAAGGTATATCCGTAACCAATATTCCCGGCTTCTGTGCAGAGGAAGTATCTGTACATGCCATAGGTATGTTGATTGATCTTGTCAGAAAGATTTCGTTTTATGACAGAACCGTGAGATCGGGAAAGTGGGATCCGCTTTTGGGATATAAGACGTATCGAATGACCGGTAAAAAATTTGGAATGGTTTTCTTTGGAGAGATACCAAAGAAGATGGTCCCCGTGCTTAAGGCACTTGGTTTGAAGATACTTGTATATGCGCCTACAAAGACAAAGGAATTTCTTGCCGAATACGGATGTGAAAAAGCGGAGACACTTGAGCAGCTGCTTAAGGAATCTGATTTTGTATCACTTCACTGCCCGTTAATAAAAGATGTTACTTATCATCTCATAGGTGAGAAGGAACTCTCACTTATGAAGAAAGAAGCTTTTCTTATTAATACGGCGAGAGGTTCGGTGGTAGACGAGAAGGCACTTGTTTCAGCTCTTAAAACGGGAACGATAAAAGGCGCGGGAATCGATGTTATAGAAGACGAGGCTAATGAAACTTCAGAATTATTTGACTTGGAAAATATAGTTATCACACCGCATGCAGCATTTATTTCGGAAGATTCATTCTATGACGGAAGAAGGAGAGCACTTGAACAGCTTGTTCAGCGCTTTTCAAAGAAGGTTAAGCCCAGCACAATTGTTAATAAAGATGTAGATATCATCTTTTAATATATTTTAAGGAGGAAAAAAATATGGGAAGAATTCAGATTACAAGTGAAAAATGTGGTGAGTGTCATGGACCTTATGCACTTGGTGTAAAGATGGGAAACATGATTTTTACAACACAGATCGGAACAGACAAAACCGGAGAAATGGTTCCCGGCGGAATGACGGAGCAGACTAAGGCGACAATGGAGAATGCAAAGGCTGTCCTTGAAGCTGCAGGTGCATCAATGGCTGATGTTGCAAGAGTAACAATCTATATTTCCGATATTAACCTGATTCCGGAGATGAACGCTGTATATAAAACATATTTTGAGGAAGGGAATTTCCCGGCTCGTTGTTGTACACAGTGTGTGAAGATGGTTGACGGATGTCTCGTGGAAATGGAATTCACTGCAGTAATGGTTTAGTAAATTACTAATGCTTTTGGGCCGGATACCGGTCTGGCAAAGGCGTCAGGCTGTATCCGGTTTCAAATAATCAGATAAGAGAGGTGTTTGTATGTGCATTAGAGTCGATCAGCATTGTATTCTCGATGTAGAGAAAAAAGAAAAAAAAGTAAAAATCACAGTGGACGGAGAAGAAATAGATGCATATGAAGGCGAACCTATCCTTGCGGCTCTCCTTGCTGCAGGCATAAGGGTCAACAGATATACCGTTAAGAAACATGAACCCAGAGGTTTGTTTTGCGGGATTGGACAGTGTTCAGACTGTTCCATGGTAGTGGATGGAAAGGCCAATGTCAGAACGTGTATTACTCCTGTCAAAGCAGGCATGACAATACTGACTCAGGATGGCCTTAAATAACCTTATATCTCAGAAGTGCATTTTATGTAGAAAGGCAGGGTTATTGTTATGTTAGAGAGAGATGTCGTAGTAGTAGGTGCAGGTCCGGCAGGTCTTGCCGCTTCGATTGAAGCTGCCAAAGCAGGAGCTGACGTACTTTTAGTGGATTTGAATATGAAGCCCGGCGGACAGCTGTTTAAGCAGATTCATAAATTTTTTGGATCAAGTGCTCACAGATCCGGAACAAGAGGGTTTGATATAGGAAAGAAGCTTCTTGAAGAAGCGGAGAGCGTGGGAGTGGAGATTTGGCTTCAGAGTACGGTTATCGGAGCATTCCCGGGAAATCTTATTGCAATTGAAAAAGGTACGGATGGAGATAGTAAAGAGGTTATTACTATGAAATCCAAGAAACTGATTATAGCCACGGGTGCGAGTGAAAATGTTGTAAGGTTTAAAGGCTGGACAACACCCGGTGTAATGGGGGCCGGTGCAGCTCAGACCATGATTAATGTAAATCATGTAAAACCCGGCAAGAAAATTGTCATGGTTGGATCAGGTAATGTTGGTTTGATTGTTTCTTATCAGCTTATGCAGGCAGGATGCGATGTGGTAGCGCTGATTGAGGCTGCGCCAAAAATCGGCGGATATGCCGTTCATGCCGCAAAAATCAGAAGAGCAGGCGTTCCTATCTATACACAGCATACTGTTGTTGAAGCAATACCTGGTGAAGACGGTACGGTATGTAAGGTTGTTATCGCAAAGGTTGATGATAAATTCCAGCCGATTCCGGGAACCGAGCAGGAGATTGAAGCTGATACGGTAACTATCGGAGCAGGATTAAAACCTGCTACGGATATGGTTAAGCTTGAAAAATGTCAGCTTACATTTAACGGACCGTTTGGCGGATTTATTCCTCTTCACAATGACAAGATGGAAACTTCCAGAAAAGGAGTTTATGTTGCCGGTGATGCAACAGGCGTAGAGGAAGCTAATACTGCTCTTGAAGAAGGAAAGATTGCCGGTATCTCGGCAGTTGAATCTCTTGGTCTGATTGAACCTAAAGAAGCAGAGAAGATGCGTATTGAAATCTGGAAGCGTCTTGAGGCTCTCCGAATGGGGCCATTTGGAGAGAGAAGACAGCTTGAAAAGAATAATATTCTTGCTGAATATGAAGAGAAAATTGCGGTTGCAGTTGAGATGGATTAGGAGGGATGTCTTATGGCATTAGTTAATACAGGTTATTTGGAATTTGAAGAATTGAATGAAATCCAGAAGCTTCCTTCAAAGGAGCGTTATGAAAAAGGACCGGTTGCTGTAATTGAGTGTGTTCAGGAGATTCCCTGTAATCCATGTGAGGCAGCATGTAAGTTCGGTGCAATAAGTATAGGTGATCCTATTACCAACCTGCCGACATGTTCTCATGATAAGTGCACCGGCTGTGGTGTATGTGTTTCAAAATGTCCCGGACTCGCAATCTTTATTGTCAATAAAGCGTATTCAGAGACAACAGCGACAGTGGCATTTCCATATGAATACATTCCTACACCGGAAACCGATATGGAAGTTACGGCGGTTAACCGCAAAGGTGAACCTGTGTGCAGCGCAAAAGTAGTAAAGGTAGTAAATCCACCTGCATTTGATCATACACCGGTTGTAACTGTAGAGATACCAAAAGAATATGCTGATGAAGTCAGAAGTATCAAGCGATTATAGGAGGCGATTAGTATGGCAGAATATTTTAGTGATGATATGATTGTATGTCGCTGTGAGGAAGTTACAGTGGCTGAAATAAAAGAGGCTATTCATCAGGGCGCCCGCGATGTAGTAGGTGTTAAAAGAAGGGTAAGAGCCGGGATGGGGCTTTGCCAGGGAAGAACATGTGAGAAAATGGTACAGCAGATTATTGCACAGGAGCTTGGAGCGAAGCCCTGGGAAGTAGGTACATCATCGGCAAGACCGCCAATCAGACCAATTGCTTTTGGAGATTTGGCCAAAGGAATTGTTGAATAGGAAGGAGGAAATGTTTATGTCTATAGAATATGATGCAGTTGTAATTGGTGCAGGTGCTATAGGAACATCTGTCGCATATCACCTTGCAGACAGAGGACTGAAAACGTTACTTCTTGAAAAAGGAGACATTGCAAGCGGATCTTCAAGTCATTGCGATGCGGTTGGTCTTATCTGTGATAAGCAGCCCGGAATTGATACAAAGATGGGACAGTACAGTATCGATTATTATGAAGAACTTGCAAAAAAGTTTGACTTCGATTTTGAGTTCGAGCGAAAGGGATGTCTCTATGTCTGTGAAACAGAACCTGAATTCGAAGCAGCTTCCGAATATATGAGAAAGCAGAATGCAGACGGGTACCCTCTTCGTATGGTGGAAAATAAAGAACTCTGTGAGATGGAACCTCACATTTCAAAGGATATATTCGGAGCATTGTATACTCCGCCATCAGGATGTATTGCAGTCAGCCCATATAAAGTTTGCTTTGCTTTTGTTGAAGAAGGCAAGAAACTTGGTATGGAGGTTATGAGTTACTGCGATATTAAGAGAATCAATCTGAATCCGAAAAATAACGGAGTAGAGTCGATTGATACAAATAATGGAACAATTAAAACAAAACGTATTATAAACTGCGCAGGCGTATGGGCTCCTGAAATCGGTAAATTGGTCGGACTTGATATTCCAATTGAGCCCAGAAAAGGAACAAACCTGGTTTCAGAGAAATGTGAGAAACTCTGTAATAACAAGATTCTTGAATACGGTTATATGATGTCGAAATTTGACGGTATCAACTTTAAGCGTAACGTAAGTAAACTTGTTGAAGATCAGAATATTGCTTTCAACCTTGAGTATACACGTGCATGCAATCTTCTTGTAGGCGGAAACAGACTCTTCAGAGGATTTGACACAAGAACAGAAATTGAAACCGTAAAAGCAATATGTGAGAGAGCCATGCGTTTTTATCCGGAACTTGCAGATATTAAATGTATCAGAACCTATTCAGGTGTAAGACCGTTTGTTATTGATCATCTTCCCATCGTTTCAGATGTAGACAGTATCCCCGGATTTTACATCTGCGCCGGACATGAAGGAGACGGTATCTGTTTTTCACCGTTTACCGGAAAGCAGATGGCACATATCGTTCTTGGCGAAGATACAGACTTTGATATCAGCAGTCTTGATTTTGCTCGATTTGCAAAATAAAGAAATAAAAAAATGAACCTGCTTAGGCAGGTTCTGTTATTTTCCGAATATGGAGGATGCATATTATGATTTTATTCAAACAGATGACGATTCTTTTTGTAATTATGATCATAGGTTTTATATGCAGAAAGAAGAAAATATTGAATGATGAGGGCAGCAGAGTAATATCGGGAATAGTAGTTAATGTTGCCAATCCTGCCCTTATACTGTCAGCCAGTATAAATAAAGAAACAGTTATTGAGGGCCGTAATCTTGTTATGGTATCAATCCTTTCTGTAAGTGTCTATATAGCGTTGATTCTGTTTTCGTTTATTCTGGTGAGAGCGCTCAGACTCAAGAAAAAAGAGTATGGCACATTCATGGTCATGACGGTATTTTCCAATATCGGATTTATGGGGTTTCCTCTTATTTCAGCTGTTTATGGCAGTGAAGCTCTTTTATATGCATCATTCTTTGTTATTCCGTATAATGTGTTGATTTATACTTGGGGAATAATGGCTATGAGGAAAAAAGATGAAAAAGAAGGTACAGACGAAAAAAATCTTAAGGAGGGAAATGGGACTTCGGGCATCTTGGCAAAGGATAAGTTTGGAAGAGTATTTAACATAGGTGTTATTGCCTGCATAATTACAATAATTATTTACTTATCAAGAATCAGGGTTCCTGCAATTGTTGAAAACGTTATTACATCACTCAGTGCACTTACAGCACCACTTTCAATGATTGTTATAGGGGATTCGTTTTCAAAGATAAACATTAGGAGTCTTTTGTCTGATGGTCAGATTATCCTGTTTTCATTAATAAAACAGATGTTAATTCCGATAGTCGGTGTATTTGTTCTTAAGCTTTGCGGTCTTGATAATATGATGATGGCTGTATGTATGGTTATGCTTGCGACACCGGTTGGAAGTATGACAGCAATGCTTGCGCAGCAGTACGACGGTGAATACGAACTGGCTTCAAAAGGTATTGCACTTACAACAGTACTTTCGGTTGCAACGATGCCGTTGGTTTCAACTATCACAGGGGTCTAAGAAACGACAAGGCAAGATATTATCGAATTGTGTGAAATATATTATTGATAAATAAAAAGAAAAAATACTTGTAAATCTGCTGGTCACTTGTTACTATAATATTACTTGGGGCTGATCGAAAGATTCAGGTCCACATGAAGACGGGCGGGACGCCCGTCATTTTTTTTGAGAGTTATGAAAAAATTAAGTATCTTTGTAGATGAATCAGGAGATTGGGGAGAGTATTCATAAAAAGGAACTCAATTACAATAAATAGAAGACGTTGGTACTATGTGGGTATCAATAACTATAAAGAAAAGCAAAGATAATCCAGCATCCCTTACAGATGTTGATAAGGCTTACAATATAGACAAAAGGGCACGTTTATTTAAAGCACAGACATGGGAGGATATCAAGATGTTAGCAAAGCAGTATGAAGCAATCGATGATGCATCAACAACTCTAACACTCACAACCAAACGCCTCACCCTAAAGCCCATGTGTATGGACTATCTTGAGTCGACACACGAATATGCGTCAGACCCTGAGAATACCACATACATGCTGATGCTCCCCAATGACAGCATTGAGGAAACGATAGGCTACCTGAAAGGCGCAGAAGAAGAAATAAAAAAAGACAATCCCTCTTATTATGAGATGGCCGTCTTTTATGAAGGAAAGCACATAGGTGCAGTCAGTATTTATCTTGATGATGAGAGGCAGTCCGGTGAATTCGGATGGCTGATCAACAAGAGATACCATGGCCACGGATTTGCACCGGAGGCTGCAAAGGCACTGCTTGATTATGCCATAAATATAATTGGCATTAAACACTTTATCGCCCACTGCGACTCAGAGAATACAGCATCAAAGCGAGTAATGGAGAAACTGGGATTTACATTAAAGGACGAGTACGGTGGCAGGAAAAACAAGCAGTCTGATGAAGAGAGACGTGAATGCTTATATGAGCTTACAGTTAAATGACTAACCAGAGACATTCGGCACGCCCCGGATGTCTTTTTATTTAAAGAAAATATTTGAAATTATCACATCATACAATATAATTAGTTTGTGTTATATAAAGGTATAAAAGGAGACTGAAAATGACATTCATGGATATCATCGGTAATGAATATTTCCGAAGAGTATTTTTCTATTTAATCAGTGCCATCGGTATGTACGGCATTTTTAAAAAGTGCGGTAAAAAAGCATGGCATGCGTTTATCCCGTTACTCAGATATTATTTTCTTGCGGCCGCTGTAAAGAAAGAAAAGGAAGGCCGTGTCTATCTGCTTCTTTATGTATTTCAGGCTATTCTGAATATAATGACTGACCTGATTGAGCAAGGTAATCCTGACCCGATAAACGACAGGAATTATCTTTTATTCATAGCTCTTTCACTTGGAGTATCAATTTGTCTGATGCTTTATGTTATCAGAATTGATGCGGCATTATGCGAAAAGTTTGGAATGAGAAAGCGTTGGATATGGCTCCTTGAGTTTGCTGAAGGCATCACATATATATACTGGGGATGGTCCAAGAAAATCGTGCCCGTCCTTACAGATGATGAAGATGTCGAAGGAGCAATGGTCAGTGGCGCACATGCCGGTACGCTTAAAGATGGCCTTACCGTAAATATCGAGAAGCGTACAGCAAAAGTTCAGTACAAGGAGAGAGTACTGTTAAAGGATATTCACCTTGCTATTCCCAAGGGACACATGGTTCTCCTGCTTGGCGGATCCGGTGCAGGAAAAACCACTTTCCTTAATGCAGTTACTGGATATGAGAAGGCAGACGCCAACATACTCCTTGCAGGCCGTGACCTTTATAAAGAATATGAGAGCATGAAGTATGATGTAGGATTTGTGCCTCAGCAGGATCTTGTACGTCTTAATGATAATGTTAAGCTTACCTTGTCTGATGCAGCAACCTTAAGGCTTCCCGGAAATATCACCAGAAAAGAAAGAGAGAAGAGAGTAAATGAAGTCCTTGAAGAATTCGGACTTGCACCCCTTGCGGGAACTCTTGTTGAGAAGCTTTCCGGAGGTCAGAGAAAGAGACTTTCCATTGCCATGGAATACATTTCAAATCCTTCGCTCTTCATTCTTGATGAGCCGGATTCGGGCCTTGACGGTGTAGTTGCGAGAGGTCTCTTTGAGAAGCTTCGTGACATAGCAGACCAGGGCAAGATAGTAATAGTTATCACCCATACTCCTGACAGAGTAATAGATCTTTTTGATGATGTCATCGTGCTTGCAAAAGATGTAGACAGAACAGGCCGTCTGGCATACTATGGCTCCGTTGAGGATTCATACAAATTCTTTGACAAGACAGGCATGGAGCAGATTCTTCGTTCTATTAACCAGAAGGACGAAGGCGGCGAAGGAAGGGCAACAGAGTTTGTAGAGCGTTATGCAGGCAAGCTCATGCCGGCAGAGGGGTGATAGTTATGGAAAATAAGAATATTGAAACAACAGAAAATAATATAGTCGTTGCCGATATGGGCAAAGTAAAGCATAAAGGAAGAGGACCACAGTTTGGCATTTATCTTGGAAAGCTCCTTCGAATGTTTATTTATCAGAGCGACTGGAAAGTTCTCCCTATGGCGGCAGTCATAGCAGCTCTTGTCTGTTATGTAGTAGGCGCTAATCTCTTCAAGACCCAGGAGGGTACGCTTCTTGGTTGTTTTGCAGTTTCGTGCATATGTATATGGAACGGATTTTTCAACTCGATTCAGGTAATATGCCGTGAGAGAGCTATTATTAAGAGAGAGCACAGAAGTGGTCTTCATATTTCTTCATATATTGCAGCTCACATGGTTTATCAGGCTATACTCTGCCTTGGCCAGACATTGGTTACAATGCAGGTATTCTTCCTGATGAATGTGAAGTTCCCCACAATATCACTTGTTACGGGAATACCGGTTGTTGATATTGCGATAACAGTATTTTTGACAACATATGCAGCCGATATGCTTTCGCTCATGATTTCGGCATTTGTACATTCCACAACAACAGCGATGACTGTAATGCCGTTCCTGCTTATATTCCAGCTTGTTTTTTCAGGTGGATTTTTCCAGCTTCATGGAACAGCCCTTACCTTTACCAATTTCACTGTGGCAAAATGGGGACTCACAGCTCTCTGTGCCCAGGCAGATTACAACTCGCTTCCCATGGTCAGCCTGTGGAGCAGTATTGAAAAAATGCAGAATGTTGAAATCGAGGGCCAGCAGCCGGTTAAACAGTTTATAGCCATAGTTGAAGAGCAGGATATGAAAGAGCAAATTATGCTCGAGTGTGCCAAGAATAACCAGAATGAGAAGTATGTGGCTACCCAGGATAATCTTCTGAACTGCTGGGGAAAACTATTGCTGTTTATAGTACTGTTTTCGTGTCTTGCGGTGGGTGCTCTTGAATATGTCGACAGGGACAAGCGGTGACGCTAAGAAACAGTTTCAAATACCTTGATTTTAAATGGCGGGATAATCAATTCCCGCCATTTTTTGTGGTATAACATGGATGTTTTGTCGTTATTTCGAGGGAACAGTGAGTCATGGATGACGAACGCCGAGAAATAATGATATAATTAAAATGTTGTGCGTTTGATTATGAGGGTTACGATATGTACATTTACGACGATGGAATTAAACTCGATTCAGTATTAAAAAAGCCGGATAACTTTGACGGAAAATGTCCGATTGTGATTATTATCCATGGCTTTACAGGAAACAAGGATGAAGAACTCCTGATTCAAGTTTCTGACATGCTTAATAAAAACGGTTTTGCTACTCTCCGTACCGACATGTACGGTCATGGCAAAAGCGACGGTGTATTCAGGGAGCATACTCTCTTTAAGTGGATGAGCAATGCCATGACGCTCATAGATTATGCAAGGGACCAGGAGTTTGTTACGGATATCTATCTCTGCGGTCATTCCCAGGGAGGACTTACAGTTATGCTGGCAACAGCCCTTAAGCATGAATTTGTAAAGGGCATAATAGCTCTCTCGCCTGCTGCAATGATTCCGGAGCTTGCGAGAAAAGGAAAGCTTCTCGATTCGGACTTTGATCCGGACCATCTCCCTGAGGAACTGCCTACATGGAATGAGCAGGTTCTTGGCAACAACTACATCAGGGTAGCCCAGACCATTCATGTAGAGGAATCAATCGACAGATACGATGGCCCTGTCCTTATAGTCCAGGGTACAAATGACATGCCGGATCTCATGGCGTCAGCAAAAGCAGCCCATGAGAGATATAAAAATTCTGAGATGGTATTAATAGATGGCGATGATCACTGCTATGGTGTGCACATGGACATAATGGTTGATGCAGTGAAGAACTGGATTTGCAAAATAAACGGATGATGACATTCTTTGACGATTTCACAATTAAATCAATGGACGATTTGATGACTTTAATTGATGAAGTCGGATTTGTTCCGTTTTTTGCAAATGATATAGAAGGCTTTTCCATAGAGGAGCATATTGCTCCGGGATGCTGGTATGATGATGCCGAGGAAGGCTTCTGGCCTGCATGGGAATGGAAAGGGCCTGTTATAAAGCAGACGAAATGCGCATACGGCAAGTTCCTTAAAAACAAAGCCATGTACATTAGCCCTAAGTGGTTTCCTGATTTTGCAAACTTTCGCCGTGACGGATATGATTTTGACGCAAGATTCGATGATGAGCTGGCGTCCCATTATGATAAAGAATTGTTTGACCTTCTTGATGCACATGCCCCTGTATCCTCAAAAGACTTAAAGCGCATCGGTGGATATGGCAAGGGTGGCAGGAAGGGTTTTGATACAATGATTACGAGACTTCAGAAGCAGTGCTACGTGATTACATCAGACTTTATTTATTCTGTGGACAAGGCCGGCAATACATACGGCTGGGGTATAGCTGAGTATACGACTCCGGAGAAATTCATGGGAAGCAAATTCAGAGACAGGGTATATAAATACAGCCCTGAGGAATCATACGACCGGGTATTTAAACAGTTCAAAAAGATTCTCCCCGGCACAGATGATGAATTAATCAAAAATATTCTTAAATGAGGATAAAAGAATGTCTAAGAAAATATTAATAACAAATGATGACGGTATCAAATCAAGCGGTATCATCAGGCTCGCCAGGGCAGCACAGAAATACGGCGAAGTATGGGTTGTGGCCCCTGAGTCCCAGCGAAGCGCAGCATCCCACAGTATTACACTTCACGGTGTAGTGGATGTATATGATGCCGAGTTTCCTGTAGAAGGAGTACATGCATATGCCATCACCGGTACACCGGGAGACTGCGTGCGCCTCGGCGTATTAAATCTTATGCCTGAGAAACCCGATGTGGTACTGACCGGAATCAACTTCGGATACAACGCAGGCTCTGATGTACAGTACTCCGCAACAGTAGGCGCAGCCCTTGAGGCGCTGTTCCAGGGAATCCCGGCCATTGCATTTTCAGAGGGTACAAACGACGGATACATCATCACCGATTTATATCTTGAGAAGATTCTCGATGAAGTACTGGAAATGAAAGCAGGGGATAATCAGATAATCAATGTCAATTTCCCTACATGCAAGCCTGAAGAATTTAAAGGTGTACTTTATGACCGCTTTGTATCAAAAGGATGCATATTCAGGGATACATATGACGCCACGCCTCTTCCTGACGGCGGCACCAGATATGAAGTCCACGGTCATTACAATGAGGATGTTGAGGAAGGCTCTGACCTTCGGGCACTGTTTGACAATTACATCTCAATAGGTGTTGTAAACAATCTTTGCTAAATACAGCCATCGGCTGAATATATAAATAAGTACACGAAAGGGGACTTATAAAATGAGAGAGAGTGGAATACTCTATCCGATATCATCTTTACCTTCTAAATTCGGTATCGGAAGTTTTTCGAGAGAGGCATTTGAATTTGTAGACTTTTTAAAGAGCGCCGGCCAGGGATTCTGGCAGATACTTCCCATAGGACCTACAGGCTTTGGAGATTCTCCGTATCAGCCTTTTTCAGCATTTGCAGGCAACCCGTATTTTATATCACCTGAGAAGCTGATTGAAGAAGGTCTGCTCACATGGGATGAGGCAAACGGCTTTGACTTTGGAAATAATCAGGAGCGCGTGGATTACGGCGCATTATATAATAACCGTTTTGCACTTCTTAAAATAGCATATAACAGATTTAAAGAGCGTGACGGTCTTAAGGAAAAAGAGTTTAAGGATTTCCTTAAGAAAGAAAAATTCTGGATAGATGACTACTGTCTCTTTATGGCTCTTAAAAATAAATTCGAGGGCATGTCATGGCTTGAGTGGGAAAAGCCTTACAGACTTCAGGATGAGAAGACAATTGCTGCAGCAAAGAAAGAACTGGCTGACGATATTGATTTCTTCAGATTTCAGCAGTACGAATTCATGAAGCAGTGGGCGGAAGTCAGAGCCTATGCTAATGAAAATAATATCAAGATAATCGGAGACATACCTTTTTATGTATCCCTTGACGGAGCAGATGCATGGTCACACCCTGAGGCATTCCAGACAGACAAGGACTGCAAGCCTACGGTAGTGGCAGGCTGCGCTCCCGATGCATTCTCAAGAACCGGTCAGCTCTGGGGCAATCCCATATATGACTGGGAAAACAGAAAGGCCAACGGATACGAGTGGTGGATGAAGAGACTTGAGCGTAGCTACGAGCTATATGATGTCATCAGAATAGACCACTTCCACGGTTTTGCTGAGTACTATGCAGTGCCCTACGGTGACAAGACTGCCGAGAACGGCAAGATGAATAAAGGTCCCGGAATGGACTTCTTTGATGTAGTTAAGAAAAAGTTCGGCGACCTCACAGACTTTAAGCTTATTGCAGAAGACCTTGGTACTGTGACTGAGGAAAATGTCAAATTAATAAATGACAGTGGCATACCCGGCATGAAGGTGCTCCAGTATGCATTCACCAGTTGGGACAGCTGCTATATAACACACCGTCATACAAATCACTGTGTAGTTTATACAGGTACCCATGACAATACTCCTTCCCGTGCATGGATAGAGGAGATTGGTGACGGCGACAGAGATTTCGTGAGACGCTATATTAATTCAATGAATACAGATTACGGCGCATTTGTATGGGACTTCATTCGTGAGGCATACCGTTCTGTTGCGGACCTTTGTATTATTCCCATTCAGGATTATCTCGTACTTGGCAAAGAGGCCAGAATCAATTCCCCCGGTACTGCAGACAACAACTGGCAGTGGAGGATTAAGCCCGGGTTTTTATCGGGCGAGCTTGCATCAAGCATAAAGAAACTTGCTGAGACATACGGACGTATTCCGAAGGAACCTGAAAAGAAAGAAGATAAGAAATCAGACAAAAAGGCAGATAAATAAATGCACGCACAGATTTTAAAAGACATCGGACAATTAGAATACTGCGAGACAGACAAGCCAAAGCTTTCATTTAATGATGTACTTGTGGAAGTAAAGGCTGCAGGAATATGCGGCTCGGATATACCGAGAATATACAAAACAGGGGCACACAATATGCCCCTTATTCCCGGTCACGAGTTTTCCGGCAAGGTTGTATGTGCGCCGGGAGTCGGAGCCAGATGGAATGGCAAGAGAGTAGGCGTATTTCCCCTTATACCGTGCAGACAGTGTCCCCAGTGTCTTGAGAAAAAATATGAGATGTGCAGACATTATGACTATCTTGGCTCAAGATCTGACGGAGCGTTTGCAGAGTTTGTAAAGGTTCCCAGATTAAACCTGATAGAACTTCCCGATAACGTGAGCTATGAAGCTGCAGCAATGCTTGAGCCCATGGCAGTTGCAGCCCATGCCATGAGAAATGTATCTCCAAAGGCAGACGATAAAATCTGTGTATGCGGACTGGGTACCATAGGCCTTTTGCTTGTCATGCTCCTTGTAAATGAGCATGATGCCAAAAATATATTTGTCATCGGCAACAAAACATTCCAGAAAGAGATGGCAGTAAAGCTTGGCATAAGCGAAGAAAACTACTGTGATACAAAGACTGATGACATACATACATGGATTAAAAGTAAAATGCCGGATGGCCCCGAAGTATTCTTTGAATGCGTAGGCAAAAATGAGACCGTGTCACTTGCAGTTGATACTACAGCTCCCGGAGGCAAAGTGCAGCTTGTCGGCAATCCCGCTTCCGATATGACCCTTGATAAGAATACATACTGGAAGATTCTTAGGAACCAGTTAACCGTTCTCGGTACATGGAATTCTTCATTTACCAAGGCGGAGGATGATGACTGGCATTACTGCCTTGATATGATTTCGTCAGGCAGAGTTAATCCGGAGCAGCTTATCACCCATAAGTTCACACTTGATAAGCTTGAAGACGGACTTAAAATCATGCGTGACAAGACTGAAGATTACGTAAAGATAATGACGGTATCGGAATAACATGAGCAATAACAAAAACAGTATGACATGCAGCGTATCAAAAAAATGTGGAGGCTGCCGTTATCTTAATCTGTCATACAAAGAGCAGTTAAGTAAAAAACAGAAATTTGTGGAAGGTCTCCTTAAGGGATACGGCAAGGTCCTTGATATTGAGGGCATGGATGAGCCGTATTATTACAGAAACAAGGTTCACCACGCCCTTGGCAGAGATAAAAAGGGTAATGTGATATCAGGTTCATACGAGGAGAGCACTCACAAAATTGTCCCCACCGATTCATGCCTTCTTGAAGATAAGGTGAGTGGTGAGATAATTGGAACAGTAAGAAAACTTTTCACTTCTTTTAAAATCCAGATATTTAATGAAAAGAGCGGGTACGGTCTTGTCCGTCATGTTCTCGTAAGGAGAGGATTTGCGACAGGGGAAGTCATGGTGGTGCTGATAGCCGCGTCTCCCGTATTCCCGTCCAAAAACAATTTTGTAAAAGCGCTTATTAAAGAACACCCTGAGATTAAGACAGTAGTGCTTAACGTAAATGACAGATTTACGAGCATGGTCCTTGGCAAACGAAATATCACTCTCTATGGTGACGGATATATTTATGACATCTTATGTGGAAAGAAGTTTCGCATATCGCCGTCATCTTTTTACCAGATTAATCCTGTGCAGACAAAGAAACTGTACGAGACAGCCATAGAGTATGCAGGCCTTTCAGGTAAAGAAACTGTGATAGATGCGTACTGTGGCATAGGCACGATTGGACTTTGCGCAAGCGACAAGGCAGGGACTGTTATCGGAGTTGAACTTAACAAAGATGCAGTTAAGGATGCCATAATAAATGCAAAAGAAAATAAGACATCAAACGCAAAGTTCTACACAGGCGATGCAGGAGAGTTCATGACCGGCATGGCATCAGAAAATGAGAGGGCCGATGTGGTATTTATGGATCCACCCCGGAGTGGCAGTACAAAAGAGTTTATGGATGCCATGATAAAGATGGCGCCTGACCGGGTGGTTTATATATCATGTAATCCGGTTACCCAGGCAGATGACCTTAAATATCTGACAAAGCACGGATATAAAGTCGATAAAATAAAACCGTTTGACCTCTTTCCCTGGACAGAACACTGTGAAGTGATTGTCTCGATGAATAAAATTCAGGGAAAAAAGAAATAAATAAAATTTAAGTAAAGGAAATACAGAGTATTATGAAATGTATCAGTTGCGGTGCGGAGGTAGGCCTCACCGAAGGAAAGTGCCCGTATTGTGGCAGGGAGATTACAGAGAACGCATCTCACCGGAGGGACCTTAAAAAATATAAAGACAAAAATAAGAAAATAAAGGGTGAAGCAGATAGTATTGTATCTTCCAACCTGCCGATAGTAATCAGTGTAGTGGTAATGATATTCCTTATCATAGCTTTAATCATTGCGGCTTATCTTGAAGATAATGCATACACATTAAGAAGTGAAATGATTCGTAAGGAAGCAGAAAAAAACCATGACGAGTATTCCGTAATTATACAGGAGTATCTCGATGCAGCAGATTATATTGGATTTTATTCTTTTGTTAACAATCATTGTATTTGGACACATCAGGGTCCGTATGAAGATTTGAAGAATGTGACAGCGATTGCAGGTAATTTTACGGCCATGGTTTCAATGGTAGAGGAAGTCGTTATGTATGGCCCCGAGGCAAAAGTATATAGCCAGGATATGAGTATCAAATCATGTGCCAGATGTATAGAAGACTTCTATAATCAATATAGTTATTTGGAGGATGAAATAGAGGACGATCCTTACAAAGATTATATTTATGACATTAAAAACCAGGCCGATCTGATACTTGAAATATACTTTGGCCTTGATGAAGCAGGCAGAGCAGAGTTTTTCGCAGGCTCTGACAATGCCCGTTATGCATATATTGAGGGGGTGCTCCTTGATGAATAAGAAAATTATTTTTGGTATATCAATAGTGATAAATGTATTCCTTGCCTTAATTGTGATATTTCTTTTAAGCGAGGCAATTCACGGGCTAAAGTTTACATATTTTGGCAGTTCCACTGCGACAGACTCCAGGTACGATTATCTTGAATGGGAAAACTACGGTGTTGTTGCAAAGGTTGCTCATTCAGTCAGAGGCGGAGCGAAAGTCGCTGACGTTGACCTTGACTATTACAGACTGGGAGAATATGCCGATTTACTTTTCTTTAAGGAAATATATGAAAAGTCAGGAAATACCGATACGCTAAAAGCTTTTGAAGACAGGATGTCTGAGATTCGAAGTGAAATGCCTGATTATGAAGTGATATTTGGAAAAATTGATTACAGCGTGGAAAATGCAATTTTTAATAATAAAGAGGATTAAATAAAAATGAGTAAGAAGATTATATGCCCAAGCTGCGGCGCAGAATATGAAGAACATCTTGTGAGATGTCCGTACTGTGGTACAGCGACTCTTAATGCTGAAGAAAACGAATATATGGGTAAGCTCGAAGATATCCGCAAAGATCTTGAAGACTACAGCGGTGAAGGAGAGAAGCAGGTAAAGAGTAAAGTAGGCAAGACAGTCATTATCGTTATTCTTGTAATGATTATCATTGCTGTGCTCATTATAGGAAGTATTTTTTTAGACTGGCTTGGAAGACAAAGGGAAAAAAACAACAGAAAAGATGAATTTTTAAATAATGAGGGCATTACAACAAGTATGCTCGAGGAGACATATTATGAAGTGTGAAAATTGTAAACGTGAGATAGGCATAGAGGATTTAAAGTGCCCTTATTGCGGCGCGGACAATCCGTTTGCCCAGAAGCATGAGCAAAACATGCAGGAGTATAAAAAGAGATATGACAAGACAGGCCGGGATGTCATAGACTCTGCCAAAAAAACAGGTAAACTCAGCAAAAAAGCTTCTGTTATCGTTGTTCTTATTTTGGGAATCATCATTATGATGATGATAGCTGCCAATAATTATTCGGATCATGATTACAGTGAGAAGGAAAAGAAAGAGGCAAACAAAAATCCTGAAGAAAATATGGCCGTGATAGATTCTTTACTTGAAAACGGAGAATATACGGAGTGTGACAGCTTTATAAGATCTCACGACATCATGGACTATGACGCTGATGAGTATGAAGACCTTCACGGATTTGCATATCTTCTTGATGATTATACGGAATCTGTTCAATATTTTGAGCAGTTAATCTGCTGTGCTTACGGCGAGGATTACTGGGACTATTTTGATTTATACAACAAAGAATTTTGCATGTACATAGACTCATTTTATAAAGCATATGAAACGCGATTGGACAGTCCCAGCTGCGCAAAATACCGGGAAGAAATGGTCGATATGGAATATGACCTGAGGACAGCCATGATGGTATATTTTAATATGACTGAGGAAGATGTTGCGGATTTTGTTTCTCTCTCAGAGGGCCAGAAGATGTTGAAAATTGAGGAAATCCTTGGCATTCAGGAGGTAAATGAAAATGAAGAATAATAAAGCCGCAAATATAATCTTGAATATTATAATAGTCGTTCTTTGCATATTCTGTTTTGTGACTTTTGTTTATATGACAGGTTCGTTTAAATATGCGAAAGAACAGGGGGAGAAAAAGCCTTCTGAAAGTGATTCGGGTGGATTAAACTATGATCTTGAACATGGTGGTTATGAAAGTGTACTTAGTTCGTATTATACAAAGAGGCTTTACGATTATGAGGCACCGGAAGGATATGAGTATACATATAAGATATCCGAGTACTGCCATCTCACATTTATGTCAAAAATATATGAGGCACAAGGTGATGAGACGAAAATAAAACTCTGCGAAGAAAAAAGAGAAGCAGTGAAGGAAGAGCTCGACTCATATTCATATATTTCAGATGAAGTAGACGGGCTGTTTTTAGGAGATAAATAATCAACTGATATTATAAAGTAAAAAAGGGAAAAACATGGGCGAATTAAAAGGAGTACATTACGACGCATTCATCAGCTACAGACACTGTGAACTGGATAGCTTTGTGGCTGAGAAGCTTCACAGAAAACTTGAAAATTTCAAACTGCCAAAATCTGTCCGGAATAAAGTAAAGGATGGAAAGACAAAAATCTCAAGGGTATTCAGGGATGTGGATGAGCTTCCGCTTTCTGAAAATCTTTCTGACCCTATCAGCAATGCCCTTGCCAATTCCGATTATCTGATTACAATCTGTTCTCCAAGATATCTTGAATCAAGATGGTGCATGAAGGAGATAGAGGAGTTTTTGCAGACTCATGACAGGGACCATGTCCTCGTGGTACTTGCCGACGATGAGCCGTGCAATTCGTTTCCTGAGATTCTCATGTATTCCGAGATTACCCATACTGATGAAAATGGTAATACGGTTACTGAGAAAAAGGAACTTGAACCCCTTGCAGCCGATACGAGAGGAGCAAATAAGAAAGAAATATTAAAGGCCATGGATACGGCGGTTATTAAATTATGTGCTGCCATATTCGGGCTTAATTATGATGACCTTAGGCAGCGTCACCGTGAGGCAAAGATAAGAAAGTATACAGCAATATACGGCGGCATTACTCTTGCTGTTCTTGGCATAGCTGTATTTGCATCTGTCATGCTGATTAAAATCAGCCGTCAGAACCAGCTTATCGAGAGCCAGTACGCAGAGCTTACGGATAGGTTTGCCGGTACCATGGCCCTTGCAGCTGACAAGCTGATGGGAGAGGGCAGACGTATGGATGCTATATATGCTCTCAGAAGCGTGCTCCCCGATAATACGGATACTCCATACAACCCTGATGTATTGAGACGTTTGTACAGCTGTCTCAATGTATATGGCGATGGGGATCAGTATGCACCGGTGATGAGTTACGGTATGGATTCCATGATTAATGGGTTCAGTGTTTCACCAAACGGAGAATATCTGTTACTCAACGACAACCTGAAAATATGTGTTTATGAGATTGAATCAGGTGATGTAATCTGGACAAAAGAAGGAAATGACAAATATTCATTTGACATATTCTATGCAGGCTTTGTCGGCAATGACGGACTGATTGTTTTTGAGGGAGGCGAAGCCTATTACACGTCATTAAAAAAGGACGAGAAGCTTGTAGAGTACGACTGGGATGATCCATCATATTACCTTTTCTCCGGAGCATCAAGTGACGACGCAGCAGTTGTATTTGCCAATGATGTTATTCACGGAATAGGAGAAGGAGGAGAAATCCTTTTTGAGATAGATCCTGCAAAGTATTATAAAACAGATAAGGTTTATATATCCGATGCGGAAGTTTATGGAGACATGTTTGCAATGACATTCACTGATGAGGATAGTTATTACATATATGTCGGAGATATTCATACAGGAGAGAAGATAATCTCTCTTTTTGACTATGCTTTGGCGGAAGCAAATGTAAAACTGACAGATGATTATATATATGTTGCAGTTTCAGGATATACTGATGAATCATTTAATTTAAGCACAGAATTCTACAAGATTGATATTACAAACGGTACAACCATGTGGATTCAGAAGATGGATGCGTTTATGACCCATGATATTATGATCGATGAGGATTATGTATACATCTATGATATGTATTCCGTATACGTTTTTGAGAAGAAATATGGTACAAAAGAGAACAGTTTTAATACCAGTGAGATTATAGATTCATGCTGGCTTTGTGATAATTGCCTGTATTATCTTCTGTCAGATGGCAGTGTTCATATGTGCGATTATGAGTCTAATTATGAGAATTATGATTTTTATACATTTGCTCCCACAGAATTTATTGCCCAGTCCCAGTATGTAAACGGCGAGCTGCTGATTCTTTTCTCCATGTCGAATGACGTAATCAGATACAGCAAGGAGAAGGGGCCTGATGTAAAAATCCTTAACGAAGATGTTGATTATGATTTCCAGGATTACGAGATGGTCGTTGATGAAGTTAGTGATATCGAAGGCGTAAACATCGGTCTTGTTGAAAATGCATTTTATTCCGATGATGAGAAATATATACTCGTTGCAAACAGCAACCGTACAGTACAGATAATCGATTCTGACAAAGAAGAAGTCATCTCAAACCTTGAAGTTGAAAATGCGGATTTTATTTCATTCGAGTATTATGATACGACTGAAGGCTACATCATAGGTACTTACTATGAGTCGTATATACTTGATGACAACTTTGATATTATCTGCGAGACAACAAGGGTGTATACAGAGAAAAAGGATAACCTGATTATGTATGCATACCTTTCATACATAAAAGCACCTTTTTATTCATATGAAGAGATAATTGCCATGGCCGATGAGTATCTCGGTGATTATGAACCGGACGAGGCCACAAAGCTCAAGTACAATATGCAGTAAAAATAGGAGAGACAAACGTGTCTGCTGATAACAGAAAAACATCAAAGATTATAATAATAGTTATTTCAGTGTTTGCCGTCATTGCAGTCGGAATATTGGGATTTACAGCTTATAGAAAATTTTTCGATTCCGCATATCAGAAGATGGACGACGGATTCAGAGTCAAGATGCTCGTGGTGGGAGACAGTATAGGATACGGAGCGGGAGCTTCAGATACCGACCACTACTGGTCAAATCTTGTTTCGTATTATGTTCAGGATAATTACGGAAGTCCTGTTACAATGGTTAATGTTTCCCTTGGCGGCAATACGTCTTATGCAGGATATGTGAGGACCCTTACCCCTGATGAAGACAGGACTTATGACCTGGTATTTATATGCTTTGGTGCCAATGACAGACTTGAGGATCTCGGTCTTCACTATGAGACAGTTATCCGTGCGATTAAGAGCATGTATCCAAGAGCAAGTATTATTCCCGTGCTTCAGTCATGCCTCTGGAAAGAGCCTGAAAAGATAGAGGTGATTAAGGAGCTTGCTGATTATTACGGCCTGCCCGTTGTTGATACGGTGACGCCTTGCGCCGATGACTATGAGAAATATACAGAGGATGGCACCCATCCTAATGATGCCGGATATCAGGTTTTCTTTGAGGAGATAATGAAAGTCATTGAACCTCTGGCAGAGGAGAGAAGGGGACTCGATCCCAAAGTTCCCGAACCTATGTATGAGGATTGCCACGTGTTTGATACCTTTAATTACATTCCGGCCGGCGAGTTTACGAGAGAAGGCAATACCTTCAGCATAAATCTTTCCATTGATGCCAGAGTGATGGGTATTGATTATGATATTTACGACGGAACAAATTACAGCAAGATTTACATAGATGGCGAAGGTTATATTGTTCTGGACCGGACTAACAGCAGCGGCATTGTTCAGCGTCACATCTTTATCGTTAATAACTGGAAAGCCGGCGAGAATGTGACTATAGAAAAAGAACTTGCCATAGTCTTTCCTGATACTGAGGAGGGAACCATGCAGGCTGATACCTTCAGGGGAATTACATTCAGTGGCGTGGAACTTACCGGCAGTGGAGATGATTAACCCGTATTGCGTTTGATACGCTGTTATATTATAATGTGATTTTGGTGGCTATAAGTAGGAAAGCCACTTTTAATAAGAAAGGATAGGTTATAAAAATGAGCGAAAGCACTAAAAAAACTGGCGGAAACAAGTGGACATGCGCCGCAATTCCCGCTCTTTTACTTCACTGCAGTATAGGTACTGTTTATTGCTGGGGTACATTCTCAAAGGAAATCGGAGAATATATCTACGGTGCAGAGAATTTCCAGGCACATGCGACAGCAGTTCAGTGGGCATTCTCACTTGCAATTTTCTTCCTCGGAATGTCAGCAGCATTCCTTGGCGATGTTGTTGAGAAGGATATTCATAAGTCTTCGCTCATCGCTACAATATGCTTTACAGTAGGTATGGTTGGTACAGGTGCAGCTATTCTGCTTAAGTCGCTTCCCCTTGTATTCCTCTTCTACGGATGCATCATGGGTATCGGACTTGGTACAGGATACTTAAGCCCCGTTAAGACTCTTATGCTCTGGTTCAAGGACAGAAAAGGTCTTGCTACAGGTCTCGCAGTTGCAGGTTTCGGTCTTGCAAAGGCTATCGCAACACCTGTTATGCAGACACTCCTTACAACATTTGACAACAACCCTGCATACATGTTCTTCATCATGGGTGGTGTATACTGCGTAATGATGTTTATCGGACATCTTCTTCTTAAGAAGCCTGCTGACTGGGTTGAGGCTCATGATGATAAGGGTGGTATCGGAGAGTTCTTCGCACAGCTTGGCAGAAACTTCAAGCTTGCATTCTCAAACAAGACTTTCATCGGAATCTGGATCATGTTCTACATCAACATTACATGTGGTCTTGCACTTATCTCTCAGGAGAAGGCTATATTTAACTCAGTAGGACTCAGCCTTGGTGTAGCTGCTACACTCGGTTCTGTTACATCTATCGCAAATGCGGCAGGTCGTCTCGGATTCTCTGCATGGGCTGACTGCTTCAAGGACAGAAACACTATTTACAAAATTATATTTATTCTTTCAATAGCATTTACAGCAGCAGTTGTACTTACTAACGGTATTCAGAGCGAGATCGTTGTTCTCTGCGTAGGACTTCTCATCATGGTTAACGCAGGATACGGCGGTGGATTCTCAAATGTACCCACACTTCTCTCAGACCACTTCGGTATGAAGAGCATCTCTGCAGTACACGGTATGTGCCTCTCTGCATGGGCTATGGCAGGTCTTACAGGTAACCAGCTTGCAACATTCATTGTTAAGCATGTAGGTGAGTACACAGACAAGACCCTTGCAGACGGAACTGTAGTATCAGTTAACACTCAGGGATATCAGACAGTGCTTTATGTTACACTTGCACTTTACGTAATAGCTGCAATCGTATGCTTCACAATGATTCCCAAGAAGAAGGCAGCTCCCGAAGAATAAATCGAAATAATAATACGATTACTTACGCCCGGTTTAAACGACCGGGCGTTTTTTATTCACATATAGAATACTGCATCATTTCATATTTCAGGCTGGTTCCCTCAACTATTCCGGCCGGGAGCAGAGCCATTGCGACAAGCTTTAATTCATCTGATTCAATATCAGTCCGGCGCAGATTGGCGTAATCTCCTTCAATACTTTCTACAACATAATAAAATGTTTTCATGATGTTTCTCCTTACTTCATACAGGACTCCCTATAATTCAAAGTAGTACATAGTACTACAACAATTTTATCTGGATAGATGAATTATATCAAATCAAATGTCACAAAAGGTTTGTAGAATAATATGAAATTCCGGAAGTATTGAAAAAATATGTTACATATAATAAAGTTAAATTGAAAGGGGCATTAAATATGGCAAATAATCAAAGTGAACAGGACAAAAAATACATTAAGATGGGCGCTGCGATAGCAGGTATTACCTGGATATTATATGCAGTCAAATTCATCGTCACTGTAACCATAATCTCCGGTATCATTTTATTTATACTTCATAAACCTCTCTGGCTGGCACCTGTAATCGCGGTAGCACTTTTTACGGTTTACCGCCTGATTTGCAGGATCCTGATTCTGATAGGCAGGTGGGCTACAAATGACAGATAGGCAGCTGTATTCGGAGAGAAAAATCATTGTAATAACAGGCGTCAACATCGGGTAAAAAAGTCGGAAATATGATATAATATAAGGCGAGCTTCGTAAGGAGCCCGCCTGTTTCATTTATCGTGAAATGAGGAATCTTTTAGATAGGAATTCATTTATGTCTGACAGAACAGGACTCACTGAAATATTCAGAAAAAAGGATAATCAGTCTGATGACATGGATCTGATGATGCATGTCATTAAGACCATGCATAGTTTTGCCGTAAAGGGTGATTACGTATCTCCCGAGGATCTTGAGAGACAGCGCTCTGCCCAGGACAGATTCTGCAGGCTTGTCACACCGTCCAAAGGTATTGAGTACAAGGCGTTTGATATTGACGGCATTCCTGCGGAGTGGAGCATTCCGGAATTTCCTCATCATAAGAAGCATATTATCCTGTACTGCCACGGCGGTGGATATACATGCGGCAATCTTAATTATGCCAGGATATTATCGGGCAAGCTTGCATTAAACACAGGCTTTGAAGTGCTCTCGTTTGCATACCGACTTGCCCCGGAGAATCCGTACCCTGCAGCCATAGAGGACGCCATGAAGGTATGGGACCATCTTATGTATCAGGGATTCGGTGCGTCTGATGTCCTTATTGCCGGAGATTCGGCAGGCGGCAACATGGCCCTTGAGATGTGTCTTAACCTTAAGGACATGGAGAGAAAAATGCCAAGAGCCCTTATCCTTATGAGCCCCTGGACTGATATGTCCATGTCAGGCCAGTCATACAAGGCATGGAAGAAAAAGGACCCCATGCTTAACGAAGATTATATTAAAGCGGTGAGGGGAGCGTACGCCGGCGAGAAAGCCGACTTTGAGAACCCTTCATTAAGTCCGCTTTTTGCAGATTTAAAGGGACTGCCCCAGACCATGATTCAGGTAGGCAGCAATGAAATTCTCCGGTCCGACAGTGAGAATCTTGCCAAGAAGCTTCGTCAGAACGGTATTCTTGCGAGACTTGAGGTATATAAAGGCGGATGGCATGTATTCCAGCAGATGCCCTTGCCTATGTCGGCCAGAGCCATGAAGGAAATCGGTGATTTCACGGGAGAAATCATCAGGTAAATATATAAACAGCAAGGAAGTAACAGATTTGGAACAGGATAACTGGTACCATCTTGACAATGTAGCAAAAATATTTTTGGCAAATCATAACAGGCGTGATACGAGAACTATGCGTATCAGCTACACTCTCTTTGAGGACGTTGACCGTGACACGCTCCAGGAGGCACTGCTTAAGACCATTAAGAGCCTTCGCCACTTTCAGGTGAGAATCAGGCGAGGTCTTTTCTGGCATTATGTGGAGCCTACCGATGTACTGCCTGAGGTGACTGAGGAGTCTGACAGACCGTGCCCCGAGCTTTACGGCAAGAACTATCGTGGCGTCCTTCATTACAAGGTTACCTATTACCGTAACCGTATCAACCTCGATATGTTCCATGGCATAGCCGACGGCACCGGCGCTCTGGAATTCTTAAATACTATTGTCTGCAACTATCTGACATCTAAATACCCTGACGATATGAAGGGCGTTGTATTAAACAGCGAGGCGGATCAGGAGTCCCGCAATGTCAACAGCTACCGTCAGTATTACGAGCACTCTGATAAATTCAGGGTTACGGGAGACTCGACCGGCAAAGCATATCATGTCCATGGCCTTAAGCTCCCCTATGAGCAGCTTCAGTTCTTTGAGGTCCACATGAATGTGAAGGAAGTCATTGCCAAGAGCAAGGAGTTAAAAGTATCCCTGACAAGCTATCTTGGAGCTAAGCTCATGATGGCTCTTTATCACGACATGCCTGCCATGGCAAAGAAGATGCCAATAACCATATCAATGCCCGTAAACCTGCGTAATTATTTCCCGTCTGAGACGGCGCGAAACTTTTTTAACAGCGTTTCGGTGAGTCATATATTTACAGGTGATGAGACACTTGCGTCCCTTGCCCTTGAGTATGATGCCAAGTTCAAGGAGCGCCTTAAGAAAGAAAACCTGACAGAGCAGATGCACAATTTCGAGAGGATAGAGCATATCATGTTCACCCGTCTCGTACCCCTTGCAATCAAGCAGCCTGTCGTTAAATATTTCTCACGTAAGAGTGCCAAGACTGTTTCGGCAGTCATATCCAATATGGGTGCCATAAAGCTTCCTGTCAAAATGTCTGAGAAGGTTAAGGAAGTATCGGCTTACTGCGCGTCCGATGAGATATTCATAGTTGTGAACAGCTACGGCGATGACCTCGTCATGGGTATCAGCTATCCTTATCAGGCAACAGGTGTGCTTAAGACTTTTGTCAGGAGCTTTAGAGATGACAGCTCTGATATTCGCGTAGCGGCAACGGAGGTAGTACGATGAAAATATGTCCCCATTGCAAAATAAATATTGAGGGCAGTGGCCAGATATGTCCTCTTTGCCAGAATTATTTAGAGGGAGAGGATACGCCAAATAAATGGCCGTATGCTGCCCAGCTAAGGAAGCAGTCTCTTTTATACAAGATTCAGCTATTCCTTATGATAGCGGCAGCGATGATATGCCTGTCTCTTGATTTCATGATGGATTTATCGGGAGACATTCACTGGAGTCTCCTTGTCGTATCATTTGTTGTGGCTATTCAGTTAACTATCCGTCATATATTCAGGACGTGGTACAACTTATCGAGAGCCATATCCATATCGGTATTTTATGTCAGCATACTGCTGATGATACTTTTTGCTTACATAGGATTGTGGAATATATGCATGCTCGTTGTCATGCCTATACTCTGGACGACACTTCTCGTCATAGATTTAATCCTTGTATTTCTTGATAAATCAGGTAATGCCATGGCATACCTGCTCATAGTATTTGTTGTAAATATTCTCTTTTACTGGGTTGTATTGTCTGTTACAAAAGAGGCTCACATCATATGGTCAATCAGTCTGATGATTACGGCAGTTGCCCTCATTGCGATTGCAATATTTAAAAACAAGACCATGATCCGTGAGATTCAGAAGAGACTCAGCATGTAATTTATCTTTAATTTTTTATGATGCAATTATTTGAATCTCCGCTCCGGGCGTTTAAGTGGTACGGAGATATTAAAAATAAAATAGCCGGCGATAAAGTTTTTTCAGCCAAGTTGACGGGACCGTCCGGCACCGATAAATATCATATTATGGACAGCCTGTCAGGCGACGGGACAAATGTTATTGTCGTTGTGGAGAATGACCTTCGTGCCAGGGAAGTTCTTGAGGATTTTAAATTTTTCAGAAAAGACGTGATTTATTTTCCTCCCAAGGACATGATTTTTTATCAGGCTGATATAAACGGCCGGAGCCAGATTATCGACCGCATGAGAGCGCTTAAGGCAGTGACGAGTGACAAAAATGTATCTGTCATCACGACTATGGATGCCCTCATGATGCCCATGATGAAGGCTGATATATTAAAGTCATATACCCTGACTCTTAAAAAGGGTGATGTGGCTGAGACATCGGCCCTTGCATTAAAGCTTATATCCATGGGGTATGACAGGGTAGGCCAGGTTGAGAATCCCGGCGAGTTTTCAATAAGGGGAGATATCGTTGATATATTTGATATCACTGCAGACAACCCGTACCGTCTTGAGCTCTGGGGTGATGAGATAGATTCGGTCAGGATATTTGATGCACTTTCCCAGCGTTCCATTACCGATATTGAAGGCGATGAGGAGATATCCGTGATGCCGGCTAAAGAGCTTCTCCTTACGACGAGTCATAAGGAAGAAGGCTTTCATAAGATACAGCTCGACGCGAAGAAGGCGATAGAGACATTCAGAAATAAAAGCGAGAGCGAAGCCGCATTCAGAGTCCAGACTACTCTTGATGAGATGAGAGTGGAGCTTCTTGAGACTGAGATAGGCATAAACCTCGACAGTTATATTCATTACTTTTTTGAAGAGACAGGCTCGTTCCTTGATTTGTTTGATGCAAAAAAGACGGTTATCTTTCTCGATGAGCCTGAGCGTGTCATGCTCCATGGCACAAATGTGGAGTTTGAGTTTGGTGAGAGTATGAAAAACAGGCTTGAGAAGGGATATGCACTTCCGGGCCAGCTCTCCATATTAAAGTCATCATCAGAGATAGCATCAAGGATACAGAAGATGAAACTAATCGGCATATCAGCCTTTGTTGAGACAGGCGATGTCTTTTCATATGATGAGCTCCACGCCGTTACGACAAGGTCAATTAATGCATATACAAAAGGGTTCATTAAGACAGCCGGAGAGCTTGACGCATACAGGAAAAAGGGTGGACGCATTGTTATAGTGTCTCCGTCGAGAACCAGGGCAAAGCGCCTTGCAGATGATTTTCTCGATGAAGATGTGATAGCCAGCTATACTGAAGATGAGAGCAAGATTCTCCAGAAAGGCGAGATATATACTTTTTACGGTCATTTAAGCAAGGGCTTTGAGTATCCCGAGCTTAATTTCATGGTCATCTCCGAGTATGACATATTCGGACGGGAGAAGTCAGGCAAGAAGCGCAAGGCAAAATATGCTCCCGGTCAGCGTATTTCCGGCATTGATTCCCTTAAAGTCGGAGACTATGTAATCCAGGAAAACCACGGCCTCGGTATCTACAGGGGTATCGAGAAAGTCGAGATAGAAAATATCCGCAAGGATTACATGAAGATAGAGTACAAGGACGGCGGCATGCTCTACGTCCTGGCGTCGAACTTTGACGGAGTATCTCTCTATGCTTCATCTGATACAAAGCAGCCAAAGCTAAATAAGCTTGGCAGTGCCGAGTGGAACAAGACCAAGGCGAAAGTTAAGCTGGCTGTAACCGATATGGCAAAGGAGCTTGTGGAGCTCTATGCCCACAGGCGTGAGAAGTCAGGTCATGTCTATGGCAAAGACACCGTATGGCAGACCGAGTTCGAGGAGTGCTTCCCCTATGAAGAGACGGCTGACCAGCTCGCAGCCATTAATGCCACCAAGGCAGACATGGAGAGCGACAAGATTATGGACCGTCTCATCTGCGGAGATGTAGGCTTTGGCAAGACAGAGGTAGCTATCCGTGCAGCTTTCAAGGCTGTCCAGGAGGGCAAGCAGGTGGCATATCTTGTACCTACCACAATTCTGGCCCAGCAGCATTTCAATACATTTAAGGAGCGATTTGCCCCTTATCCCATAAAAGTAGCCATGCTTTCAAGATTTTGCACTGCAAAAGAAATAAAAATGGTTACAAAGGACTTAAAATCGGGTATGATTGACATAGTCATCGGTACCCACAGACTCCTCTCAAAAGATGTGGAATTTAACGACCTTGGCTTACTTATAATAGACGAGGAACAGCGCTTTGGCGTATCCCATAAAGAGAAGATAAAACAGCTCAAGGAGACAGTGGACGTACTGACTCTGACAGCTACCCCTATTCCGAGGACTCTGCATATGAGTCTCATCGGTATCAGGGATTTGTCACTCCTTGAAGAACCGCCTCAGGACAGGCTTCCTATCCAGACATATGTCATGGAGTACAATGAGGAGATGGTCCGGGAAGCAATCGTGAGAGAACTTTCAAGAGATGGCCAGGTTTATTACGTATATAATTATGTAAATGATATTGAGCGTGTGACAGAGAGCCTCAGGAAGATGATACCCCAGGCGAGAATCGCATTCGCTCACGGCCAGATGAACGAGTCGGAGCTCGAGGTCATCATGATGGAATTTGTTAATCATGAGATAGATGTCCTCGTATCCACCACCATCATAGAGACAGGCCTCGATATACCTAATGTAAATACGATGATTATCCATGATAGCGACAGGATGGGCCTCTCCCAGCTCTATCAGCTCAGGGGACGAGTCGGCAGGTCAAACCGTACATCGTATGCATTCCTGATGTATCGGAGAAACAAGGTATTAAAAGAAGTTGCCGAAAAACGTCTTTCTGCAATAAAAGAGTTTACGCAGCTTGGCAGTGGTTATAAAATAGCTATGAAGGACCTTGAGATAAGAGGTGCCGGAAATGTCCTCGGAAAGCAGCAGCATGGTCACATGCAGGCTGTAGGATACGAGCTTTACTCGAGAATGCTTGAGGAGGCAGTATCTGATGCAAAGGGCGAGGAGATTAAGCATAGCCAGTCGTCTACCGTTGATTTATCGGTTGATGCATTTATCCCGCCTTCGTATATTGTAAACGAGAGCCAGAAGCTTGATATGTACAAGCGTATAGCAGCCCTCAGGACCCCTGAGGATGTAGCTGACATGAATGACGAGCTTCGGGACCGTTTCGGCGATGTGCCAAGGGAAGCCGTGAATCTAATCAGGATTGCGGAGATTAAGCAGCGGGCTTCCGATTTACATATAAATGAACTAAAGGGCCACTTTGGAAGTGTCAGGGTGATTATGTATAATGACGCTCCGGTGACCGTTGAGAATATACCGGTATTCTTAAATGAATATGGCGGAATGCTCAGATTCAAGCCTCAGGGTACACCTGAGTTTCGCCTGACATACGAACCGGGGGTTTTAATAGAAGAAAACGAAGAGTTACTGTTGCAGAAGGTTACAGAGCTTCTTGATACCATGAAGATGCTCTATGAGCCTGTGATTTACAGCTAAACAGGAGGGTTTACATGAATTTTGTTTGTTCGGAAAGAAATGGTAAAGCGACACCGTTTGGCAAGCATGGCAAGCTCCATGTGGAAGGCAGACATCTTGTTGATGAAAAGGGCGAGGTAGTGGCACTTCACGGTATCAGCACCCACAATCTGAATTATTATCCTGAATATGTTAACGAGGAGGCATTCACCCAGTTCACCGACGAGTACGGCGTTGATATTATGCGCCTTGCCATGTACAGTGGCGCTGCTGACGGCGTAAACGGATATGCTGATACAGACGATGAGGGACGTAGAAAGCTTGAGGAGCTGGTGCTCGCAGGCGTTCGTATATGTGCATCCCTCGGTATATACTGTCTCGTTGACTGGCATATACTTCTTGATTACAATCCCAAGATGCATGAGGACATGGCTGCAAAGTTCTGGAACAGCATGGCATTAAGACTTCGTGATTATGACAATGTAATCTTCGAGATATGCAATGAGCCCAACATGAATACTGAGACAGGGGACAAGGCTACATGGGACGACATCAGGGATTATGCCAATCACATTATTGACGTGATAAAGGACATCGACGAGTCCAAGGTCATCATCGTTGGTACACCTGTATGGTCTCAGCGTGTCGATGATGCATCAGACAATCCCCTTGAGTATGACAATATTATGTACACACTTCATTTCTATGCGGATTCCCACAGGGACGAGCTCCGTGGCCGTATGAAATATGCACTTAATAAAGACTTGCCTATATTCGTCACAGAGTTTGGTATCTGCGATGCATCAGGCAACGGTCCGATTAATGACAGCGAGACAGAAATTTGGCTTAAGGAACTTGAGGCCAACAGGATCAGCTATGTCATCTGGAACCTTTCAAATAAAGATGAGACATCGGCTATCCTAAAACCTGAGTGTGATAAGATAAATAACTTTACATCAGATGACCTCTCACCCTGCGGTGAGCGCATGGTTAAGATGATGGCGAAATTCAAATAAAAAAGGAGCATTTGCGATATGAATGAGACCGGGAATAGCTTTAATGTCGAAGAAATATTCGGCAGCAAAGTATTTACCATCGGCAAGATGAAAGAGAGACTGCCCAAGACTGTATACAGAGAAGTTGTAAAAGTCATGAAGCAGGGAGGCTCCCTTTCCAAGACCTCGGCAGACGTAGTAGCCAAGGCCATGAAGGACTGGGCAATTGAAAATGGTGCAACCCACTATACCCACTGGTTCCAGCCCCTCACCGGTATCACAGCAGAGAAGCAGGATGCATTTGTCACCCATCCCGATGAGGACGGCAAAATGCTCATGGACTTCTCAGGCAAGGAACTTATTAAAGGTGAGACCGATGCGTCATCATTCCCGTCCGGCGGACTCCGTGCCACATTCGAGGCAAGAGGCTATACAGTATGGGATATCACATCTCCCGTATTCCTTAAGGAAGACGGCACAGGCGTGGTACTCTGCATACCTACTGCATTTTATTCATACACAGGCGAAGCTCTTGATAAGAAGACTCCGCTCCTCCGTTCAATGGAGGCTGTATCTGAGCAGGCTATCCGTATCCTGCGCCTTTTTGGCAACACTACTTCCACAAAGGTCACCGCATCTGTCGGGGCAGAGCAGGAATATTTCATTGTAGACAGAGAGAAATACTTAAAGCGCAAGGACCTGGTATTTACAGGCCGTACACTTTTTGGTGCCCCCGCTCCCAAAGGCCAGGAGCTTGAGGACCATTATTTTGGTGCCATCAGAGAGCGTATCGGCGCATATATGAAAGATATTAATGTTGAGCTCTGGAAGCTCGGCGTCACAGCCAAGACTCAGCACAATGAGGTAGCTCCCGCCCAGCACGAGCTCGCACCCATATACGAGACGGCAAATATCGCCGTTGATCACAACCAGCTCGTCATGGAGACCATGAAGAAAGTAGCGGGCCGTCACGGTCTCACATGTCTCCTTCATGAGAAGCCTTTTGCCGGTGTAAACGGATCCGGCAAGCACAACAACTGGTCACTCAATACAGACGACGGTATTAACCTCCTCGATCCCGGAGTGACACCTAATGACAACGTACAGTTTTTATTAATACTTGCATGTATTTTAAAGGCAGTTGACACCCACGCAGACCTGCTCCGTCAGAGTGCAGCTGATGTAGGCAATGACCTCAGACTTGGCGCCGATGAGGCACCGCCGGCTATCCTCTCCGTATTTCTCGGAGACCAGCTTGATGATGTGGTAGCCCAGCTCGTTGAGACAGGTATTGCAGACCACTCTATCCAGGGTGAGAAGCTTGTGACAGGTGTATCCACACTGACAGAGATTACTAAGGATGCAACAGACCGTAACCGTACATCGCCTTTTGCATTTACAGGTAATAAATTTGAATTCAGAAGTGTTGGATCAAGTGATTCAATCGCCAGCCCTAATACTACACTTAATGCTATTGTTGCAGAAGCTTTCTGCGAGGCAGCAGACGAGCTTGAGAAGGCTGATGATTTAGAGCTTGCAATCCACGACATGATCAAGAAATATCTCTATGATCACAAACGTATTATATTTAACGGCAACGGATATTCAAAGGAATGGGTTGAGGAAGCTGCAAGACGTGGCCTTCCAAATATTCCTTCAATGGTTGAGGCAGCAGAGGCTCTTACTACAGAGAAGTCTATTAACCTTTTTGAGAAGTTTGGTATTTACACAAGGACAGAGCTTGCTTCAAGACAGGAGATTACATACGAGACATATTCTAAATATATCAATATCGAAGCCAAGACCATGATAGACATGACTTCAAAACAGTACATTCCTGCTGTTATCGGATTTACCAAGAATCTCGCCGATACTGTAGTTGCATTAAACAATATCGGTGCTGACAGCAGTGTACAGAAGAAGCTTTTATCAGATGTGAGTGGTAAGCTTACCGAGGCAACTGATGCACTTAAAGCTCTTGGCGATGTAGTAGCAAAGGTTGAGAAGCTCGCTACCGAGAAGGAGAAGGCATTCGCATTCAAGGACGAGGTTAAGCCCGCAATGGACAAGCTCCGCGCACCCATCGATGCTCTCGAGATGATGGTTGATGAGAAGCTCTGGCCTGTACCTACATACGACGAGCTTATATTTGAAGTATGACGGAATCTTTCTTTGAGGGTAAATATAAAGAAAGCATATATGACAGGTTTGCAGATGCCATAGATAAATACGAGCTGATTAAGCCTGGGGACCGGATTGCCGTATGCATATCAGGTGGCAAGGATTCCATGATGCTGGCAAGACTCTTTATGGAGTATAAAGAGAAATCAGACAGGGACTTTGGCGTGGAATATCTCGTCATGGATCCGGGATATAGCAGTCCCAACCGGGCTCTCATAGAAGAAAATCTTGGCAAGCTCGGGATTAAGGCAAATATATTTGATTCAGATATATTTGAGTCAGTATATGAGATAGAGAAGTCGCCGTGTTATCTCTGTGCCAGGATGCGCAGGGGGTATCTCTACAGATACGCAGGCGAGCTTAACTGCAATAAGATTGCTCTTGGCCATCATTACGATGATGTCATAGAGACAATTCTCATGGGTCTCCTCTACGGAGCTCAGGTTCAGACAATGATGCCAAAGCTTCACAGTACGAACTATGAAGGAATGGAGCTTATCCGTCCGCTTTATCTTGTCCGTGAGGAAGATATCAAATCATGGCGCGACGATAACGATCTTAAATTCCTGCTCTGTGCATGTAAATTTACCGAGCAGACAGTCGGAGTAAACGAGGCAGGCCACTCCGACTCCAAGAGAGCGGAGATTAAAAACTTAATAAAAAAGCTTAAGGAAACAGATCCGAATGTTGAGAAGAGTATTTTCGACAGTGCGGAAAATGCGGACTTAAGAAATGTAATATCGTATAAATTCATGGGGGAAAGATTTTATCCGAATCAGTCATCTTAAAAGTAGGGCAGACTAATGTCTGTGTTTGTTCGTTTACTTTTAGGGTGATTTTTTCTTTTTTTCGGACAAAATCCGATGTTTTTCAGAATATTTTCATATTTATTTCGTTATTTTTCCTTGAAATATATCTTATATCATTTATTCTCCCCGTAATTTGCAACGTTTCTGCAACACTTGGTACGTTATTATCAATGCAGAATTAGTCATATTACGCATGTAAGCTATTGGAGGTTTTCATTATGCCAAAGAAAGTTAATAACGCAAATAACTCAAACGACGCAAATAACACAAATAACGGGAATAATAACAATAATAATAATACAAATCCTAACGGAGATATTGTATTTGACTACGATGGTGAGCATAATATCGAAAATGCGGATATTCTTAATCTCAATGATATATTTGACTTTGACACAGCCAGTGAAAACAACAAATCCGAGAACAATTCTGAGGCGCGAGACAATGCCAATAACGATGAGCAGCCCCAAAAAGATGCAAATATTGGGGAACGCGAAACAATTCATTTTTATAATGATGAGTTCAATATAAACAATATCAAAATCCACAATATGGATGACGAGATTGATGAAGCACATACTGCTGAAAATAATGATCAGCCGGAGAATCCACCGGTTTATTTTGATACAGATAAGGTAGGCAGTCCCTATCATTATGAATATCCCCAGAACCTGATGGATAAGGCACCTCTTTATATTCTTAACAGCAATGATACAGCCA
>JAEEGL014157834.1_pt1 | contig 40294 bp, 39 predicted proteins | sample 9134231 | NCBI WGS metagenome assembly JAEEGL01 (sample SAMN16246548, study PRJNA631951) | gut metagenome | biome: gut microbiome; feature: rumen; material: fiber-attached | host: Bos | place: Iran: Karaj | collected 2018-10
CAGCGATGAGCTTACCGTGATGTATAATCCGTTCATTGATGTTCCAAATTATTCATTTAGCTTCACTCATGTGGCTTGGGCTTATAATCACAGGATTGTCAATGGCCTTTCCAACGCTGACAACCTGTTTGGACTGACCAACCGGTGTACGAGAGTACAGTTCTGCTACATGTTATGGAACATGAATGGCAAGCCTTCCACCATAGGCATGAGCTGTCCGTTTACCGACATCGATGGTGTCAGTGCGAATAATATGAAAGCGGTCATCTGGTGCTACAACCAGAAGATCGTCAATGGGACATCAGCTACCACCTTTGCCCCTGGTGGTGACATCACCAGAGCGCAGCTGGCGATCATGGTCTGGAAGATGGCGGGCCAGCCATCCGTTGAAGGCATGAGCTGTCCGTACACTGACCTTGGCTCATTATCGGCCAATAACCAGAAGGCAGTCATCTGGTGCTACAACAAGGGCCTGATTGACAGCCTCACCGGAACCAAATTTTCGCCCAAGACCAAGGGCACCCGGGCCTTACTGACGGAGATGCTGTACGGGTATGAACAGTGGTATCACATCGTTGACCCGGCGGCTGCGGATACCACAACCCCATTGATTTCCGTTTTGCATGATAGCGAACAGGTAGTAAAGGGGCAGGCCATTGGCCTGCTTCCTTATGCTGTTGTCGAAGATGACCTTGATGACCACCTCATCCTGAAACTGGAAGGGAATTATGATTTCAATAAGGCGGGAAGCTATCCGCTGAAATTCGTAGCTGTTGATCAATCGGGCAACCGTTCGGAAGCTCCCTTCACCCTAAATGTAGTTAATAGCGAAAGCGAGCTGCAACTGCCCTATCCCCACCATCCCAAGGGCTTTGACTATAAGCTGGTGGTAAACATCCACAACCAGACTGTGCGGGTCTACCGCTGGGATGGCCAGGGCTATAACGACCTTCTGAAGATCTTTACCTGCTCCACCGGTACCTCAACACCCAAACGCATTGGGAGTTGGCAGACACCGGAGAAGTACCGCTGGAAGTGGCTGTTTGGCAATGTGTATGGCCAGTATGCCACCCGGATCAAGGATACCTGCCTGTTCCACTCCGTTCCTTACTTCACCAAGAAAGCCAGTGATCTGGAGTATCTGGAATACAACAAGCTGGGTACGGCCTGTTCGATGGGCTGCGTCCGCTTGAGGGTAATTGACGTGAAATGGATATATGATAACTGTCCGGTTGGTACTACCGTGGTCATCAAGGATGATGCGAGCGATACCATCCCGGTGCAGTGGCTGGAACCAATCGATGTCAATTCCCCCAACCGCGGCTGGGACCCCACGGACCCCGACCCCAACAACCCCTGGCATAAGTAAGCCGGATCAGATAAGAGAGGACATTTATGAAGACAAACTGGTATGAAAGAGCTGTCGTTTATCAAATCTATCCCTTCAGTTTCCTTGACAACAACAATGACGGCTGGGGCGATATTGAAGGCATCATTTCCAAACTCGATTACATCAAAGATCTAGGCGTGACCGCCATCTGGTTCTCACCCCTCTACAAGTCGCCGGACTATGACTATGGTTATGACATTGCCGATTACCGGGCCATTGATGAAAAGTTCGGCACCATGGCCGACTTTGACCGGCTGCTGGCGGAATGCCATAAGCGGGATCTGAAGGTGATCATGGACATGGTCCTCAACCATACCTCCATGGAGCACCCATGGTTTAAGAAGGCCCTGGAATCACCGGATTCGCCTTACCGGGATTATTACATCATCCGCAAGGGTAAGCAGGAAAAGGGCAAGCTGTTGCCGCCGACCAACTGGGCCTCGACCTTTACCGGCAGCGCCTGGGAGAGAATCGGTGACAGTGATGAATTCTATCTCCATCTCTTCTGCCGTGAGCAGCCCGACCTCAACTGGGAAAACCCGAAGGTCCGGGAAGAGATCATCGCCATTTTGAAGTTCTGGCTGGACAAAGGCGTAGATGGCTTCCGCTTTGATGTCTTCAATATGTTCTCCAAGGTCTATCCCTTCCAGGACGATCATCAGAAGGGCACCTTCCAGAAGGGCGGTCAGTATTTCGTCGATGGGCCAAGAATGCACGAATTCCTGAAGGAACTGAACGAAAAGGCCCTGTCGCTTTATGACAGCTACACCGTCGGTGAGTCCTATCATCCCTCCAAAGAAAATGCTCTGGAATATGTCCGTCGGGACAATCACGAGCTCGACAGCATCTTCAACTTTGCCCACCTTGCCGCTGACAACATCGCCGACAAGAAGTTCTTCTGGAAACCCTTTAACCTCAGACAGTTCAAGGACGGCCTGTTTCAGCCTCAGAAGGATAACTACGGCTTAGGCTGGAATACTCTGGTGCTGGAGAATCATGATAATCCCCGCAGTGTCAGCCGCTTTGGCATTGACACCAAGAATTACCGCTACGAAGCGGCCACGATGCTGGCGACGATTACCTACCTGGGCTTTGGCATTCCCTACATCTACATGGGTCAGGAAGTCGGGCTGACTAACTGCCCCTTTGATAACATTGAGGAAATGAAGGACCCGGTCTCCCACTTTGTCTATGATCTGATGACCAGCTACGGCATGCCTAAGAAACTGGCCTTTAACTTCATTAAGTACGGTGCCAGAGACCACGCCCGGGTGCCAATGGCCTGGAATGACTCCGTTAATGGCGGCTTCAATGAAGGTGCCTTGCCCTGGCAGAAAGTCAACCCCAACTACCGGCAGATCAATGTGGAAAAGGATCTGAAATCCGATAAGTCCATTTACCGCTACTTCCAGAAGCTTTTAAAGCTTAAGAAGGAAAGTGAAGCGGCAATCTACGGCAAGCTGGAGGAATACGCTCACGATGACCGTCAGCTGATCGCCTACAGCCGGCAGTATGAAGATGAGGGGCTGTTTATCCTGGCCAACTTCAGTAAGCGTCCGGCCGTCTATGAAGCACCTGCTGAACTGGTCTGGAGCGGTGTTTTGCTGAACAACTATCCTGAACTGGAAAATAAGAGCGGGACGTTGAAGCTTAAGCCTTATCAGGCCGTGGTTCTGCAGCTCGCTCAGCCGACAAACAAAAAGTAAACTTCAAGGCGACCATTGATAGATGGCCGCCCTTTATAATGAGGGTGTAAAGAGAAGGAAGGTGGATTAGATGTTAGGAGCGATTTTCGGAGATATCGTAGGATCAGCCTATGAATTCAACAATACTCATGATTACAACTTTGAATTACTGACCAGCCGGTCACAGTTTACCGACGATACCGTCATGACCCTGGCAGTAGCTCAAGGGTTGATGGCCAGCTACGGCAAGAGCGACGAAGAGATCAGGGAAGCCCTGATCGATGCCATGAAGCAGCTGGGCAGCCGCTATCCCGATGCCGGCTACGGCAGCCGGTTCTATTTCTGGGTTCTGGGTGCTGACCGGAAGCCCTATAACAGTTTTGGTAACGGCAGCGCCATGCGCGTTTCTTCTGCCGGCTGGCTATACGGTTCTCTGGAAGAAACGGAGCATGCCGCCAGATTAACAGCGGAAGTGACCCATAATCATCCCGAAGGCATCAAAGGCGCCCAGGCAACGGTGGCAACGATCTATCTGGCCCGTACCGGCAAGTCCAAAGAAGAGATCAGAGACTACATTGAAAAGACCTATGGCTATGACCTGCATAAGGAAATGAGTGACATCGTCTCGCATGGCCATGGCGAGGAGATCTGCCAGATCTCGGTACCTCAGGGTCTGGTCTGCTTCCTGCTTTCCAACAGCTATCTTGACTGCATCCGTAAATGCGTTAGCATCGGCGGGGACTCTGACACCATCGCGGCCATTGCCGGTGGCATTGCCGAGGCCTATTACGGTCTGGATGAGCAGTACCGTCAGGAAACGCTGAACCGGCTGCCGGAAGATCTCCGTAAGATCGTCAGCGATTTTGAGAGTTTCGGCAAAGCGGTGTAAAATGGAAGCAGAGGAAATAAAGAATGCCATTTACGATCATCAGAGACGACATTACCAGAGTTAAGGCTGACGCCATCGTCAATACCGCCAATCCCCTGCCTATTTACGCTTCCGGCACTGACCAGAAGATCTACGAAGCGGCCGGGGCGGAAAGGCTGCTGGCGGAAAGACAGAAGATCGGCGTGATCGCCCCGGGCCAGGCAGCTTATACCGCTGGCTTTGACCTGCCGGTGCGCTACATCATTCATACCGTTGGCCCCCTCTGGATCGACGGCAGCCATCAGGAAGAAGAAACCCTGGCCAGCTGCTTAAGAGAGAGCCTGAAGCTGGCAGAGAAGCTGAACTGCCTCTCCGTTGCTTTCCCGTTGATCTCTACCGGGGTCTATGGCTTCCCCAAACAGCTGGCCCTGAAGATCTTTACTTCAGTTATCTATGACTGGCTGATGGAAAGCGACATGCTGGTGACCCTGGTCGTTTATGACCAGCAGTCCTTCGACATTTCCACCAAGCTGTTTGGCAGCATTGAGGATCACCTCACCGAAAGTGAGGTGTTTCCCTATGATGATGTCTCCTTTGAGCAGGCCGTTAAGCCCAGTGAAGAAAGCTTCCATGATTATCTCTGGCAGCTGATCCTGGCCAGCGACATGACTAACCCGCAGATCTACCACCGGGCCAACATCACCAAGCAGCACTTCTCCAAGATCGTCTCCAACCGTGACTACCTGCCTTCCAAGAATACCATCTGCGCTCTGGCTATCGCCCTGAAACTGGACATTGAGATGTTGAAACTATTACTGGAAAAGGCCGGCTACAGCCTTTCCAAAGCTAAGGAGTTTGACAATGCGGTAAGGTATTTTGTGGAAAGAGAGATGTATAATATCATTGATGACAACATCATTCTCTTCGATAATCATCTGGAGCTGTTGGGAACGATGTGAGAATAAACAGCTTTGAGCTGACACAGCTGCCAGAAGATCCAATGTTTTGCCTTTCTGATTCGGTGTTGACTTGACCTTTGTGTCTTTCCCTTTTAGGAGAAAAGTGATTAGTTGTCTGTCATAATCCAAAACTCACTTGGAAAAGTCTGAATTGTATTTAAACACGGTATTAACATTGCCTGCATATATGTGTTTCCTGTTGTAGGAAGTGTTCCTGGCTGAAACCGCCATCGAACAGACAATGGAGAAAGAGGAGCTTGATGGAAATTTACGATGTAGAAAGAAGAGTGAGGGAACTCTCCAGCAAGTCAGTCATCAGCGATGAAGAAGAATTCGAACTGATTGAATGTCTGAAGCAGCTGATTGAGGAAGGAAAAGACTACCGCAGCGCTGAATATCTCGGCGGCATCTACTATGACAAGAAGATGTATGATCTGGCGCTGAAGTATTATGAACTGGCCAAGACCCTCGGCAGCATCTGGGCCTATAACGGTCTGGGTTACATCTGGTATTATGGCCGCACCGGTCAGGTCGATTATCAGAAGGCCTATGAGAATTTTAAGGCCATGGCTGATTATAAGGGCAGTGGCCATGAATTCGACCGCCTGGAAGCCCGCTTCAAGCTGGCTGACATGTACAAGAACGGCTACTATGTGGAAAAGAGTTGGGACAAGTATGTTGAGATCATCGAGCAGCTCTACGAAGAGGTGTGTGATGATGACTACCTGCCCCGGCCGGAAGTCTTTACCAGACTGGCCTCGATCAGAATGACGCAGGGCCGCAATGACGAGGCTTTGGAACTGCTTTTAACGGCCAAACGGGATCTGATCAGCCGGCTGGCTTATAACCGTTTCTTCGGCGATCTTTCCCGGATGAAGTGGCTGACCGGCGATCTCTATAAGCTGATCGAATTTGACTATACCGACTTCGACCTTTATGACCTTTACTACCTGTTGGCCCAGCCGCATCTGGTGAGCTTCCGTTTGGGCAGGAATACGCACGAGATCGAATCCTTCCCGCGGGACGGGGAGATGAACATCCGGCTGGATGATAAGTGGTTCCGCAACATCACCGACTTCTTCATCAAGGCAGTCGTTGATGACAAAACCATTGAAGCCCAGTACTGGGCTATCGCCGGTATGAAACTGGAAAGGTAAGCGTAAGGTTGAAAAAGTATTAAACCATCCGAAAGGAGCGTTAATGGAAGAATTAATTGAAAAGGAAAGCGCGTCATATGAGCGCTATGAACAGTTGCTGATCAGAAGGGATGTCCTTAAAAAGGAAGCCTATCAGCATCAGCTGTACTACCAGCGGGAATTCGGCCAGTTATTGGTCGAAGTCTTTGAGGCCAAGATCAGCTGCATTGAAAAGAAGAAGATCATCGCCTTCTGCCAGCAGCGTCTTAACCGCGGGTTAAAGGTCTGCCAGCAGGAGATTGACAATTACATTGAGGCCGTGATGGCCGAATACCGCGAACAGCTCAATTTCATGCTTGAGACCAATAAGCAGCTGGAAACCAACCGCCTGGTCAGCGATCTGGACTTTCGTAAGATCAAGGCTGCCTACTACCGCCTCGCCCGCCAGATCCACCCGGACATGGTCCCGGCTCTGAAGGGTGATAAGACCATCGCCGACCTCTGGAACCGGGTCGTGGCCGCCTATCAGGGCAATGACCTGAAGGAACTGGAAGATCTGGAACTGTTGGTCAACCGCTATCTGGAATCGATTAACTATGCCCATAAGGAAGTCGTCATCCCTAACATCGATGAGCGGATCTTTGAACTGAACCAGGAAATTGAGAAGATCATCTCTACCGATCCCTACCAGTACAAGTTTCTGTTGATGGACAAAGAGGCGGTCAGCGAACGTAAAAAGGACCTTGAGGATGAACTGACGGACTACCGCAAGTATGCCGGCCAACTGGATGAGGTCATCGCCTCATTTAACATTGAAAGGATCGTATCATGAACAATGAAGTGAAGAAATATGATGAAAATGCCTTAGCCCTGCTTAACGAGAGTCAGCTTTCCCAGGCCATCAAGCCGCTTAATACCGAGATCCACCTCTTTGATACCTTCATCTCCGGCACCATGCAATTGAAAGACCAGGCGGTGTTAGACCGCCTTCAGGTCGGGGATAGGCTGGTATTAAGGCGCAGCGAGACTCTATTTGACGCCAACACCATTGAGATCTATTCCGCGGACAACCTCAAACTGGGCTATGTCCCGGAAAAGGACAACGCCGTCTTTGCCCGGCTGATGGATGCCGGCAAGTGCCTGATCGCCAAGGTGGCCCAGATCAGTAAAAAGCCCTCGATGAGCGTCATCACCATCGGCATCTATCTGATTGACTTCTGAGTTAATGATTGCCTGTTAAGGGCGTATCTATTCAAAAAAGGACGCAACTGGGCTAAAATGGTAGTGTGGAAAAGGAAAAGATATCGAGGATAGGCCAGGACTTTACGCTGGCTTCACTGCTTAAATTCGCGCTTCCGGGTCTGTTAACCAATCTTTCAACCCGCGTGTATGAAACCTTGGATGACGCCCTTTTTGTTTCGCGCTTTGTCGGCCAGAACGCTCTGGCCGGCATTAAGATATTGATGCCGGTCGACGCCTTGGTCTTTGCCCTGACCCATATTTTCGGCTTAGGGGCCAGCACTTACGCGGCCACGGAAATGGGCCGGGGTAACCGCCAGGAAGCCCACCGCATCTTTACCCGAATGATTACCATGGGACTAGTCATCGGCGCCGTCATTGCGGCAGCGATGATCGCCTTTGATGATCAGATCCTCAGTTTCCTGGGCGCTGGCCACGACATCATCCAGTATACCGAAGTATACGTGGCCATCACCTTTGTGGCATTGCCGTTCAAACTGGCTTCGATGTGCTTTGGCGCTTTCTACTCGGCTGCTGGCAAGCCTTCGATGGGTCTTTTCAACAGCATCCTTTCCGGTGTGGTCAACATCGTAACTGACTACATTACCATTGTTGTTTTACAGATGGGAGTGGCGGGAGCCGCCATCGCAACTTCCTTAGGTCATATCGTAACCTTTGTTGTAGGCATCATCTTCTATCTGAGACGCAATAACGACATCGGCTTTGCCAAGCCACAGGGCGGTTATCTGAAGACACTGTCAACTTCCCTGCGTTATTCCATCCCTCAGGTCACTAACAGCCTGACCTTAAGTCTTACCTCGCTGATCGTCAACCGGATAATCATCCTTTATCTGGGCTCCGACGGCATTGCCGCCCGCTCGATCGTCAACGATCTCAGGCAGATCCTCAATGCCGCCTTCATAGGCTATGCCGGTACGGTAGGGCCGATCATCGCCTATAATTACGGAGCCAGGCGGGTCAAAATGCTCAGAAAGGTGCTGTCTTACAATTTGAAGGTATGGTTCTTTGGCTGTACCAGCATGATGGCCATCATGCAGCTTTTGAAAAGGCCGCTGATAAGTCTGTTCATGAATCCGGAAACCTATACCCAGAATTTCTTTGACCTGACCTATTACGGTCTGACCGTCGAACTGTTTGCCCCGATCTTTACCGCCGGCTTCATCATGGTCAATCGGATGTTCATTTCCCTGAGCGCACAGAAGATCGCTACCGTGCTTTCCATCCTGCGCAACTTCATCTTCCGGCTGAGCATTGCCGTGATCTTACCGATGGTCTTTGGGGCCAATGCCATCTGGTTCTGCTTCCCGGTTGCCGAAGCTCTGGGCTTTGCCTGCTCGGCGATTGCGGTAGTCATGAACGCCGATAACTATGGCTATGGCCGAAGCGGAGCCGCATATCTGATCGATGCTCTGCCGGAAAACGAAATAATGAAACAGGAAGCCTGAAAGCGGACTTCCTTTAATTCGGGATGGGCGGAAAATTGATTTGGAAAAGAATCGCAAAGCGGGTAAAATTAGATTGTTTCCAGGAGGGTGTTTATGAGTACACAGTATGACGTCATTATCATTGGCTGCGGTGAGGCGGGCCTTTATGCCGCTTACCAACTGATTCAGAAGACTAAGGATCTGAAACTATTGATCCTTGATAAGGGTGAATCGATTGAAAAGCGGATCTGTCCGATTACAGCCGGCAAGGTCGACCACTGCATCAACTGCCAGACCTGCGCCATCATGAACGGCTTTGGCGGCGCCGGGGCTTTTTCGGACGGTAAGTTCAACTTTACCACCGATTTCGGCGGCTGGCTGACCGACTTCATGGATAAGAGGGAAGTCATGGACCTGATCGAACAGGTCGATGCCATCAACGTTTCCTTTGGCGCTACTGAAGAGCGCTATTCCACCGCTACCAAAGAAGCTCGCGAACTGGCCCGGCTGGCTTTGCAGCACGACCTGCACCTGCTCAACGCCTCCTGCAAGCATCTGGGTACCGAAAATAACCTGCGCATCCTAACTAACATCTACAATTACCTGAAAGAGCACTGCCAGCTTCGCTTTAAGGCTGACGTCGCTCAGATCGATTATGACGGCGAGTTTACCCTGACCCTGAAAAACGGCGAACAGCTGACCTCTCATTATCTGGTCGGCGCCCCGGGAAGAAGCGGGGCCGAGTGGTTCTCCCAGCAATGCCTGCGCTTAGGTTTGAAACTGGATAATAACCAGGTCGACATCGGCGTACGCGTTGAGTTGCCGGCGGTCATCTTCCAGCACATCACCGACGTCGTCTATGAATCCAAACTGATCTATTCGACCAAGAAGTATGGCGATCATGTCCGCACCTTCTGCATGAACCCGTACGGCTATGTGGTAAATGAAAACGTCGACGGCATCGTTACCGTCAACGGTCACTCCTTCTCCAATGAGGAACTGAGAAGCGAGAACACCAACTTTGCCTTATTGGTATCTAACAAGTTCACTGAGCCCTTTGATCAGCCCTATAAGTACGGCAAGCACATCGCCTCGCTGTCCAACATGCTGGCGGGCGGAGTGCTGGTGCAGCGCTTTGGCGATCTGGTCAACGGCAAGCGCACCACCGAACACCGCCTGGCCCATTCCACCGTCGAACCGACTTTGAAAGCCGCTACCCCCGGCGATCTCTCATTAGCCTTACCCAAGAGGCAGCTTGATGACATTATTGAGATGATCTGTGCCCTGGACAAGATCGCTCCCGGTACCGCCAACTATGACACCCTGTTATATGGCGCTGAGGTCAAGTTCTATTCCGCCCGGCTGGAAGTTGACGGTAATCTGGAAACCGGAATTAAGAATTTCTTTGCGATTGGCGATGGCGCCGGCATCACCCGCGGCCTGGCTCAGGCCGGGGCATCCGGCTTGAAGGCCGCCAATGTGATTGCCGAAAGAGTGAATGGCAGGTAAAGTGATGAGAACCATTGAAAGCTGCGCAGCCTGTCTTTATGACAAGCAGAAACACCTGACTGATGACGAGCAGTATCTGGCCGAAGTAAGAAAGATACTTGATAACCGCAAAGAAGAGGACACCTCACCCTATCTCGTTCATCTCTTTGATCTGGCTTATAAGAAGAGATTTGGCGCCGGTGCTTCCTACAGAGAGGTTAAAAAGAAGTATAACGATCTGGTTCTGTCCATGGAGCAGTCCATCAGAGAAAAGATTGAAAGGGCTGAAGATCCCCTGAGTGAATCCCTGGCTTATGCCCGCATCGGTAACTACATTGACTTCGGTGCCCTGACCAATGTAGATGAAAAGACCTTCTTGTCACTTTTTGACGACGTTGGCGTTCATCAGCGTGACCGTAAGGCGGTTGAATCCTTCATAAGCCAGTGCTCAAAGGCCAAGACCTTCCTTTTGATTACCGATAACTGCGGGGAGATCGTTCTGGATAAACTGTTTCTGGAACAGTTGAAAAAACGATTCCCTGATCTGAAGATAACGGTAATGGTAAGAGGTAAGGAAGTCATTAATGACGCTACCAGAGAAGACGCTGAATATGTCGGGCTGGACAAAGTGGCCAGGATAATCTCCAATGGCGATGCCGTTTCCGGCACCATCTATGAGTTGCTCTCTGAAGAAGCCAAGGCCATTCTGGATAGCGCTGAGGTGATATTGGCCAAGGGTCAGGGCAATTATGAATCCCTGAACCATCAGGGAAGACATATCTTCTACTCCTTCTTATGCAAGTGCCAGCTGTTCATGGCCCGGTTCCAGGTGCCGCAGTTTACCGGCATCTTTGTAGAGGAAATGGAGTAAAACACATTCAAATAACCGCATGATAAAAGGTCCGTCACACATTATGACGGGCCTTTAACGTTGGAAATAAATGATGTTCTCTGCTAATCAGAACCGATGGGAAGATAGCCGATGGACCGGGCTTCCTTTTCAGGATCCAGTATCCGGTAGCTGAGATCCTCATCAATGAGGTATTCAAGAGCACTGGGTGACTGATAGAACAGCAGCTTTCCGGTCTTATCCCGGTCGACCACAAAGGACAGACTGCCGCAGGTCAGATATCTCTTGCCGGCAAAGCTTCCCTGGTAGAAGTGATGGGTGTGGCCGGTTACTATGGCCATGACGGAACTTCTTTCAATGATCTCCTTCAGTCTGTCGGGATAGGCAGCGCAGGGCAGGGAGAACTGGTCAGCCAAAAGATGATGATGGGTCATGATGATGGTCTTGGGAACCTCAGTCTTCAGTTGTTCCTCCAGCAGGTCACAGCTGGCTTGTGAGATGAAACCGTCGTTATATTCCGGATGGCCGCTGTTGAGGCAGATGATCCGGACATCGTTTACCTGATGAACTTCAAACAGTTCGCCGTTGACGGTAGAAAGGCCGAAACCGGCGATCAGCTCTTTGAGGTTATCGTGATTGCCGGCGGTAACGATTACCGGACAGCCAAAGCGTTCACTAAGCAACTCATGAACCTTGCGGTATTCTTCCTCGGTGCCGTATTCGCAGATGTCACCGGATAACAGCACGGCATCATATTTCCGGTCAGTCTTTTCCAGTACCCAGCTAAGCTGCCGCAGAGGCGCCGTCATCTGGGCCATCAGCGGGCTGTACATCGTTTCTGTGCGGTGATAATCCTCAGAGTAGTGCAGGTCAGAGAGGTGCAGGATTGCCGTCATGAGGCGTTCTCCTGCCTTTCCACGGTCTTTTTCATGGCTTCGTGGATCTTTCTTTCCTTGATCTGTTTGGTTCTGATCGAGCTGACAATGGAAGCCAGGATGGTGGCGACATAGGGGATCGCTCCGGTGATCTGGCCCTTGAGGGAAGTCTGCTGCAGGAAGGATCCTACCGACTGGCAGATGCCGAAGAACAGCGAAGCCAGGGCGACACCGATGGGGTGGGATCTGCCCAGGTTGTTGGCCGTCATGGCAATGTAGCCCTTACCGGAAGTGATGTTCTGAATGAACAGGGTAACCGATCCCATCGATAACAGGCAGCCGGCCAGACCGCACAGGATGCCGGAAAGGGTCATGGTAATGAACTGGTATTTTTCTACCGGAGTACCTAAGGAGCGGGCGGCTTCCTGGTTGATGCCGATGGCGCGGATGCGATAGCCCAGAACGGTCTTGTACATGAAGATGTAGACCGCAATGGCCAAAACCCAGGACAGATAATCCACATAGGTAAGCCCGTAGAACATCTGGGACAGTTCCGGGAACCAGCTGGCAAAGAAGGGAGTCACCTTGGTCAGACCGACCAGTGAGGGACGCTGGAACAGGCCCTTGGTCTTGAAGAAGACATACATCAGATAGGTGGTCAGACCGCTGCTGGTGGTGTTTATCGCCATGCCTACGACGACTGGCGAGGCCTTCAGCTTGATGATGAAGTAGGCCAGTAAGGCTGATACGGCCATCGAGGACAGAATGGCAGCCAGTACCGAAAGAATGACGCTGCCGCCGGTAAAGTAGTTGACGACGATGGCGAAGAAGGCACTGATCATCATGCAGCCTTCCATGGCGATGTTGAAGACGTTAGCCTTCGAACAGACCGCCGCGGCCAAAGAACACAGCAGAATGGGCGAACACATTCTAAAGGTTGAACTTATGATGGCGGAAATGTAGGTCCAGGAGAAATTCATGCCTGCTCACCTGCCTTTCCGTTCTGCTTCTTTTTCCAGTTGATCACAAAGCGGGCGGTTGCCAGCATCGTGATGACGCCCTGAATGATGGCGGTGATCTCGGAAGGAATGTTCATGCTCAGTTCAACTACCGAACCGCCGACGGTAATGCCGGCCAGGAAGATGGCGCTGAACAGACAGCCCAGGATGTTATAGCCGCTCATCAGGGAGGCGGTAATGCCGCTCCAGGAATAGCCTGGCGAGGTGATCATCTTGTCAACGTAACGGAACTTAGTGCCCAGGACTTCGCAAGCCCCGCCCAGTCCGGCAATGGCGCCAGACAGCAGCAGTACCAGATACATAGTTCTTTTTGCCTTGATTCCGCCGTATTGGGCAAAGCTGGCATTGAGGCCGGTCATCCGGGTCTTGTAGCCAAAGGAAGTCTTATTGACGATGAAGTAGACCAGCGCTACGCATACTAAGGCAATGATGAAGCCGTAATGGGTAGTGTAGCGGCTGAGAATGCGGGGCAGGATCCCGTTTTCGATCTTCTGGGTCTGGATTGCCAGCTTATCAAGGGCGTTGGGATCCAGGAATACGTAGTTGGTAAGATAGGAGGCAAAATAATCGGCCACGTAGTTGAACATCAGGGTGATGACCAGCAGGTAGGCGTCAAAGCGGGCGCTTACCCAGGCTGACATAAGCGAGTAGAGGGCTCCGGCTGCCATGGCAGCCAGCAGAGTTACGATTACCACTACCCAGCCGGGAGCGTTGATGAGCGGGGCGACGATGGCGGCGGTAATGGCGCCGATGATCATCTGACCCTGAGCACCCATGCTGGAATAGCCGCTGCCCCAGGCCAGGGCGGCGGAAAGGGCCGCGAAGATGACCGGTGTGCCTCTGGTAAGGGTAGAAGCCAGTGAATAGGGCGAGAAGAAACCGCCTTTCACTAAGCCGAAGATGCCCTTAATGGGGTCATGACCGGTAATGGCCATGATGATGCCCCCGGCAAACAGACCGACCACGATGGCGATCAGCGGATAGAGCAGAGGCTTCAGCGATGCCGTTAGTTTCTTGATCTTATCATTCATCAGCCTTACCTCCCAGCATCAGTTTTCCCAGTTTGCGTTCGTCAACTTCGCCATGCTTGAACTCATGGTTCAGCTGGCCGTTGTACATGACATATATGCGATCTGAAAGTTTCAGTATTTCACTAAGTTCACTGGAGACCAGCAGGATCCCGCCGTTATGGTCTCTTTTGTTCACCAGCCGCTCATGGACAAATTCCATGGCGCCGATGTCAATTCCCCGGGTCGGCTCACAGGCGATGGTCAGCGGAACTTCCCGCTCGATCTCTCGGGCAGTGATGATCTTCTGGGCGTTGCCGCCGGAGAGTTCCTTCATCTTCTGTCGGCTGTTGTCGACCTTGACCGAGTATTCGGCGATCAGCTTATCGGCGTGCTCGATGATCTGTTTTGACTTGAGGACGCCGTGGCGGGAATACTTTTCTGAGTTTTCCTCACCCATCAGGAAGTTGTCGGACAATGAGGCTTCCCGGGCACTGCCCCAGACATAGCGGTCTTCGGGAATGTGGGAGAGGCCGGCCTGCCGGATGGTATCAACGCCTTTGTTGCTGACGTCGTGGCCGCAGACGGTTACACTGCCTTCATATTCCCTTTCCAGTCCGGTAATGCAGCGGACCAGTTCGGTCTGGCCATTACCGGAAACCCCGGCGATGCCGACGATCTCGCCGGCTCTGACTTCCAGATTGACGCCGTTGAGCACTTTCTTGCCGGCGGCTGAACCCATGGTCAGGTCCTTGACCTGGAGCAGGGTTTCGCCCGGATTGTGGGGACGCAGCTGCAGGTCAGCGGTATGCCTTCCAATCATCAGATAGGAAAGCTCATCGGTGTTGGTGTCAGCGCGGTTTAGGGTCTTGATGACCTTACCGGCGCGCATGACGGTGATGCGGTCCGCTACCGCCATGACCTCGTTAAGCTTATGAGTGATCAGAATGATGCTCTTGCCGGCCTTGGCCAGCTCCCTGAGCGTTCTGAGTAAATCGTCGACCTCATTGGGGGTCAGCACGGCGCTGGGCTCGTCAAAGATGATCAGACTGGCATCCTGATAGAGGGTCTTGAGGATCTCGACCCGCTGCTGGGTACCGACCGGGCAGTCATCGATGATGGCGTCCGGGTCGACCATCAGACCGTATTTTTCGGAAAGCTGTCTGACTTTCTCGCGGTTGGCCTTCCTGTCAAAAAAACCGTTTTTGGCGATCTCATTATTGTAGACGATGTTTTCGGTTACCGTCATCGACCCAAACAGCATGAAATGCTGCTGGACCATGCCGATGTGATGCTTCATGGCATCAATGGGGCTTCTGAAGTTGACCTTTTCGCCCCAGACCGTGATCTCTCCGGAATCGGCTTTTTCCAGGCCGTAAAGAATCTTCATGATTGTGGACTTACCGGCGCCGTTTTCTCCGACGATGGCCAGGATCTCCCCTTCGTTAAGGTCGATGCTGACATGGTCGTTGGCGACGACGTTGCCGTAAGTCTTGACAATGTCTTTCATTTGAAGGATCATAAATGCTTCCTTTCAAATGACAGCTATGCGGTCTGAGCCACATAGCTGTCATTAACTGTTAATTCTGAATTGTTAGATTAATTATTCCTTGTAATCGTCTTCCATGACGTAGGGCAGCACGATCTTGCCGTTCTTGAGGTCTTCAGCAGCCTGCTTACCGGCAGCCAGGACTTCGTCGGTGATGACGTCCTTGTTGCGGTAGATGGCATCGAAGTTGACACCGACAACGCAGAAGGCATCTTCAACAACGCCTAAGGTTGTCTTGCCCGGGGTGACCTTGCCGTCAGCCAGGAAGTCTTCAACGATGGTCTTCATCGGGATGGCAGTGTTCTTGGTCAGACCGCCGATGATGTACGGGTTGTCCGGAGTGGTTGAGTCAACGGATAAGCCGGAAGTGTAGATCGGAGACTTGCCTTCAGCGGCTCTTTCCAGAGCGTACTGGTAAATGCCGGCATTGGCAGCGTTGGCAACGGAACCCATGATGAAGTGGCCTTCATCACCTAAGGCAGCGGTTACTTCAACGGCCTTGTTGTAGACGGCGGAAGTGTCGCCATAGGTATCGGCATAAGCAGTAACGAACTTGGCATCCGGTTTGACGGACTTGACGCCTTCCATGAAGCCGTACTTGTATTCGAAGTTGGACTGCTGCTGGAAGTTGCCGATGTAACCGAACTTGGTGTCGTTCGGGAATGCGGTAGCGGCCATGACGCCTAAGACGTAGCAGCCGTCAGTGGTGTTGAAGTTGATGCTCATGATTCTTTCGTTGGCAGCGATGGTGTCGATGATGCCGAATTCGACATTCGGGAATTCATCAGCCAGTTCGCTTAACGGCTGAGCACCGGTCCAGCCGACGGCGACGACCAGGTTGTAACCCTGTTCGCAGGCATTGCGTGATTTCTGAGCCCAGTCATCAGTGTTAGCGCATTCGATGATGGTGGCGGTGAAACCGTATTCCTTGGCCATGGCTTCAAGCTGATTCTTGGCCTGCAGAATGAACTGGTCGGTTCCGACGGTGTCGGAGACCATGGCGATCTTCAGGTCAGCGTACTTGTTCTTGTCATCGTCCTGCGGCTTGTTGTTGGCACAGCCGAACAGAGAAATGACCATAGTCAGGATAAGAGCTACTTTTAAAAATGTTTTCATAGATTTCCTCCCCAAAAGTATACATCTCTATGCCTTTATCTTATCAGTTCGCCGGTTTCCTAAAATATGACATATGTCATGTTTTGTTGTAAAATAATGGTATGAAGAAGATCGCTAACCGCACTCAGATCGAAACCGCCATCCGCCAGGCTGATTTCCAGTCCTATTTTTCCAGCGACATCAGCGACATTACCGAGATGATCCATGCTAAGGCCGGAGAAACTCTCATTCATGAGGGCGTGCCGTCCCGGTATCTGTTCTTCATCGTCAGCGGTCAGTGCCGCTACTTTTCTCTTTCTTCTTCCGGCTTCTATGTTTCCTTTGGTGTCTCCAGAAACTATCGCTTCTGCGGCGAGGCCTCGTCGCTGTGGGGTGGCAAGCCTACCAGCAGCGTGCAGGCGATTACCGACACTACCTGCCTGGCCATTGACCTGCATAAGCACCGCGAACTGCTGCAGAACGACATTCTCTTTCTGCAGTATAACTGCCGGGCGCTGACCGAAATGGTAAACAACCTTGATAGCACGCTGTCGACTTATGTAGGCGGAAAGCTCAGCGAAAGGCTGGCTGCCTTCATCCTGCAGAATTCCGTTGATGACGTCTTTTCCGTTTCCCTGGTAGCGGCGACCAATGCGTTAGGCACCAGCTATCGCCATCTCCAAAGGGTCATGAAATCCTTCTGCCAGCAGGGTGTGCTGCGCAAGGAGAAACGGCGCTATTACATCACTGATGCCAAGGCACTCAGAGAGATGGCTTCTGACGATTATGTCTATTTCTATTAATAGGAAAACCTGATGTCGGCCACACAGATTCTCAAAAAGGCTGATGGTTTTGCTTAATGCTTATTACTTGTATAATACAAAGATCCTGTTAATGCTTTCGAACGTAGGACTCGTATAGTGGAAACAATGAAGAGGTGAGATTATATGGCTGAAAAAATGAAGAATGTCAAACAACTTAACTATCATGCTTTGATGGTTTTACAGTGCCTGTTTGAAAATACCGACCAGTACCGCCATTTAGGAGTTAAGGAGATTGAAAAGGCGATCAGGGACAAGTATGGCTATGGGCCTTCGCACAATACCATCAATGTGATCCTCAACTACCTGCCCTCCTATGGATACGATGTCCGAAAGGGCAGCCGGGCCAATTCAGGATTCTACCTTAACAGCCGCTATTTCAGCGACGGCGAGATTCTGTTCATCATTGAAAACATCAAGAAGGCCAAGTCGATGTCCGAAGAAGACAGGAATGATTTCATCTATAAGCTGGCCGCCTACTTAGGCCCTGAATATCCCGGCCTGAACGGCAGCGGCAAGGTCAAGACGACAAAGAAAAATGGCCAGCTGATTGAAAAGATCAGCACGATCGACCGGGCCATCAGGTCCGGTAAGCAACTGTGGTTTGACATTACCGAGGAGAAGCAGCGTACCGGCGGAGGCCGGGTGCAGTCCAACCCCTACCGCCTGTTTGAACGCCGCCAGGAAGTCTACCTGCTCTACAGCAGCCAGGGTGATGATGGCGAGTATTACTTCTCCCAGCGCCGGGTTGAGGACATCTCCAATCTGCTGGTCGACCCGGAATATCAGGTCGTACCGATGTACCGGGTAAAGTATTACCAGTACATTAATGATGAACTGCTGGCCCGGGTGGCCTTTGAAAGTCCCACCGTCAACCGTAACCGCCATCTGCTGGTGCGGGTGAGCGGCCAGCCGGGTGGAGAAAGGGAAAAGAACAAAGCGGCCATTATCGGTCACTTCAACTCCGCCAACACCCTGTTCTGGCAACAGGATGACAGTGAATACGGCTACATCAGGGACATGTATGGGGATGGTGAACAATGGCTTTTCCGCCATTATGACCTGGCCATGATGATCTGGCCGCTGGCAGTAGTCAAGCGCTTCAGAAACAAGATCGCCGTCATGCATAATCTTTATTACCCGGAAAAGGAAAAACTCCGGGAAGATGAGCCCATCAGCATTGCTGACGGGGAGAACCTGGACCCGGAAAATGATGTGGATACTTTCGACCGTTTAAAGGAAATCGTCGAAAAACTCGATGAAACCCGCCAGACAACCGGTAAGGACATTATAGAAGAACTGTCCAAGGCTTAGGAATAATACCGCTTGATAGACAGCGTGTCAAGCAATAATTTCAGGAAATATCATATCAGCCCATATATTTGGGCTGTTCTTTTGTTTTGAAAAAATCGTCTGATTTTAAGTTGCGGCCATAAAAAAGCAGTGCTATTATGACAGGGCACGACTGAAAATACAGAATATACCCAACATTAACCGTATTGTTTTCTCTTTAGACTTGATCTTTGAAAATCAAATGAAAAAACAGTGACGTTGCCGATTTTTTGCGCCATTAAATCAGCGCATCCAGACAAACCGGAGCTTTGTTGTCCGGCTTGCATCGACCGTAAGAAAGCAGGCAGCTATTGCGTTTTCCGGATAGGGTATCGTGGAAAACCTGCCATGCCACAACCTGCATCAGTATTCATTATTATTTCTCAATTGACACATATGTAAACGGGAGGTAAAAAATGTACGAAAACAAAGAAAACATCATTGACACCATTCAGGCCAACACCGGCATGCATGTGACCGGTGAAGAACTGGACGCCGTATTGCAGCTGTTCAAGCTCACCAGCATTTCCCTGGCCAAACAGGCGGGAAACCCTGAAGACCAGGGAAAACCGGCATTCGATGAATGCCCGCCCAAAAAGGGAAAGGCATTCATCGAAATACTGGAGAAAAGAGGAAAGCCAAACAGCACTGACCGAATTACCTCAATCATTACCGCCTTAAGAGAAAATCACCATCGCAGCAATTAATGCTGCCTTTATTTTCCCTTCTGGGCAGGTTTACACAGCATGAATATCACAAAGGGGGGATTAAGAAATGACCGAATCATATTCATTTATCCTTAAAAACGGGTCCGCCAATCCCGTCGAATCAGCAAACGAAAAGAAACAGATCATCGAAGATTTCTTTAAGATCATAGAAAAGGCCCGCCGTTCTCTTAACGCTGAAGAGATCGCCGCGGCCATTGAGACCCTTAAGCTTTCCACCATTGAACTCAGGCAGATCCAGGAGCGTAAGCGCCTGGAAGAGGAAGCGGCCCGGGCGGAAGAAAAGCGGCGCAAACAGCAGCAAGCCAAAGAGGCTGCCGTCGAAAGAGAAGCAGCCAAAGCGGAAGAAGCCTTCCAAAAGCACGTCCGGGAGGTCACGGCCATGGACCTGCCGATGGACTGGGTCAATCCCTATGACGGGGATGAAAGAGCCGATGGAAAGGTAGAATCCATCGGTGACGGTCTTTTGATGTCGCTTGACCGGCTAGCAATGGTGGATATCGAGTTCATCGCTTCCCTTACCGGCAGTGATTGCCGCAGCGTCATTGAAAGCCTGCGGGGATCGATTTATCAAAACCCGTTGTTCTGGAACGAGTGCTTCTATAAGGGCTGGGAGACAGCTGATGAATATCTTTCCGGCAACCTGATGCACAAGCTCAAGATTGCCAGAGAGGCCAATCAGAAATACAACGGCTATTTTGACGACAATGTCAGGGCCCTGGAAGCGCTGGTCGAAGACAACATTGACATTGACGGCATCTATGTCACCCTGGGTTCCCCCTGGCTGCCTACCGACATCATTGACGACTTCATCCTGCATCTGATTGGCGAAGAACCGGAAAACGGCATTCACAATGAAGAACTGAAGGAATACTTCTCCCGCTCAAAGGCGGTGCGCCATGATGAGCACACCGGCATCTGGGAAATCCCGGAGAAGTCAAGATTCCGGATGGGCCGGCTGCATGGCCGCTATGAGCATGTGGAATGTTCTCTTTATGGCACCGAGCGCATGCCGATGCTCCATCTTCTGGAGAACATCCTGAACATGAAGACTCCGGTAATTACCGACTATAAGAATCCCTACAGTTCCGCCCGCATCATCAATAACGGTGAAACCGTCAAGCTGCTGGAGAAGCAGGATAGGATGATCGCCGAATTCCAGCAGTGGGTCTGGCAGAACGAAGACCGCAAGATCAGGCTGCAGAATGCCTATTGCCGCAAGTATGGCAACATTCGTCAGCGCCATTATGACGGCAGTTTCCTGCGCTTCCCTAACATGAGCGAAAAGGTGGAACTCTTTGACTACCAGAAGGATTCGGTAGCCCGGATCCTGACGTCACCCAATACCTTACTGGCTCATGATGTCGGGGCCGGCAAGACCTATGTCATGGTTGCCGCCGGCATGGAGTTAAGAAGACTGGGAAAGAGCCGGAAGAACCTCTACGTGGTCCCCAATAACATCCTGGGACAATGGCAGAAGATCTTTCTGGAGATGTACCCTGATGCCGACCTGCTGGTCGTTGACAACCGCAATTTCAATTCAAAGAAGCGCAGTGAAACGCTCATCCGGATTCGGGATGAGGACCACGACGCCATCATCATGACCTACAGCTGCTTTGACATGCTTTCGCTGTCCCGGCAGTACTATCAGCAGTTTTATCAGCATCAGCTGGAAATGCTGGAAAAGGCCTCAAAAGTCTTTGAATCCAAAGCCAAACTGGATAGAAAGAAGAAGAGCGTTACCGCCATCCTGGAGAGATTCCATAAGGAATCGCTGGCCAATATCTGCGAGGTCCCCTTCGATGATCTGGGCATCAATACCCTGTTCGTCGATGAGGCTCATAACTATAAGAATGTCGGCATTGAGACCAACATTACCAGAGTGCTGGGCTCCGGCGGTCATTTTTCAGCCCGGGCCCGGGGCATGATGGATAAGGTGCACTGCCTGCAGAGACTTAATAACGGCGGCCGGGTCGTCATGGCTACCGGTACGCCAATCACCAATTCGCTCACCGACATTTATGTCATGCAGAAATACCTGCAGGATGGGGAACTGGAGTTTCTGGGACTGCAGAATTTCGATGGCTGGGCTGGGATGTTCGCTGAGAAGAAGACGGACTTCGAGATCGACATTGACACCAACAGCTACCATCTTGCCACCCGCTTTTCCCGCTTCCGCAACATCCCGGAGCTCACCAGCGTATTATCCTCGATTGCCGACTTCCATCACGTGGAAAGGGAAACCGGCATACCGGAAATGGTCGGCTATGATGACTGCCTGAGGGAGGGATCTCAGGATTTCCGGGATTATCTGGCGGATATCTCCAAACGGGCTGATAATGTCCGCAATAAGAATGTCAGCCGTATGGAGGATAACCTGCTGAAGATTACCTCGGACGGCCGCAAGGCCGCCATGGACATGCGGCTGATCGATACTGCCTTTGAGGCCGAACCCGACAGCAAGCTCGTCCGCTGTGCCGACAACATCATGGAAGTCTACCGCACCAGCAGAGATGTCAAAGGAACTCAGATGGTCTTCTGCGACTGCTCAACGCCTAAGCCGGGTTTCAACCTGTATGACGAACTGAAAAGGTTATTGATTGAAAGGGGAATGCCGGCTGAGCAGATCGCTTATGTGCATGAGGCGGAAAGCGAGAAGGCCCGTCAGGAGCTCTTTGGAAGGGTAAACGGCGGTCAGATCGCCGTCATCATCGGCTCCACCTTCAAGATGGGACTTGGGGTCAACGTCCAGCAGCACTTATGCGCTCTCCACCATCTCGATGTTCCCTGGCGCCCGGCGGACATGGTACAGCGGGAAGGACGGATCTTAAGACAGGGCAATTTGAATCCCTCAGTGCGCATCTTCCGCTACATCACCAGGTCCTCCTTTGATGCCTACAGCTGGCAGTTATTGGAAAACAAGCAGCGCTTCATTTCCCAGATCCTTTCCGGCCACGCTACCGTCAGGGAGGGCGCGGACGTTGATGAGGCGATCCTCAACTACGCTGAGGTAAAGGCACTGGCAGTTGGTAATCCGCTATTGAAAAAGCGGGTGGAAGTGGCTAATGAACTCGACAAGTGCCGCATCCTGCAAAGAGATTATCTGGAGGAGCGCAAGCGCAAGGGTCAGCGGTTAAGAGATCTGCCTAAGAAGATCGCCGATCAGCAGCAGCGCATCGATAACTGCCGCAAAGACATCGAAAGGCTCAAACGCCCTGCCAATGAACCGCAGATGTCAGCTGAGCAGCTGAATGAACTGAAGGAGAAAGTCTTTAACGCGGTAAACGCCCTGACCAATCAGCCGGTGGAAACCTACGTGGCAAGCTACCGGGGCTTCAGGATCGTGGTACCGGCCTACATGGTGCCCAGGATCCCGGAAAGCCGCAAGGGCGAAAAGGAAGAGATGAAGGAAAGAAAGCCCATTCCCTATGTCTATCTTAAGGGTAATGGCACCTATTATCTGGAAATCGAGTCGTCAGCCGGTATCATCAAGCGGTTGAACAATTTCCTGGACAGTCATGTCATCAAGCGGACCGATAAGGAAACCGGGAAGGTCAGCCAGCAGCAGGTGCCCAGCGGCTTAGAGAACCTTTTGGGCAAATACAATTACGCCCTTGAGAGCCTGAAGGTCAGCCAGCAGATCCTTACCGATGAACTGGCAAAGACCGGCGGCTACAATGAACAGATCGCTTCCCTGCAGAAGCAGTTAAGAGAAATAGACATTAGATTGGGGGTATCGACAAAATGAAACCGACTCAGAATCTGAACATGCCGTTATTAAGCGTGGAAAGAGCCGTCGAGCATCTTTCCCGGGCTTACTGCGGAATTATTAATAAGGGCCTTAAGGCCTCCAGCATGCCATCAGTGATGCTCTGGGGAGCTCCGGGCATCGGCAAGTCGCAGGCAGTCCGCCAGATTGCCGGCGAAATAGAACAGCGCACCGGCAAAAGGACAAGCATTACCGATGTCCGGTTGCTGCTGTTCAATCCGATCGATCTGCGCGGCATCCCGACCGCCAACGCGGACAAGACGCTGGCCATCTGGCTGAAGCCGCAGATCTTTCAGATGGACGACAGCGATTCCGTCATCAATCTGCTGTTTCTTGATGAAATATCCGCTGCCCCGCCCTCAGTGCAGGCAGCGGCTTATCAGATCACTTTGGACCGGGTGGTCGGTGAGCATAGGCTGCCGGACAATTGCCTGGTCATCGCTGCCGGAAATCGGGTGACCGACAAGTCGGTCGCCTATAAGATGCCCAAGGCCCTGGCCAACCGCTTACTGCACATCGAGATCGAAGGAAGCTTTGAATCCTGGCGCCACTGGGCGGTCAAGAACGGAATCAACGACAAGGTACTTGGTTTTCTTTCCCTGCGCAATGACCGCCTCTTCGGCTTTGACGCTACCAATGATGAACTGGCTTTCCCAACGCCGCGTTCCTGGGAGATGGTCTCCAATATCCTCAACAATGTCTCTGATGATCCGGAAGAAGTCAGTGCTCTGATCGCCGGACTGATAGGCAGCGGTACGGCCATTGAGCTGCGCTCCTGGTGTCGGGTATATAAGGACCTGCCGACCATGGATGCCATCTTTGACGGTAAGGTAACTGCCGTGCCCAAGGGGACCGATGCCCTTTATGCCCTGGTGTCCTCAATGACCTTCTACGCCCGGGAGCACCGCAACGAGCATCAGAGGATCGGCAATTCCGTTCGCTATGGCTCAAGGATGCCGGCTGACTACGCGATGCTGTTAATGCAGAATTACGCGTTGATCGAAAAGGACTATAAGGATGTTTTGATGGGGTTACCGGAATACATTCACTGGGTAAACAGCAGAGGAGCGGTGCTCAATGGCTCAGTTTGATAAGGAGACCTTTGAGACCGTAAGGCGCCTGCAGAGGGTTCGCCTGAAACTGCTATTGAGCCAGCCGTTTTATGCTCAGCTGTTGATGCATATGAAGTTTGCCCTGGATTACAGAACCGAGACGGCCTATACCGATGGCGAAAGGATCGCCTTCAATCCCGCCTTCCTTTCCCTTCTGACTGATCGCAATCTTCAGTTTGTCCTGATGCACGAGATCATGCATGTGGCTTTGGGTCACGTATGGCGTGAGCACGAAGATTGGAATCACCTGAAGGCCAACATGGCCGCCGACATCGTGGTAAATTCCAACATTCTTAAAAGCGTGGATGGTGACATATCATTCATCACCATTGCCGGTGACGGGCCGGCCATGCACACGGTTCCTGGTGGGACAGAGGGATATCTCTACAGCTATGAGGAGGTCTACCACCTGCTGCCGGACCAGCCGGTAGAAAGCCTTAAGGGAGCCGGCAACCGCCGGCTGATCCAAGGCCCGGAAAACAGCGGCTTTGATGATCATACTTTCTGGCCTCAGACTGACCTGGACAACGAACAGATGCAGGTCTGGCTCGGCCGGATGATCGACGCTACTGAGGTGATAAAATCGATGAGAAGGTTTTCCTCCAAAGGCGGCAGCGGGCGCGGCCTGCTGCCGCTGGGAGTGGAAAGGCTGATCGAACAGTATACCAGACCCCAGATTGATTGGCGGATGATGCTCAACGACTTTATTCAGCAGGAGATAAATGACTACTCCTTCACCCCGCCGGACAGAAGATACGGCGAAAGTGAGTTTTTCCTGCCGGATTTCAACGAGACCATCGACAGGGTAGACAATATCCTGTTTGAGATCGACACCTCCGGTTCCGTGGGCGATCGGGAAATTGTTCAGGCCTTTTCGGAGATCAGGGGAGCCATTGACCAGTTTGGCGGAAGGCTAAAGGGGTGGCTGGGTTTCTTTGACGCTAGAGCTTATCAGCCGGAACCCTTCGAAAGCATTGAAGATTTAGCGGCCATCCGCCCTAGGGGCGGAGGCGGTACGGATTTCAAGTGCGTATTCAGACGGGTAAGGGAAAGCATGAAGGACAACCCGCCGGCAAGCATCATCATCCTGACTGACGGCTTTGCTCCCTTTCCTAAGGAAAATGAGGCCATGGGTATACCGGTGCTCTGGCTGATCAATAACGAAAGTATCACTGCCCCCTGGGGTAAGGTTGCCCGGATCAAACCGGATGGAAAGGAGAAAACATGAACGAACAGTTGTTCAATGAGATAACCAGAGTTGTGCAGGAAAACCGGGACGCTCTGGATCAGGAAAACCTGCTTAAGGCCATCGACGAGCTCACGATGGCTCTTCCTGATGCCCGGGAGAAGGAACTGGATGTCTGGGCTCAGACCAAGCCCAGCGTTGCGGTAAAGGCTTCAAGGATCGTCTATGAGCCGGTGGAAAAACTCAGGCTTTATGGCGCCCGGCTGTTAAGGGAAGAGGAGTTTCGGAAATATGAGGAGCAAATTCCGGTAATCGGCGATCCCTGGTTTCTGGAATCCAGCGGTCTGAGTTATCGTAACTGGCGGGTTTACCAGCCTGCCAAAGTGGTGGACTGTCATCAGATCATCATTCAGGCCGTCAATTCTCCACAGGCCATCCGGCCGGTACTTGAAGTGGCCTGCCACAGCAGCGACCTGACGGCAGGCAGCCGTTTCAAGCTTGGCCGGCTGACCTTTCTGCTGCTCAGCGATGAATTAGCCATCTGCGCCGGCCCGCTGGCCATCAGGCGCTATGACGGCCATAACAATGACTATGAAGGCTCGGAGATAAAGACCCTGATCGATAAGTGGCTGAAGAGACTGGCTGACCAGCCTTAGGCCTGCTGCTTATTGTCGGGCATTCAGAATTCTTAGCGTGTTGAACACTGACGGCCGCTACCATCCTCTGTATCGCGCTATTCTTTGAAAAACGAATAAATATAAAACCGGTACCTTATCGTCTTTCTGAATCTGGCCGGCCAATGGCAGATGTGTGTCATTTTTTGGACAATCAAATTTGAAAAATCCGCTACAATTACCTTGTTGGTCGTTAATGATCAATTAAGTGAAATGGGAGGCAAGAAATGTTCGATTCCAAAGAAAACATCATCAGTACCATTGAAGCCGATACGGGTCTGGCCGTGACCGCCGAAGAACTCGACGCCGTCATCAACCTGTTCAAGCTCGCTTCTTCTTCCAACTCCAAAAAGGCTGAAGAAGCCTCTGAGAGTACGGGAAAGAGGATGATGAGATCTTCTGGCAACAAGGCCAAGGCCTTCATCGAATTTCTGGCCTTAGCAGAAGGATCAAGGAAAGCCGGTAATACCGTGGCTTCACTAATTACCGCTGGGGCTGCTGATCGGGCTTTAACCCATTGATCATGTTTTGATGAATGGTTGCCTTGTTTCAGGCAACCGTGCTAAGATATCTCCGTAAACAAATTACCCATAGAGAGTGAGCGAGGGACAAGCCCGATGACCTCACAGCAACCTGCCCCGTAGAGAGTAAGGTGCTAAAGCTTGTACGATGGATAAGAAACCGTCTTTGTCAAGTAAGTCCATCGTAGCGATGGGCTTTTCTTTCCGGGTAAGGAAAGGATTGAAAAAAATGACTTTATTTGATGAACTGATTGAAGAAACCCAAAACCGTGGCCTTTACGGCATGCAGCCCGTGGTAAAGGGAAACATCGTTTCCTTGACGGACCCGGAGGCTTATGACGCTGACGGACTTCTGCCTTATGGCTTATCCGGGATTATCGTACCGGTTCTGGGAAATCCCGGAGAGATCAATAAGATCTTTCGCGGCATTAACCGCGATAAGCCCTGGCACTCTCCGGACATCTATTACCTGGGAAATTATCAGCAGGCCGAAGAGCTGAAAAAGCACTTCGGCATCCGTGAACTCAACAGCCGCGACCAGAAGGTCAAGGTGTTCTGCTGGGGTGGTGATACCGCAGACAATCAGGCCTACTACTACATGAATAAAGAACTGGTCCGCCGCTGGATCTACGATGACGAAGGCCACCCCCGGCTCTTGCAGCCCTGGGAGAGTCTTGACAGCATCCTTTTTCCTGAAGCAGTTCCGGTCAGTTTTCTGCGCTGTCTGAGCATCCACGCGCCAATGCGCTTACATGTAAACATCGCCGGTAAGTCCTACAGTCAGGTGTTCATCACTGGCCCGCGTTTCCACCAGCAGCTGGAAAGGTACGCGGAAGTGCTGAATGCTGAAGACCGGCAAAACGGCACCTCTCTTCTTAGGGAATACTACCTGATCCATAAGGGAGCAACGCCGCTAGATGAGCGGGCCGTCAAGATTGACGGGGTTAGTGGAAAGATCAAGGAGTACCCAAAGGTCAGCTATGGCAGCGGACATAAAGATGATGATGAGTGTTTACAGTTGGATCTGAGTCGGATCTGTCTGGCACCTTACGATAATTTCTTCCATCTGGGAGCTCTGCTGCAGGAAAACCACCAACTTATCGAGCGACTGCACGGTGAGTAAAACCCAGATATATGGGTTGAACTCAGATATTGAAACCTGAGGGCCGATTTTAAGTTGCCTGACTGAAAACGGCTGTGCTATGATGAGCGAGCCTACAGGAAAAACCACCCATAACATTACCAATTACCTTACGGGTTTTCCTGTCAATCGTTCATTGAAATGCGAATATCGTCAGGGAATTTAAAACCGGATTGCCGATTTCTTCTTCTGACTGCCTGGGCAGTCGAAGATTAAGGGCACTGAAGAAAACGCCCGCTACAGATATATGAAGTAAAAGAAAGGGGAGATATAGATGTTTGAAAGTATTATTGGTTATGAAAGCACTAAGAAAGAACTTGGCGTCATCGTAGATATGTTCCGCAACCCGCAGAAGTATGACAGAATCGGCGCTAAACCGGTCAACGGCGTTCTTCTTTATGGTGCCCCTGGCACCGGCAAGACGACCATGATCAACGACATGATTGCCGCCTGCAACGTTACCACCTATGTCTTAAGAAAAGACAAGGCCAATGATGATTTCATCGATACCATCACTGAGACCTTTGCCAAGGCTAAGGAAAATGCTCCGGCCATCGTCTTCATGGATGACATGGATAAGTTCGCCGACGACGATGAGCGCTGTCCGGAAGAGTATACGGTCATTCAGGCCTGCATTGACGAAGTTCGCGGCTGCCAGGTTCTCGCTTTGGCTACCGTCAACGAGCGGGACCGTCTACCCAATTCCCTTATCAGGGCCGGCCGCTTCGATAAAGTCCTGAAGGTCGGTAATCCCGGCCGCAAGGACAGCGAGAGAATCGTTGCCCATTATCTGGCCCAGAAGGGCTGCGGCCCGGACATCGACGCTGCGGAGGTTGCCAGACTGCTGGATGGCTGCAACTGCGCTACACTGGAGTCCATCATCAATGAAGCCTCCATCATGGCTGCCTTCGATAACCGTGAAACCCTGAGTCATCAGGACATCATCAACGCGACGCTTAATGTCGTCTACCATACCCCGGCCGCCCTCAACAGTGAGTCCGGTCAGCTGGACCCCACGCTGGCTTATCACGAAGCCGGTCATGCCGTGGTCTCTGAAGTTCTGGAACCGGGAAGTGTCAACATCGTCTCCACGGCCAACCGCAAGGGCGGCGATGTCGGCGGCTTCACTTCCTATCAGCAGGCCGAGAACTACTTCAATTCCATCGATTACATGGAAAACCGGGTCATGTGCCTGTTAGCCGGCAAGGCGGCCAATGATGTGGTCTTCGGCATCAACGATGTCGGCTGCACTGATGACCTGAGGCGGGCTTATGAAATCGTCGGCCGCTTCGTCGATTCCTACTGTTCTTACGGTTTCCACAGCTGGGAAGGCATTACCGAGGGGATGGAAAGTTCAAACGAACTGAAGAACAAGAAGGAAACGCTGGTTTCCTTCGAAATGGAAAAGTATTACCAGAAGGTAAGAAGAATCCTCATCAATAACCGCTTCTTTCTGGACGCCGTAGCCCGGGAGTTGATGAACCGCAAGCTCATCACTTACCGCGACGTTCAGGCCATTAAGGCCAGCTGTCAATCCGTTGCTCCGGCAGCCTAGTCTGCCGGATCCCAAAAGGGCTATAATATGAGTGAAATCAATTGGAGGTATAAGACATGAAATACACATCAGCACAGGCAAATAAGTTATTACGCAAGCTCAATGAAGACTACGCTTCCCTGCAGCAGAATGAAAAGGACAGTTATATGTTCGTCGCTGCCCTGAACGAAGACCCTGAGTCGGTCAGGCCGCAGTATGATTACACCAAGATGCAGGCTGAGATGAAGGCTCTGGAAGAGCGCATCCGCAAGCTGAAGCACGCCATCAACCAGTTCAATGTCTCCACCAGAGTGGAGCAGTTCAACATGACCATCGACGAGATGCTGGTCTACATTCCCCAGCTTACCCGTCAGAAGCAGAAACTTCAGGTAATGAAGAACAAGCTTCCCAAATCCCGTGTTCAGCAGCGCTATGGCGGCTCATCCAACATCATTGACTACGAGTACACCAACTACGACCTCGATAAGGTCCGTCAGGACTATGACGCGGTAAGCGATGAGCTGGCCCGGGCTCAGTTGGCCTTGGACACGCTCAACACTACCATCGAATTCGAACTGGACATTTAAGCCAGTATTATTCCTCCGTTTCCGTCTCCCCCGATATTTTACAAAATCTTTAGTAAAGATCTCTGCGGGTTAAGGTACATGGTTAATGTTGCCCGTTATTGACTCTGTTATTGATTATGAAATATTGTTCAAGGTCTCTCCATTATGGAAAGGAAAAAAACTGATTAAAAGACGGAAACGGGAAAACTTCCCAAATCCCGGCAGCTGAAGTAAGGGTTACAGGCTGCCGGGTGCTTTTATTAAGGAACATCAGGAGGTGAGAATAATGAATCTGATTGGTAAGAAAGTCAGACATTCAAGCTATGGCCAGGGTACGGTCACGGCCTTTTACCCGGCCAATAATACCATCCGGCTGGTCTTTGAAAACCAGCCGGAGCGTCCCTATGACATTCTGGCTGATTTTGACTCCGGCCTGCTGGAAAGCGATGAGCAAGCCATTCATGAGACGATTGCCTACATCAAGAGTCTTCCTTCCTATCGCCTCAGCTCCAAGGCCTTGGGAGAAAGAAAGACCAAGGACAAGGATCTCAGCGCCTTTCTAACCGACTGCCAGCAGCTTCTGGAAGAGTTGGGCATCAAGATTGGTGTCATTGAAAGCGTTGGCGTTGAAAACCGGCTTGACCGCTGGGGAGTGTGTAAGTCATTAGGCAATGGGCGCTTCCGCATCCTGATCAGCCAGATTCTGCTTCAGGATGAAGCACCGGACTGGATGGTTTATCAGACGCTGCTTCATGAACTGCTTCACGCCGCTGAGGCCTGCTGCGGTCATGGTCATAATAAGAAATGGAAACAACTGGCGGCAATCATAAACCGCAAGTGCGGCTACGACATCTCCGCCAAGGACCGCTGGTTTGATTATCTGTTGCTGGATGCCGTGGGCAGCTGGCCGCATTTTAAGAGATAAGAGGTAAATAGATTGTGAATAATAAAGATAACATGATTGATTCTGAAGCGTTTGAGCGCTTCCGCGCTCTGGAAAGCTGGGTGGAAGAAAATCTCAGAAGCTTTGACATTGACAAATACATTGACGAGATCTTTAAGGACCATAAGCCGGCCAGCCAGCTCATTCTGGACTACCAGTATTCTTTGGACGAACTGGGCAGCTGCGGTCAGGCCTACTGGCTGATCAGCCGGCACTTTTCCCGAGCTGAAATTGCGCAATTAAAACAGAGTGTCGCTAAGCTGTTTGCCGCCCTGCAGTCTCTGGCTGAAGGTGGACTGGATGGTCAGAAGTTTCCCGAAAGCTCAAAGGCCAAAGACCTGCTGGAAAACCTTGGCGTTAAGGAACCGGATATTACCCATCTAATAATTTATGGGGCCAGGATCATGAAACTTGTTCAGTTGGGCAGTCCAACCATCATCATTAACAATGAGAAGAGAATGCTGGTGAACGCACTGATCGCCGGCTGCGTAGAGGCCAGTGATCGGCGGAGAATTGAAGAGTTGTAAATGACAGGCCGCAAGGGCTGTCATTTTAACAATAAAACCATATATGTGGGATGAACTGACCTTATTTGAAAACCTCCGGTAATTCTGTTTACACCGGTAAACCGGCAGTATATAATGAGCCAGTAATTGCGAAAAAAATTGGAGGTTTATATTATGGAATTTACCGGTTTAAGAGTGAATCATTTTAAAGACGGCCTTGGCACCATCATCGCCTTCTACCCAGTACACAATCTTCTCAAAGTCAAGTTCGACATGGGTCGTACCAGCTTCTACGATTACCCACAGGATTTCTATCCCGGTGGTGTTCTTTCCACTTCTTCATCAGATATTATCAACTATATTTATAGTCTACCCCGTTTTCAGTTTTCCAAGCGCGCTCTGGGGGACCAGGCTACCAGGGGCAAAGATCTGTCTGTTTTCCGGGAAAACTGTCTGTCCGTCTTAACCGACCTGCAGATACCCTTTAACAGTCAGCCCTTTTCCTTTACCATTAACAGCCGTTTGAAAACCAGTCTCTGCCGCACTGTCAGAACTGAGTATCTTACCGACTCCCAGTTTGCCTTTCATTATGAGATCCAGGTCAGTCCCAGACTCATTGACGATACTGTAGCAGACGCTACAGTTTACCAAACACTGCTTAAAGAAATCCTTCATGTGGTCAGATGTACCGTTGCCTTCTCCAACTCAGAAGTCGCCAGATACATGGAAATCATTGGCCGGGAGTGCGGCTATCAACTTTCTGATAAGCTGTTCCTTTCCGGCTTGCCGGAGGTCAGGAAGAAGGCTGAAGACACCTTCAGCCTTCCTGTTGTTCCCAATTTAAAACGGGCACCTGCGGTTTATGCGGCTTAGGGCAACCGCTGATTGGCAGCTGATGGGTTTTGATTTATCATTTGTTTTAGGAAAGGATAGGCCTTAATGAATAGAACCCGAGCGGAAAGAAACCGCAATACCAGAAAGAAGATAAACAGAAGACTGAAACTGATCAGAGCAAAGTATCTTTCCGCCTACGGCCTTCCCGGAGAGTTCGTTGCGCAGCCGCATCGGCTGGCTAAGAACAAATACGAGGGGAGATCCTTTAACTGTCATACCAACAACAAGACCAAGAGACACATTCATGGCAATTATTACCCTTCCCGATTCTGGAAGAAAACTGATCAGCAGCGCATTGACGCCATGGATCAGGACATCAGGGAATTGCCGTGGATTTCTGAAAGAGCAGCGGAGAAAAAAGAAAGATGAATAATAAGAAAATCGTTCCTGATGCGGTTTGCGTTGCCAGTTCAGCGTTATATAAGGGCATCTTCTGGATCGTTGACTGGAAACAACTGGAAAACAATGCGCCTTATTTCCTTAAGATTGCCACGGACCGGTATGGGTTTGTATTGTCTTCTGATCATGAACTCACCAGCAAAAAAGGCGATAACTATAATCATCGCCTCAGCTGGGCGTCCCTGCCCCATCAACTGACTGATGGCAAGGCTTATAACTACTATCCCCGGGGCAGAGTGGAGATCAGAAATGATGAAGCCAGAATCTTCATTAATCCGCTTCTGAATGAAGATGAAATAATTAACTACATCAGGGAGCAGTTTAATCTGAATGGGAAAACCATTGGAAAGATCAGGATCCTGATTGATCATAGCAGCCATTACCGCTCAGGGCAAAACTGAAGCATTAATGTGGTATCATGTAAGCAGAAATAAATGAAAAGATCATCAGCCATCTAAAGGAGAAAAACATTGTTCTTTCATAAGGATAACAGCCTTAAGAATATTCTGGCTAAGGCGAAGCAACAGCGTGATCAGGACTTAAGCGCCATGGCATATGACGTGCTGTTTCTTGACTACGACGGGGTAGTGAACATCATCTATCCCGGTGGCTATGAGCGCTTCAGCAAGCCTCTGGTAGCCAATGTCAGCAAGCTCTGTAAGCAGTTTGACCTGAAGATCGTGGTCATCTCTTCCTGGAAGATCTCACCTGACTATGCTGCTTATCTGTATGAAGCCGGGTTGGATCCGGAAGTAAAGGTCTTTGGCAAGACTGATGACATTCCCGGTCCCAGAGAAGAAGAGATAAAGAAATACCTGCAGGATCACATCTACATTGATAATTTCATCATCCTTGATGACGGTCTGTTTGATGAGTTAAGACCCTACCAGGTCAGAACAACCATGGCTGAAGGCTTTGATGACGTCAAATATGAAGAAGCGGTCCAACTGATTAAGCGAATGAAGAATAATAATCGTTTCTCAATCAGCCTTGAGAAGCGCGTCTCTGTTTAGATGTTCTAAACAGATTATCAGTACGAGCCAAATAATACTCAGTGGAGAAGTGCCTGGGCCTCACTGTGCAGGAAGAAAGCAAATAAACGAACTTGTAAATGGAAGGACATAGGGTGATTACTTCACTGAATAAGATGTTTTGAAGGAAAAGGAGATAAAACAATGGATGAGCTAGAAAAGATAATTGAATGTCGAAGAGCAATTAATGGATGGAGAAAAATGATTGATGAAGCAGATGGGGAGGATGTTTTTGACATCGAACTGCTTAAGAGCATTCTTGAGCCGACACTTGTCAAATTGAAGCAGTCAGTTAATGAACCTACAGTTGATAGACAAGCGCTCGGATTAGTGTATGTGTTAACTCGGTTTCAGAGAGCGGGAATCGTTTCAGAAGAACAGTATGAATTTGTCGATGAATTATTTCACCTTTTAGAGTGCTACATAGCCGGCGATATCTTCGGTAAGATTGATGGTATTATGGACCGTATGAGAGAACTAGTAGGGCAGTTTCAGTCATAAAGGGAAGCGCACCTGCTGACAGATCTTTGACCATCAGTCTTTGATGAGACAAATCTCTATCTAGAAAAAATAGTAGTGAATATAAATTCACACTTTAATACGAGGAGAAAATGATATATTCGCAATTTGCAGATGCTCGATGCGAACGAAAATGAGTCAAAGGGAAAGAAATTGTTGTCAGATTGGGTTAATGAAAACACCACTCCGAAAACAAGAGCAACTTTCTTGGCAAATCACTTAATTCCAAATGTTGATCTGTCCATGGCAAATTTTGATGAGTACATTACAAGAAGATCAACTCTTCTAAAGACAAAACTTAAATCATTATTGGCCTAATTGTATTCGCGCTTTTTCAAATACTATAGGTTTAAGTAGTCCGTTATTCACTTTGTTATTGGTTATGAATCAATGTTTAGTGTTATCTTTTTGAACAGGAGAAACATTCTGAAAACTGACTGAAACGTAAAAACTTATGAATCTCTGCAGCGGAAGTAATGGTTATATGCTGCAGAGTACTTTGTATGAAAGAGGTGAACCCATGGGAAGAGATATTCCACAGTACAAATGTCCGATATGCGGGAACTATACTATGTTTGATCCCGAGAATTATGAGATATGTCCTGTTTGTGGCTGGAAAAACAAATCTGACTGTGATAATTATGAGCAATTATTATGGGAGGCACAAGATGAATATTTGAATCTTGGGCATGTCGATAATGCAAAGATGTTCAGAAATCCTCTGCCATCAGAACTTCCCTGGATACACGAACATGAACCGGAAACATCAGGAGATGACAAACATGATGGCATCGTAGATCTATACAGAATACTGTCCTATCAGGGGCATGAAATAAGCAGAAGACCTGACTTATTCATGGCAGCTGCTGATACTATATTCAACAGGTGCATTAAAGAGGGTCCTAAGGGGAACTATGAAGAAACTGACATGTTTCAGATATATCAGAACCTCGAAGGATATGGGGCATTTGGGTTACAGGCGCAGTTGAAATTGGCTATGTGCTTCCAATATGGTTTCGGGACTAAGAGAGATGGGAAAAATGCCGAAGGAACACTTTCGGATGCGGTTGATTGGACTAATTCCGAAAAAGAAGCGTTTGACATTGAGAAAGGTGTTCTTAAATCTTTTAACAGTGACTGGGAGGAAGCATATATTCCCTTTGGTGTTACTGATGTCGGCAATGGTACTTATAAACCGTTTAAGGAAAACCAGACGATTCAGGAACTGCATGTATTCCATCCGGTAAATATCGGATCAAAGGCATTTGAAAACTGTTCAAATCTGAAAACACTGTATTTCTATTTTGGAGCCCTGGATAAGCCCGGTGATGATTTCTTTTGCTTATACGATATGGAAGACGGGCCGTACCATATAGCACCCGATGCATTTGAAGGATGCAACATTGAGAAATTGATCATATGTAATAGAAATTCGGAAAGGGATGCAGAAAGCGCTGCTGAAGCATTCAGGCGTATGTTGGATCATGGAAACGAGGTAATCGAATAATGGATTTCTACAGATTTATAAATTCAAAGGATATCAGAGAGTATCACAGAGAGATCGGATATCAGTATAATGCTGCAGAAGCGGCGTGGCTAGTTTATCAATGTAAAGATGCAGGTGTAAATGAGAAGCATACTGCCTGGCGGTGGATCATTGACAACATGGAAGATTATGAGGTTGGTGAGAGAGCCAACTATCGTACTTATTCCAGCGTAAAAAAGATGCTGCAGGAATACATAAAACTGGAGGACAGATTGTTAGGTGAGTTTTTCACTGATGATAATTCTTTCGGCGTTTATTCATATAGTGAAATGTATAGGGACAAAAACGGTTTTGAATGGAGTGATGATGACGGCTTATATACTGAATTGAACAAGTGTTTTGAAGCCATCAAGAAAGACGAAGATATTGTCAGATACAGGATCATAAAGCGCTATCTGGATAAGAATAAAGAAATCTCAGTTACTTTTGACTTTAATGAAAAACACTACTTCAATCTGGACTACGATGCTAATTGGGATGCGACAAAAGATGAAGAAAAATTAAAACGGGCATTTATGGGAATGTGGTTTGATTTCCCGACCCCTTTCAGAAAGGGCGACATCATCTGGAATCCGGAATGGCCGAGTAACAGGCACATGTGCAGCGGACCATTTGTAACCCTGGGTGTAGGCTTGGAAGGTATCGAGAATGAAAGTGTAAAAGAAAACATTAGAAAATATGGTGATGATTCCGACATGACGGCTGGCGGGTATTTTGCATTTGAGAATGGCGAGATATACAGAGAAGTAACACATAATTACATGGACATGGAATTCTATCCTAAAAGACCAGAAGGCGCCATTAGAACGTTAATCCCCATCAGTAATTTCCTGAGAGGCCAGATAGATCTGGATCTCTGTGTCAGAGCTTATCATAAGATTATGATGGAGACGTTAGATAATGATGCCAGGATTCTGGATTATATGGATGAAGGGCTTGTATTGGCTGGTTTAAAAGAAGCGGAAAACATAAAGATATGGCTTGATGATGAAAGGACAGCACCATACGATTATTATCACTGTCACAGCGTAAATGAAGCAAAGAACAAGATCAGGGAATGCGAAAGATTCGGCATGGAAATAACAGAGATCAACTGTGACCATGATCTGGGTGATTATGCTAATGATGGCGGTGACGGGATCAAACTTATCGATTGGCTGGCTGAAAGAGAAATGTTCTATCCGATCGTCATTCATACGATGAATCCGGTAGGCAGAGATAACATGCAGAGAGAAATAGATAGATATTGGCCTGAGCAGGTACGGAAAAGTGAGTAATTCTTGAAGGGGTTATTGGAATGAAGATTTGGGTGCTTACTATTAAGGATTTTGATGACAGTCTTGGTTTAAAAGAGGATATCTTTGATATGAGGACGAATGTGTACTGCTTTAGCAGTTTTGAAAATGCCAGAGAAGAATTGCGAGATTCATTGAAAGCAATAGCCCATACGGAAGGCATTTATGAAAAAACACTGGTTGAAAATCTGAATGAAGACATCAAGCATGCGCAATAATAGACGGGGAAAATGATACAGATTGTTCACATGATACATTTAAAGCCGTTGGTAATGCTTTAGCTGATATGTTTAAACATATTAAATTACATAGAAAAAGAATATAATTTAAATGATAAGACTATTAGTTACATAAGGATAATCATAGACAATAGCAAACATTATGAGAGTCATTAAGGTTAGCTAAAACACAGGAAATAATAGAGGTGATTTAAATGTTAGATGAACTGATTAATGAATGGAAATCCTTTATTGGGAAGAGTAAACAAGAAGATGAATATGATGAGGCCGATCACCAACACTATAAGAAACTGTTGGTAGATAGTTTCAAGATAATCATAAATGAATGGAGCGATGAAACCATATCAAAAGATTTGTGCAGGTTGCTAATTACAATGGCGAGTCTTGAGGATTTTATTGATTATTCTGATGATTATAGACCTATTTTTCATAGATCTGAATTGTACGGATACTTTGACAATGATGAAGCACTTCACCATTGGTTAATGAAGGCATTAGTGGATAATACACTGAAGTTTTCTGATAGCAGCAAATTATATCTTGATGTGGTAGTTCATGGTGAAACAATTAAATTGACAATTGACACTGATAATTTTGATGTCGATTATGATCAATTGGCTGTTTAGATTTTGTTACAAAAAAATAATATTGTTTTGTTGCGGGATAAACTAAGGGAGGAAGTATAACGATATAATCTGCATAATAACATTCTGCCTCGTGTTCGGAAAACTGATCACTGAGACGGCTATTCGATAATGATCGGAGAGGAAGCAAGAAGAACTTATGGCTAAATATGACATCAAAAACGGAATTCTATATGGCGCAACAATTTCAGCAGAGGAAACAACTATTACAATCCCTGATAATGTTGAAAGAATAAAGAGTCTTAGAATCACTCATAGCGTAGAAAAACTGATAATTCCAAGTTCAGTTTCACAGATTGATATAGATGCGTTTTCAAACGCCAGCAACCTATTTGAAATTGAGATTCATGATAACAGCAATTTCATAAAGGATAAAAAATGCTTGTATGATAAGACGAGAAAGACTGTTTATCTTGCTGAGAGGAACATCTCGGGAAGACTTGCCGTACCATCATCTGTCAGATCAGTTTCGGCCTATGCTTTTGCTTACTGTTCAAGGCTGAAAAGTGTAAAACTCAGTCAGAATGTTGATTATATTGGATCTTTTGCTTTTACGGAATGTATGAGTCTATCATCGATAAACATTCCGACATTACGGCCCATTGAACTTAAGGAAGGCACTTTTGAAGGATGCTCTGCCCTATGTGAAATAACGATTCCTGGAAATGTTACAGCATTAGATAAATGCCTGTTCTATGAATGCTGGAATCTGGAAAGAGTGCATATAAATACTGATTTGATCAAGACGGTTCCTTTTCAGTGTTTTGCATATTGCGAATCACTATTAAGGATTGATTTTAAAGAAGGTGTTTCTGAAATTCAGGATAATGCTTTCCTTGGCTGCGAGAAACTGGCAGAAGCAACATTCCCATCCTCGGTATATAGAATCGGAAGTGATATCTTCCTGGATGTTCCTTCTGTTACAGTTTTCAGTGATTCACAGGCACTTAAAGCATACTGTGAAAGACACGGAATAACATATCATAAAGCTGTATATTAAACGAATGACAAAGTTGTATAGAACAAAAATGGGGACTGGAAAACATAGCCGTTTTCAAGGAATTAGTTGATATCTTTATGAACTGTCTTATTGACAAATAACCGTGTCAGTACAGTGATGCAGGACAATAAGGAATACGAGGTGGTTATATGATCGACTGGACAAGAATACCTGCTTAGAAGGATGCTGATGGCGGTGATCGCAATACTTTAAAGATGTATTGTCGGGCATAATGATTGACGCTCATGTAAATCAGGCAATACATTGATACTAGAAAAAACGGTCATAGTACCGGGAAAGAGAGAAATGATATGAGAGGATTATGTGGAAAAACAGCTATGGTTACCGGCGGCGGTTCCGGTATCGGTAAGGCCATTGTTACCCATCTGCTTGAAGAAGGTGCCAATGTTGTCAGCATGGACCTTAATAACAATGGTCTTAAGGATTTATGCGAACAGTATCCGGGCAAACTGGTCGGTGTTGAGGGCAGTGTTGCTGAGGAAAAGGATGTCGAGAAGGCGGTAAAGTGCGCGGTCGATACCTTCGGTCAACTGAACTTCGGCTTTAACGTTGCCGGCATTGTCAAAACCGAACTGATCATCAATCAGGATGTTGAAGACTGGAAGAAGACGCTGGACGTTGACCTGATCGGTGTCTTCCTGTGCCTGAAGCATCAGGCCAGAGCCATGAGAAACAATAAGGATGGCGGAGCTATCGTTAACATTGCGTCTTTGAATGCTCATGTCCCGATGATCTACGGTTCAGCTTACGTCGCTGCTAAGGCTGGTGTGGAAATGCTGACGAAGAACGCGGCTCTGGAAATGGCCCACTATGGCATCAGAGTCAATTCCATTCTGCCGGGTCTGATTGCTACTCCGATCAACACCAACGTACTGAACGATGAAGTTACTTACGGTAAGTTCAAGGAAAGAATTCCGCTGAACAGAGCAGCCAAACCGGATGAAATTGCCGAACCGGCTTTATTCCTGGTATCTGAGCATGCTTCCTATGTCAATGGCACCTCACTGGTAGTTGACGGTGGCTGGGAGATCACCGGTTATCCGAACCTGGCTGACCTCAGCAGTGAAGACTCCGCTTTCAATTTCGCGGATTAATTCAAAATCGAGTAACAGACAAACGAATAGATAAGCTGTAACTTTGCAGAGTAAATTCCGTTTTAAAGCCGCGGAAGAAAAGGAGCAAAGAAAAAAGAAGTTTTAAAGATCAGAACTGAATTTCAAGTATGGTCAGACAAAGGAAATAGAAGTAGAATATGAGTAGCCAAATATTGA
>JAEEGL012046010.1_pt1 | contig 40292 bp, 32 predicted proteins | sample 9134231 | NCBI WGS metagenome assembly JAEEGL01 (sample SAMN16246548, study PRJNA631951) | gut metagenome | biome: gut microbiome; feature: rumen; material: fiber-attached | host: Bos | place: Iran: Karaj | collected 2018-10
ATAAACAGCAAGGCCATCTGATGCATTACCATTCCTGATCAGAGCCTCTTTGCCGTTTTTCAGAACAATCTTCTGCTCGTATTTCATCTCTTAATCCCTTCAGATTTAAAGGCGGTAACAGTAATCCTATAGTCACAACCCGGCTCGGGTGAGTTTCACGACTGATTCTACATGGGGCGTGAAAATGAAATAGATAGTCATTCCTCACGTCTGTTCGCACTTTTGCCTTTGAGAACATATCCACCGCTTGACTCAGCATCCAGAAATCTATCAACGAAACTGTAATTCACCGATTGTCTTTCAATCGGCAAATCTTAGCATTGGAAATGCACAGATAAGCATCAGCAGTTCATTATCAACACTTTGAGAAACGGAGATTTCAAAAAAAGGCCGCCAGTCATAATACGAATCCAAGGATGCCGGGATGAGTAGTTTTTCTTGACACCGGGTGATTCTGACAATTTGTTGATTATTACGGTAGAATACCAATTCATCCTTTCCGCAATAAACGATAACAGAATCGTTTAATCTATACTGTCCCCGCTGGATAAAGGTAATCTTGCACACTACACGCTTTGTTTTTTGTTCAATTACATATCGGGAAACACCGGGAATGATTGTATCATCAAAGTAGGGGCTTTCCCAGTTGATACCGTTCCCGGAAATCATAACCCACGGTTTCGGGAGAACGGGGCTTGAAACAGTAACAATCTTTTTATTTCCGTACAAAAAACTGAAGCCAAAATCGCCTGTTACAGAATATCGATATCCAATAAGATTGAAGGATTCCGTTATTGCAGAAATTGTATTCCTTGATTCTTTCTTTTCCTCATAAAAGAATACAAAGCTATTTTCGTCGTTTGAATAGTGGCATATCCCTTTTTCCCGGTCTCCGTGGACAATATAATAGGCATCAAACAAAACGAGGTTATCCGCTTCAATCCAATGTATATTTGTGATATCCAGCTCTCCCTCATAAAAGAGCCCGTTTGACATAAAAATAATGAATCCATGAATATTTATTAAAAAGCACAAATCATTGACAATAACAATATGATTCTTCCCACTTGGAGATGTATTCCGTATCATAAGCTTGTCGCCTTTAGACTCCTCCGTTTGCAGAACAGACAATAATTTCAAGTTTAAATTTTTTGCATTATTTATTATATGTGTGCGCTCAAAAATCGACTGCAGGGCCCTCAGTGATTGATCACAAAAGTATTCTTTTAGGATATCAGTGTTTTTTGAAAAACCATTCATGTGCTGACCTATACCCTTCCTTCATTCATTGATTCTCTTTCTCAATTGCAAAGTTATCTGAATCAAAAAAACAGCTATTCCATATTCACAACCCGGCTCGGGTGAGTTTCACGACTGATTCTACATGAACCGTCCAAGGAAACATATCCACATTACACATCCTCACCACCTCATACCCGCTTTCCTGCAGAATATCTAAGTCCTCTGCAAGGCTTGTAGGCTTACATGATATGTAGACTATACTTTCAACACCATAATCAATTATTTTTTTTAATGCCTTTGGATTCACTCCTTCACGAGGAGGATCAAGTATTATATAATCCGGTTTTTCTTCAATATCATCCAGACATTTAAGCACATCTCCGGCGATAAACTCACAGTTAGTAAGCTTATTGAGAATAGCATTTTCCCTTGCTGCTATTACAGCATCCTCTACTATTTCAACACCTATTACTTTCTTTGATACATCAGCCATCATCTGTGCTATAGTGCCGGTTCCCGAGTAAAGATCATACACTGTTTTGGGTACCTTTCCACCCATTCCTTCATCTATATACTCACGCGCCTTTGAGTACAAAGTTTCGGCCCCAAGCGTATTGGTCTGGAAAAATGAGAAAAGTGAGATTTTAAACTTTAACCCCAGTATTTCCTCGTAAATGTAATCTCTGCCATAGAGAACATCCATCTTATCACAGGAAACCGTATCCGAAACTTTATCGCTGATTATATGTATAAATCCTGAAAGATTATTAATTTTTTTCTGCAAAATTTCAGATAGTTTTATATAATTATAATCTCTCTGAGAGGAAGTCACGAGAGCTACCATCACCTCTTTGCTACTCTCAGATCGCCTTATAACAAGGTATCTTAAGACACCCTCATGAGTTATTTTATTATAAAATTCAATATTATTTTCCTTTGCATATTCTCTTACAATTTCAATAATTTTTATAAAATCTTCATGAACGATTTTACAATCTTTCATATCCACGATATCATAAAAACTATTTCTTTTATGAAGGCCTAAAGCCAAAGGTCCACCCTTATACTCATCTCCAAAAGTGTACTCCATCTTATTTCGGTAAGCATACATATTGGGGCTTCCATATATTCCTTCATAAATTTCATCGTATGTTTTGTCAGATTTTATAACATTTTCAAATATTTTTTTTATCTGATTTTTCTTTAATTCAAGTTGCTTTTCATATTCCATGGAGAGATAAGTACATCCTCCACATTTACCAAAATGCGGACACAAATCTTCCTCTGATTTAGTTTCGAGTTGAGAGCGCGACTCTATCCCAAGAAGTATCCCTGTACACTTTTCTTTCCTGGATTTTTTTATTCTAAACTTAACTTTTTGCCCCGGTATAAGCGGTCCCTTAACCAGAACTCTCGTTTTCTTATCTTCTTCACTTATATCTTTATCTACTATAGTCTCAGGGTTGACATAGCCTCTGTTTGGAAACAATACCTCAACGACTGTTCCTTTACATAAATCTCCTTTTTTCATCATTACCTTTTATTCACTTTCTCCTACATCTTCACCAAGCTGCATATACTGATACTTCCTGCTTATAGATATAATATATCTAAAAAGGTCCTCCAGTGCAGTCTTATTAAACTCATTATTTGCCAGTTTTTTTATGGCAGTAATCTTTTGCTCTTCCCTTTCAGGGTCATATACCTTTTTCCCGGTACTTCTTTTATAATTAGCCACATCATTGGCAACTTCCATTCTTTCCTGAAAAAGTGCAGCTATCTGCTTATCAATTTTATCAATTTTTTCTCTGCTTTCAGCTAAATCTACAACCATTATAATTCTCCATTCTTTTCTCTTAATTCTCCCACTATTTAAGTCAGAAATCATCCTAAATGCAAAAGAGAAGCCCCCCACCTACGCCTTAGCTTGGAGATGAGGATTTCTCCGACTTTTGTCAATACTCGCTTAAATCTAATACAAGTTACTAACCTTAAATTTTCTCTCTGCATCACGTCTCATGTCCTTCTTTGCTATATCCTGACGCTTATCATAGAGCTTTTTACCCTTACAAAGACCAATCTCAACCTTTACGTAACTTCCGCTGAAATAGATTTTAAGAGGTATAATAGTAAAGCCCTTCTCTTTTATCTTACCGATAAGCTTTCTTATCTCATGCTTATGAAGTAAAAGTTTTCTGGTTCTTCTTGGGTCTTTATTAAATATATTTCCTTTCTCATAAGGATTTATATGCATATTATAGATATATACTTCGTTATTTTCTATGCGGACAAATGCTTCCTTTATACTACAGTTTCCTGCCCTTAAAGACTTAACTTCCGTACCCGCAAGACTTATACCTGCTTCATAAGTTTCTATAACAAAATAATCATGATAAGCTTTTTTATTATTCGCTATTAATTTTACATTCTCTTTAGCCATTTTCCCTCCTATCTGAGCACGAAGTGCAATCAATTTTAATCGATACTATTATTTTTCTTCCTGAACAAGGGTAAAATCTATAGTTCTAAGATCTATATTCACAGCACTCACCTTAACTTTAAGCTTGTCACCGGGCCTATATACTCTTCCAAAGTCAGCCCCTACAAGCATATGCGACTCCTCTATATATTCATAATAATCATCATAGAGAGTAGCAAGACTTATCATACCCTCAACAGTATTAGGAAGAGTGACATAGATTCCCCAGCCGGTAACACCGGAAACTGTTCCTTCGAACTCATCTCCTATAAACTGCTCCATATACTGAGCCTTCTTAAGCTTCATCACTTCCCGTTCAGCTTCATCCGCTCTTCTTTCAAGCTCGCTTAACCTTACAACTTCATCCGGAAGAATCTTCTCATAATGATTTATTCTCTTTGATGTTAGCTCACCATGAAGATTTTCCTTTATAATTCTGTGAATCTGCAAATCAGGATATCTTCTTATGGGTGAAGTAAAATGACAGTAATACTTAAATGCCAAACCAAAGTGCCCGTTACACTCTACAGTGTAGCGAGCCTGCTTCATAGAACGCAGAGTAATCATACTTATAAGCCCTTCTTCCGGTTTACCTTCTATGCTCTGTAAAAGCTTTTGTATTTCTTTTGGATGTACACTTTCATCTTTAAGCCTCAATCTGTATCCAAAGCCTTCTACAAGTGATGCAAGTTCACAGCACTTTTCCATACTTGGCGTCTCATGAGATCTAAATACAAAGGGAAGCTCCTGCCAAAAGTAATCCTCTGCGACACATTTATTTGCCGCAAGCATAAACTCCTCTATAACCCTGTTCGCTTCACTCCTCTCATATATATCAACCTCTATAGGAAATCCTTCTTCATTTAAGGTTATTTTCCCTTCCGGAAAATCAAAATCTATAGAGCCATCCTTTTGTCTTGCCTTATGTAAGATATCTTTTAATTCATACATAAGTTTGAAAAATGTAACGAATTCCTCATCTCTTTCACCTTCAAGCCTGTCAGGCTCAAACTCCCTAAAGTAATCAACCCCCATATCCTCTTCTACTATCTTCTTTACTGCAGTATATGACATACGTCTGTTTACTCTTATAACTGCTTCGGATATTTCATGAGAAACTATCTCACCCTTTTCATTGATGTCCATAAAAACGGACAGGGTAAGTCTATCTTCACCCTGATTAAGGGAACAGATACCATTAGACAACCTATGAGGTATCATAGGTATTACTCTATCTGTAAGATAACAGCTCGTCCCCCTTTTAAGAGCCTCTTTATCAATGTTTGAACCTTCCTTAACATACTCTGAAACATCTGCTATATGAACCCCAAGATGATAGTAACCCCCCTCCTTTTCAAGTGTTATGGCATCATCCAGGTCTTTAGCATCCTCACCGTCTATAGTGACCGTAAGTAAATCTCTTACATCCTTACGATTCCTTATATCATCTTCTGTAATAATCTCAGGTGTTTTTTCTGCCTCAGCCAGTACCTCTTCAGGATATTCATCCGGAATTCCATAAGCTCTGACAATTGAAAGTATATCAACACCCGGATCATTTATATGTCCGAGAATTTCTATAACTTTACCCTTGAACTCTTCATTAAGAGTATCCGGGTATTTAAGGATCTCTACCACCACCTTATGTCCGGAAACCGCTCCGCAAGTATCGTTCTTTCCAATGTAAACAGGCTCTGTAAATCTCGAATCGTCGGACTTTACCACACCTCTGGAGCTAAGGGCTGTAAAAGTTCCTACAACTACACTGTGTCCTCTCTCAACTATACCGGTTATTACACCCTCAGGTTTATATCCGTTTTCTGCCTCACGTATTATCTTAACCTGAACGATATCAGAATCATAAGCATTGGCTGTATTGTCGGATTCTACAAATACATCTTGAGTCTCTCCCTCAACTCTTACAAACGCAAAGCCCTTCTTAGTTGCCATAAACCTTCCGACCTTTACATCACTTCCAGCCTTTTTTATGTGACCTCTCTTATCTATAAGAGCCTTACCGCTTCCCAAAAGACCATATATTATATCATTAAATTCTTTTCTCTCTTCCTTTGGAACCTGCATAAATCCGGCCATTTCACGCATAGTCATAGGCTTATACTTTTTATCTTCTAAAAGCTCCTCTATAAGCTTTTTCTTCTCTTCTAATTTTTTTTCGTTATTATCATCATATTCATAATCCTTTTCCATGTATACTCCTCCGTTTTAAGACTCATATATAGACACACATATTAACACATTGTGAACTAAAACCATAAATTCATACATCTTATAATTCTGTACTATCCAAATCAACTGTAAAAGGACCGTCATTTTCAATGCTTACCATCATCTCAGCGCCAAATGAGCCGGTTTCAATCTTTATCTCCGGATTTTCTGTAGATATCGCCCATTCTCTACATTTTTCAACAATATAATCATACATTTCTTCTGCGTGAACCGGGTCTCCTGCCTTTACAAAAGACGGTCTGTTACCCTTCTTACAATCAGCATAAAGAGTAAACTGAGAAACAAGCAAAAGTGAACCCGAAACATCTGAAAGGCTAAGATTAGTTTTTCCGTTTTCATCCATAAATATTCTCATATTTGTAAGCTTTTTTATCATTTTATCCGCAGTACTTCTATCATCTTCATTATTAACTCCTATAAGGACTGCAAATCCTTTATCTATTTCACCCTTTACTATTCCATCTATAGTTACAGATGCATGTTTTACTCTCTGTATCAGAAATTTCATATCTATATCCTTTCTTATATCTTGACAAAATCTTAACTAATAAAGTATAACTAATACGTTATAAAAACCATCAGTTTTATCATTTACCGATGCAGTAACGATTTTTATTATAACAGAATCCATGTAAAAAAGCGAGGACACTATCATGAATTTTTCATTTTTTATGCCAACAAGGGTTTATGAAGAAGAAAATTGTATAAAAAAACATGCCGACTTACTTTCTCAATTTGGAAAAAAAGCCATGATAATTACAGGTAAATCATCTGCCAGGAAAAACGGCTCTTATGAAGATGTTTGCAATGCCTTAAACTTATATGATATAAAGCATGTTTTGTTCGATGATATAGAAGAAAATCCATCCATAGAAACAGTTATGAAAGCAAGAAATGTAGGTATTGCAGAAGGTGTAGACTTTTGTATAGGTATAGGCGGTGGCTCTCCCATGGATGCTGCTAAGGCCATTGCCCTCATGATTTATCACAAGGATAGTGACGCTACTTACCTCTATGACGCTAAAGCCACTTCCGAGCATCTTCCTGTTATCTGCATCCCCACAACCTGTGGAACCGGTTCAGAGGTTACAGGTGTTTCCGTTCTGACAATCCATGAGAAAAAAACAAAGGGCTCCATAAAGCACCGAATATTCCCGGAACTTGCTCTTATAGATGGTCGCTACCTAAAGCATGCCCCTATATCTATTATCAGAAATACAGCGATTGATTCACTTTGTCATCTCTGTGAAAGCTACATAAATACCAAGTCTACTCCTTACAGTCGTATGTGTTCAGACGCCGGTTTAAAGACTTGGAAAGATATTAAGAGTCTTTTATTAGAGGATTCTTTAGAAAGCGCTTCCTATAGTGAACTTGCATCCCTTATGAGGGCATCAGCTTTTGCAGGCATTTCTATCGCACAAACCGCAACCAGCATACCTCATGGACTAAGTTACCCTGTTACTTATAACCTAAATATTTCTCATGGTATGGCTTGCGGATATTTCTTATCAGCATTTATAGAAGCAGCACCTGAAGAATTAAAGCAACACATTTTATATCTAACAGATTTTAAGGATGCAAAAGATATGCATTTCTTTATAAAAGATATTCTGCATTTTATGCCAATATCAGATGATACTTTACAAATTGCAAAAAAAGAGCTTTGCTCAAATCAAACAAAGCTACAATCTGCACCATTTTTAATAAATGAAAGCGTTATAGATTCAATGTACGAAAATATAAAGAGCTGGTCATAAAAATCATAAACTTTTAGATCATAATCTTCTCATATTTACTGTGATTCAAAATACTTTTTACCTTTTTCAGGATTAAAATATGTCCTAATATATCCATCCGTGGAAACGATTACGAATTCGTTGCTCTCTTCTAAGTAATATACATTATCACCATCTTCCTTTTCGGTTTTATAAAGAGAATTTGGATTATTTACTACCTCACTGGCAGCGGCTTCGTAGTCATCCGCATTTGAAAACCCCATGTCTTTTCCATGCTTTTCAAAATGCTCTTTTTTATATTTTTCTTTTCTGAATTTGTAATCCTTTTCTTCTGTTGCTTCGCCTATAAATGTTTCCTTAAGAGGCGTAGAACTGGGAGAAACAGTAGTATTAACACTCTTTTTATTATTACTTGTATTTGTATCATTATTATCAAATTTTGATACTGCAAAAGCAACTATCAAAACCATTATAAGAGTGTAAGCAATTCTAAAAATTCTATCTTTTATATTATTATTTTTTTTATTATTATTATCAGATTTTTTCAAAATATAACCTCATCGTCTACTCTTTATGATATCAGTTTTTAACTCTTCATCGTTTTTTCTATAACAGTAACTATATCACCGGCCTTTATCATAGTATCGGGACCTGCCATAATCGGCTTTGAATCTCTTACTATAGATGCTATTGCTTTACTTCTGGGTATATATAATTCTTTTAAATATTTATCCTTCCAGCTGTTACTCTCATCTATCTTGATTTCCTCAATATATACACCTATATCATCCTTATATTCCATAACACCGATAATGATTTTATCATCTATATGTATTATGGTATCAGAAGTAGGAATTATGGGATTTCTGTTTCTTATGATAGTGATTATTATAAATTCAGGTGGAGTTTTTATGTCTCCGATACATTGCTTAACCCATGGATGATCGTTTTCGACAGTAATCATAATAAACTTAAGATCTTCTCCATGTGAAACCTCTGAAATTTTTTTAAGCTTGGTATACTGCTCTACAAATCCGGCAGATATAATACCTGTAGGGATAGCAACCATACCAACCCCTAAAAATGAAATGATTATCGCAAGCACCTGACCTGCCACAGTAACAGGGTATATATCTCCATAACCCACTGTAAGAAGAGCAGATACCGACCACCATATACCTGAAAAGGCGTTTTTATAAACATCCGGCTGAGCAACATGCTCAACACCATACATAGATATAGAAGCTGCCAACATCATGATAAGTATGAGACAAATCGAAGAAAAAAGCTGTTGCTTCTTTTCATTTAAGACATCTAAAACCACGTTAAATGCATCATACTGAGCATTTACCTTGAAAAGCCTAAATACCCTAAATACTCTAAGCACTCTGAAGGCAACCATTCCATATGGCATGATTAATATAAGATACGGAAGTATGGAAAAAAGATCCACAAGACCGTAAAATGAAAATATATAATAAATTCGAGCTTGAGCAGGATTTCTGTTGGGATACAGGTAAGGAGACGTCCACACTCTTAAGACATACTCCACTATAAAGACCCCTACTGTCACAATCTCAATAGCGCGAAAAATCGGAGTTAGTCTCTTGGGATAATCAAATGTATCAAGAAAAAGAATCATAAGATTAAGAACTATACATATAACAATAAAATAATCAAAAAGTCTGCTTATGATATCATCCTTTGAACCTATTTCCATTATCTCAAATAATCTTTTCTTGGTTCTCTCATATTTACTTAATTCCTTACCCTTATCCTCCATCAAAAAATCCCCGCTTTAATCAAGTATCATTTTTAAGCTTTTTATTAGCTATATCTGAGTAGGCAAATTCCACAATTGCCGCAAATGGAATAGCAAGAAGAATACCGACTACACCAAAAAGTCTGCCACCCACTACGATAGCTACAAGTATCCACACTCCCGGCACTCCAAGAGTATTTCCAAAGAACTTCGGCTTAACTACATAACCATCTATAGTCTGAAGTATTATCGTAAATATTATAAACCAAAGTGCATACCATGGATTTATAAGAACCAAGATAAATGCGCCTATAACTCCACCTACCATCGGACCGAAGGTTGGAGCCAAATTGGTTACACCAACTACGAGAGAAACTATAACTGTGTAAGGCATACCACAAATAAGCATAAATATCGCATTGGCAACACCAACAAATACAGCATCTATAAGACTGCAAACTATGTAGCGTGCTAAAATCTTATTACATCTTAACCAAAAATTAGAGATGCTATTATAAGTGCTTTTCTTTAAAATAAGATTCAAAAATGATTTCAAACCGGATATCATCCGCTTTTTATCGATAAGGAAATATATTGCTAGTATTGAACTGATTACAATATTGATTATTTCCTTGCCTAAGTTAACTGAAATATTAATGGCATTTGAAAGATATCCGGTAATCTTTGTTGAAAACTCCCTTACAATCTTATCAAAAACCTCATTAATATTTTCAGCAACATCTATACCATGACTTTCTGCATAATCGGTAAGACTACGAACCAGCTTTCTGAGTGAACTTGTGTAAGAATCCATGTTCTTAACCATTAATCTTACACTCTCAAATATCTGAGGTATCAGAAGTACCATAATAGTGGAAATAATTATAAGCACTATTAATACTGCTGAAACAACAGAAGCATTATGTGAAAAATTTTCAGATTTAATCTTAAAAAACACCTTTTGTTCTAAAAATTTCACAAGAGGATTTAAAATATAAGCAATTACAATTCCATAAATAACAGGTACAAATATACCGAATATATATGATATTCCCGAAGCAATATTGGAAATATTGGAAAGAATCATATATAAAATCACTGCACTGCAGGTTGCTATACTGTATGCTGCCCACTTTTCCTTAAGTAATTTTTTGAATTTTTCCATTATGTCTATCCTTTGTTATCTTTAATATAATTAAGCTTCATAAACAATCTTTCCATTACAAATAGTATAATAAATCTTGCCGGGAAGCTCCCATCCGGTAAAAGGACTGTTTTCGGATTTTGATACATAGTCTCCTGCAGTCCAGCTATCATGCTCCCCAAATATAACTATGTCAGCATATGAGTCCTCTGCTATACTGCCCGGTACCAGGCGATAAAATCTAGCCGGATTAGTACTCATACACTCGATAAGCTGCATCAAAGTGATATACCCGGGTTCTACCAGAGACTTAATACCCAAGGCAAGGGAAGTTTCCAGTCCTATAACACCACTCGGCGCCTTATCCATGCTCCTCTCCTTTTCTTCCTTTGTATGAGGGGCATGATCCGTCGCAATCATATCTATGGTCCCGTCCTGAAGACCACCTATTATTTTAATTCTATCCTTTTCGGTTCTAAGAGGTGGGTTCATACGGGCATTGGTTCCCTTGAAAAGCACATAGTCCTCTTTAAGCGTAAAATGATGCGGTGTTGCTTCAGCATGAATATCTGCTCCGAGCTTTTTAAAACCTCTTATTATCTCAACTGAATTTCCGGAGCTTATATGCTGTATACATACCGATGCTCCGGTGTGTAATGCAAGCGCACAATCTCTTGCAACCATTACATCCTCAGCAACACTTTGTGCTCCTCCGTAATTAAGTTTGTCAGAAATAATACCTTTATTAACTCCTGCCTGATATACAAAAGCAGGATCCTCCTCATGAAGACTTATAGGTATATCTAACTCTCTTGCCCTTTCCATAGCTTTATATAATAGCTTTTCGTCCATTATGGGCAGTCCGTCATCGGTAAAGACTGCCGCTCCCTCGTTGGAAAGGCTTTCCATATCAACAAGTTCTTTTCCTCTCATGCCTTTAGATATATTGGCTGCAGAAAGAACATGAATCCCCGTCATCTCACCCTTCTTTTGTACATAATGAAGTGTTTCTATATTATCAACAGGCGGCTTGGTATTTGCCATGCATATAACGGTTGTTATACCACCTTTTGCAGCTGCTCTCGCACCTGTTGCAATATCCTCTTTTTCCGTAAATCCCGGGTCTCTGAAGTGTACATGTCCATCAAATAATCCGGGAGATACAACCATTCCTGTAGCATCTATTACTTTAACATTTCTCAGACTGTCAGCCTCTATAGATTCAGCCACATGTATAATTCTGTTACCATCTATCAGTACATCCCTAATTTCGTCCAGATGAGAAACCGGGCAGACGACACGACCATTTTTTATCAGTATCATATACGCCTCCTCTCAAATTGCAAATAAGACAAAAAATCTAATCTGAAATTTACATAAAAGTAAAACTATATTATAAAAAAATTACTTATTTTGTTTTAAAAAAGAACTGGAGTTTTTCCTTAGTTCCGAGCTTGCTGACATAGGTTTTTTTGTATGAATTTTCATTAATTATATTCTTACATTTTTTTGCATCTTCTTTAGAAAGATTACCACTTTCAAGAAGCAAAAGAGCATCATAAAACCTAAGTCTGTCTTTTGCCATACCCACGATTCTTTTATGCTTAAATTTGGTATCTCGGTCATATATTTCCAAAAATCTTATACGATCAAGCCCGCCATACTCTGGATTCATATCTGCCGGAAGAGTAGAATCTGCAGAAGGATTTTCCTTAACATTGTATATAGACATAGTTCCCGGTAGAGATACTACTTTCCCGTAATCAAAGGCTTGTGCCAAAAAAACATAAGACGAAAAAGGAAATTTTAAAACCTCATCTGTCCTGCGAGCAACAGACATGCGTACCAAAAATGATGACAAATGTACCTTATAATCCATGAATATTTCCTCTGGTGTAAGCTGATGAACTGATTTCCACGAATTAAAATTCTTTATCTTTTCGTCTGTAACAATATTATGAACAAGGGTGTTGTGCGCACACACGGCACAATCAGCATTTGTATCCATGTAATCGTACTGAGCCTGAAGCTTTCCAAGGGCACACCACCATTCATCGCCCTCACAAAAAGCAACATAGTTAGCTTCAAATCTTGGAAAAATATTTTTTTCGACTATATATGGTCTTGACTCTATATACTCTTTTTCAAATATAGGTACAATTATTTCAGGGTACTTGTTATACATTTCTTCTATTATCTGCTTAGAAGAATCTGTAGAAGCATTGTCATAAACAAAAACCTTATATCTGAAATTCACCTTTTGACTTGCCAGTCCATTAAGACAATCCTTTAAATATTCTTCATGATTATGAACTATACATATTGTTGCAACGTCTAACTCGTACGTATACATTTATGTGTGCCTCCTTATGTTTAAAAGTATACTTTTAATTAGAATGATTCTCTTCAATTTGTTTAAACATAGTATCAAAAACCACGGACATGCCTACAAATTCACAGCCGTAATTTATCAAACCACTTTCTAACTCTCTTTTTCTTACAATTTTTACAACACAATTAATAGAATTGTTAAGAGAATCAATTTCATCAAATATCAGCCTTGCATTGAAGTAGTAATTCACAGGCAATTCGCTTTCTGAATTAAATCCGATGCCATCGGAACTGATATCAATAATTTCGATCGGTGCATGAATTCCGGTTATATTTTGATGATCCTGATGAAATACTGACGAGACCTCAAGACACAGTTTTATCGGAACTCTCCTTTTTCTTCTTTTATCCTTATCCACATTAACCTCCGGATTTTTGATATACACATAATAATAGCTATTATAAACAAAAAAGTGAATTAAAATGTACCTGACACACCTTATCAACTATGAGAACAATGATGAAAAGTGCATCTCGTGTTCTGAAAATACTTTCATGCAATCGTCACAATAGTATCCCACTCCGTCCAAAGCAAGCTGAACAGCATCATTCTTATTTTTTTTATTTAGCTCACTCTCAGGGTACCATGTTAATGTTAAAGAAGCATTAGACATCTCACCGTTATCTACTATAACTCCACCCTTTTTCATATCATTGTTACAATAAGGACATTTCATATCTTTCTTCTCCTTTCGAAAAAACAGTATCGAACCTCTCTAATAAAACATTGTAGCACATAATGATATAGTGGTCAAAGCATAATTAATAAATCCTTATATTGCCTGCCATCTATCAAGGCTTACAAGCTCACACTTCACTTCACTGTTCATGGTATTTACTTTACCCTTTTCACCGTTTTTATCTGCAAACATTTCAAGCCTGTTTAACTGAAAGAAAAGAGAATCAAACTTTACTCCTGCATATGTACAAAAGCTCTCTATAACTGTCTCAGGCTTGATATTTAACACAGAGCCGTGGGTAAGCCTTATAAAAAAGATTGGTTTGTAATAATCATAATCGAAGCTTTCATCAGTGTAAGTTAACCCGGTCTTTTCTTCAAAGCTCTTTTTATTACTTTCCATGTAATAGATGTTATCTTTTATATCCATAACTCGCTCAGATTTCTTGGTTTTCTTTGTTACTAATATTTCCTCCTGAGCTAAATATCCTTTGATATTATCTTGTAATTTTTCAAAAAAATCATTTCCAAAATGTTCTGATTTTTCCGGCTTTATGCATACGGTATAGTCAGCAGCCGCTAAAACTGCCATGGATGTTTTAGCAAAGTCTTCTAGCTTCGATACTCTTATAACGCCGATTTCATCGTTCATAACCGCATTTAGCTCTTCCCTAATATAGTCGGTTTCCAGATCACCTGTAAGCTCTACATCCAGATAATCTCCCGTAGTCATAAGACCTATACCAAGAGGCGATGCAAATGAAATAATCTGATGTGGCGAAAACCCTTCACTTAATCTTACTTCAATATCCGTTCTTCTGAAGGCTTTTTGAAAGTATCTCATAACATCCAGATGCCCTATAAATTTCATAGAACCTATCTTAAAAAATTTAATTCTGTATTTCATCTATGCCACTCCTTATATTTAGTTAATCCATTTCTTACAAAATGAATTCTTAGCATCATACTTCATAATTCCGCAACCCGAGCACTTATCCCTGCAATTAGGTGTCACAGCCTCTGCCTTTGCTCTCTCATTTTCTCTCCATAAAAATTCTTTAGTTACTCCGGAATCTATAAAGTCCCATGGAAAAAGCTCGTCCTTTTCTCTTTCCCTGTCTATATAGAAATTATAATCCAGATTACAACTATCAAAGGCTTCAATCCATTTATCATAATTAAAGTACTCCGTCCACGCATCAAATATACATCCTGAATTATAAGCATGCAGTATTACATCACATAACCTTCTGTCTCCCCTTGCAAGCACTCCTTCTAACTCCGATGTAAATGTGTCGTGACAATTATATTTTATACTTTTTTGATTGAGTTGCTCTCTAACCTTCCCTTTCAAAAAATCCCTTTTTTCTCTTGCTTCCTCCTTCGAATTCATCCTGGCCCACTGAAATGGAGTAAACGGCTTCGGTACAAATATCGAACTGCTTGCAACAATCTGAACCTTTCCTTTTCTCTTTTCCTTCGGAATATTTTCATAATAAGTAACTGCAACCTCATTGGCAAGCTTTGCTATTCCCTCTATATCATCATAAGTTTCATAAGGGAGACCTAACATAAAGTAAAGCTTTACCCTATTCCATCCACCCTTAAAGGCTTTAAGGGCACCTTCAAGTATATCCTGCTCAGTTAGACCTTTATTTATAACATTCCTCATGCGCTGCGAACCGGCTTCCGGCGCAAATGTAAGGCTGCTTTTCCTTATATCCTGCACACGACTCATGACATCTAAAGAAAACTCATCTATTCGAAGTGATGGCAATGCTACATTTATGCCTTTTTTGTTAAATGTATTGATTAAGTAATATACAAGTTCTCCCAAATCCTCATAATCACTCGAAGATAACGAGCTTAAAGTAATTTCCTCATGACCGGTAGACTCAAGCATGGTCTTAGCGTATTCCTTTAGAACTTCTACATCTCTCGGTCTTGTAGGTCTGTAAAGCATACCTGCCTGACAGAATCTACATCCTCTTATACATCCTCTTTGTATCTCCAGCACAACTCTGTCCTGAGTAACCTTCATGTATGGCACAAGTGGTTTTGTAGGATAATATGTATTAGTAAGATCCTCTTCTACTTGCTTCTTTATTACTGTAGAAGCCTCCTTTGTATTTGGAATAAAAGTCTTTAGTGTTCCATCCTCATTATAAGTAACATCATAAAGAGACGGTACATAGATACCCTCTATCTTTGCTGCTCTTTTTAAGAAATCAAGCCTTTCTTCTCCATTTTTCTTCCACTCCTTATAAGCATCCATTAACTCAAAGAAAACTGTCTCTCCCTCACCTATATAAAATAGATCAAAAAAATCTGCGATAGGCTCAGGATTATATGAGCAAGGTCCGCCTCCTATAACAAAGGGCATGTCCCCGTCTCTTTCGGAAGCCTTAAGAGGTATCTGTGAAAGATCAAGTATCTGTAGTACATTGGTATAACACATTTCATACTGAAGTGTAATACCTAAAAAATCAAAATCCTTTATAGGGTCCTGGGATTCCAAAGCAAATAAAGGAAGACTTTTTTCTCTCATAATTTTATCCAGATCAGGCCAGGGAGAGTATACTCTTTCACAATATATATCATCTCTTGAGTTAAACATATCATATAAAATCTGTATCCCCAGGTGTGACATACCTATCTCGTAAACATCCGGAAAGCACATACAAAATCTTATATCTACTTTCTCAGGATCCTTCTTAATCATATTTATCTCATTACCGATATACCGGGCCGGTTTTTCAACCGAGAGTAGCACATCATCACTTAATGCAAGTTTTCTAAACATATTTTCCTCCATGCACTGTTTGAAAAACCCGGAGAGTTAAAGCACTCTCCGGGTCTCCTATCTGTCTTGAATTCAATAATTCAAGTCTTTTTAGTTTATACCTGTAATCTCAAATGTTACGGAAATTGTCTTTGCTTCCTCTCCGTTTGGAAGATTGTACTTAATGGCATGTGTTGAAGAATCATATGAAACTTCATTAACAACACTACCATCCCACTTTCCGTTGTAGTTAGCCCATCCGTTTAAAGGATTACCTGTATCAAACTGATTACCATTATTCTTATAAGGAGAAACAGGTGTATAATCGTCTCTTAAGGTGTAAACAGTATCATTTACCTTAATCTCCTTAAACTTAAGGATAGCATCCTTATAAACAGGCTCTGTCTGAGATGGATCCTGTAAGTAGACAGCTGTAACACCTTCAAGTGTCTTCTTTGTCTTACCGTTAGATGCATCATAAGTAAATGTATAGACTCCATCACTATCAATCATCTGTGTAGCGGTTTTCTCTTCAGTTGCATCTTCATAATACATACTTAAGCAGATATTAAGAGCCTTCGAAGCATCCTTTATTCCGCCCGGCTTAGAAACGACATCAACTAAGATATCCTTTGTAAATCCACCAACTGCTGTCATAGTAATAGTTACTTCACCATCTCCGTCACCAACAACTAAAAGCCTTCCTACACTGTCAACATAAACAAGTTCAGGATCAGATGATTTGTAAGTAATATCATATTCATCACTATCAGAAATATCTTTATCTGCAACAACTTTTGCGTTTAAGAATGCAGGATAATTCTTTGCAATCCTATACTGAGGATGTTCAGTAGTTATGTCAGTAACTGTGAAATCTGTATCTACAGGCACAGGCTCAACAGTGAGCTCTAACTTAGCGCAAACCTCATCATTGTAGATAGAACGAGCTGTAATAGTAGTTGTTCCAGGTGATACAGCTTCGATAACTCCATCCATGTTAACAGTAGCTACAAGCTCATCATCTGAAGACCATACAGCAGCGTCATCATTATCAGCAGGTGTTAATGTAGCTGCAACACTTTCTCTGTCTCCAACCTTTAATGTTAAAGAATCTTTATCAAGCGCTATGCTCTCAGCCTTAACTAAAGCATCAAGTGCCGCTTCTACTTCCTTGAGTGTAGAACCATATCTGCTATCCAGACCAACTCCATCCTCATCAGCATAATAACCTCTGAAAATTGCTTCTATAACTTTTTTCCAATCTGTCACACCTTCAGCATGTCTGTCAATCATATTTCCTGTATCCCATGCACAGATTGTAATTCTGTTCTTCTTAGCTGCATAGTTAAATGCTTCATACTGATATGGTTGCTGAAGTCTCTTATCTTCAGCTTCTGACCACTTACCTGATATGATATTATAACTACCGTACTCACCAACGATAACAGGTACTCCATTATCAACATACTTCTCTCTTAATCTTCTGTACTTACCCATAAGTGTACTTGTGTCAGTTCCTGATGTCTTAGGTGGTGAATTATAATCATGAACCGATAACATGGTTCTTGGGCTATCTAATGTATCCTTTGGTAATTTAAAACCAAATTCATCATTCATAACTACATCAATACGAGTATTGAGTGGAGCGACAAGTACCCATCTGTAAGCATTATTTCCCCCACTGTTACGAACAGTATCTAAGAAAATCTGGTTCATATTCATAATCTTTTGAATTGTTTCTTTACAATTTTCAGGATTCTGATCATATCCATCACCCGAACCATCTTCTCTTGTAGTATAAACCTCGTTCATACTCTCAAAGATTAAGTGTTCATCATAGTTCTTAAATCTGTTAGCAATTGTATTCCATGATTTCTTATAAGCAACATAAACAGGATCATCCAGATTATCAGCATCCTCTATGGTTGCAGGACGAATAAGATTCTGATATTTATAATTATCAGGAGCTCCGTCATGATGTACATTAAGAACTACGAACATACCTTCTTCCAAAGCATAGTCAACTAACTCCTGTACACGTGACATACGAGCTTCATTTATGGTTCCCTCAAGATTAAGTCCCCATGTTACAGGAATACGTATAGTTGAAAAACCAAGGTCATGAACATGCTTGAAAAGCTTCTTGGTTGTAACTATTTCCTGCCATGCAGTTTCACTTACACTGATTGGATTGGTGAAGAAGTTAGAAACAGCATCCATGGTATTACCAAGATTCCAGCCTGTTCCCATAGCATCGATAATTTCTTCAGAATCATAATCTCTGAATGGTAAAGGTGCATCCTTTACTTCTATCTCCTCCGCATAGGTTGCAGTTGAAACACCTATAAGAGCAGCCTCTGTTGGCTCCGGAACGGGAGTCTGTGTCTCTTCAGGTGCAACCGGAGCAGTAGTTTGTGCTGCAGGAGGAGCAGTGGTAGCTGCGCTCTTTGTAGTAGGTGCAGCTGTAGGTGCTGCTGTTGTTACACTCTTAGGTGTAACAGTTACTATGAGCTTAAGCTTCTTTGAAACCTTTTTCTTTCCGCTCTTGTAGGTCACCTTTATAATAACATTGGTTTTTCCTTCTGCCTTACCGGTTACATTAAGGTTAAGTTTTTTTGCTGTAACACTTGCTACAGCTTTTTTCTTTACTTTAAGCACCTTAACCTTTGCACTCTTTGCTACATTCTTTACTTTTACCTTTGTAGTAGCTCCAACCTCTACACTTACCTTGTTTTTAGCAAGTTTAGGTGTCTTCGCCGCTGCTGCGTCAGTCGCTCCCGTCACAACACTTGTCATAACAAGTGCAGTAGAAAGAGCAACAGATAATACTTTTTTTAGATTTTTACCCATAAGTAATTCTCCTTTTCAAGTTGTTTTCACATATAAAATATTATACCAAATATAATATATAATTCAATTAAAAAATACTTAAATATTTAATTCACAGTAAATAATCCGGAAAAAACAAACCCCTTAGCGATTCCTCGCTAAGGGGCTTGAAAGCTCTTATTTTAAATACATGTATTTATTTTTTAACATATGATTATTACGGAGTTTAATCAACAGTCTAAAAATTTTTTAATTATTTAACTGTAACCTTGCACTTAGCTTTAGCCTTACCAAGCTTAAGTGTAAGTGGCTTAGTACCGGTCTTCTTTGTAGCCTTGATTGTAACGATTGCTTTGCCCTTCTTAACCTTTACGCTCTGAACCTTAGCAACCTTTGCAATCTTAGCAGCCTTCTTAGCAGCCTTAGCAGCCTTTGCGAAGAGATCTGTAGCAGCAGCCTTCTTGTTCTCAGCTGTTACCTTGAAAGTAACCTTAGCCTTCTTACCCTTCTTAACAGTTACAACCTTCTTAGCTGCCTTAAGCTTCTTAGCCTTGTTCTGGATAGCAACCTTAACGATCTGCTCTTTATCTCCAGCCTTAACTGTAACCTTAACAACCTTACCTTTGTTCTTCTTAGCTGCTGCTGTAGCAGTAACCTTAACAACACCTGCTGCTGTAGCAACAGTAACAAGCTTCTCGTTAGCTGATGTAGCTGTGATAGCACTGAATGTAGAAGGATCAACTGTAACCTTAACATCCTTTGTCTTACCGGCTGCAACTACAACCTTCTTAGCAACCTTAAGTGAAGCTGCTGCAGGAGTTACAACTGCTGCCTTTGTAGCAACCTTTGCAGGAGCCTTTGTAGGAGCTACTGAAGCACCTGTAGAAGGATTAGTTGAAGGATTTGGAGTTCCATCTCCTGGATTTGGAGTTCCATCTCCTGGATTTGGAGTCCCATCTCCCGGTCCTGGGATATCTGATCCACCTGGATGAACAGTTGGCTCAAACTCAGGAGTTGTTGTCATGTCGTCAGTTAATTCTGTAATACCAGCTGAGCTAACTGTACCGTCACCAGCTTCTACTGTAAACTTAATGAATACATGGTCACCCTCTTCATAAACGATTTCAGAAGGAAGGAAATCAGCACCTGTCTCAGGAATTAAGTTAACGAAATCAGCATCTGATCCGTCTCCGTCCTTATCACCTTCAGCTGTAACCTCGCCCCAAGCATCCATCTCTTCATCATCTGTTAAGTAACCAGCTGCAGCATTGTACTTATTAGCAAGGTTATATCTAACACCCTTCGTAGGCTCTCCATCCCAGTATGTATACATAAGAGACTGATCTTTAACGAATGGATATGCAGCGATTTCTTCACCTTCTTCGTTCTGTACATAGATACCCTTCCATGTAATCTTAGCATTCCTAGCAAATTCTCCAACACTAAGAATATCGTCATCAGTATAGTTAGCAATGTTTGTATATGCAACATCTACATCTGTAACACCTTCTGAAGCGATGAACTCAAATGCATAGTCACCTGGCTCAGCGATATCTAAGTAGTAAGCATCATCAGCATCACCAGCTTCCTTAGAACCTAACTTAGCATCACCGATGAACTCCTGATTCCAACCTGAGTTGAAGTTTCCACCGATATAAATCTGGAATGGAGTGAACTCAGCAGGAGCTTCATCAAATTTAAATGAAAGTTCAGCACTTTCAATAGCTACTTCCTCATCATTAACCGTAAGGACTGCTTTCCAAGTACCAACACCATGACATATAACTTTAGCAGTTCCATCATCTGATGTAGCCATTACATCTCCATCACCAAAGTTCCAAATATTTGGAAGATCAACACCATAATAGTTTTCTCCGAAAAGAGCAACTTCATTTTTCTTATAGTTTCCTGCTTCATCTTTCTCCGTGTCTGAAGCTCTTTTATCAGAAACAATATCTCCAAAACTGAAAACATAATCATTATTTACAGTTACGGTAACATCTTTAGCTTCAAAATTGTAGTTACTCTTGATGTAACCGAAGTTACCACTCCAGTCACCTGCAAGAGAACCTGTTGCATCATAAGTATACTCTGCAGGAGCTCCCTTGAAATCTACCTCTTCAGCATTGATTGTGATAGCATTTGGTAATTCATCTCCCGCAATTGGCTCAACATCATCCGCATTAACAACAGGTGCGAATGAGAAAACCATAGCAGAAGCAAGAACTGCAGAAAGAGCTTTTTTAAAGTTCTTATTAAGTCTCATCACTTAATTCCTCCTTTTAAACCGTTAATATTTTTTTTAAAAAAAATTCCGCCAATAAAAAGCAAGTCCCAAAAGCAAGGGAAGCTCCGTAACAACCCTCAAAGACCCTACTTTTTTTGACTAATGAGATTCTAACATAACAAAGTAAATAAATAAAGAAAAAAATTCTTACAATTGTATTAAGTGGAATGATAAAGTAAAATTGAAACGAAGTAAAAAGGATGCTTAGAGGGCGTAACTCCATCAAAGCATCCTTAATCTTTTTATGTTATTGAATTACCTAATAGATTATTTAGTAGGCATATTGTAGAAATAAATACCTGTAACTATAGGCGCATTAGCAAATGTGAGATATATATATCCGTTACTCTTAGCAAGCTTAGGTATCCTAACAGCTTTCCCAAAGAAATCATTGAAAGGTATTTTAGCAGCATCACTTGAGTTTCCGTTCACCTCGATACATGAACCGAGAGTCATATCTCCGATAACACCCTCGTCTGTAAGAGGTTCTTCACCTGTTCCATCGTCCTGTTCAGATGCAGGAAGGAAGGTTACGTACATGTACAGATTATCATAATCCTTAAAGTTAATATGAGGGAATGCCTGATAACCCCATGAATTAAAGTCCATCATTGATCCATCGGTACAGCTGTCTGTAATAACAAAATCACCCTCATTGCCGGCTTGATTTCTATATTGACCTATCGCACCACTTCCGTCGTTTTTATACCATGTTCCTTCCCAGCTAAATACAGGTTCAAGACCATCAGGCACTTCCATTGGATCCGGATCATAATCTACAGGACCCGAAACAGCTTCGGCTGAAGTATCACCATGACCACCTGTAAGGTTATTATAGAATTCAGCTACATCCCTGTATCTTATAAGGTTATTACCTCTGTCAAAGTACATATGCTGAGCATCCCAAAGAACAGGAACAAGTCCATACTCTGCTGAAATCTCATGCATAGCTGTAAAGTAATCAACTACATTGTCATGCTGAGGAACACAAACACCAAATTCACCGATTATTACACCATATCCTGCATCAGTAAACTTACTCATCTCACCAAGATGACTTCTCATTTCCTCGATACCATGATTTTCACTGTCTCTGTCCCATGTAATTGTAGTTGTATCATCACCACAGTAATCCCATGGTGTGTAATAGTGAACAGATACAAACATCTTTGAAACACCATTTTCTTCAGTATCTGTAGGCATTACATATCTGTCATCACAAGTATCCTCTATATTTGTTCCAAAACCTGCGATTAGAAGGTATCTCTTATTATTATTTCCACCCTGGGAACGGACAATATCCACAAATGTCTGATTTATCTTATTTGTAGTTTCATACTGCTCATCTTCTGTAAGATTACCTCTGTAACCCATCTCACCGGTCTTTGGCACATAACCGTCAGCCGCTATAGGATCATTAAGCCTGCCACAAAGCTCTTCATTAGCTGATTCGAATATAAGCTTATCTGAGTGATTCTTGAAGTTCTCACCTATCTGAGTCCAAAAAGCCTTATAGCGCTTCCAGGCTTCAGCTCTCCATGCCTCAGATTTAGAACCGAACTGTCCCCACCACTGAGAATCCCAATGAATATTTATGATTGCATACATTCCATCTTCGATAACCCAGTCAACTATTTCCTGAACTCTCTTCATGTAAAGCGGATTAATCTCATATGTCTTATCATCACACATGTTTGACCAGCCTACAGGAATACGAACTGTCTTAAAGCCATAAGCTGCAATACTGTCAATAGTTTCTTTTGTAACAAGCTTTGAGCCCCATGCTGTCTCAAAATCAGAAGGTTTTGTAGCTGTTTTTCTTGCATCCTTGTCAAGTGTTGCCTCAAGATAGTTTCCGATGTTGATACCCGGAGACATCTCATTTGCAGAAAGCTCCTTAGCAGTCTTACTATCATCAAAAGGAGCAACTGTAGGAACCGGATTAACAGTTGGTGCTGCTGTTACCGCAGCCTTGGTAGTAGGTGCTACTGTAGGAGCAACTGTTACTGCCTCTACCTTAACATTAGCCTTAAGAGTCTTCTTAACCTTTTTACCTTTGTTCTTATAGGTAACCTTAACTATTACCTTGGTGTTGCCCGCTGCAACAGCTTTAACAACGCCCTTCTTGGTAACTGTAGCTACTTTCTTATCTTTTGATGTAAAAGTAACCTTTGACCCCTTTGGCTGATTTTTAATCTTAAGCTTCTGCTTTTCTCCCACCTTTAAACTAATAGATTTTTTAGCAAGTGAAGGAGTTTTTACCTTGGTCTTTGCAGATGCTAAATTTGCAAAAGTGCCACAACTTAAAACCATAGCAAGTGCAAGCACGAAGGTAATTGCTTTTTTTAATGTGTTTTTCATAAGCTTTTCCCTTTCTTTTATATTTTTTCTTTGCATAAAACCACAGGATTACTCACTTTATATAGCATCATGAATAATCCTGCTGTTCATGAAAAATCAACATTGGTATGATTTTATCATATATTTTTTAAAAAATTACTTTAAAAAATAAACTATTTTTACTTACTTTTTCTAAATCTTATAAAAAACGAAATACAATTACTTAATAACAAGTTTTACTATAACCGATTTCGAGCCTATAGTTACTTTAGCATTGGTCTTACCTTTCTTAAGTCCCTTAACTTTGATCACTACCTTTCCTGCCTTCTTAACAATCTTTCCAAGCTTAGCAATCTTCTTTAATCCGGCAACTTTAACTTCATCGGTAGTAGCCTTGCTATTATCTGTTGCTGTAACTTTGATAACTATTTTTCCATTCTTACCCCTCTTAATACTTGTCTGTTTCTTCATTGCCTTAATAGATGATACAGGATTATTAGTATCTGTAGCGGGTGCTACTGTTTGAGGCGCAGGTGTTGCAGAAGTCTGAGGTGCAGGTGCTGCCGGTGTAGGAGCAGGCTCCTGAGATGCATCCGGATTTGAAGAAGGATCTGTACCGGGTTCTGTAGATGGTTCTGTAGATGGTTCCGGATCATCCTCTACTCCTACCAGAATCTTAATGTCTATCTTCAATCCATCCGATGTAAAGGCATGTACATAAGTCTTACCCTTACCTGTAGATGTTAAAGTAGTATATACATTACCGTCCTCATCAGGAGTTAAAGCCTTAGAGTCAACCATGATAACATTCATATCATCTGATACAAATGTAACTTTTTCGGTTGTGTTAGCAGGATTAACAGTAATTGTTAAACCTTTTGTTTCACCTGCATCTTCCATAAATATTTTATATCCATCCTGAGATTCTAAAGATGTAGCAGGAACAATCTCTTCTTCAACCTCTCCTAAGAAGACAATTTTATCAACTGCAAATGTTACTTCAAGCTTCTGTGGATTATCCATACCATCAAAGTAAACTTCATGATTTGCATTAGCTGTAACTCCATCGATACAGCTTCCGTCCCATCCGTTTATAGGATTACCTGAGTCAAATACATTACCCTTGATAACGTTTTTCTTTGATGTATTGATATTCATACTGACGCCATCCACCTTTATGGACGTATATCTGATAGTACAACTCTTAAGTATAGGATTACCTTCTGTCTGCTTGATGTATATAGCCTGACAACCGTTAAGACTAGGGAGATCACTAAGTTTTGAAGCATCAAGTGTAACTGTGTACTTGGCTCCAACTTTATCTGTAAGAGTAATAGGATCACCTACTACAGTATAATCACCATAAGTATTAAGAGCTACATCTATCTTATTTTCAGATTTCACAACATTTATCTTAACAGTCTTCTGGATTCCGCTTTCAGTCTGAACTATTACATAAGTTCCACCGATTTTCTTACCCATTACAAGACCGTCATTTGAAACTGTTGCTATAGTGTCATCTGATATGATATATGATATCTTATCCTTGCTGTCTGAAGGAACGAGCGTTGCATTAATCTGGGCTGTATCACCCTTTCCTATAGTGATTTCTTCGCTTTCAAGGTTAATATCAGTAGCAGTTGCAGTATCAGGCTTTCCTACGATTATCTTAATTCCTGCAATTTCAGAACCACTAAGCGACTCTGCCCATACAAAGGTTGTTCCCATCTTCTTAGCATGAAGTCTGCCCTTCGCTACTGTTACCACACTGTCATCATCGGTCTTCCATACAAGTAAATCATCTCCCATGTCAACAGTGTACATGTCATTAAGAGAAGCTCTTTCTCCTGGTTTCATGTTAAAAGTCTCTTCTTTAAATACAAGATTCTTTGCTTCCTTGATAACCGGATCCTTAGAAACCGAATTATCGCTTGTATCACTGTGTCCGTAGCTCTTGTAAATATCTGAGAGTATAGTGCTAAGCTCCTTGTCTCCGTAATTTGTATCACTGCCTCTTATCATAGCATCAGCTATATCTTCAAATGAACAATATGATCCCGGTCTGTTCCAGTAAAGGAATGTGCCGGTTCTCATATCCCCACCATTATTATAATAGTTATCTATAGACTTATAATCATCCGAAGAACCACCCTGATCCCAAACAACAGGGATAGCATCATAATAATTGCAAAGAGCATGTACATACTCAGAGTAAAGTGCTCTTTCTGCGTTATTGTAGCCTGTTTCACTACCTGTCTGCTTCTGATTGGCAGTTCCGTACTCTCCTACATAAAGAGGCATATTTTCATCAAGCTTCTTTACGTTGTTAACAGAATTGGTAAGAGAATTTTTGAAATCATTAAGATCACCACTGTATGTCCATCTGGTACTATAACTTCCCTTGTAGATATGAACCGAGAACATAAGTCTTGTTGTTCCTATACTACCCATGTCAGCAAGCTTATCCTGTGGCATCTTTGTTCCTGAACTAAATGCATTGAAACGACCTGTAATAGCAAGCCATCTCTTAGTATTGTTAGAACCTGTAGCTCTTACAGTATTTATAAAGAGCTGATTTAAGTTGTTAAGGACTGTTGTATCCTCATTTGGAGCTGTTCCGTGAGCATCAGTTACTTCGTTCATATCCTCAAAGATAAGATGCTCATCATAATCCTTAAATCTTTCAGCTATAGTCTTCCAAACACCTGCAAACTTCTGATAAAGACCTTCGATATCATCTGCATAGGTATTTAACCAGCACTGAGGATTGTCTCCTCTGTTGTCATGGTTTGCTGCACCGTCATGATGGATATTAATGATTGCATACATATCCTGATCCACACAGTAATCAACTACTTCCTGAACTCTTGCCATCCAGCTTTCTCTGATGCTGAAATCATCATTTATGTAACCATTCCATGTTACAGGAATACGAACTGTATTGTATCCTGCATCATGAAGGGCTTTGATATATGCTTTTGTTGTTGTAAATGACTGCCACCCTGTCTCAGATGCATTGGTAAGTCCACCGTCAAATGTATTACCAAGGTTAATTCCGGCCCCCATTTCATCTACAACCTCTGCCTTAGAAAGGATTCTGAATTCTTTTGGAGAAGCCGGCTCTGTTGACATATTTGGAATCAAGCGAGCACGAGCAGTTCCAAGTGTATCTCTTATCCCTTTATAGAGAAGTCTGGAACCGTCTATATCATTTCTGTCATAATTAGCATTCAAGTCTTTCATATCTGCTTCTGCATTAGCTATGGCTGTTTGTAAATTATCCCAGGACTCCTTTTCATAATCAGCTTCCTTATATTCCTTACATTTATCTATCGCCATCTGCAGATAATATCTGGCTTTTGTTATTACCTCATCGGTTATCACGCTTTTGATTACTTCGTTGAATTCTTCAAGCGCTTTCGTAAGACTTTCAAGCGTTGCAGCATCACCCTTTAAAGCAGCTTCAGCTACAGGAATAGCTTCCTGTATGTTATTATAAGCTTCTTCAGAATCGCAATCATCTACTGTAAGAAGCTTTGCCTTTCTAATGTTACTCCAAAGCTCTTCTTCTGCTTCATAGAAAAGAACCGTCTCACTCTTTGGCTTTTCATCAGAGGCATCCTTCTGTACAGACTCTATAAGCGAAGAATCAGGATTCTCAAAACCACACTCTAAACCTGTATAGTTACCAGCTTCATCATAAACCGCCTTAAAGTTTGCATTCTCAAGAGGAACAGTCTTATTTCCATCTGTATATAAATTTATACCAAGAAGTTTAACTTTAGTATCCTTTGTCTTTACAAAGAGCTTTATGGAAGCAACGTCTTCTTCCTGACCACTCCACCTTGAACCTGTGTCCTTTCCTTTGAATTCATAAATACCGGTTCCCTTTGCTCCGTATCCTTCTCCTACATGCCCTGTACCATATCCACAGTGAACCACGCCCAGTATCGTTCCGCCGGTAGTACCGTAAATACCAGTAAGAGACTCATTAGATGCTCCACTTCCGTAAACTCCCACACCAAAAACCGAATAAGTGTGAGCCTGAGATACCTGCACATAAGCCTTGTAATAGTACTTGGTATTGGCATAATTTTCAGTAAGCGGAGATTCAAGACCGGCGTCGTTAAGCGCTTTTTTCATATCAGCTACTGTTGCATTTACAACAAATGTTGTATCGGTTACTGCTTCTGCATCGGAATTGTATAGCTCAGCCTTAGAAGGCTTATCAATTGCCTTAAGAGCATACAAACCGTCTAATCTGATATCATAATCAGTATTAGCGAAGCTTAAACTTATATCATCACAATCCACACCCGGCTTAAACATATCCTTAATGTCAAGAACCTTGACATATGCAGTATATACTCCGGCCTCATCATTGTAAGATCCTGCACCGAAGTGCACATGATACTCTTCATCTGTTTCTACTCCCTCTGCGCTAGGAGTAAATACAAACAATTCATCACTGTCCGCTCTTAAAGCAGCATTTTCTACTTCATATACCAGCTTATAGTAAGCTGTTGACTCAATTCCCAACGATTCTTTTATGAGTGACTCACCATCATCGGAGTCCATCCCCTCCCACGTATCATCAAAGAGATTCTCAACGCTATAATCGTCATCGTTTACATTAAGTACAGTTTCAGTATACACTTCAGCCTGCGCTTCCTTAGTTGCTGCCGGTATCGATATACCGGTCACTATCATAGCCGCAGAAAGAGTTGCGGATATGACACGTTTGCTTAATTTGCCTTTAACAAATTTCCCCTTAAACATAAATACCTCCTCTATTTTGTAAAGATTTATTGAAAATAAACAGATTATTATAATTATAAAGTCATATATATGAAGATCATAACCTTATTATTTTCAATACAGCTAAATCCAATTTGAATTATACAATTTTAACAATAAAAGGTCAAATATTATTAATAAATTTGTAAAAAATTAACAATTATCAAAAAATCTTTATATTTCAATAATATCAAAAAAAACGGAAATAATATAATTATAAATCATATTATTTCCGTTATTATTTAATATTATTTTTAATATTCCATTATTCCTTTTGAGATTTTTTTTCTAGCAACAGTTCATCACAGAGAATAATAATATCCTCCACAGTTTCCGCCTCATTTATACGTCTTCGAAAAGATGCAGACCCTTTAAGTCCTGTCAAGTACCATGAAAAGTGCTTTCTCATCTCTCTTATACCCGTATATTCCCCCTTAAAATCAACCAACATCTTTGTATGTCTTTTAATTGTTTCTACAATTGTAGAGATGTTAGGTTTGTCTCCACACTTCCTTAATTCATCGTAAGTTACTTTTCCGGAAAGAAGTTCTGATGCCTTTGAAAATATCCATGGATTTCCACGTGCTCCACGAGCCGCCATAACTGCTTCTACACCTGTAGTTTTTATACAATCGTACACATCTGTAGATTTAAATATATCTCCACTTGCAATCACAGGTATCTTTAATGCTCTTTTTACTTCTGCAATTATTTCCCAATCTGCATTTCCGCTATAGTACTCTGTTCTTGTTCTTCCGTGCACAGCAACAGCATCAGCTCCCGCATCCTCCATTGCTTTGGCAAACTCTACTGCATTAATACTATCTTTATCAAACCCTTTTCTCATTTTAATCGTCACAGGTTTTTTTATAGATTTTTTTATTTGAGAAACTATCTTGTAAGACAGACTGATATCCTTCATAAGGGCAGAACCCTCATGATTATTGACAACCTTTGGGACAGGACACCCCATGTTGATATCAAGAACATCAAACTCTTTTTCCTCTATCCTCTTTGCAATCTCAGACATGATATCAGGATCCGAACCAAAAAGCTGTAGTGCAAGAGGTGAATCCTTCTCATCAGTCGCCCAAAGAAGTTCTGTGTTTTTATTATTATAAAGTATCCCCTTTGCACTTATCATCTCCGTATAAAGGTAAGAAGCTCCCGCTTCCCTGCAAAGCAAACGAAATGGCAGGTCTGTTACACCTGCCATAGGTCCGAGCACGAGTCTGCCCGGTATATATACATTACCGATATAAAATCCATTATTATCCATATGCATTCCTTTGATTTGTATTACTGATTCTTCTGTTTTTCATATATTATCTGAAGCCCCTTAAGAGTAAGATCCGGATCATAAACCTCTATTTCCTTAGTATGTTCAGATATGATTTTACCTAAACCTCCGGTAGCAACTACTCTTATACCGCTTTCTCCAACTTCCTGCTTCATCTGATTGATAATATACTTTGACTGACCTACATTTCCATAAAAAAGACCTGCCTGCATGGATGCCACAGTTTCCTTGGAAATAATCCTGTCTGTAGCCATAAGTTCGATTTCAGGAAGATTTGCCGTATCGTCCCAGAGCGCCTTAGCAGCTATCTTCATACCCGGACAGATAACTCCACCACAAAAAACTCCATCCTTTGATACATAATCGTAGGTTGTCGCTGTTCCATAATCAACAACTATCACAGGACCTCCATAAAGCTCGTATGCAGCTACTGCATCAACAATTCTATCCGGTCCTGTTTCACGAGGATTAACTGTAGCTATCTGAAGTCCTGTTTTTACTCCAACACCAACCATAACAGGATCGCAACCGATATAACGAACTATACCCTTTCTAAATGAATACATAATCTTTGGAACAACCGATGCGACTATACAGCTATCTATGCTATCAACACTCAACCCCTTCTGATTTATGATACTGCATATAAGAACTCCGTATTCATCCGAGGTTCTAGGTGATTTTACCGAAAAATGAAATCTGGTAACAAGTCTTTCTCCATCAAATATACCGAATGTAACATCGGTATTTCCTACATCTACAGCTAATAGCATAAAAAATCCTCCGTTTGTAATAGTCTTTTAAATGATTAATTGATGCCGTTCTTGGCTTTATAATACATCTCTAACTGAGAAAACAGCTCTTCTTTTTCTCTTCTCATCTGTTTAATCTTAAGCTCACTACCTATATCATCATAGTAAACATCATTTTCTCCGGCAGTTACTATAAGATTTAGATTTCCATCATCATCAAATACACAGGTAAGTATTCCTCCAACATCCTCAGTAAAGAGAACGCACATTATCTGAAGCTCTTGCTTCACTTCCTGTGGCAATTCCCGGAAGTTTTCCGAAAGGAAAAACTTTTTTTCATAGGATGAAGCAGCACATAATATCTTCGATTCATCTACTTGTCTGTTACTCATAGAAAACCCTTTCATTTATATTGATTAATAATAATTTCAATAAATCATGTATTTCTTATGGATACTTCACCGGCTATAATTCTCTCTGTTTTTTTAGTATCATACATATCAACCAGCAGTGCTCCATCGATATCAATACCCCGGGCCTTTCCACGCCTTACGCTATCCGGCTCTATCTCCTCTACCAGTCCACCGTAAACCAACACTTCTTTTGACTTATTGATTAGATTATCATCATAATCCACCATAAGACTCTTCATTGACTTATCAGCCAAAAATATATCATAATACTCAGCAAATGCTTCAAGAATATCAGCAATTATCGACTGTCTGTCAAAATTTTGATTTGTTTCCATAAAGAGCGATGTTGCGATACTTTTTAATTCATCAGAAAAAACTTTATTATTGACATTAATTCCAATTCCGGTTACAACATAGGTAATATAATCAGATTCGCAACTCATCTGAGTAAGTATACCGCATAGCTTTTTCTCTCCTATCCATATATCGTTAGGCCACTTTATACCAATCCTCTTTGCTGCTTCCTTATAACCAGACTTATTTAATGATTTTTTTAAAGCCTTGCAAACCGCCATCGCCGCAACAAGAGTGATACAACTTACACTCCCGGGATCAATCTTGGGCCTTAAAAGAATACTCATATATATACTTTCTTTCGCAGGCGAGTAAAAGCTCCTGCCACGCCTTCCCAGACCAGATGTCTGATGATCGGCTATAAGTACCATATTTTCAGCATCTGTAGTGTATGCCTTTTTTATAAGTGCTTTATTAGTTGAATCTATAGACTCAGTATACTCAATCCTGTATCTTATAGCTTTCCCTTCCAGAAGTGATGTTATACCTGCAGAGCCAAGTATCCCTTCATCAGAGCGAAGTATATATCCCTTCCCCTTTACGCTTTCGATGTCATATCCATCCTTCTTTAAAGAGTTTATATTCTTCCATATTGCTTGTCTGCTGATATTTAATTCTTTGCAAAATATCTCTCCTGATACAAATCCATCAGAATTCTTTAACATCCTTAAAATCTTTGCTTTATTCATGGCTTTACTTAAAGTGCAGCGCCCAAAGTAGCTGCCATAACAGCCTTTATGGTATGCATACGATTCTCTGCCTCGTCAAATACTATGGAAGCATCTGATTCAAATACTTCATCAGTAACTTCCAATTCTTCAATTCCAAATTTTTCATATACATCCCTTCCCACTAAAGTCTTCAAATCATGATAAGCAGGAAGACAATGCATGAATTTAGCATTAGGTCCGGCATTCTTCATAATTTCTGCATTAACCTGATAAGGCTTGAGAGCATCTATTCTCTCCTTCCATACATTAACATCTTCGCCCATTGAAACCCATACATCAGTATATACGATATCTGCGCCTTCGCTTCCCTTCATAGGGTCCTCTTCAAGAGTCACACTTCCACCGGACTCATTCGCAAAACTCTGAGCCAAATCAACCAGCTCCTTCTGTGGGAAATACTCCTTACATGTACAAGCAGTAAAGTGAAGTCCCAGCTTCGCACAAGTTATCATAAGGGAATTTCCCATATTGTAACGGGCATCACCCATGTAACAGAGCTTTAATCCCTTCAAAAATCCAAAATACTCTTTTATAGTCAGCATATCAGCTAACATCTGTGTAGGGTGAAACTCATTTGTAAGACCATTCCAGACAGGCACAGATGAGTAATGAGCCAACTCTTCAACTATATCCTGACCATATCCTCTGTACTCAATTCCATCAAACATGCGAGAAAGTACTCTTGCTGTATCAGCTATACTTTCCTTCTTTCCTATCTGTGAGCCCTGTGGATCTAAATATGTAACTCCCATACCTAAATCATGAGCAGCAACTTCAAATGAACACCTTGTTCTGGTACTTGTCTTTTCAAATATCAGCGCAACATTTTTTCCCTTTAAAACATCTACAGGCTCCCCTTTTTTCTTCTTTGCCTTCAGCGAACCCGCAAGCTCTATAAGATATAATATTTCTTCAGGAGTATAATCCTTAAGAGCTAAAAAATCTCTATCTTTTAAATTAACTGACATATCTTTTCACCTTTCATAATTTGATTATTTTATCGAACAACAAATTATTATCCCCTGTTTTCAAAACTCTGTTAAGTATTCTACTTCTCAGTATCCTTTGCAATCTCTGTAAGAGATGTTACGACACCCGCAAGCGACTGCAGGTTGGATGGAACTATAATCTTTGTAGCCTTACCGTCTGCAGCTTTCTCAAATGCTTCTAAGCTTTTAAGCTCTATTACCTGCTGTGAAGGAGCAGCTTCATTTATCATACGGATACCGTCAGCTGTAGCCTTCTGCACTGCAAGTATAGCCTCTGCCTCACCTTCTGCTTCTCTGATGGTTGCTTCTTTTAAAGCTTCAGCTTGAAGAATCTTAGCCTGCTTATCAGCCTCAGCATCAAGAATCGCAGCTTGCTTTTTACCTTCAGCAACAAGAATTGCTGACTGCTTCTCACCTTCTGAACGAAGAATAGCCTCTCTCTTTTCTCTTTCTGCCTTCATCTGCTTCTCCATAGCATCCCTTATAGGTGCAGGAGGCATGATATTTTTAAGTTCTACTCTGTTTACCTTTATTCCCCATGGATCTGTGGCTTCGTCAAGAGCTGCTCTCATCTTTGTATTGATAAGCTCACGTGATGTAAGGGTTTGATCAAGTTCAAGATCACCAATGATATTTCTCAATGTAGTAGCTGTAAGATTCTCTATCGCATTGATAGGATTGTCCACTCCATAGGTATAAAGCTTAGGATCTGTTATCTGGAAAAAGATAAGTGTATCAATCTGCATGGTAACATTATCCTTAGTAATAACCGGCTGAGGTGGGAAATCTATAACCTGTTCCTTTAGACTAACCTTTCTTGAAACCTGATCTATCATAGGAACCATAAAGTGAAGTCCTACATCCCATGTATTTTGATAAGCTCCCAGTCTCTCTATAACATAAGCGTGTGCCTGAGGCACAATCCTTATACAAGAAACTAATACAATCAATATAACAGCAACAATGGCAATTAAAAATGGCATAATAGTAATCCTCCTTAATAAAATATGTCAAGACTTACTTGTAAGTCTTAGATTTCACCTGACCACGGAACCACCATAACCTTAACTCCGCTGATTTCCTTTACTTCCGCGTAGCTGCCCTCTTCTATGATAACATCATCCACAGCTCTCGCAGTCCACTCAACACCGTTTATTAAAACCTTACCCTGGTTCTTATCATTATCGATTGTCTCAAGAACCTTCACTCTGGAGCCCTTTATACTGTCCAAATTAGTTTTCTGCCTGTTTGAGTTAAAATACTTTTTTGCAATAGGTCTGGTAAATAAAAGCATTACCAAAGACACCGAAACAAACAAAGCCACCTGAACTATAAGGCTTGCACCAAAGTAAGATGCAACACCGGCAACGAGAGCACCGGCAGCAAACCAAATAGTAATAAGTGCACTGGTCATAATGTCCGTCAAAAGAAATAACGCAAGAAATACAACCCACATTATCTGTTGATCTGTCATAAAAATCATCTCCATCCGTTTTCAATCAACTAAATTTCCAATCGACTAAAACTGTATAATTAGTATTTAACTTATAAAACATTCAAAAAACGCTTGTAATTCTTTGCACCGACTGAGTTAAAATTAATGATAACCATCCGGGTTTTTACTCTGCCAATTCCATGAATCTCTGCACATATCAGCTATATTTCTCTTAGCCTCCCAGTGAAGCTCTTCTCTTGCCTTTTTAGGATCTGCATAGCACTCATCTATATCTCCGGGTCTTCTCGGAGCAATCTTATATGGAAGTTCCTTACCACAAGCCTTTTCAAATGCATGAATAACATCTAAAACGCTATATCCTGTTCCTGTTCCAAGATTATAAGTAACCAGTCCCGGATTTTCTTCTAATTTCTTTAGAGCTGCATAATGAGCTTCAGAAAGGTCCATAACGTGTATATAATCTCTTACTCCTGTTCCGTCAGGAGTATCATAATCATCTCCAAATACATTGATACACTCAAGCTTTCCGGCTGCAACCTTTGCTACATAAGGAACAAGGTTATTAGGAATTCCGTTTGGATCTTCTCCTATAAGACCACTTTCGTGAGCTCCTATTGGATTAAAATATCTGAGAAGTGCAATATTTAAAGACTTATCAGCTTCATATATATCGCGAAGCATATCCTCTATAACAAGCTTTGTTCTACCATAAGGATTTGAAACCGAAAGCGGAAAATCTTCTCTTATAGGAACACTCTTCGGTTTTCCATAAACAGTAGCAGAAGAACTGAATACAAGATTCTTAACTCCATGTTTCTTCATGGATTTAAGCATATTTATGGTACTCTTAAAATTATTCTCGAAATAATTAAGAGGAATCTGACAAGATTCACCAACCGCCTTTAGTCCTGCGAAGTGTATAACGCTGTCTACCTTTTCATTGGCAAATATATCATCCAAAGCTTTTTCATCTAGCATGTCAACATTGTAAAATGTAACGCTCTTTCCGGTAATCTGCTCAACTCTTTCGAGGGACTTTTCGCTTGAATTAACAAGATTATCAACCACTACTACTTCTGCACCGTTTTCTAAAAGCACGACACAGGTGTGACTTCCTATAAATCCCGCTCCGCCTGTAACTAAAACCTTCATCTCTTCTTTCCTCTCTTTCCGGTCTTTTAAAGACACAAAATCGTGTATTCCTTATTATATTCGTTTTAAAGCCTTTTGACAACTGTTTTTTTATATGGTTAACATTCTGTAATTATAATTATGTCAAGACTCGCTTGCGAGTCTTGCGCGCGCCGTGATTCAAAGAGATGTTTTACATCTCTTGGCTGCATTTAGCAGACATTTACCTATCCGAATCCAATAGTTAGCAAAGCTAACTATTCGCATCACTCGCGGAGCTTTTGTAGAGTTGCGAAGCAACTCTTGCAGTCAGGAGCTTGAACCCCGACTTAGTATAGTTTGTCAATACCCCCACCTACGATCTAGCTTAGAGGTGGGGGATTTCTCCGACTGAGTAAAAAAAACTTGACTTTTATCTTATATCCCTTATAATTCCTTTGTGGAAAATATCGAAAACACTACATGTTATTTATGTAATTAGGAGGAAATCAATAATGATTAAGAGAAAATTATTTTCAGTTGTTTTAGCTTGCGCACTTTGTGTTACAGCTCTTACAGGATGTGGAAACAAGGAAGAAAAGGCTACACCTGCTCCTACAACAAAGGCTACAGAGGCTCCTGCAGAGGATACTTCTTCAGAAGAGACTTCAGAAGAGACTTCAGAAGCAACATCAGAAGAGTCTTCAGAAGAGTCTTCAGAGGCTACTTATGTAGATGGTTTCTATGCAAACAACGGAGAAGGAACAGACTTCATGATTGCTTTCTATGAGACAGATAATGGCGATCTTTGCTATTTAAACAATGGTGAATCAGAATTAATCGCAGAGTACACTGTTGAAAATGCAGAGACAGATAATGGAACTGCTTATCTTCTTGTAACTGTTACAGCTGCTGATGGTGCATCAACACAGCTTGGTTACTATGAGACAGACGAAGGAGAAATCTTCATTGTAGACGAGACCGGTGACATCTTCGCAGGTGGACGTCTTTCAGAAGAAGAAGCTGATGAGATTTACAATGCTGTAGTAAACGGATAATCATTTTTCATCAGTAACTATAGATATAAATATTTAAGAATACTACATATTACTAAATAAAACTTAGATAAATTATACTAAGCGATATTAGCGATATTAGCCACATCAGTAACATCCATGATGTAATTCATGGATGTTATTTTTTATATTTTTATTTGTTTAATATTGTTCAATAATCGTAACAATTTTCCTCTTCACAATATAAATAAAGTATGCTAAAATAACGAAGATTTGAGTCTTTTACTATGAATTCAAATGTAAAAACGCTGATACACTCTAGTGTTTTGGCATCTATTATTATTTTTTAAGAATGGAGTAAATATATGAAAGGTATTATTCTTGCCGGTGGTTCCGGCACAAGGCTTTATCCACTTACTATGGTAACTTCAAAGCAATTGTTACCTGTTTACGATAAGCCTATGATCTACTATCCACTTTCAACACTCATGCTTGCAGGAATCAAGGATATTCTTATTATTTCAACACCGACAGATCTTCCAAACTTCGAAAAACTTCTTGGTGACGGTTCAAAATTCGGAATCAATTTATCTTACAAAGTTCAGCCTTCTCCTGACGGACTGGCCCAGGCCTTCCTTATCGGAGAAGAGTTTATAGATGGCGATTCATGCGCCATGGTTCTCGGCGACAATATATTTTACGGAAGCGGACTCAGTAAGCATCTTCGTGCAGCTGCTTCAAGAGAAAACGGTGCTACAGTATTCGGTTATTATGTAGATGACCCTGAGCGCTTTGGTATAGTTGAGTTCGACGAAAACGGAAAGGCTATCTCAATCGAAGAAAAGCCTGAAAATCCAAAATCTAACTATTGTGTTACCGGTCTGTATTTCTACGATAACAGAGTTGTAGAGATGGCTAAGCGTGTTAAACCTTCAGCAAGAGGCGAGCTCGAAATAACCGATTTAAACCGTATGTACTTAGAAGAGGGTTCACTCAATGTTGTTACTCTCGGAAGAGGTTATGCATGGCTTGATACCGGAACTATGGATGCTTTAGCTGAAGCTACAGAGTTTGTTAAGGTTATCGAGAACAGACAAGGAATCAAGATTTCAGCCATCGAAGAGATTGCGTATAAAAATGGCTGGATCTCACGCGAAAAGCTTATAGAATCAGCAAATGCCTATGGAAAATCCAATTACGGAAAGCATCTTAAGCAGGTTGCTGATAATAAAATATTATATTAATCAAAATTTACGGAGGAAAGAAAATGAACATTATTGTAACGGGTGGTGCCGGTTTTATCGGAGGAAACTTTTGTCACTTTATGGTAAACACTTATCCGGATGATACTATCATCTGTATAGATAAGCTCACATATGCAGGTAATCTTGAAACTCTTGCTCCTATTATGGATAAGCCTAATTTCAAGTTCTATAAAACAGATATCTGCGACAGAGAAGGAATCTACAAAATTTTCGAAGATGAAAAGCCTGATGTTGTTATTAACTTTGCTGCAGAAAGTCATGTTGACCGTTCTATAACAAATCCGGAAATCTTCCTTGAGACCAATATCATCGGTACCTCAGTTATGCTTGATGCATGTAGAAAATATGGTATAAAGAGATATCATCAGGTATCTACAGATGAGGTTTACGGAGATCTTCCGCTTGACAGACCTGACCTTTTCTTTACAGAGGAAACTCCTATTCATACATCATCACCTTACTCATCATCAAAAGCATCTGCAGACCTTCTTGTTATGGCTTATATGCGCACCTACGGACTTCCTTGCACTATTTCACGTTGCTCTAACAACTACGGTCCTTATCACTTCCCTGAGAAGCTTATCCCGCTTATCATTGCTAACGCACTCAATGATAAGACTATCCCGGTTTATGGAAAGGGCGAAAATGTACGTGACTGGCTCTTCGTTATCGATCACTGTCGTGCTATCGACCTTATCGTAAGAAAGGGCAAGGAAGGTGAAGTATACAATATCGGCGGACATAATGAGAAGACTAACTTAGAGGTTGTTAAGACTGTACTTAGTGCTCTTGGTAAGTCAGAAGATCTTATTACTTATGTTACAGATCGTCCGGGACACGATATGCGTTACGCTATCGATCCTACTAAGATTCATAATGAACTTGGATGGCTTCCTGAAACCAGGTTTGAAGATGGTATCAAGCAGACCATAGATTGGTACTTAAACAATAAAGAATGGTGGGAGCATATAATCTCAGGTGAGTATCAGAATTATTATGAAAAGCAGTATGGAAACAGATAAGCTTATCGAAAAATATCTAATCTTATAATATGTAAACCCATATCTAATAATACAAACTATTAGATATGGGTTTTTGTTTTATGTTTTTATATTTTATGTTGTTTTATGATGATCATTCTTCTTTCCATGATCCTTACTTTGTCTTTTTTTAATCTTATTCAATTCATAAGGTGTCTCCTGGTAAACATAATAATTTAACCAGTTTGAGTACATCATGTCACAGTGAGCCCTCCAACGAAGAAGAGGCTTCTCATGAGGATTATCATTCTTATAATAATTAACCGGAATTGCCGTATCCAGCCCCTTCTTTTTGTCTCTCTTATACTCCTGATCAAGGGTTATCCTATCATACTCAAGATGGCACATAACGAAAAACTTGCTTCCATCTTCACTCATAAGCATGACATCTCCGCACTCTTCTGAATCAACCAGAACTCTTAAACCATCACCATAAGCGTTTTCTATATCCTCGTGACTTACTCCTGTATATCGGGAATGAGGTGCTAAAAACACATCATCAAACCCTCTTACAAAAGGAATTTTTCTATGAATCACATTATGATCATAAAGCCCGAAAAGCTTTTTTTCGAATTGATACTTTTTTACTCCAAAATAATGGTAAAGCGCAGCCTGTGCACCCCAGCATATACAAAGTGTAGAGGTTACATTGGACTCTGCCCAATCCAGTATCTTGGTAAGCTCTTTCCAGTATCCTACATCTTCAAACTCCATCTTCTCCACGGGGGCACCCGTAACTATAAGACCATCAAACTTCTGTCTTCGAACTTCATCGAAGGTCTTATAAAACTCATCTAAGTGACTTGCAGGGGTGTTTTTTCCCTGATAAGATGCAGTTGTTAAAAATGTTAGTCTTAATTGCAAAGGTGTATTGGATAAAGACCTTAAAAGTTGTACTTCTGTATCCTCCTTAAGTGGCATGAGATTTAATATCGCTATCTCTAAAGGGCGTATATCCTGAGTACTTGCTCGGATCTCATCCATCATAAATATATTTTCCTGCTCCATTATCATCTTGGCAGGGAGATTATTTTTAACCTTAATAGGCATATCTATCCCTCTTTTCTCTATACTCCGTTTTTGTCAATACCCCCACCTACGATCTAGCTTAGAGGTGGAGGATTTCTCCGACTGCGTTAATTCAGGTA
>JAEEGL015963227.1_pt1 | contig 40288 bp, 29 predicted proteins | sample 9134231 | NCBI WGS metagenome assembly JAEEGL01 (sample SAMN16246548, study PRJNA631951) | gut metagenome | biome: gut microbiome; feature: rumen; material: fiber-attached | host: Bos | place: Iran: Karaj | collected 2018-10
AATTACCGTCTGCAGTTCTTCCCCGGTTTCCACGCCTTCCGCCAGTGCCATAATCTGGTTTTCATGGCAGAACTCAATGATATTACGGACAAAATGCTGTTTCTTGGTATTATTCTGAATCTCCGAAAGAAGCGAACGGTCAATCTTGACACAGTTCGGCATATAACGAAGAAGATTACTTACATTGGAATAACCGGTACCGTAATCGTCAACGGCGATGCCGGTTCCGAGTTCGAGAAGATGCGATTTTAATTCCTCTAACGTATCGTCTTCGAGTTCCGCCTGTTCCGTCAGTTCCACTACCACATTTGTGGCATGTTTCTGCAACAGTTCATCCATTCTGTCCTGATCTTCCGGTTTTAATTTGATTCCCGGAATACTGTTTATGAAAATCTTACGATGATCCAGAACCGTCTTCTTTTCATCCATAATGGAAAGAACATTTAAGAATGTAGCTCTTTCCACATCACGAAGCCTGCCGAGTGCATTGGCATGATGAATAATCCGAAGCGGAGGAATTTTTGTTTCGGTATTGGAACGCATCAGCGCCTCGTAGGAAAAAATCTCCCCGTCTTCGGCACGGACAATGGGCTGGAAATGGTAGGTGAAAAGATTTTCGTCAAGAAGTTTTTTCACTTCCTCCCTTTCTTTTCGTTCTTCCTCGGAAAGCGGATCCTCCTTTACTTCCCTTCCGCTGTATTCCTCCGAAAGCTTTACTTTCGGTTCTTCTTCGGAATTTATCAGCTGATCCAAATTCTTTAAAACCATGGTACGACGGAGATTTTCAAGTCCCAAAGATACCGTGTTCATCCAGAAACGCACTACATTATCGTAAGATCTCGGCTCCTTCCCGTAATCAAATACGGCATATCCGAACGTTTTATTTTCAAAATAAAGCGGTACGAAGAAGTGTCCCAACGCTTCACCGGAATCTTCCGCGTCAAGCAGTTTTGAAGTTTCCATGGTACGGTTTAAATCTACAAAACATCTTCCGGAATTGTCCAGATCATAAGAAAGAACATGCATCACATGTTTTGGATAACCTTTCGTTTTAAAATCATTCTTCCGAAGGGATTCCGGATCGGACCAGTTTTCATCAAGAAAAATATCCATGCGGCGAAGTCCCGTCATAAAGTAAATGTAATCGTAAACCGTACGGAAGAAATCTTCCAGATTATCCGTAAGGAACATGTCCTCTTTCATGTAATCATGAAGGGACTGGAATCCGCCTGCGGAATTTTCCGTTTCCCATTCCGGGCGAAGGCTTAACGAAATTGTCCGGCGAACCGGCTCACAGCCGCAGCTTCCGCCGATAAAAAACCTTGTTTTCGGTTCGGGTTCTTCCGGCTCTTCTCCCGCAATAAGCTGTAAAATACTATTCATGGCATATCCGCCGTAATAGGCTCCCGGAACATAGGGGGAAGTAATGGGACTCGGACTGGTTCTTCCTTCTTCCGATGAACCGTATCCGGCAATCGCAAGATCATCCGGGATTCTTACTCCGCTTACATTCATTCCGATGGCAAGGCCGATTGCCATCGGGTCATTTGCACAGACAATCGCTTCCGGGAGATGTTTTCTGTCCCGCAGAAGTTCCTCCGCACAAGCCCTGCCGGAAGAATACCAGAAATCTCCGTAATGAATTCTTTTTTCGCGGACCGAAAGACCGTGTGCTTCCATTGCCGCACGATATGCTTCCAGTCTGCGAATGGAATGCATATGATCCTTCCTTCCGGTTAAATAGGCGATATCCGTCATTCCGTGTACTTCAATCAGATGACTGACGGTATCATATACGGCACTGTATCCGTCGGTCCAGAACGTATGGAAATATTTGCTTTCCTTATCCACACAGATAACCGGTCCCTGAAAACATTCATGGATTTTTTCCTCAATCGATACCTCCACTCCCTGCGACTGAATCATATCCGAAAGAACAATGACGCCGTCAAAAAGCGAATAATCAATCAGATTAAAAATATTCGAATCTCCCGCATCGCGGTCTTTCGTATTCTGCGATTTGATGTACATGGAAAAAACATAAAGATCGACGCCTTCCGAGAGAGCCTTTTTCATGGCGCCACTGACGAATTCACTCTGATACTCTTCATCTGCCTGTGCCACAAGCAGAGCGATTTTAAGTCTCTTCATACTCTACCCCCATTGAAAAGTTTTTTTGCATCCCCAATCAGAACGGTTTTCTATGGTCTTCCACCAGATCTGCCACTTCATTCTTATCCGGGAAAGAAATGGAGAACGATCCCCATACCTTCTCATAATTTACGCGCAGATCATACGGGCAGTCGACAAGATATAAATGATAAGCATTTTTGTTTTCAAATGTTGTTTTCAGTTCGTCGTTATAAGAAACATAAATGTAGAATGATGTTTTTTCCGTACCGAAATCCAGTTTCACGAGCGGATTATTATACATGCTGAAATATCCGTTGGAATATTTCTCTTCCGGAAACCATAATTCGGTAATATTGTTGTTCTCGAAAAAGCCGTTTTTTAACTTGGGACTGTTTGTAAAATAATAATCCCCGCTTAAACGGTTATTCGCCACATCAATGTATGTTAATTCGGCGAAATCCCCGCTTAAAGTGTCAATTTCATTGTTCGCGGCCGACAGATACGAAAGCTGCAGGGATTCCGTAAGGTAAAGCTCGCTAAGCCGGTTATTATTCACGCTCAGTTTTTTCAGTTCCGGCATGGGCCATAAAACATCGATATCCGAAATCGTGTTATCCGACAGATTCAGTTCCTTCATGCAGTCTTTCGAAGCCCCAAGTGCGGACACATCCGTAAGGTTGTTTTCGCTTAAATTAACCGTATTTAAAAGCGCACAGTTTTTTAAAACATCAATCTTCTGAAGACCGTTCCGACTCGCCGTAAGGGTCTGAAGATGAATCGCGGTTTCCAGAAATGATAAATCGGATATCCGGTTATCATCCAGTTTCAGGATTTTTAACTCTTCCAGATTTGTCTTTTCAATATGCGTAATCATATTGCCCGATAAATCGGCGCTTTGCAGTTTCGGATTCCCCGCAAAAGACAGTTCCTTCAGCTCATTTCCGGAGAAATCCAGTGTTCTTAATCCCGGCGCATTTTCAAGAATTGCTTTCGCATCCGCATCCGTAAGCTGACAGCCCTTGATTGTAATCTGCGTAACATTTTCGTTTAACACATCAGCCCACACGGCGGAATCCTTTATGGATAAAACGCAGTCTTCAAGTTTTATCTGCCTTACGTCCTTTCTTTTTGCTTCCTTCCGTAAAATCCTATCCGTTACGGTTTCGCCGGACAGTTGAATCGCGTGCTTGTATATATTTGTTGTGTTATTTTTCTTCGTTTTGGCCAATCCTATTCCGATTACCGCTCCGGTAATACCAAACAGTACCAAAACCCCAAGAAGAATGGGAATCAGTATTTTCGGTTTCTTTTTCCCGGGCGCAGCGGATGATACTGCAGAAGCCGTCTTAAGTGATTCAGCTCCGTCCGGAGCTTTAACATCGGGTGTTTTCGCTGAATCATCCTCTCGGGAGGTTGCCCCGTCAGGTGCTGTGACAAACTCTGCTTTAGATGTCTGCAAGCAAGGTTCTTTTGGTTCACGGCACCCGGAATTCTTAACGACCTCGGAATCAAAAAACCGCTCGAAGAAAATATCCGGTGTGGTCAGATAATAATTGACCGACTGGACCGTGGAAATCTGCATCTCGACGCCAAGCGAGAGTTCGGTTTCCTCTAAAAAAACCGCAAGAAATTTCTTCCGTTTCCGGACCGCAAAGTCGATTTCCCTTTTACAGTTCACGGAATCCATATACGAATTCGAAAGAAAAGAAACAAAAAGTTCACAGTCATTTAAATGCTGTGCGATTACCTCCGGCCACTCCGTTCCGGGGCTGATTCCGTCATCGTACCACACACGGAATCCCTCGTTCATCAACCGGCTGATAATGGGCATTACCCTGTCCGTATCCTTGTGACTGTAACTGATAAAAATATATTTTTCTTTTCCCTCGTAAGGGCGCGGATTCATGTTATTGTTCATTATCGATAAAACCTTTCATGATTTCTTCGTGGTTTGTGCGGTTTAAGTTCCTGTATTGTTAATCGTATTGTATGATGACGGATTGCTGCATTCCTGCGACATTTTCCGGTAAATAAGAATATAAAAAGTTGCTGCCATTATCGTTGAAAGCACATCCACTACCGGCTGTGCCCACACCAGTCCGTTCATTCCGAAGATCCACTCCATGAAGAACATGATAGGAATAAAAAGCAGTCCCTGACGTGAAATATTCACAATTAAAGACGGAGTGGCCGCACCCATCGCCTGAAGCGTGTTGGATAAAACGAAAAACACACCGAACAGGAAATTGGTGGATAGCAGTATTCTGGCAAAACGGATTCCGTATTCGAGTGCCTCCGGTTTCGTCAGTACGGCATTTACAATCTGCGTCGTAAACAAATAACAAATGACGGTCATCGTCAAACTTAAACCAAGCGCAAAAAGCAGGGCGAATCTTAAAACCTTCCGGAATCTCTCCCAGTTTTTCGCACCCACGAGGAAGCCGAGAATCGGCTGAACTCCCTGACCCAGACCGACACAGATCATTCCGGTAATCATGGTGACCTTCGCCGCAACACCGATTCCGGCCATGGCCATGTCATCATACGCTGCCATTCTTCCGTTTAAGACGATCTGGGAAATGCTCATTAACAAACTGGAAAGTGAGGCCGGAATACCGATAATCAGAACATTTTTACACACCCCGTCCGTAAGTGTATAGTTCTTCGGATGAATACTTAACAGTGAATTCCCTTTTCGAAAGTAGAAAAGATAATACATTACGGCCAGTATATTTCCGATTACGGTTGCAATTGCCGCACCTTTAATTTGCCATCCGAAGACCAGAATCATTAGCGGATCCAGAATGACATTCGCAAGATTTCCAATCAGCATGCCATTCATGGATGTCTTCGCACGGCCTTCCGCGCGGATGATACTGGATAAACAGTTTGAAATCACCACGAACGGCCCGCCTCCGGTCACAATCACCATATAAGCCTTCGCATATTCCCATGCGTCCTCACTTACCCCCATCAGTTTCAGAATCCGGTCCATGAAAATCCAGTAAATGACTGCCAGAAGGATTCCCGCACCGGCACTGGTCCACAGACAGAAGGAAGACACTTTTTTAACATACTCCGTCCGGCCTTCTCCCATCGCCCTGGAAATTACGGATACGCCGCCCAGACCGAAGACTAAACCGACAGACAAAAACATCATAAAAACCGGAGTACACATGGCCACCGCCGTAACCATCAAATCGACATGCGTCTGACCGATAAAAAACGTATCTGCCAGGTTATAAATTAACACCATCATCATACCGACCATGGCAGGTATTGCATTTTTTAAAACAACGGCCGGTATTTTTCCGGTACTGAAAAACTCAATCTGACTGTTCTTATCCATTCCCTGTATCCTCAAAAATAATATAACATTTTTTATTATACCAAATATAGTCAAAAATCCCAACCTTTCGGGGATTTTCCCAAAAACATTCCGGTTGATATAAACCCTTTACTCGGATATAATTAATATGTGTTTTTTATCACCCAATGAGGCTTTTTTTGTGTTATTCGCAAATGAATGCTCCTTATTTTTCTTTATAATATACCTGAAGGAAAGAATCCTGTACCGATGAAAGACGGATTTGGCAGAACAATAGACTATCTCAGATTATCAATAACCGACCGGTGCAATTTACGATGCGCATACTGCATGCCTGACGGTATCGTTTCCCTTCCCATGAGCGAAATCCTTTCCATTGAAGAAATTATGTTTACTGCTTCAATCATGGCAGAGCTCGGAATAAAGAAGATAAAAATAACGGGCGGTGAACCTCTTGTAAGAAAAGGCTGTGTTACACTAATCCGAATGCTGAAGGAAATCCCCGGAATAGAGGAAGTAACGCTTACCACCAACGGCGTTCTTCTTTATGAGAATCTGCCGGCCCTTTTAGAGGCGGGTCTGGATGCGGTAAATATCAGCATCGATACTCTGGATAAGGACAGATACCGCAAACTTACCGGTTTTGACTGTCTTGGGAAAGTGTTATCATCGGTCGATTCCGCAATCCGGTCCGGCATTCCCGTTAAAATTAATGCCGTTTCTGTGGACTTTTCCTCTCTTGACGGCAGTCCGGATAAATATAAAGAAACACTGGACCTGATAGATTTTTCCAAAGACCGGGATGTTATTATTAGGTTCATTGAGATGATGCCTTTAGGCCTCGGGAAAGATTATCCCGGAATTCCTCATAACAGTCTGATTCCGTTTGTTTTGGAAAGAGTAAGCGGAATGACACCGGATCCCGTCCGGCACGGAAACGGACCGGCGGTTTATTACACGATACCCGGATATAAAGGACGTATCGGTTTTATCAGCGCCATAAATGACAAATTCTGCGAAAACTGCAACCGTGTCAGACTGACCACCACAGGCTATCTTAAGACCTGCCTTTGTTACGATAAGGGAACCGGACTTATGGATGTAATCCGCGGAGGCGGTTCCGATGAAGAAAAACACGATTTGTTAAAGCAGATGATAAAAGAAGCGATTACGGATAAACCGAAAATGCACTGTTTTGAAGACAGAGATAACATTTCCGAAAAGCATGTCATGTCTTCAATCGGAGGTTAATACGCTTCCCCGGTAAGGATTCATATGTCACTGAAGGTAAATATAAAAAAGAAATACAAAGATTTTTCTTTATCCGTTGATTTTTCCTCCGATTCGAAAAGAATCGGTATTCTCGGTGCTTCCGGAAGCGGCAAAAGCATGACACTCGGAGCCGTTGCGGGACTTATCAAACCCGACGAGGGTGAAATCATTTTTGACGGGCGGGTCCTTTTTGATTCCGTCGGCAAAACCGATATAAAAACCGACCGGCGAAAAATCGGTTATCTTTTTCAGGATTATGCCCTGTTTCCGCATATGACCGTGGAGAAAAATATCCGTGCTGCCGTCGACGGAGCAAGACGCATCGATGCTTTGGAAAAAAAGAAGACGCCGTCAAATGAAAGTTCATTTTTTCAGGAAAAGAATACGGATACCATACTAAAACAGTTCGGACTTTTCGAAGTAAAAGACCATCTTCCGTCCGAACTCTCCGGCGGCCAGAAACAACGGACAGCTCTTGTGAGAATGCTTGTAACGAATCCGGAACTGCTTCTTCTTGACGAACCCTTTTCCGCTCTGGATACCTACCTGCGGGAAGGGATGCGGATAGAACTTTGCAGGATTTTGAATGAATACAACAAAACCGCAGTAATTGTAAGTCATGACCGGGACGAGATTTATCAGATGTGTGACTACCTGGTGCTTCTTGACCGGGGAACTATGATTGCCCGGGGCAAAACAGAGGATTTATTCCGGCAGCCCGGCACGGTTGCCGCGGCAAAACTTACGGGATGCAAGAATATAAGCGCTGTAGAACGTCTCGGCGAGAATAAGATAAAAGCACTTGACTGGGGCGGCATCGAACTTATTACAGAGCAAAAAGTCGATGAGCACATTCGTTTTGCCGCAGTCCGTGCCCACGATTTTATTCCCGGAGATACCGGGATAAACTCCGTTCCCGTCATAAATCCCACGGTAAGCACTCTTCCTTTCGAATGGTATGTGATGCTTGAAAACGGATTGTGGTGGAAAATCCCCAAAGCAATCGATGAGAGTAACGCTTCTGATGCGATTCCTGCGCACTTAAGCATACCTCCGGATAAGATTATTTTGTTAACGGAATAACTTAAAATACAAACTGAAAAATAATGATGGAAAAAGGAAAAATGAAAAAAAAAGCAGGTTTCTTCTCTGTACTGACTGTAATCCTCTGTCTGGCTGCAGGATGTGTATCCGCTAAACCGCAGCAAAGTGAAATAACGGTTTTTGCCGCAGCTTCCCTTACGGAAACGCTGAATCAGATTGTCGAAAATTACAAAGCGGTGAATCCGAATGTAACCGTCATCTGTAATTTCGATTCGTCCGGCACTTTAAAAACCCAGATTGAAGAAGGAGCGGAATGTGATCTTTTTATTTCCGCCGCCGCAAAGCAGATGAACCAGTTAGATATCACTGCGGATAAAGAAATCAATAAAGACGGTCTCGATTTCATCGACCCCGAAACAAGAATAAACCTTCTTGAAAATAAGGTGGTGCTCTCCGTCCCCGACGGCAATCCGAAAAATATCAATTCCTACGAAGATATGGTTTCCGGTCTTAAGGATAAAAGTATTTTACTGGCGATGGGCAATGAAGACGTCCCCGTCGGACAGTACACCCTGAAAATTTTCGAATACTTCGGACTGGATGAAGAAAAACTAAATGCGGACGGAGTGCTGACATACGGCAGCAATGTAAAAGAAGTGACCACACAGATTCGTGAAGCCGCAGCAGACTGCGGAATCATATATTCCACGGATGCTTTTTCGGCAGGACTTAATTATGTCGATACGGCAACGGAGGAAATGTGCGGACGGGTAATCTACCCTGCGGCTGTGCTTAAGAATTCAAAGCATCCGAAAGAAGCAAAGGAATTTCTTGACTATCTTTCAACGGAGGATAGCAGCCGGATATTTGAAAGCGTCGGTTTTACATGCATCAGTAAAGGCAATTAATCTGATAAAAGGGAAATGAAACAAAAAAATCCCTCGGTGTATGAACGGAAGGAAGCATGACATGGATTTGTACCCCCTTTACAATTCCCTGAGAATAGCGGGAATAAGCACGGCTATCGTATTAATCATCGGAGTGGCTGCCGCTTACTATACCGCAAAACTGCCCGGGTTTCTGAAAGGATTTCTGGACTGCATCTTTACCCTTCCGTTAGTTCTTCCACCTACAGTTGTAGGTTATATGCTGCTTCGACTTTTGGGACCGAGACGACTGTTCGGCGAATTTTTCCTTGAGCACTTCGGAATAAAGCTTACCATGAACTGGTATTCCGCTATTTTTGCGACCACTGTCGTCATTTTCCCCCTGATGTACCGAACCGCCAGAGGCGCCTTTCAGGCTTATGACAATAATCTCACGCTGGCCGGTAAGACACTCGGGCTTAGCAGACCCTATATTTTTTTTAAAGTCATTATGCCCTGCTGCCGGCAGGGAATTATCGCAGGTACGGTTCTTGCGTTTGCCAGGGCTTTAGGCGAATACGGTGCCACTTCCATGATCGCCGGCTATACACCCGGGAGAACAGCCACCATATCCACTACGGTTTACCAGCTTTGGCGCACGGATAATGACGCGCTGGCCTTCCGCTGGGTGCTGATCAACCTGGCAATATCCGCCGTAGTACTTCTTGCGATTAATATTTTTGAGGAACGAAACCGTAAGTCGAAGATAAGTGCAAACAAATAACCTTTTGAATGCAAAGGAGTCGGACATGAATAAAATCGATTACCATGAAGCAACGGAAATGCTTATAAGAAACGTAACACCCATCGGCATTTGCACCGTGGATGTAAATAATATGCAGGGAAGAATTCTGGCCGAAGACATTATTGCAGAGGAGAACGTCCCCTATTTTGCCAAATCTCCCTATGACGGATATGCTTTTTACTCCGGTGATACGTCCGGTGCTTCAAAAGAAAATCCGGTTACGTTAAAAGTCATTGAAAATATTAAGGCCGGACAGCCTGCCAGGCTTGAAATAACGGAGAATACCGCTATCCGGATTATGACCGGTGCCCCCATCCCGGGAGGCGCGGATGCGATCTGCAAATATGAAGATACCGAATTTACGGAAACGGAAGTTACTCTTTTCCGTTCTTACGGTCCCGGCGAAAATGTCATTACGGTCGGAGAAGACATCCGCAGGGGCACGGTTTTGGCCAAAGCGGGAACCGTAATCGATATCGGCATCATCGGCACGGCCGCTTCTTTAGGACTGAATGAACTGAAGGTATATAAAGTACCCGTAGCCGGAATCATTTCGACCGGTGATGAAATTGCCGATTTAAACGAAGACCTTCCTTTCGGAAAAATCCGCAATTCCAACAGTCATACGATTGCAGCCGCTCTTAAAAATCTGGGTTTTCATACAAAATATCTGGGCCGTGCAAAGGATGATATCAATGAAATCGCTGCCCTTATCACAAAAGGGGAAGCCGACTGCGATGTCATAATCTCCACCGGCGGAGTCTCCGTCGGCGATTACGATCTGGTACCCGATGCCATGAAGTTAAAGGGTTACAATATTTTGGCAGAAGGCGTAATCATGAAACCCGGAATGGCATGTGCCTACGGCATACGGGACGGAAAATTATTGCTGGCACTTTCGGGCAATCCCGCTTCCGCTTTGACCAACCTGCAATGCGTCTGTGCTCCTGCCTTAAGAAAACTGACCGGACTGGGAAAGTACCGGCATAAAATAATTCCCATGATTTTAAAAAGAGATTTTAAAAAAGGCAGCAATTCCATCCGCTTTATCCGGGGAATGATGGATTATGAAGACGGCAGGGTGATTCTAAACGTTTCTCCGGATCAGGGAAACATCGTAATCAGCTCGGTAATCGGCTGTAATGCCTACGGAATTATTCCGCCCGGACAATCACCGGTCCTGTCGGGCGAAACGATTGAAGGTTTTATCGTATGAGAAATCTTATAAATATCTTTGAGGAGAAACATTTATGGAAAAAATAAAGGTCGAAGATGCCGTAGGAAAGGCTTTATGTCATGATCTGACCGCAATGGTTCCCGGTTTTAAGGGCGCTTTATTCAAACGCGGACATGTCATTGAAGAAAAAGATATTCCCACCCTTCTTGATATCGGAAAAAAGACCGTCTATGTCGGGGATTTTCCGGAGGATCTTTTGCATGAAGAAGACTGTGCCATAAGACTTTCCATGGCCGTACAGGTGGAAGGTGCCCACTATGAAGGCCCTTCCGAGGGAAAGGTTTTATTAATTGCGGATCGACGGGGTATGCTTCGGGTCAATACCGGTCTTTTAGAACAGATTAACCGGATCGGCGATATCACCATTACCACCCTTCCGGACCATTACCGCGCAGAAGCCGGAGCACGTCTTGCATCCATGCGGATTGTTCCTCTTTTTACCGAAAAAAAACAGATTGAAGAAGCCGAACGGCTTTGCGATGAGAATAAGCTTTTACGTCTTCTTCCCTACCGGGAACTTACCGTCGGTGTAATCGTTACCGGATCCGAAATTTATCACGGAAGAATTAAAGACCGTTTTGAAAGCGTGGTCCGGAAAAAACTCGCTTACTATCCGGGAAAAATCGCAGGCATCAAAATCTGTGACGACGATACGGAAATGATTATAAATGCAGCAAAAGAACATATCGACTCCGGTGCCGATTTTCTGATTTTTACCGGAGGGATGTCCGTCGATCCCGACGATCTTACCCCCGGAGCGGTAAAGAAACTCGGTGCGGATATCATCCGTTACGGTGTTCCTTCCCAGCCGGGAAACATGACTTTAGTTGCCTACTTAGGCGACATTCCCATCCTCGGAGTTCCGGGAGCCGCCATAAGCCTTCCGACAACCATGTTCGATGTTCTGCTTCCGCAAATCTACACGGGAGAACGTTTTACCAAAGATGACTTAATCCGGTTAGGAAACGGGGGACTGTGTCAGATGTGCAAAGAATGTCATTATCCAAACTGTACCTTTGGGAGATACTAATATGAAACCATCCGTATTTGCTTTTTCCGGCTTCTCCGGAAGCGGAAAAACAACTTTAATCGAAAAACTGATTCCCCTTTTTAAAGAACAGAATCTGAAAATCAGTGTAATCAAACATGATGCTCATCAGTTTGACATGGACCGGGAAGGAAAAGATACCTACCGCTTTTCAAAAGCCGGAGCGGACAAGGTTATGATTTCCTCCTATACCAGATCCGCCAGAATCAGCGAATCTCCCCAAACCCTTGAAGCAATGATTGAAGAATGTTCCTCGTCAGACATAATCATTGTGGAAGGTTATAAATACGCGAAACTAAAAAAAATCGGAATCGCCACGTCAAGAACGGATTATCATCTTCCCTGTGACATTTCGGAATATGTCGCAGTGGTCACGGATGATAAAGACGCATTACAAAAAAACGCCGGAGCAATCGGCAGCTGCCCCGTTTTTGATCTTAACAACGCAAAGGAAGTATTCTTATTTATGCTGGATATGATGAACAAAAAAACGGATGAAGGTTTAACTTCCGCAGAAGAACCATCGGAAAACAGGAACGATTTAACTCACTTCGATAATGAAGGCAATGCCCGGATGGTGGATGTTTCCGCTAAGGACGTGACCGTACGGAAGGCCACTGCTGCCGCAAAAGTAAAAGTCAGCCGTAACACTTTTTCCCTGATTAAAAGCGGCGGAATTAAGAAGGGCGACGTCCTCACCGTTGCCCAGATTGCCGGCATCATGGGGTCAAAACGCACCCCCGATTTAATTCCCATGTGCCATCCGATTATTACGGATTCAACATCCGTCCGCTGTAAATTAAATGAAGAAGACTTAAGTGTTGATATCGAATCCACCGTTATCTGTACCGGAAGAACCGGTGTGGAAATGGAAGCCATCTGTGCTTGTTCCGTAGCTGCCATGACCGTTTACGATATGTGCAAAGCCGTTCAGAGAGATATCGAAATCACCGATATCCGGCTTATGAGCAAATCCGGCGGCATCCACGGGGACTATGTCCGTTCCTCCGCAAAACCGAGTCTCGATGCATGGATCGCAGAAGCAAAGGCATCGGAAGATGCTTCCCATATCGGAATGTTTCTTTTTCATAACGGAGTGGTACGGGCAGATTCCCGTGCCCGTGTCAGGGAGAATGATACCGAAAGCCTGCCGGTAACGGAAATGGAATTTTCGGCAGATCTTTCAAAAGCAGATCTTGCCATAAAGGAAACTCTTTTGCTTCCCGGTATTTACTATGTGAAAGTATGGCTGAATGAAGGCCGGCTTAAAGTCGGGGATGATATCATGCTGGTCCTTGTCGGAGGAGATATCCGGCCCCATGTAATCGATGCACTTCAAGTTCTTGTAGGGAAATTGAAAACCGAATGTGTTTCCGAGAAGGAAATCAACGGATAAAACGGAGGGGATAACATGACTGCAAAAGGTATTCTGAATCCGCAGGAAATCATGAAAGCGGTTGATCGTTCCGGTGATGAACTCGAACGGCTTGGTGCGGGAGAGCGGGCTTCCCTGCTTGGAAAACTTGCCATTGAAGAAATTCTTCTGATTTTTCAAGAGAAACTCGGAACCGAAGCTTCCTTTCGTATTTATATCCGGACGGGTGTCAAAGGAGTCAAAGCTTCCGTTTCCGCAAAAGGAAAAATGTTTAATCCTCTTGAAGAAGAAAGCCTGATTCTCGATAAACTTTTTAATGACTTTTCCGTTAAGCCGGGCTTCAATCACACAGCAAAAAGCAACCATGTTCTTTTAGTATTTCCGTTTGCCAATTCGCTTCGAAAAACAATCGGTTTCTCCTGGAAATATGCTCTCGGGGCAAGAAGAATCTTTGTTTTTGCAATTGTATGCCAGATATTCGCTGCCCTTTTAGGCATCGTTGCGCCGGCTGTCAGTGCCCGTATCGTTGTTTCCTATTCCTCCAGCGAACCGGACCGGATTATAATGCTGGCTATCATCCTTATCGTTGTACAGCTTATACGAAATCTGTTTATGGTATTCAGTAATCTCGGCTATAATAAAGCCTATTCAAAAACACTTTCCTCACTCGAACATGACCTTGTTGAAAACGTACTCCGGGTAAGAAGCCAGTGTATCGATGAGAAAGGAAGCGGAGTTTTTGTCCAGCGAACCACGTCCGATACACAGCGTATTGCCAACGGTTTCAACAGTATTGCCGATATGGTGGGAACCCTCTTTAACTATGCCGGCGTCCTCATCGCCATGTGTCTGGTTGACCCCTCCATTGCACTGTTTGTTTTCGGTCTCATTGTTCTTCAGTGTGTCATGGAATACTTTCGCGGCAAGAAACTTGTGGAAGACGATCGTTTATTCCGTAAATCAAACGAACGTGTATCGGGCCTGGTCAGTGAAATGATACGCGGTTCAAAAGACGTAAAATGCATGAACTGCGAGAATCTGTTCGTGGAAAAACTCAATGAAAACATTGTGGATGCTAACGGAAAACGCTGGCACATGCAGAAAAGATCCTGGACATCCAAGCTGTTCCGCTGGGAGTTCGGAGAATTCGGCAGTTTTTGCCTTATCTGCCTTTTGGTTATGTATATCGTCAAAGATCAGATTAGTGCCGTTACCGCTTTGGTTATTTACAACTACTATACGGAACTCGGACCCAATGCGATAAAAGTAATCGGTTCATTTTTAGATTCACTGGCCGACTTCAAGTTATCCAACGAGCGTGTTTACGCCCTTATTAACAGTCCGGATTATCCCAAAGAGAGTTTCGGAAACAAAGAACTGACCACGGTAAAAGGCGATATCGAATTTGATCATGTTAATTTTGTCTATGAAAGAAAACAAAACCGGAAGGTACTAAATGACATGTGCTTCTCCGTGAAGTCCGGCGAAATGGTCGGACTTGTGGGCAAAAGCGGTTGCGGAAAAACGACTGCCTTTAATCTGATTCCGAAACTATATGAGCCGACATCCGGCCGTGTGCTGATTGACGGAGTGGATATCAACGAACTGACAAAGGACTCCATAAGAAATAATGTTACCATCGTACCGCAAAATCCCTATATTTTCAGAATGACCGTAAGGGAAAATTTAAAAATCGTAAGGAATAATATTACCGATGAAGAAATGGAGAATGCCTGCCGCCTGGCCTGTATTGACGAAGATATTAAAGCAATGCCGGACGGTTACGATACCTTAATCGGTGAGGGCGGTGTCAAGTTATCCGGCGGACAGCGTCAGAGGCTGGCCATTGCACGAAGCATGTTAAAAGACAGCAAAATCATTCTTTTTGATGAAGCAACCTCCGCACTCGATAACGAAACCCAGGCTAAGATTCAAAATGCAATCGATAACATGAGAAAAGAAAGAACGGTGATTATAATCGCTCACCGCCTTTCCACCATCGTTAATGCGGACCGGATCATGTTTATGCAAAACGGCAGCATCCTGCAGGAAGGAACTCACGAGGAACTTTTAAGAACCTGTGAGGGCTATCGTACATTTGCCGCTATGGATAAAGAAAAAAATATGGAAGTGACGGAATAAGATTTATTATTTTCCCCCACATTCGCTTACGGAGCCGGTCAGAATGTCAATGGCATGAGGAAGTGCCGGAAGCACGGCATCAAGACTTTCCAATGCGCCCTTACGGCTGCCCGGAAGATTAATGATAAGCGTCGTGCCACGAATGCCGCATACGCCGCGGGAAAGCATCGCTTTCGGAGTAATGCTCAGGGATTTGATTCGGATTGCCTCCGCCATTCCCGGCACATTACGCTCGATAACGGCCATGGTTGCTTCCGGAGTATTATCACGTACGGATAGTCCGGTCCCGCCGGTAGTAAGAACCAGATCCGCCTTTTTATTATCGCAGATTTCAATCAATGCAGCTTTCAGTCCGTCCGGATCATCGGAAAGCAGACGCATATCGGTAACTTCAAATCCCGCTTTCTCGATTGCCTCCTTCAGTGCCGGTCCGGAGGTATCTTCTCTTAATCCCTGTGCTCCTTTGTCCGATAATGTAATGATGTTTACTTTGTATGCCATAACCGGCTCCTTTCCTCGTTCGTAACGGGATGTTCTTTTTTTCCCGGAACTTTTGTTTATTCCGAACAGTTTATTATCTTTTCATACTCTTCCTGCGTATTCACATTCATAAGATTCTTTTTTTCCAGACCGGACTGATCCAGATCCGCATATAATGTATGAACCCGAAAAAGTAATTCACTCAGTTTATAATTCTCCTCCCGAATCAGGGTCTCGATTACCGGGAGCACCGATTTATGATAGACTGCACATACCGGATGGATTTTTCCACCCTCCCTAAACACATATGCATTATATTCCGGGGTGATAAGATTCGCCAGGTAAAGTGCCGTTTTCCCCGTAACATACGGCATATCCACGGCGCAGACAAAAAGGTATTCCTCTCTCGCTATAAGAAGTCCTCGCCTGATTCCCTCCATCGGGCCGATTCCCCGGTTCTCATCCACGCACACTCTCAGACCGGTCTTGGCATAGTCCCCTTCCTTCGCCACCGAAATAAAAACTTCCGAAATCCCGTCGCACGTAAGCTCCCCTGCCAGGTGTTCAAGCATGGTCGTCTGTTTCCATTTTAAGGAAGCTTTATCCTGTCCCATGCGGCTTGATTTGCCGCCGGATAAAATCATCGCCGAAATATTCACAATCGTTTCATTTCCTCAGTTATTCGCAAATTTCAATCTGATCCGGATAAGCTTTCACAATCAGGGTAACACCGTATTCCTTTGCAAGGCTTACCGCGTCCGCCGTGGGAACGGCTTTTGAAGCTAAAAGCGGTATTCCGGCATGGATTACATGGTACATCATATCCGCTAAAACTCTTCCGGAAATAAAAAGGAAACATTCCGAAAGATTAATCCCGTTTAAAATGGCATATCCGATTGCCTTAAGTACCGTATTCCGCCTTCCGAAATCCTCGCATGTAAACAGAATTTCTTCCCCGTGTGCAAGAATACAGGCATGAGTTCCAAGCGTGGTATTGTGAACCGGCATTCCCTTGGAAAAGTATTTCGCCGCTTCAAAAATCCATTCCGTTTTCCACTCACTCTCCGGAATTTTATTGAAATCTGTTTCTTTATCTTTTGAATCCTTAAAATCCTTCTTAACAACGCCCTCACGCTTTCCCTGTAAAACCACGTTCACATTTTCGCGGGAATCATCAAAAAGGATTTCTTTGATTTCTTCCTTCCCGGAAATATATCCCGATGTAAACAAGCATCCTACGGTCATTTCCTTAAGATACTCATCGGAACATACCGTATGAATCGTTTTTTCGTCATTAATGCAGATGGAAAGGGAATGTTCTTTCACAAGAAAACTTCTTTTTGTTTCTTTCGTTCCGTCAGACCTGATTACGGTCCGAACCGTTTCTTCCGCAAGACCGTCCATCGTTATATTTCCCGCTTCTTCCATCAGACCTTCCACCTTCAGTTCTCCTGCTTCTTTATACGGACCGCACATACCTTATACTCCGGTATTCTTGCAATATCATCCAGTTCGGCATTCGTAATCATATTAACGGGAGAATCCTCAAAATGGAAAGGCATCCAGGTTTCCCCTTCCGAAACCTTCCTGCCCACATGGGCCGTGGCGGTAATCTCTCCTCTTCTGCTGCTTACGATAATCCTCTCACCGTTCTCAATACCGAGTTTTTCGGCATCCTTATAATTGATTTCGATAAATCCTTCCCCGGCTAAGTCCACCAGTCCCTTCGAACGGGCCGTCATGGCCGCCGCATTATAATGATAAAGGATTCGTCCCGTGGAAAGAATAAACGGATATTCCTCATCCGGCAGTTCCCTTGATTCATTAAATGCTGCGGGATAGAGCAAAACCTTTCCTCTTACCGGTTTTCCCACATGCATGATGGGCGTTCCGGGGTGATTTTTATCCGGACACGGCCACTGAATACCGCCATCCCGGTCAAGTCTTTCGTGACTGATTCCGTGAAAGCTCGGCGTTACGGATGCGATTTCATCCATAATCTGAGCCGGCGTCATAAACTTCTGCGGATATCCCATGGCATTCATAAGATCCGTAATAATTTCCGTATCCGGTCTCATGTCGCCCCGAAGCGTTACCGCCCTGCGGATTCTCTGTACACGTCTCTCGGTGTTGGTAAAGGTACCTTCCTTCTCCGCATAGCTGATTCCGGGAAGAATAACATCCGCATATTTCGCGGTTTTGGTCATGAAAAGATCCTGTACAACCAGGAAATCCAGGCTTTCCAAGGCCTTTTCGATATGATGGGTATCGGGGTCGGATACAATCGGATCCTCTCCGCAAATATAAAGTCCTTTTATTTTTCCCTCAATGGCGGCCGGAAAAACATCCGTTGCTTTCAGTCCCGGTTTTGCACTTAATTTAACACCCCAGGCTTCTTCGAATTTCTTTTGTACTTCGGGATTATCCACTTTCTGATAGCCCGGATAATCCGTGGGCATGGCTCCCATGTCGCAGGCTCCCTGAACGTTATTCTGTCCGCGAAGAGGGTTCACGCCGCATCCGCTCTTTCCGATTTTTCCGCAGATGGCTGCCATATTCGAAAGGCACATAACACCCTCGGTACCGCTCGAATGCTCCGTAACACCAAGGCAGTAGATAATCGGAGCTTTCGGTGCCGTTGCATACATTCTGGCCGCTTCTATGAGTTTATCGGGATCAATATGGCAGATCTTCGCAACCTTTTCGGGAGTATACTCCTCTACGAGTTTTTTCAGTTCCTCATAGCCTTCGGTAAACTCATTAATGTAATCATGATCCACCAAATCTTCTTTTATCATGACATGCATCATGCCGTTGATTAAAGCCACATTTGTTCCGGGGCGAAGTTTTAAATGGATGTCCGCCGATTTCGTAAGTCCGATATCACGGGGATCCGCCACAATCAGGCGGGTTCCGTTCTGAACGGCTTTTCTGATTCTCATTCCCACAACGGGATGTGCCTCTTCCGGGTTGGATCCGATTAGAAAAATACAATCAACATTCTTTGTGATGTCCGCTATCGGATTGGTCATGGCTCCCGATCCCAGCGTCCTTGCCAGGCCCGCAACCGTAGCGGAATGGCATACTCTGGCACAGTTATCGGTATTGTTGCTTCCGAAACAGGTTCGTACCATTTTCTGAACCATGTAGATATCTTCGTTGGCGGATCTCGAACAGGCAAATCCAGCCAGTGCTTCGCCGCCATACTGATCCTTGATTTCCATAAAGCGCTTTGCCGTGTAGGAAATGGCCTCATACCAGGTCGCTTCCCTGAATTCGCCCGTTTCTCTGTCTTTAATAAGCGGCTTGGTCAGCCTGTCCTTGGAATAGATAAAATCAAAGCTTCCGGAACGTCCCTTGACACAGAGTCTGCGGTGATTGGCCGGTCCATCAACCGTTTCCACATCAACGATTTTATCCCCTCTTAAAATCAGATTAAACTGACAGCCGGTTGCACAGTGCGGACATGTTGTCTGAACGCGTGTTGCCTCCCAGCTGCGGTACTCCTTTTTCCGTTTCAGATACAGTGCGCCGGTAGGACAGACGCTCGTACAGTTTCCGCAACTCTCACAGCCGTTGGTCTTATAATCTTTTCCGAATGCGGGAAGTACCATGGTTTTATTTCCGCATCGCTCGCCGGCAAGAACACCGTTACAGGAAATGTTCTGACACACGTTTACGCAGCGCTGACACTGGATACATTTATCGGAATCGAAGGCAATATAAGGATTGTCGTCTGCTATTCTCTTAGCCGGGTCCCCTGTCAAAACTCTGGAGCCTTGATATACATTCTTATCCGCCTTATACTGGTTACTTAACTGCTGCAGCCGGCAGGTTCCGTTTGCCGGGCAGTTCATGCACTGCAGTTTGTGATTGGCTAAAAGAAGGTTTAAGATATCCCTCCGGTATTCCGTAAGCCTGTCGCTTTCCGTTGTAATTACCATGCCCTCTAAGCATTTCGTACGGCAGGCGGGAAGAAGCGCATTATACCCTTCCACTTCCACCATACACAGTCTGCACATACCGACATCGGATACGCCCACCAGATAACAAAGGGTGGGAATCTCGATTCCGATTTCCGTGGCAGCATCTAAAATGGTGGTCCCTTTTTTGACCTCTGTTTTTATTTCATTGATTACAACACTGATTTTCTCACTCATCTCCGCGACCTCCTTTCAAAACACCGCAGCCATGGTGGTCACACCGGAGACACCGGCCGGACTCGCGCATGGCCTCTTCATAGGTCATGGATAGTTCTACAGGTTCAAAATTATCTTTACGTTCAAACGGATCTTTCTCCTCAAGTTCCGCCCTCGCCGTCGGAATACAGGGATTCGGAAGTGCTACGGGAATCTCGGGGTTCGTCTTCACCTTATGATGATATCCCAGGTATTCATCGATATTAAATGCCGCAACCTGTCCGGCCGCTATGGCATTGATTGCGGTGGACGGACCGGTAACACAGTCTCCGCCGGAGAATACCCCTTTTAAATCTTTTACCATGCATTCCTCATTTGCCGAAATTCTTCCTCTTTCCACCGGAATTCCCGCTGTTTCAAAAGAAGATACATCGGTCTTTTGTCCCACGGCAAGAATTAAATAATCACACGGGAAGCGGTAAGGATAATTGGAAGAATGCTCCGTTGTCATCATACCGTATTCATCGTATTCTCCCACGATTTCCGGCTGAAGCCAGACGGCACGGACTTCTTCGGTTTCATTGTCCGTTTCGATATTTAAGAAACTGAGTAAAGTACGGAAACGTACTCCCTCCTGCATCGCTCCGGTAATCTCCTCCTGCACGGCCGTATAATCGTCTCTCTTTCTGGTAAAAACATGTACGGACTGTGCTTTTAAACGAACGGCCGTTCGGGCGGCATCCATCGCCACGTTTCCGCCGCCGATTAAGGCAACTCTCTTTCCTTCAATCGAGCCAAGTTCACCTTTCGAAACCAGCTGCAGGAAATCCGCTGCCGGAATGACATTCTTTGCATTTGCACCGTCCACGGGCATACGGTTTCCGATTTGTGCACCGAGCGCAAGATAGACTGCGTCCGATTTTTCCCTGATTTCTTCAAAAGAAATGTCTTTCCCGATTTTTGTATTTCCGAGGAAATGAATCTCTCCGGCGGAAAGAATGACATTGATATCCCGGTCCAGAGCCTCCTTCGGAAGACGATACTCCGGAATTCCGTACCGGAGCATTCCACCGGGCTTTTCGTGTTCGTCATAAATCATAACGGAATGTCCCATCAGTGCCAGGTAATAAGCGGCTGTCAGGCCGGACGGTCCCGCTCCGATAATCGCTATTTTCTTGCCCGTGGATACATTTCTCTTTGGCGGATTTACCGTGTCCGCTTTTACGCATTCCACGGCATATTTTTTAAGTCCTCTGATATTGACGGCATCGTCCACTATGGCCCGACGGCACCGGCTCTCACATGGATGCTCACATACCATGGCGCAGGCAGTCGGGAAAGGATTGCGTTCGCGGATTTTTCCGATGGCACCTGCATAATCCTCTTCCTTGATTAACGCAATATATCCCGGAACATCAACATGCGCCGGGCACATGGTCACGCAGGGAATGGTCTGCTTTACATCCGTAACACAGTGATTATTCTTAACATGACTTTCGTATTCATCGGGAAACTGTTCAAGACTGTCTAAAATCAGCTGAGCCGCGGAAATACCGATGGCGCAGTCGGAACTTAAAGCAATCATTTCACACATGTTCCTTAACTTCTCCACGACTTCTTCCCCGGCTGAACCGGCTAAAATACTCTGCAGCATCCTGTCCACTTCAAGAAGCCCGTCACGGCACGGAATACATTTTCCGCAGGACTGATTCATTGAAATCTGAAGCAATGACCGGTAAAGTGCAATCGGGCACATCCCCGGCGGATAGGAATTCATTCTCGAACGAAACTTATATAATACCGTATCGATTCTTTCGTTCATACTGCCTTTCGGCGTCAGTTTCTTCACAATAACATCCTCCTGATTTATTCGTCATCCCGGCCGGCTTCATCCGTTTCCCGGCTTTCTACTCGCCTTTTCTTTAAAAAACGTTTTTCTTAAAAACCGTTTTGGCACAATCGTTTTTACCAAGCAAGAAGGGAATTACCTTCCTCTTCTTTCCCCGAAATACCGAGGATTGCCATTGCAAACGCCGCCGTGCCGGTTACGGGATTATTCATAACTCTCCTGAGAAGTGCGTGAATCGATTCTCCGTTTTCCATTGTTTCGTCAATGAATACTCTCTGCCCTTCTTCCTCGCATGATTTTATTGCTTTTAAAAGTGCCCGGTCCATCTCGCTATGCATATCCCTGACGTATACGGTCTGTCCAACCTTAATCATTTCCGGATGAAGTTCAACCAGCTGACGGTAGGACTGATTCCCTCTTATAATCTTCACGCTCTCTTTATCGTATTCCAAAACGAGCATGGGCTGTGTATTAAAATACTCCCTGACCGAAGCATTGTCTTCATTTACAACCGCTCCGAGATTATGAAGGCTTATGGAACTAACCTTTCGGTTATAATCAATCTCCGCCGGATTCTCAAATCCAATCTGGATGCCCTTTTGGTATCTTTCAAAAATCGTTACCATCGGAATGGGTTTGCAGAAATAATACCCCTGAAGTTTCGTACATCCGATTTCGCTTAGAAATTCTACCTGCTCCGGTGTCTCCACACCCTCGGCAACCGTTTCGGAATTCAAACTCACGGCCATTCTCATAAGTTCGGTAAGAATGACTCTCGACTCGGGTTTTTGATTAAACTGCCTCATAAAACGCATATCAAACTTGATTAAGTCAAAATGGATTTCCTGCAAAAGATCCAGGGAGGAATATCCGCTTCCGAAATCATCCATCCAAACCTGAAAGCCAAGTTCCTGAAAACGCTCAATCTGCATCTTCATAAAGTCAAAATCCTCACCGATAATGCTTTCCGTAATCTCTATGGTAAGCAGGTCTCTGGAGATTCCCGCCGCATCCACGCGGTTACAGATTTCTTCGACAATATCGCAGACTTCAAAATCCGTTCTCGAAAGATTAACCGAGTTCGGAACAAGATGAAGGCCCTCCCGCTGCTGTTTCTTAAGCTTTTCCAGAATGATATCAACCATTCTGAGATCAACCTTGTAGATTAACCTGCTTTCCTCCAGAATGGGGATAAACTCTGCCGGAGAAATCATTCCTCTTTCGGGATCAATCCATCGGCAAAGCGCCTCCTCGTCACACACCCGTTTGTTCGTTACACGGACAATGGGCTGGTAAAATGCCGTAATCCAGTTCTCGGCAATCGCCCGGTCAAGATTGTCGATGACATACTGTCTTTGCACTTCCGTCTCAAGCATGGCATTATCAAAAAAGCTATAATAAGAACAGTTATCATCCCGGTTTACTTTACAGGCATATTTTGCCCTGTCACAGGCGATGGAACTTTCCACGATTCCCATTGAATCCGGATAGATGCCGGCTCTGACATAAAGCGTTTTTCCGTGGTTCGCTCTTTTCATTTCCTTGAAAACGGATTCCAGCTTATTTTCAATTCCGATTCTTTCCGCGAAAACCGCAAAATGGTCCTGCCCGAAACGGCTGCATCTTCCGTTTCCAAACTGATCTTTCAGTATTTCCGCCATTTGTTTAATCAGTATATCGCCCTCGGAGAAACCGTATTTGGTATTAAAGAATTTCATTCCTGTAAGATCGAAGAATACCACTGCACCCGGAATTCCTTTTTCATGCATAATCTTACGTTCTTTCTCCGCAACCTTGAGAAAAGTTTTCATATTCAGAAGACCGGTCAGATTATCCAGATCTGTTTCTTTGAATCCTGCGCTCTCCGCCTCATCCTTCAGTGCTCGTTTCAAATCGATAAGGCTGCCCCAGTCCGAAATCGCTTCGCCGAGATTCTCTTCATAGAAACGTCTTTTATCCTCATACATCCGCTCATCCGCAATACGGAGTGCGATCCGGACATTGCGGCATTCTTTCTCAACACAGCCTCCGATGGCAAAGGAAAGATTCTCAAATTCTTTGCCATACTCTTTCACCTTTTCCATCCGGGCGAAGAGTTCCTCTTCCCCGATATCAAGTTTAATAACGGCAAATTCATCTCCGCCGGCACGGAAAACTTCGTTTTCTTCAAAAGCCCTCTTTAGTACTTCCGCCAGATTCTTAAGCATAATGTCTCCCGCAGGATGGCCCTGCGAATCATTAATCCTTTTTAGCCCGTTCATGTCAATGAACAGTACACCGACGGAAGAATCGAAATTCTTTCCCCCTCTGCTTAGCTCTTCCACGTAATTATTCATTTCGTTCCGGTTCATGGTACCGGTCAGCATGTCCTTTGAACTTAAAATCTTAAGCCGGCCCAAAAGCATATAATTACCGAGTTCCGAACCTAAGATAAAGGTGGTGACTTCCAGTGTTTCCTTTATTCTGATGCTCCTCGATGCGTCAAAATTAATTGCCCACATGAATCCCAGCAGCTGGTTTCCGGATTTTAACGGAAAAAGAACGATATTATGCGCACCGGCACTTGTCAGTGATTCATACCAGACCGGATTTCTCTCTTTAATCAGCAGCATATCCCGTTCATCTTTTGCAATCAGACAGTTGCTTCCCGCTATGGTGCCGATCCAGGATTCCGCTATGTCGTAGAAATCCTTATTTACATATACATCCATCGGCAAAAGAGAGGTGTCTTTGGACAATGCTTCTCCCAAAACATAACAGTTGCGGTCCTCCTGTTCCATGACCAGGATGCAGCAGTGCTCGGCATCGCATAAATCACGGATTCCACGGATAACATCCGTCATGGTTGAACGAAAATCGTTGGTCCCGCGAAGCCGGATACAGGTAGCCAGAACGGATGATGCAATGTCTCCCGAAATATTTGACATCTTTTCGGCACTGGCTTCGGAACTGACTTCCATAAGATAAATACAGTATCCGAGTTCTTCGTCATCGGACTCAAGCGGTATAAATGACATATTGAACCATACCTGCATTCTGTCCGAAAAAATATAGGAATGCAGACATTTCTTTTCCACGGCCGAACGATAACAGTAATCTTCAAAATTCAGATCTCTGACCAGATATTCCGTATACTCAAGATCCGGCACAAACTTATCCAGGAACATCCTCATATTCGGAGTAGGATGCTCGATCGAATAAATATAAGCATCATTTCCGGTGACAATACGAAATGCTCTTTTGCTGCCGGTAAGATTTTTTTCAACAGAAACGATACATGCCATTGATGAGAATGCATCTACAACTGATTTATAATCCATAAGTCCCCTCCAATTTTTCTGTAATTGGAAACAAAAGTACTATTTTATTCTACCATAAATGCTTCATTTCGACCATAAAAAAACACCTGTCCGACGCAATTTCCTACTGCGCGGCTAGGTGTTTAATCTTAGTTTTATTCAATTTTCAATACTCATCCAGAAAATGATGCCTTTCTCCGCCCTTTTTATAGGCTATCACCGTATCCAGATTTACATTTTCCACACTTTTAAAAATATTTGATTCGATATACGGATTATTCTTCCTAAGTTCCGCAATCAATTTCTTCGTTTCCAGGCGCTTGGATGAAGTTGTACCGTCTTCATGGCAGGTAGTGCAGGTATCCGTAAAATGGCATGCACACTGAAGAAAATACAGATTGTTATAATCCCTCCATGCACAGATATCGCTTTCGCGAATCAGATACATCGGTCTTATCAGTTCCATTCCTTCGAAATTCGTACTGTGAAGTTTGGGCATCATGGTCTGAATCTGTGCCCCGTGAAGCATTCCCATGAGTATCGTTTCAATTACATCATCAAAATGATGACCCAAAGCGATCTTGTTACATCCCAGTTCTTTTGCCCTGCTGTAAAGATATCCGCGGCGCATCCTTGCGCACAGATAGCATGGATTTTTCTCGATATTATCCACGGCATCAAAGATGTCGCTTTCAAAAATCGTAACCGGAATTCCGAGTGTCGCGGCATTACTCTCAATCAGTTCACGGTTTTCTTTGTTGTAGCCCGGATCCATTACAAGAAATGTCAGTTCAAAATTACACTGTCTGTGTTTTTGTATCTCCTGAAACAGTTTTGCCATCAGCATGGAATCTTTTCCGCCGGAAATACAAACGGCAATATGATCGCCTTCGCTTATAAGCTGATAGGTTTTGCACGCCTTGGCAAAAGGTGTGAACAGCTGTTTATGAAACTTCTTTCGAATGCTTTCCTCGGCCCGGTGCTGTTTTTCCGCCCTTGCATCTTCGTTTGAAATTCCGGCTCTTACATAACCGATATACCCATCCGCAAGACTGTAAATATCCCGCCCTTCAAGACAAGGAAATTCATCCAGTTCCCTCGATTTGCGGCCGATCTGACAGTAAAAGACCAGTCTGATATCTTTCCCCGTTGCTTCGATTGCAGCACACGAACCGTCTCGTAGTTCGTCCAAAGCAATATGCACGGCCCCCGGAATCATCCCGTATGCCACAAGTCCTTCATCCCGGATATCGATTAGTTTATATGAATCCTCCGGCCATTCCCGAAGTTCATTAAGCGTTATTTCTTTCATCATACACTCCGTTAATTATCATAACAGGCCCGCATCCCAAACACCGCGAAAATCTTATCCCTGTCGTCCTTCGTCTCTATATACTCTGCATGGAGCTTGGTGGCAAGCGTAAAGCTGTCTCTGGGATATCGGTCCACCAGGGCTGTCTTTATCACGTTCTCCGAATTAAAATCATGGTACATCCAGGCTGTGTCAAAATAGGTAAAGCCTCTTTCAAGGAACATGTCTACCATCCTGCACACCTGTTCAACATCCACTGCCGCCTCATCAGACGGATCCAGCAACGGCATGCGCATAAGTCCGCAACTAAAATAACCGGCAAATCCAGACAACTAAAATTCCCAGAAATGTTCCGATTGCATATCCTAAAGATCCTGTTATCAGGCCTCCCGCAAGAAGGTATTCCGCATTTATCGCCCTGGTAACACCGGGAATAAAGGCAGGACCGTATATACCCGCCGTCGATGTGACAATCATCGTTTCGGAATCAATCTTAAACAGTCGGCAGAGCAATAAATGAATCAGAAAAATGCTGACGGTAATTCCCGAATACAGAATAAACAGTTTCAATGTTACGACACCGAAATTCGTAAAATCAAACATGGAAGCCACCGCGCAGCAGAATACGGTTACAAAGAACTGCCCCATAGTGCCGTTTTCTTTCACGGAATTGACTTTCGGAATAAAGGAAGCTGCCAGTCCCAAAATTGCAGTACCGATAAGGATTGCCGGAAGAAGGCAGTCAATCAGTGTCCCTTCCTTTTGTCCTTTCAAAAGAAAAATAGCAAAACCGACCCCTGCGGATATCACGACAATCAATATGGATATAAAGAAATTTCTGATTACTCCGGGGCTTTTAATATTGAACTTTCCAACTTCATCTTCTGCCGAAAGTTCTATGTCCGGAAGGATTTCTTCTTTTTGACCCTTTTTTAAAAACAATCCCGTAAACGGCTTTGCCAGGAATAGCAGGAATACATAAAATATTCCTCCGAAAATCATATCCGAGAGATTTGCCATAAATATCGTCTGCTGATCCAGACGGAAGAAACCGGCCACGGCATTTAAATTTACCGTTCCACCGGAATACAATCCGACAGCCATTCCCGTCAGGATGTCCCCATCCGTAATTTTACGTGTATAGAGAAGAAACCATACAATGCTGACGATAACCGCAGAAACAATTAAGAGCATGTATGCCAGAAAAACTCTCCCCGATAATTTAAAAACATATTTGATATTACTCGAAAACAATAAGAGCGGAATTCCGACGGCAATCCCCAGATAGCCCAGCAGTTCCAAAGCCGTGGTATCACGGGATTCAAAGATTCCGGCTTTCCTTAAAGCGAAAACGATGATGGAATACAATATTCCGATAACATATGCGGTTCCTACCGTTCCCAGAAAAGAGACTGCCTTTGTCCTGCTGAATTTCAAAATCAGAAAAGACATAAGAAAAACAAAAATAATATCAATTATTGTAAGAACCATTGAATGTTAATCTCCCCGGTTTATTTTTCATCCAATTCCTTGTAATACACGCGGTAAATACGGGATAATTCTCCGCCGGCAGACTGTATGACTCCGTTTGAACTCGCGTTCATTTCGGTGATTGTTCCGAGTGTCATTCGTTGAATATGATGCTTATCCATCGCTTTTTTCGTCTCATGATACAATACCAGAATAACACCTTTCCTCTGATACTCGGGAACAACGAACTGAAGCATGCCGCGAAGACCATAGATTTTATTTTTCTGCGTCAGGTAAACAAACAGCGATTTCGGATTGATTCGTCCGTTCATTTTACGAATCAGTTCGTTGTAATCGGGAATCGAAAGAGTAAAACCAACCGGGCTGTCATCCTCTTTTCTTCTTACAACCGGTGCAAAATCCGGATGTATGAAACTTTTCCAGTCTTCAAAAATATGTCTGATTTCATCCTCGGAAGGAACCTCCTCAAAAATAGCCGCAGTGGAAGCTCGTGTCATAATCTCATGCACATCCTTAATTTCCCTTTCGATATTCTTCAGATCAATTGGGGAAACGTATAAATTGTTCTGTTCCAGTGCTCTGGTTGCACATTTTTCAATTAATTCCATCTTCTTCGGATCTATTTTCGCTTTATATTCAAACGTATCCGTCAGTTTTAAATACTCCGCACGTTCAAAGAATTTGCCGTAATACGGCGGATTATAGGAAGTCAGAATCATTGAAGGATACTCAAAACCCGAAACCGCAATACCTCTTCTGTCATCCGGATCATCAAGAAAAAAACTTCCGACCAGATACCTGCAGTCCATGGATTTTACCGTTTCTTCGGCATAAGCCATAAGTTCCCGAAATGCATCAAAATCGTCGATAACTTCAAAATGTGAGAAGAATCCGCAACGGTCTGATTTTAACTGTTTGCTCTTTCCTTTGGTCAAAAGAATTCTGCCACGAATATTGCGGGCTTCGTCCACACTGACCAAAGCTTTATAATTTTGTTCCTCAAAAACCAGTTTCCGGATGGTTTTTTTCAAAGGCCCGCGCATAAAAGGAGTATAATTCGGATCATTCAAATAAATCCGGTCTCCGAAATCAATAAAAGCCGTTATTTCCGATTGTTTGAGTTCTCGTACCATTTATCCCCTCTGCACACTGTCACTTTATAAATACAAGTAAATTTATAGTATCATACTATATAATTAGCGGTCAACAAGGTAAAAAAATCCCGCAAGCCCTTATCATAAGCGGCTTGCGGGAAAGTGTTATTTATTCGTATTCCACCGTTGTCGGGGAATACCGATCACCGTTCCGGGGCTGATTCCGTCGTCATACCACACACGGTATCCGTTCTCCATCCACTGCCGGACGACGGGCATAACCCTGTCCATATCCATATGACTGTAACTGACAAAAATATAGTTCTCTTTTCCTTGGCCTCTATGCAATAATCTCGTTCATTCCCGGCTATCGCGTGATTGCCATAGGCATGCGAAAAAAGAAATGACGCTTCTACGGAAAACTTTCCGCTCTCTCTGAAAATCTGTCTGTTTTCCATAGTGATGACAAGCAGAACATCAAAACCGCTTTTGAACCGGCTCTTTTTGTTATATAATACAAATACGAGGTAAACGGTTATGAATGGCTTTTGCGAAAAAAAATTTCGTTCCATGTTTATTTCCGGCACATTCACAAAGGCGGTTATGTACATCATGCTTCTGTGTGACAGTATTATTGCGGGCTTTTTTGTGGGTGAAGCGGGAGTTGCAGCGATTAATGCAATTACACCGGTAACCGGCATCGTAACTTTCTTCGGCGATTTGGTCTCCACCGGTGTGGGAATTGTCTATACCAGAGAAATCGGTGCCATGAGAAAGAAACGGGCCGACGAAATATATGGTCAGGGACTGATTATCAGCATCTCCATCGGGCTGATTTCCGCGCTGACCATTTTTTTGATTCAGGGAATCTTTTTCCGTTTAAACGGCGTTACGGGCGACATACTGACCAATGCTCTTAAATACTACCGTCTTACCCCCATCAATGCATTTCTCACTATTTTGATTTTCTATCTGGAACAGATGGTATACAGCGACGGTGACGAGCTTTGCAACAATATCTGTTACGTCTTCCAGATCGGAGGAAATATTCTTGCTTCCGTAATTCTTGCGAAACACATGGGAATGGCCGGTATTATTTTGGGATCCATTATCGGAAACGGCCTGGGAATCCTGACCTGCATATGGCATTTCTTCCGTAAAAGCAATTCCTTGCATTTCGTTTGGCACTTCTCCCTTCGTGATTTTTTCCTTACCTCGCGTTACAGTATCGTGGACTCTTCCGTTTATCTTTGCTGGGCACTGATGGATTATGTCATGATCGGATTCGTTTCCGCACATTACGGGGAAGGCGGACTGGTTACTCTCGCCGTTGTTGTAAGTCTGATTGAATTCAGCGTGGTTTTGGACGGTGTCGGAATGGCCATGCAGCCTTTAATCGGTACCTACTTCGGAGAGAAAAATCATAAGCTGATCAAACGCGTTATGAAATCCGGTATCCTGGCTGCCCTCATAGAAGGCGTTGTGGCAACCGTTTTAATCTGGATTTTTGCCAGACAGTTCTGTGCTCTTTTCGGAATTAAAGGAGGCGAATCCTTAGCTCCCTCCATGTCTGCTATCCGAATCGTCTGCATCGGATTCACTTTTTGCGGAGCGGTATCCCTGATGACATCTTATTACATGCTGATTGACCGCATCGGTATGTCCACCTGTTTTTCCTGTCTGCAAAACGGCCTGCTTTATATGCTGCTTCCGATTCTGGGTTCTGCACTATTTGGCATAAACGGAATGTGGGCGGGTTTTGTTCTGGCTCCCATCCTTACCCTCATAGCAGCACTGCTCTTCGTCCGAATCCGCTTCGGAAAAGACAATTTCCCGTTTCTGTTAAAAGACATCGATTCCGAAATTGAAGTACTGGACGATACGCTTACCACCCAAAGCACGGACCGGATTTCCGGAGAAGTCAAAGATATGCTGCTTTCCCGCAGTTATTCGAAAGATTTAGCCTACCGAGCCGCTTTATTTGTGGAAGAGATTTGCCTTACCGTGCTGGATAAAAACAAAAACAGGAAAAAGCCCGTGCTCATCGAATACTCCATCTTCTTTGAATCGGATTCCGTGCTTATTATAGAACGTGACTCCGGAGAACTGTTTGATTTAACGGATCCCGATATGCCGGTAGACGGTTTAAGCAGCCTGATTATCAGCGGACTGATGGAATCCCAGAAGGAAAAAGCATATCTCGTTACAACAGGCTATAATCGGAATATGATACGATTATCGAACGCAGAAACCGGAGGTGAGATTTGATAAATGAACATCATCATCTATGACTTCGGCACAAGCAGTGTAAAAACCTGCCTTTTTACCGTCGATTCCGGGATTTGTCTTACCGCCTCATCCTCCGCCGGTTATTCTCTTTATGTCAGCGACGACGGTGGCGCCGAACAGGATCCCGACGAATGGTGGAGTGCCATATGTTCCACCACAAAAAAGTTATTTCAAATGTGTGATGTAACTCCCGGGGATATAGACGGGATTGCATTTTGTTCCCAGATACAGGGATCTGTTTTTGTGGATGAAAAAGGAAATGCCTTAAGACGTCCTATGAACTATCTCGATCAGAAAGGCGTGAAGGAATATAACAAATGCATGCGCAGCGGCCTGATTAAAGTATCCGGTTGCAACCTCTTTAAGCTGCTTCGAAACCTCACGGTAAATTATGCCGCATCCACAAGTGCCAAAGACCCCGTATGGAAGTATAAATGGGTAGAGAATAATGAGCCGGAAGTATATAATAAGGCGTATAAATGGCTGGACATAAACGACTATCTGACCGCAAGATTTACCGGCCGGATTGTCCGGACCGCAGATTCCGCCTTTGCAACCTTCCTTTATGATACCAGAAAAGGAAGGGAAGGCTGGAACAACGGGCTTTTAAAAATGTATGGCATCAACCCGAAACATATGCCTGAAATTATCGACTGTACCGAAAAAGCCGGCGAACTGACTATGAAAGCCGCATCGGATCTGGGACTTAAAGAAGGCATTCCTGTTTTCGCAGGCGGCGGCGATACGACCTTTGTAAGTATCGGAGCGGGAGCCTGCAACGTCGGTGATACACATATTTATGTAGGAACATCGGGCTGGGTGTCCACCTTCTTAGACCATCAGGTTGTTGACATCAATGCCATGATTACCGGTGTACTCTCCGCCTGCCATGGTTACTTCAATTATTACGCCGAATTGGAAACTGCCGGCAAATGCATTGACTGGATTAAAGACAATCTTGCAGAGGATCAAAAAAACCTTCAGCTAAAAATAAACCAAAGCGGTATTTCTCCGGAGTTTGAAGAATACTTTACCCATTTTTATGAGAATTTATCAGATGAAATCAGAAAAGCTCCTCCCGGAGCAAACGGTGTTATTTTTACCCCGTGGCTGCACGGAAACCGCTGTCCTTTTGAGGATAACAACGCCGCAGGTATTTTTTTCAATATCCGAATCGATACCGGTCGAAAAGAAATGCTTCGCGCCATACTCGAAGGAATCTGTTATCACCTTCGATGGCTTTTGGAATGTGAGAACAGGAAAGTAAAAACTTCCGACACCATTCGCTTTGTGGGCGGTGCTTCCCTCTCTCCGGTATTTTGTCAGATTCTTTCAGACATTATCGGACGAAATATAGAAACCATAAACAATGCCCAGGAAGTCGGTGCCATGGGCGCCGCAATGGTTGTTGCAAGCGGCATACGGGGCGATAATGTTATGAAACTTTCGAAGGAACTTGTAACCCCCACTCATACATATGTTCCGGACGTCCGTAACCGGGAAATATACGAACGAAATTATCGAATTTTTAAGAAACTGTATAAAAACAATGCTTCCTGTTTTAAGGAAATCAACTCCTGGAACATATCAAAGCCGGCATTCCGAAAAAAGGAGTTTTGAATGGATACTAACAAAATTTTAAAAGAAAACGAAATCGAAGCAAACCGTGTACTGACAACTATTGTCTTAGTCACGCTCGGAATTGTCGCAATTACATGGCTTCTTTTTGAAACCGGTTTTTTCTACATTCGCGTTCAGTTCCGCGGTCTGATGATTTTTAATATTCTGCTTCTTGCCACGGTTGCCGTCATCACTCGGATTTTCAAATATGAAAAAGAATGGATTAAATATATTCTGATGGCTGCAGTAACGATAGTTTTTGCCGTTACCACATCGGTCCTTACTTATAATGTCACCCTGTTAATTGCCATCCCGATTCTTTTATCTATCCGGTATTTCAACAGAAAGTACACCATCTTCATTGCAATCCTGTCGATAGTCGTTTTCTACATTGCTTACCTCTACGGGGCAAATCACGGGATGCTGGACTTGAATTTTGTACAGTATGAACCCGATACGACCATCGTTACAAATAATAAAATGTGGTTGGACGATGCCGTCATAAATATCCCGTACAACAGACAGCTGATGCTTGTTAATACCACCATTTCAAACTACTTTGTCAAACTTCTGCAATATATCATCATTTCCGCAGCAAGTCTGGCACTGGTTGTTTGCTGCCAGAAATTATTACAAAAGCAGAAAGAGCTTACGGAAAGCACCGCCAGAATCGGAGCCGAATTGGAACTTGCCGAGAAAATACAGTCCGATATGCTTCCCAGCATTTTTCCTACTTTTTCCGAACAAAAGGAATTCGATTTATACGCATCTATGACCACGGCAAGAGAGGTCGGCGGAGATTTCTATGATTTTTTTATGATTGACGAGGACCATCTCGCTTTGGTTATTGCTGATGTTTCCGAAAAAGGAATTCCCGCTGCCATGTTTATGATGACGGCTAAAACCACCATCAAAGATTATGCCTTAACGAACGATAGTACATCCGAGATATTTACCATCGCAAATAATCGTCTTTGCGAAAACAACCAATCCGACATGTTCGCTACGTCTTGGATTGGAATTTTAAATATCAAAACCATGGTGCTGCAGTATACCAACGCCGGGCACAACTATCCCATTCTTAAAAGGAACGGCGAACCATGCGAATTTTTATCGGACAAACACGGGCTTTTCCTTGCCGGTCTCGAAGGAACCCTGTATAAACAAAGTGAAATAAAACTTTCTGCCGGAGATCGTCTGCTTCTTTACACCGACGGCGTTACCGAAGCACACAGTAAAGAAGGCGGAATCTACGGAGAAGACCGTCTGAAAAACGTAATCAACGAGACCGCAGATGAAAAAGGGGAAATCGTGCTCTCCCGCATTTTGAACGATGTAAACGGTTTTGCCGAGGGATTGGACCAGTTTGACGATATTACGATGACAATTCTGACAATCAAGGATGAATGATTTATTAGTGTTTTAAAATTGTAAAAAACTCAGGAGGGAAAACAAATGGAACTGCAACTGGAAAGCAAAAGAGAAGGCAACGAGCTGACAATCAAACTGAATGGTGAAATCAACACGGGAACCGCCAAACAGCTGAAAGAACTGCTGGATGCAGAGCTTACCGATGCCGAGGTACTTACTTTGGATTTTGAAAAATGCGATTTCGTGTCCTCTGCCGGACTTCGTATTCTGCTTGCCACTTATAAAACGTTAAAGGCCAGAAAGGCGCAGATGAAACTGATTAACATCGGTCCCACTTTCGGCGAAGTTCTGAACATCACCGGTCTGGACGCTGTTTTCGGTGTCAAAGTAAATCATAAATAAGTAAAGGGGCATTTGTCTTTCATGAATGTATATGATTTTGACGGCACAATTTATTATCCCGACTGCGCTTTAAGTTTTGCACTCTGGTGCATAAACAGGCATCCTTCGCTTGTGTTTACATATCTTCCGAAAGCTATCGGCGCCATTGTAGGACATAAAATCGGAAAAGTTCCGCGCTATGTCATGGAGCGAACTTTTTTCAGTTTTCTTTGCAATGTGAAAGATTTTGACGTGCAGATTGAACGCTTTTGGGACAAGCATGAAAAAAATATCTCCGACTGGTACCTTGCCCAGAAAAAACCGGATGATTTAATTATCAGTGCTTCACCGACCTGCATTATCGGACCGATTGCCAAAAGACTCGGTGTGAATTACATCGCTTCGGAATACGACCGCGATGTCGGCGCCTTCGTGGATAATCTGATGCTTGCAAGGGAAAAGGCAGCTTATATTTTTGACCAGGGGTTCCCGGAGATTGAAAATTTCTATTCGGATTCTCTTGCGGACACTCCTTTGGCTCTTTGTGCCGAAAAAGCACACCTGATTACCAATAAAGCGAGAACGGTGAATGACTGGCCGAAACTTGATGTCGAAACGTTGAAAAAAGTGCATGAAAAAATCGACACCGGATGGTCGGTCCATTTATAACGATGCATATTTTATAATGGTGCATGAATTCTTCATAAATCCATTCTGAACGTCCAGTTTCCGATTGTTTTTGCATTGCATTCAAGCATTTCTTCTTGAACAAGTGTGAATCCGTTATTCCTGTAAAAGGCCACATTTTTCTCAGCATTGGTAGTAACGGTAATCAGATTTCCACCATTGGATTTTACCAAAGGAATCAGAAAATCCTGTATCGCACCCGATCCGATGCCCTGCTTTTGAAAATTCGGATCCACTGCCAGAAAATACAGATGCCAACGAGGTTCGGGAATGCTTTTTACAACAATTTCCGTTTTATCTGACATTTCCATAAACTTAAGGGTATCTTTCAGCCCGATCCTCACTATAATACCGGCCATTCCACTGACCGCGTAATCCCAAAAACCTACCGGCTTGTCTGATGGTTTCTCAACGATTACAATAACCGTAACCTTTCCGTCCGCAATGCCTATATAGCAGTCATCCTTGCGTATGGTAGCTTTAAATATTCCCTTCATCAGGCGGTCATAAAAACTGCGCAGTTTTACCTCTGACTTAAACCGGTCTTCGAAAACTCCCCAAAAAAGGGGATAGTTTACAAAAGACTCTGTGAAAACCTTTAATACCTCGTCCTCATACGATTTGTCATAAAGCTTATACTCAACCATATTCATTATCAAATATCCTGCCAACGCTATTGTGTATTAATGATTCTACCAGGCTGTAAAGACCTGTTCTTTTCCGCTGTTTGCTTCAGCCACAAAATTATCCCATCCCCATCCGAATTTATTACAGCAGAAAATGCTAAAGACAAATGCTCCCAGCGGAAGAAGGTTGGTACTGACAATAAAATCCCAGAAATCCAGCCAGGCGCTTCCCTCGCCAAACGGTTGAAAACGGAAAATACTGTAACCCAAAGCCGTTGTTAAAGAAAGTATTGATATGACTGTGGCACAAACCAAGCAACCGACCGGACGTTTCCAGCCTGTCAGTTCACGTACCCTCGCAAGTATTCCTTCGAAAACACCCAGTTATCCTGCTTATTCCTTTCTCTGCAAAAACATCACGCATTGCCAGAACATAGAGTTACACGATAAATGGTATCCATGGCTCATTTCCTGTATGCCTCTATCCCACACAAATGAAACGGCTCTGCGCCTTTAACTTCATAATCAATCCCTACCGTTGACAGTTCGTCCAGGAAAATATCCGTAAACTCTTCAGAAGGGAAGGTTCGTGCGATACACAAAAAGAAATAGTGATTGATGCAGGCAATCTCGCATAAAACATCCGTTACCCCGGGCTCTGACATCACATACAGTTCATCAATATAAGGATCAAGCGGGCCGAAAGACCTGCTGTTTACATAGGATATTGCAATACTCCACCTGAGGCTTCCGGCGGATTTGGAAATCACTCCAAGCTTCATGTCGAGTGGCATCTGATTAAGTCTGGCAAATGTTGCCTTTCTCTGCTTCATTGCCCATAGCGAATTTTCCAAAGAAGCCTGCAGCATTATCTGCCCCCGGGCTATGGTGCAATTTCTGGCAATATCCTGAAGCGACCTGTCTTTCGCAAAATCCAGTTCAACGACATTCGCAAACATGCGGTAATTGTCATAATTACCAAGCATAGCCTTGTGATCAACGGCTATGGAAATGCTGACAGTCTTATCACTTGCAGGATCATAGCGTCGAACCGCCCTTGCAAACATCACAGCCAGAAAAGTATTGGGACTCCCGTCGAAATCTCTGCAATACTTCATCATCTGCGACTCAGGAATTTTAACATATGTCGCATGCGGATCATTAAGCGTACCATCGCCAAACCTGTAGAAATCAGTTACGGTCTCCTTGGTATACACAGGCTCTTCTGCACCGTCTATATCAAGTTCCGCAAAGGGATTTCCTGTCTCCGACAGCGGTATCTTATCCCCCGGAAGACGGAAGCCTTCTTTGTCAAAAGAAATGCCATACTTGCGCGACAGGTATAAAAACAATGTGCTCTTAATATATGGTAAAACACCTGCTCCGTCTGTCAGGGAGTGTGCAATCTCAAAAGCCAGTTTTCTGTCTTCAAACTTCCAGGCTGCAAGGTGAAAATTTGATTCCTTTGAATTCAGGTTGATTGGCTCCCAGGTATTTCGAACCGTCATAGGAAGTGAATTTTCCGCAACTGTCAGATCATTTCCGGAAGGAATCGCCTTAACATAAAAGTATGGAAATCTTGTCCTCAGATCTTCCACTGCACTTCGAAGGATATCTCCGTCAACAGACTCCTTCAGCACGATGCACACTCCCATGGTATTAGGATGTTCCGGTGTAGACATATATAGCATTGGTTCATAGAATTCAGTCATCTTGAGTTCCTCCCAACATGTATTCTTAATCATCGTCCGAACTTTCCGATCAGATATTCCGGACCGTACCAGGGGATTTCGGGACTGGCATATTTCCCGCCGCCGGGAATGACGATCAGATGCTCCTCTTCCTTGTAGGACAATGTGTATTTCAGTGTAACACCCTGATGGTCATCCCTGATTTCGCCTCCACAGGCAATGCCACCAAAACGGGCGCAAATGCCATCAGACCTCATACAATTAATGTCATTAATTTTTCCAGTTTTTCATACTCCAAACCTCCGTCTGCTCTGCTCTTTATTCTGCTCTTTTATTCTGCTCATATTTTACTCTTTATTCCACTCCTTTTAATGCTTCCACCATATCGATTTTATTTACTTTCGATGTAACATACAGATTTACAAGTACGGAAACCAGAATGGCTCCCACAACCGCACCAAGGTAGGGGATGGCGGATAAACGAATCACCATGTCTCCGTCCTCGAGTGTAAAACCGTCTACAAGGATTTTCAGCGCTGCCAACCCTGCCGGAATTCCGAGAATTGCACCGATTCCGGTAATCGTCAGATTCTGTTGCATCAGAATCATTCGAATCTTCATGGACTGGAATCCCAATACCTTCATGGTGGCAATTTCGCGAATCTTCTCCGCATAGGAAAGAACACCGAGGTTATACAATACCACGACTCCCATCATGACCGCCATTACGATCAAAATACCCGTAATCGCATATCCGGTCGAGTGGGAAGCGCTCAGGATATCCTTCAGACTCTGCCTGTCGTTTACGGCCACGATTTCCGGTCTTGACTGAAGCTCTTTCGGCACACTCATCATGGTGTAAACAATGCTGGGGCGAAATTCTCCCCTGACTTCTTCGAACGCGGCACGGCTTAAAAGGATTCCCTGGTCCGTTGCCTGTCTGATCAATCCCGCAACTTTGGCTCTATAGGTTTCCCGGTCTCCCGGAATTCTCCAGGAAATCTCGTCACCGATCCGGATGTTTAAGTTTTCCGCCGTTTTGGTGGTAACCAAAACTCCGCTTCTTGGAATCTCCATGTAAGATAATTTTTCATCCATGATGCGATACAGATTTCCCTCATCCACAACCATTAAGAAACGGATATACTCCTGATCTTTGGTATATATGGTTACGTTATCAAACTGAACCATCTGCCCGTGATACTCTTTGGCATAATCGCTGACCGTTCCGTATCCGGCACTGTCTTCGAAGGTAATCTTGCTGTTCGCCAGAATCAGGTCATCATACATCCAGTCAACCTGTTCTTCCATGCATTCATAGAATCCCACCGCAGCGAAGAGCAGCATCGAACAGACCGTTACACCGAATATGGAAAGAAGTGTCCTTAACTTGTTTTTTCGGATATCCCTGATATTCCATCTCGTTCCGAAAGCAAGCATTTTCCAGATCGGTGTCTTTTCGAAAAATCCGCTTCCCACACCTTTGGGCGCTTCCGGTCTTAAAATGTCGGACGCATTTTCCTTCAGTAACCGCCTTGTACAGTAAAATGTAATCAAAACACACAATCCGACCGCTATTAATGCCATATATACGCTCGTAAACGAAAGCTGGATACGCATATAAGGATTCTGGTAATAATACAGTGTCAAATCGGTTAAATACGAACCGAGCAGGTAATCTCCCAGAAAAACTCCGAGGAGTGCAGCCACAGCGGAAATCACAAACGAGTACGAAAGATAATGCAGGGTAATGGTCTTTCTGGAAAAACCGAGAGCCTTTAAGGTTCCGATCTGCGTTCTTTGTTTCGATGTCAGTCTGGTCATAGTACTGACAATTCCGAGACAGGCCACTGCAAGAAAAATCGTCGGAAATACGGTTGCAAGAACGTCGCTGGAATTCAATGCTCCCACGTAAAGATGATACAGTTCATCTTCCGTTTTGGTCTTAACCACAACATTCCGGTTGTCGATTTTCTCCGCCACTTCATCCCGCATGATTTCCATGGTACGGATATCCGCATCGGTCAGACTTTCACTCTGTCCCTTTACGTCGGTAAGGTCCACAATCATCTGATCGAAATATACCTCTCCGGGGGCCTGGGAAATATCCATAATCAAGAAGGCATGCTCCCCGTAAACCGGCTCCGGATAGGTATCGTTCGGAACATAGTAAAGATATTCCGGGCAGTACCCGATACCCCTTACCGTTTCCTTGAAATTCACATTTTCCGTTTGTATGTTAATAACATCGCCGACGTGAATTCCAAGTGGTTTGGCAAACTGCTCTTCCACCCAGACTCCCTCTGCACCGGGAATGAATTCCTCGCCCTCGGAAATCAGCATCGAACTGACATCGTTTTTGTCGATATAACTGATTACAGCCAGATAATCGGTTCCGTTTGGATTCACCTTTCCGGTACCATGACGGATTCCGTTTACGCTTTTAACGCCTTCCATATTCTCAAGCATGGAAATCACGGAGGCATTGAAAATGTCTCCCCGGATATCCAGATCCTTGAAATTCGTATCGGCAAAATACTCGTCAATCGAATATCTCTCGCCGGTTGAATCCCCGTCAAAACCGCCTACTACGAAGAGTGCAAAAAACGTCATAACGAAAATTGCAAGGAACTGAACCGCATTCTGTTTTAAATCTCTTAAAACTTTACGAAACAGCATATTCTCTCCGGTTTATTTTGCGCTCTTACG
>JAEEGL013249074.1_pt1 | contig 40282 bp, 26 predicted proteins | sample 9134231 | NCBI WGS metagenome assembly JAEEGL01 (sample SAMN16246548, study PRJNA631951) | gut metagenome | biome: gut microbiome; feature: rumen; material: fiber-attached | host: Bos | place: Iran: Karaj | collected 2018-10
ACATCCGTGCGAGCCACCGACAAAGGCAACGCTGAGTATATGGCTTGTATTGTCTCCGTCAGCTTGTAAACCTTCCACTTTCAGCGTTTTTGTTTGAGGTGTAGCACTATTTTCTATGAACTCCGGCGGTGTCATCGTCACAGTTTGTCCGTCAATAGAAACGGAGAGTACACCATCTTGGTTAACAAAATCCTTTACTTCTACTTCCAAATCGAAAGTGGTCTTGTCGCAAGCGGTAATGTATTTGTTATTGATAGTACCTAACGAAGGTTTGGCAACGGCAGGGACAGCCACCGGATGCGGGCATGTTGTTTCAAGTCCATCGAAGAAGACGTTGAGATTATGGTCTGTAGTCCCGAAGTCAAGTTTAATAGGAATGGTTTTTGTATGTGAACCGTCATCGCTCTCTGTTGTGAAATGTTCAAGCACGGAAGTTCCTTCCTTAATATATATATCATGTCCGAGACCATTGGTGTAGTCGATAGTTAGTTCCACTTCATACTTGTCAGAACTACAATCATAAGTAGGCTCACTGACTTTGATGGGTTCGCTTATCACAGGTGCAAAAGGAGCATCGTACGAGATTTCCAGCGAGCAACTATGTTCCCCGTCAAACTTGACATGTATTGTATGCTCCAGTCCATCACCGGGGAGCTCCTGCAGTGCGATAGTTACTTTATCTTCCTCGGGTTTATAAGGGAACTCTTGCATGGGATTGCTATCTATCCATGCGTACAGTTTGCCATTCTGATTGGTATATGTAACATCAAATTTAACGGTATAGGTTGTTATGTCGCAATCCGTGTCTCCTTCAGCGGGTCCGTTACTGATGTAGATGTGCGGCATAACAGGTTCCTTGTATTTGACGGTCTTCTTGTTCGTACAGCCAACCGATTCTTCAAACCAGATGTCGAAGTAGTCTTCCTTTTCGTCGATTTCTATTCCTTCAAATGTAACGGTATTTTTTCCCTCTTTTGCAGCAAAGGTCTGTGATTGCTCCTTTCCCCAGACTGTTATATTCTTGCCTTGCCCGTTGGTGACAAAAAAGTCAACAGTCACATTATAGGTTTTTTCGTCACATTTCATTTGCTCCGGTGTTGCAGTAATATTGCTAATGACAGGAGCAAAAGGAGCCTTATAAGGGATGTTCAATTTGCAGTCTTCTGTATTATCTGTCCATACGCGATAGGTGTGATTTGTCTTCCCGTCGGCAAGCAATCCTGTCACTTTGAGCGTCACATCGCTATTTTCCGTTTGTGCATTTGGATGCGGATTTGTGACTGCAACCGGAGTTTCACCATCAACGCTCACAAAGAACTTGGTACCTTTTTGATTGGTGTAGGTAAGGTCTAATTGAAGCGTATAGGTTGTCTTTTCGCAGTCAAAGTCGATATAGTCTTTTGCCACCGTGATGGATGGCTTGGCAGGGACGGTATATTTGCAAAGATGTGTGGCTTCGTCTTTGCATTGTTCGGCGCCCTTGAAATAAGCTTTGAATGTATGTTCCTTAACTGCGAACTCCCAAGGCATTTCAAAAGTCCATGAAGCCTCAGTAGCACTATAATTATCAGATGTCAGCGTTATTTCATTGTCCCCCTCGTCGGTAATAATCAGGTCATGGTTTTGCGAATTGGCAAAGTTAACAGTAATTTGTACCTTGTATTTTTCATCGCCGCATTCGTATGGAAGAATTTCTGCTGTGATGGACTTTATTTGAGGCATGTATGGTGCAGGCGGTTCAATAACAGAATCAATAGGACATCCGTGTGGTCCATCAAAGTCGATGTGGAGTTGGTGACCTGTCTTTCCGTCAGCAGAGAGACCCGGGAATGTTAATGTGATTTGTTTAGGCACGTCAGTCTCTTCCAAATCTGTTGGCGCAGGATCAGCATCAATGCCGTCCGCTTTCGCTGTGAAATTGCCGTTCTGATTCGTATAATTAATGACGGCGGTCAAGGTGACTGTAGGTTCATCGCATGTTACCGAACCCCACTTAAGACTTGCTATATTAATGTCCGGAATGGCGTGGGAATCGTAAAAATAGGGTTCAGGAGCATCAGTCTGAACAAGATCATCCTTAAAATAAACCGTTAATTCGTGTTTTTTGTTATCTACGGGTTGATCTTTCAATACTCCTGAGTATGAGGTTGCCTCTGTCCCTATATCCGAATGCGGGATGTGTGCCAATAATTTTTCCCCTTCATAAATATACAGGTCGCCACGCGGATGTACAAAATGAATAACATAATTGACATCTGCTTTCGTCGTTCTACAACTAAGTGGCTGCTCAAATGTAGCTCCGGTAATTTTGCATTCAATATACTTGACGGGAAAACGTTCGTAGGCAGATATGTTGGAAGAATGCGACGTGACCGCTTCAAAACGAATATCATCAAGGGCAAAATCATTACCAATGTTTATATTACTATGATTAAGGTTGATGACGCGGATAACCACATTTTCACTGGTTTCATTTGGTGTTGCAATGGATGATCTTCCATGCCAATTACTATCTTTAAAGTTCCCGAGGTTTATTTCATTACCGAGATTATTCCAACTAGAACCACCATCGTAACTAATTTGGAACTGCAAACGAGCACCATTATTCATCTGATGGTATGTGTTGATATTCGCTACCCAAAATGAGAAAAGATAGCTGACACCTTTCATTACTTTTAACTTCGGATTTTTTGCTCCACTACGGGCTATCCATGCAGCTTGTTCATCACTGCCATCAGATATCTTTGAGTCAAAAAGACCAAAGTAATCTCCTTCATGAGCAGTTACATTTTGATAATCGTGCCAAAATGTTTTGGCATTCTCAGTGATGGCATAACCTCCTGAGGCACCTCCATGCTCTCCGTAGTATTCTATATTATCTCTTCCCCAACTATCATAATCACTCTCTAATAGGGGATCCATCGTTTCTGCTGGTTTTTCAAATGTACCATTGGAAATAAGATTGCCTTCCTCCGCTGCCGGCTCATTAGTTGCCATAAAGACATACTCCATTACCATCTCTTCTTCTTGACCAGTGAAGGTGTGGTTCCTTATTTCTGTGAACATTTCGTCGTTAATAGAATTGGTCCACTGGAAGAATGGTGCAACTTGTTCTTTGGGGGTAAGTGTGACATTTTCTTTAGTGAAGCGTGTAATTGTGTCGTGCTTGACAATAGGAGCCGAAGGAGGCTTAATTTCTATATCAAATGTCGACTCGCATTCCGAAGTGCCATTAAGAAACTTGGCATGTAATGTGTAAGAACTCTTTATCTTAGCCTCAAAGCCTTTGAGTTTGAATGTCTGTGGTGTTTCTACGCTACTATTAGCAAATATTACCGTATCAACATCATCGCACCATACTATCAAATCACCAGCATTCACTTTGTCATCAAATGCTACTAAACCGTCAACAGCGCACGTGGAATCAGTAACATTGGCTTCAGAGGCAACCGCTATAAAAGATGTTATCTTACATGCTCCCGGTGCTCCTGGTGAACAGTCTTGATCAAGACGAATGCGTATTAAACGGCAAGCGGAAGGTTTACCGGCTTGTAAAAAATAATAGGTATCTGAATAGGCATTATCCAACGTAACAGTATAGTCCTGGGAACCTTCATTCTCTCGGAATTCGGCACCATCTAAGCGCGTCCAAGAACCACTGGAAAACTTAAACCAGGCATGGTTCTTTGAGTTATTGTAATCGTACCCTTTCGGTGTTAGAAGATAGAGAGTGTTTTCAGCACTGGTACAAATCTGCTCATCCTCACAGGCTAATGTCCAGCTTGCCGGATTTCCACTTGGAGAAGGTGCGATGACCCACCAACTCACATCACTTTTATTCTCACTGAAATATTGAATATAGTTATCGGTGTTGGAGCCGAAACTAATGTCTCCTGTTCGGTTCAAACAGTTACCGTCAAAAGAAGGGTCATTGACCCAGCCGCGGTGGCGAGTTAGAATAACATTAGTCCAATCAGTGGAAGTCGTTACCTCTACGTAGAAATTGGTAGAACCATATGCATGTGCTTCTATCCACTTATGAGAACTTCCATTATAGAAGTATGCCCAAAGACGCGTGTAATCCGGATCAGAGGGGTTTGTCGTATGATCCATCCACCAGGATGTACCACTTGGTTTCCCGTTGAAATACAACTTTTCCCCTTCCTCGAACACGCGCGCGTTGACATGCACTGCCAGACATAGCAGAGCACATGATATTAGATATCTGGCAATATGTTTTCCTTTTCCTACCATACCTCTTGAGGATGATCGGATTCTTTTTTGGGGTAGTCAATCGAGTAATGTAATCCGCGACTCTCTTTGCGCTCCATCGCCTGACGGGTAATGAGATAACCCACATTGATCATGTTGCGCAACTCGCAAATATCCTTATCGGCCTTCACGCGCTTGAACAAGTCTTCGGTCTCTTCGTAAAGCAGATCCAAGCGTTCCCATGCACGGCGCAGACGAAGATCCGAACGCACGATGCCTACGTACGTGGACATAATCTGTCCCACTTCTTTCACGTCCTGTGCAATCAACACGCGCTCCTCGTTGCTCAGCGTGCCTTCGTCATTCCATGCCGGGATTTTCTCGTTGAAATCGTAATTTTCTATTACGCTGAGGCTGTGTTTGGCGGCCGCATCGGCATAAACCACCGCTTCAATCAGCGAGTTTGAGGCCAAGCGGTTTCCGCCATGCAGGCCTGTGCACGAGCATTCGCCTACCGCGTACAAGCGATGGATAGACGACTGACCGTCCAAATCCACTTTTATGCCTCCGCACATGTAGTGCGCGCACGGAGCAACGGGAATATATTGCTTCGTGATATCAATACCGATACTCAGGCACTTCGCATAAATATTCGGGAAATGATGTTTGGTCTCTTCGGGATCTTTATGCGTGACGTCCAAACAAACGTGGTCGATAGCGTGAATCTTCATTTCGTTGTCTATTGCGCGAGCCACAATATCGCGAGGAGCCAAACTTAACCTAGGATGGTATTTCTGCATAAATTCCTCGCCGTTGGGTAATCGCAATATGCCTCCGTAACCGCGCATAGCCTCGGTGATCAGATAAGCAGGATGGGTCTCTTTGGGATTAAACAAACTGGTCGGGTGAAATTGCACAAACTCCATATCTTTGACCAAACCTTTCGCGCGATACACCATCGCGATGCCGTCTCCCGTAGCTATCTCCGGATTCGTCGTGGTAGCATACACAGCTCCGGTTCCACCGGTAGCCATCAGCGTAATTCGACTCAGATACGTGTCAATCTTTTGCGTCTTGGGATTGAGAATATACGCGCCGTAACACTCGATATCCGGTGTTCTTCTCGTCACGCGTACCCCCAGATGATGCTGTGTGATAATCTCTATGGCGAAATGGTTCTCCAATACATCGATATGCGGATTATTGCGCACCGCTGCCATCAGGCCGCGTTGTATCTCTGCACCGGTGTCATCGGCGTGATGCAGGATGCGGAACTCCGAATGCCCTCCTTCTCGATGCAGGTCGAAAGCCCCGTCTTCTTTCTTGTCGAAGTTAACGCCCCACTTGACGAGTTCCTCGATACCTTTCGGCGCGTTACGAACCACCTGCTCTACAGCTGCCGGGTCACTGAGCCAGTCACCCGCTACCATCGTATCGTGGATATGTTTCTCGAAATCATCCACCATCAGGTTCGTCACAGAAGCGATGCCGCCCTGTGCCTTGGCCGTATTGGCCTCTTCTAACGTGGTTTTACAACACAACGCAATCTTGTATTTCTCAGCCCGCGCTACTTTGAGCGCAAAACTCATACCGGCTACTCCGCCGCCGATAATCAGAAAATCGTATTTCTTTGTCATGTTAACTGTTTATCGTGCTTTACACAAAGCAAAGACACTGAATGTTGCTCCTCTAAATTTCTTCATCGCTTTGAGACAACTACGCATCGTCTCGCCTGTTGTAATCAGGTCATCTACAACCAAAATATGCTTGTGGTACATCTGTTCGGGATGGTTGACCGTAAAGGCTTCTGCTACATTTGCCTTGCGTTCTTCCCCGCGTTGCAACGCCTGCTTGGGCGTGTTGCGTGCGCGCGTTACATGCGTCGTATCCACCGGTATGCCTGTTATTTCACTGATACCCTTCGCAATATATTCCGCTTGGTTGTATCCTCTTTCTCTCAGTCGCTTCGGATGCAGCGGCATAGGGACAATTACCTCGATTTCATCGAAGAAATCCGCGTATAATATCTCCATCGCTGCTTGGCGTCCCAACCAATACCCGATCATCGGCTGATCGGCATATTTCATCTTATGAATAGCCGATCGTATCGGGTGGTCTTTCTCAAAGAAGAGAAACGAAGCGGCGTGGTCCAGGTGCATTACCCGTTTGGCAGCCGCCTTTGACTGCGCTTCTCCCCATAACGCCATCTCTGTGCCATTCTCCCGTATCGCTGCTTGTTCGGTGCGGGGCAGCGACGAGACACATGACTCGCATAACTGCCCTCGCATCGCTTTCTCTCCGACATACCTACCGCATATCGGACAGACCTGCGGGAAGATAAGACTAAAGAGTGACACCGTTCTTAAAGATCGCTATCTCGTGATAACCGTTCTTCTCGTTATTGGTCTTTGCGCCGTTAGCTACCTCGATCACGAAGTCCGCAAAACGTTTTGCCACTTCCTCCATCGGCTCGCCTTTGGCGATGACACCGGCGTTGAAGTCAATCCAATTCGGTTTGTTCTTATACAGATTCGAATTGGTGGAGATCTTCATCGTCGGCACATAAGTGCCAAAAGGTGTACCGCGACCGGTGGTGAACAATACCATATGGCATCCGCAGGACGCGAGGGCCGTTGATGCCACCAGGTCATTACCCGGCGCAGACAGCAGGTTCAGTCCCTTTACCTGCAGACGCTCGCCGTAAGGCATCACGCCGCGAACCAGCGACTTGCCGCATTTTTGTGTACAACCTAATGCTTTATCCTCCAGCGTTGAGATACCTCCGGCTTTGTTACCCGGACTTGGATTCTCGCCTACGGGTTCGCCGTGACTCAGGAAATAATCCTTGAAATCGTTAATCAAATGTACGGTTTCATCGAACAATTCCTTGTTGGCACAACGGTCCATAAGGATCGTTTCTGCGCCGAACATCTCCGGTACTTCTGTCAATACCGTCGTACCTCCTTGAGCAACCAGCCAATCACTCAGGCAACCGAGCAGCGGGTTGGCCGTGATTCCGCTGAAACCATCCGAACCGCCGCACTTCAAACCCACGCGTAACTCGCTTAAAGGCACCGCTTCGCGTTTGTCATGTTGCGTTTTGGTGTATAATTCACGCAGAATAGGCATGCAGTATTCTACTTCATCGCCCTCAATCTTCTGTGTCACAACGAATTTTACGCGATCTTCGTCGATTTCACCGCAGAATTCTTTGAAAACATCCGGTTGATTGTTCTCGCATCCGAGGCTCACGACTAAGATCGCTCCTGCGTTCGGATGATGAATCATGTCGCGCAGGATCTTCTTCGTGTTCTCATGATCGTCGCCTAATTGCGAACAACCGTAGTTATGCGGGAAAGCAAAAATATTATCGGCTCCGGTCTCCTGGCGCAAACGCTCTGCGCATTTCTGGATGATACCGTTCACGCAACCGACGGTCGGAATAATCCATACCTCATTACGGATTCCTACTTGTCCGTCTTTGCGGCGATAACCCATAAAAGTCCTGTTTTCATCGGGGATATTCAGCACAACATCTTTCGGATGATACTCATATTCCAACAAACCTGCGAGGTTCGTCTTGATATTGTTCTCGTTCATCCAACTGCCGGCTTGCTTTGCCTCGCGCGCATGGCCGATGGGGAAACCGTATTTGATGATGTTCTCGCCCTCTGCCAAGTCTTTGATGGCTATCTTATGTCCGGCCGGTATGTCCTCAAGAACCTTAATCTGCTTGCCGTCCACTTCGATAACCGCACCTGCGGATTGCGGTTGTATTGCTACTACCACATTATCCGCAGGATTGATTTTTAGGATATTCGTCATATTAGAGAATCGTTTTAACAGTTTCGAGCATGCCTTTTGCTTCGATTTCATCGAGGAATTTCACAACGAGGTCCGTCAGGCCAGGAATCTTATTGAGGTCTTCTTTGCTCTCTTTCCAGATCACATCCGTAGCGCCGAGAACACCTTCTGCTACCTTGCGGTGATCTCCGGTTGCCCAGAGTTGTTTGAGCAGATCTATGATCTCCTGTGCGTCATTCGGCTCGATCGGAGCACCGTCGGCACGAACACCACCCTTGTAATAGGTGATAATTGCTGCCAAACCGAGAACCAAGCCTTTCGGCAGTTCGCCCTTGCGCTCTAAGTAAACCTTCAGACCCGGCAGGTCGCGCGTCTCGAATTTAGGGAAGGAGTTCAGCATGATGGAGGTTACCGCGTGATCTACATACGGGTTGTTGAAACGCTCCAAAACGCTCTCGCCGTACGCCTTCAACTCCTCCTTCGGCAGATTCAAGGTCTCAAGCAACTCGTCGAACATCACTTTGTGGATGTATTTGCCCAATACCTCGTGGTTGCAAGCATCGCGAACGATGTTCACGCCACTCAGATAAGTAACAGGACTCAATACCGTGTGCGGACCGTTCAGCAAGGTCACCTTGCGCTCGTGATACGGTTTCTCGCTCTCGGCAATCAGCACGTTCAATCCTGCCTTGTTAGCGGGGAACTCAGCCTCCAACTCCTCGATACTCATGTTCTCCGGTTTCTCGATAACCCAAAGGTGGAAAATCTCGGCTTGTACAACGAGGTTGTCGTTATAACCTACCTTCTCCTGAATAGCTGCGATATCCTTGCGCGGGAAGCCAGGAACGATACGGTCAACGAGCGTTGCGCAAACATAGTTGTATTTCTCAAACCACTCTTTGAAAGCCTTGTAATCTGTTCCGAAATCCTCCTTCCACAACTCGATGTACTTGCGGATGCAATCCTTCAAGTGGTGGCCGTTCAAGAAAATCAACTCGCACGGCATAAAGATCAGACCCTTCGTCGGATCGCCGTTGAACGTCTTAAAACGGCGGAACAGCAACTGAACCAACTTGCCTGGATACGAACTTGCCGGTGCGTCAGCGAACTTACAACTCGGATCAAATGTGATACCGGCTTCGGTCGTGTTTGAAATCACAAAACGGATGTCCGGTTGCTCAGCCAAGGCCATGTACGCCCAATTTTGAGTGTACGGGTTCAACGCACGACTGATCACGTCGATACGCTCCAGACTGTTCACCGCCTCGCCTTTCAGACGACCTTGCAGATTCACATGGTACAAGCAGTCCTGACCATTGAGCCACTCTACCATACCTTTGTCAATCGGCTGAACAACAACCACCGAGCCGTTGAAGTTCGTCTTGGCATTCATGTTCCATACGATCCAATCGACAAATGCGCGAAGGAAATTACCCTCACCAAACTGGATGATTCTCTCGGGAGCTACGCTCTTCGGAGCGGTCCACTTGTTTAAAGCTTTTTTTGCCATAATGTAATAGATTTTATAGTTGTTTTTTGTAGTGCGTCATAATTTGCGCTGCAAATTTACACAAAAAAAATGACATACGCAAGAGAAGAATTGCTTTTTTTACAAAAGTTGTCAAAAAATTTGCACAATTCAAAAAAATGCAGTACTTTTGCAAGCGTTATGAAGCATACATTCTTATTTTTGTGCGCATTCGCGCTGTTGGCTTGCAACAGACCCTCGCGCGTCGAGCAATATAAGGCCGACAAACATAGGTCGGATAGTATTCATTTGGTGGAACAGACGACAAGTCTGGCCTATTATCAATCCCAATTGGAGTCTTTGATGCCCAAGGCAGATAGCCTGTTGCCGTACTTCAAGTATGAAAAAAACGAGAAATATCAGGACCATGGATACTATGTGGTGAACGGAAAACAAGGACTTCGTGTCAAAGTCCGGGATGACGGAAAAGAACCGATACTCTTGTATCGCGACGGCAAACGGCTGGAGACAACCGACGATCCGGTTTATGAGCGTGCGGAGCACCTTCGAATCGTAATAGCCGACATCAAAGAATGCGAAAAACGCATCGCACGCACTTCGCTCGAGGTGCAAAAATATGAGAAAAGATTACAAAAGCAATAAAATATTTGCATATTTGCAAAATATTTTGTAATTTTGCGCCGCAAAATATGTGTTGACTTATGTCTGAGAGTAAATACGAAAGTAAAATTACCTCCGCTCCTTGCTCTGCTTCGCAGATTTATCGCGTGCTGAGCAACTTGGAGAATCTGGAGCGCGTTCGGCAGTTTATCCCGCAAGATAAAGTGCAGGAGATGGAAATTAGTGCCGACCGGGTGCGAATGAAAGTGGATGGATTGGCGCAGAAAATTACCATCGCCATCGTGGATCGCATCGAGAACGATACGGTAAAGTTCGGCGCGGAAGGAATACCGATGGATGCGAACTTCTGGATCCAACTCAAAGAAGTGAGTCCTATGGATACGCGTATTAAATTGACCGTGAAGGCCGACATCCCCTTTATGTTCAAGATGATGGTAGATAAAAAACTGCAACAGGGATTGGACCAAGCGGCAGACATGCTCGCCCAGTTCCCCTATAGTCAATGGAGTTGAATATGAAAAAACCTCGTATACACAAAGAAGGACGCGGCTTGATTGTGGGTACCGTGCTGCTCCTGTTCATCATCAATGTACCTATTTATCTCTTTGTTCATCCGCATTGGGTATTTGGAATCACGCTCATCCTCACGGCGATGCTGTTGGTGTTCGTGACCTATTTCTTCCGCAACCCCGTGCGCGTGCTGGAGATAGATGACCCTAATTTTATTATCGCGCCCGCGGACGGGCGTGTAGTGGTCGTAGAACCGACGGAAGAGAACGAGTTCTTCCATGAGCGCAAACTCCAAGTGTCCATCTTCATGTCGCCCTTTAATGTGCATGCCAACTGGTATCCGATCGAAGGAACAGTCCTTGTCTCCGAGCATCAGAAAGGGCATCACAGAGGCGCGTGGCTTCCCAAGTCCAGCACGGAGAACGAGCGCTCGCTTGTAGTCATCGAGACGCCGTCTAAAGTGCAGATAGCTGTTCGTCAGGTTGCCGGCGCTATGGCGCGTCGTATCGTGACATACGCCAAACCCGGTCATCAGGCGCACCGAAACACCCACCTCGGGTTTATCAAACTCGGCTCGCGCGTGGACATGTACCTGCCGGTCAATACGGAGATGTTCGTTACGGTAGGTGAAGCCGTACGCGGTAACGAAACCGTCATCGGACGCCTCCAGGATGATCCGACCATTAACACCAACGAAGAAGTTTAACCATTAAAATACCAGAAGTATGAATTTTGAAGAATTATTTGCGCAGTATCCCTGCCCGTTTACCGATGAGCAAGTAAAAGCTCAAGTGGCTGACATCGAAGCAAAACATTTTGCCGAGAATAACAATGTTGAGGTATGGAAAGAATGCCTCCACCAGATTGACTACACGACCCTGAGCGCCGACGATACGATCGCAAAAGTAGAGTTCATGGCCAACGCAGTCAATACTTTCGAACAGAAGTTCCCGGGCGTGCCCAACGTAGCAGCTATCTGCGTTTATCCTGCTATGGCGGAGTTCGTGCGCAAAGCACTTAAAGACCCGAAATTCAATATCGCTTGCTGCTGTGCAGGCTTCCCGGCAGCACAAACTTTCCCGGAGATCAAAGTAGCTGAGACCGCTCTCGCGCTCAAAGCCGGCGCAACCGAAGTGGACATCGTCCTCTCTGTAGGCAAATTCCTCGAGGGCCGTTACCAAGAATGTTTCGATGAAATCGCGGAAATCAAAGCCGTTTGTGGCGAACACCACCTCAAAGTAATCCTCGAGACCGGATTGCTCAAAACGGCAGAGAATATTTGGAAAGCTTCTATCCTCTCCATGGCTGCAGGTTGCGACTTCATCAAGACCTCTACCGGAAAGATCAGCGTCAACGCTACGCCGGAAGCTACTTTCATCATGTGCCACGCTATCAAGGCTTGGAAAGAGAAAGCAGGCATCAAGATGGGTTACAAACCCGCAGGTGGTGTCTCAACAACCGACGAGGCAGTACAACACTTCACGTTGGTAAAGGAAATATTAGGCGAAGAGTGGCTTAACAACGAGTGGTTCCGTTTCGGTGCTTCCCGTCTCGCCAATAACCTCCTTTCCTCTATCGTAGGCAAAGAAACAAAACATTTCTAAAGAGAAATTAATGAATAAGATTCTATCTAAACGATTCTTCTCGGACAATGTAGCGGAGCTCGTAGTGGAAGCTCCGCTCATTGCGCGTAGCCGTAGGGCCGGCCATTTTGTCATCATCCGTGTGGATGCCAACTCCGAACGCATCCCTCTGACTATCTCGGCGGCTGACATTGAAAAAGGAACTATCACCCTTGTCGTTCAACAAATTGGTGTATCCACGCGTAAACTGTTGGCTATGGAGCCCGGAGAGTCACTCCACGACATCGTCGGACCGCTCGGCCGCGCGACACGTATTGAGAAATACGGCACAGTCGTTTGCGCCTGCGGCGGAGTAGGCGCAGCGCCGATGCTGCCTATCGCCGAAGCCCTCAAGAAAGCGGGCAACCGTGTCATCACCGTTCTGGCGGCGCGAAACAAAGACCTGCTCATCCTTCAGGATGAACTCGCGCAATGGTCCGACGAAGTGATCATCATGACCGATGATGGCTCGGCCGGACAACAAGGAGTGGTTACCGTAGGTGTCGAACAAGTCATCAACCGCGAGCCCGTCAATAAGTGTATTACGATCGGACCTGCCATCATGATGAAGTTTGTCGCACTGACGACCGCCAAATACAACATCCCGACGGAAGCTTCGCTCAACACCATCATGGTCGATGGAACCGGTATGTGCGGCGCATGTCGTGTCACTGTAGGCGGCAAAACGAAATTCGTCTGCGTCGATGGACCTGAGTTCGATGCCCATGGTGTTGATTGGGATGAGATGCTCAGCCGAATGCGTGCATTTAAGGCCGAAGAAACCGAAGCCCTAAACGCCTATTTGGCTGACCCTAAAATCAGCAGTACACCGACGGTGAGCCGACGGTCAACCGACGGTCAAAGCCAAGGTCAGGCTTCTGTAACGCCCGTAGAACCCTTTGAGGGTAAACCCAAAGACCGTGTAGCCATCCCCCGCGTGCAAATGCCGGAACTGCGTCCGGAAGTGCGCGTTAAATCGCTCCACGAAGAAGTCAACCAAGGCCTGACCTTTGAACAGGCTATCACCGAGTCCCATCGTTGTCTCAACTGCAAGAACCCGACTTGCGTACAAGGTTGTCCGGTTAATATCAACATCCCGGGTTTCATCAAGACCCTTGAGACTGGTGATATCCTTGGCGCTGCGGCGGTCATCAAAGAGTCATCTTCTCTGCCCGCAGTCTGCGGCCGCGTTTGTCCGCAAGAGAAACAATGCGAATCGCAATGTATCCATCTCAAGATGGGCCACCCTGCCGTAGCTATCGGATATCTTGAGCGTTTCTGCGCCGACTTCGCCAACAATCATCAATCACCAATTAGCAATCATCAATCGCCTACCGGTCCGAAGATCGCCGTGGTCGGCTCCGGCCCAGCCGGCCTTACCTTTGCTGGAGATGCCGCCAAATACGGTTATGAGGTACATGTCTTCGAAGCACTCCACGAGATAGGCGGTGTGCTCAAATACGGTATCCCGGAATTCCGTCTTCCGAATGCAATCGTGGACACGGAGATAGACGGTCTGCGTGCGCTTGGCGTACAATTCCATACCGATACAATCATCGGCAAGACCATCTCTGTCAAAGAACTCGAAGAGCAGGGATTCAAGGGAATCTTTGTCGGTTCAGGCGCAGGTCTGCCGCGATTCATGAACATCCCGGGAGAGAACCTCAACGGCGTCATGTCGTGCAACGAGTACCTGACGCGCGTCAACCTCATGGACGCTTCCAATCCGGCAACCGACACACCGCTTCTCTACGGCAAGAATGTAGCCATCATCGGTGGTGGCAATACGGCTATGGATGCTGTCCGTACAGCAAAACGCTTGGGCGCAGAGCACGCAATAATCATCTATCGCCGCTCCGAAGAAGAGATGCCGGCGCGTATCGAAGAGGTACATCACGCCAAACAGGAAGGTATCGAATTCATGACGCTCCATAACCCCATCGAGTACCACGCTGACGAGAACGGCCGCGTGAAAGAAGCCGTACTCCAAGTGATGGAACTCGGCGAACCCGATGAGTCTGGTCGTCGCAGTCCGGTGCCCGTAGAAGGCAAGACCGTCACGATACCCGTTGACTTGGTCGTTGTAGCCGTCGGCGTCAGTCCTAACCCGCTTATCCCGTCTTCCGTAGAAGGTCTCGAGATCAGCAAGAAAGGAACGATCGTTGTCAACGAAGGTATGCAATCGGCTATCCCGACCATCTTCGCCGGAGGCGATATCGTTCGTGGAGGCGCAACTGTCATCCTCGCGATGTCGGATGGCCGCAAAGCAGCGAAAGCCATGCATGAATACCTGAGTAATAAGGAGTGAGTATTCTTGCGACCATATTACTCTCGGTCAACTTCCTGACAAGCCACCCGCTCACCGGGCAGGCGAATATGTCTGTGTTGGTGAAAAATCTCAATACGGGCGAGGTGATTGACAGTTATCGTGCAGATAAAGTAGTGCCACCGGCGTCGGTGATGAAATTGCTGACGACCGGTGCAGTACTGGATATCCTCGGCCCCGGATACCGTTTTCCGACCATACTGGAATATACCGGTTCTATCGAAAACGGAGTCTTGCACGGCGACCTCTATATCCACGGTAGTTGTGATCCTTCTTTAGGATGGAAAGGCCGCATAGGGTTTCTTGACCAATGGGTCAAAGCCGTACAGAAAGCAGGAATCACCTCTATTGACGGAGCCGTAATAGCCGATATGACTATTTTGGACGGCGATGCACAGAATCCCAATTGGTTGTGTGAAGATGCGGGAAACTACTACGCACCCGGTATCTTTGGTCTCAACTACTACGGAAACACGATGAATATCGTGCTCCAGAGCGGAGAACCGGGGACAGTGGCAAAAGTCATCAAGACCGAACCGGCCGTAGAAGATATCGTCTTCATCAATCGTATCCGCTGCGATAAGATCCAATACGATGGAGCGTTCGTATCCGGTCTGCCTTACAGCCGCGAGCGTTACTTGACCGGTGCAGTGCCTTCTAACTTGGGCACATTCGGAGTCAAAGGCGACTTGCCGAATCCGGGCTTACTATTAGCGCGTCATTTCACCAACAAACTGCGCGAAGCAGGTATTTCCGTAAAACGCGATGCAACCTTCGAAGCCGATTATAACCCACTCACACCGCCTCGAACGGAACTCTACATCCATTATTCGGAACCCCTTTCGGAAATTATCAAAGAGACGAATGTGAACAGCAATAATCTCTATGCGGAGTCGCTGTTCCGTTTCCTCGGGACGCGTTATACGCTTCCCGGCACCATCCATAATAGCCAGGAACTGCTGCGTGATTATTGGCGCCGCCGCGGAGTCTCCATCCAGAATGCGATCATCAAAGACGGTTGCGGACTTGCACCTCAAGATGCCGTGAGTGCTCAGACGTTTGTGCAACTTCTGACGGTCATGCTTCGCAGTCAGAATGCCGATGCATGGATTGCTTCTCTACCGGTAAGCGGACAAAGCGGGACACTCAAATCCCTTTGTCCGAAGACGGAACTCGAAGACCGAATCCATGCCAAGAGCGGAACCATCGCCGGAACAAAGAATTTTGCAGGTTACATCGACATGCCGAATGGCGATACGTGGGTATTCGCTATCCTCATCAATTCCGCACCCGGCAAAGCAAAGAACATACAAACGGTGATTCAACAATACCTGCTCGATGTATATAAGCAGTACAAATAGTACCAACTCCTTGGCGAAGGAGATGCTGGCGAAAGGTGAATGGCCGCAAGGGGAGCACTTCTTGTATGCCGGTTACCAGACCGCAGGACGCGGACAAACAGGCAATAGTTGGGAAAGCGAAGAAGGAAAGAATCTGTTGTGCTCGATCCTTTTGCCGCCAAACAAAAACCTATATTTCTTGAATATAGCCGTTAGCGTAGCCCTCATACGACTCCTCGACGAGCAGTTAACGATCAAGTGGCCCAACGATATATACTGGAAGGACAAAAAACTGGCAGGCATCTTGTTGGAGAACGCCATCATAGGCAGCGAGGTGAAGTATGCGATAGCCGGAATCGGACTGAATGTGAACCAAACGAAGTTTGTCTCCAACGCCCCAAACCCTGTTTCTTTGAAACAGATCACCGGCAAAGAGTACGACATAGATCAATTGATGAAAGACCTTTTCGAGGCAGTAAATACTGTGCTGAATGAACCCGAAGAAGTCATTTGGTCTGAATATAAATCGCACCTCTATCGCCGAGAAGGATATTGGCGCTTCGAAGATAAAAACGGGTCCTTTGAGGCGCACATCGAAGACGTATTACCGACAGGAGAGATCGTCCTTAGCGACAAAAACGGTCAAGTACACCAATATGGATTTAAACAAATAAAATATATTCTATGAAAACGATTATCATTACCGGCGGAGCCGGATTTATCGGAAGTCATGTAGTACGGTTATTCGTGAACAAGTATCCGGACTATCGCATCATCAATCTGGATAAATTGACCTATGCCGGTAACTTGGCGAACCTCAAGGATATCGAGGATAAACCCAATTACCGTTTTGTGCGTGCAGACATCTGCGACTTCGATACCATCTATGCGCTGATGCAGGAGGAGCATGTCACCGGTATAATCCACCTCGCCGCAGAGAGCCATGTAGACCGCTCCATCAAAGATCCGTTCACTTTCGCCCGCACGAATGTCATGGGTACGCTTTCGCTCTTGCAGGCCGCGAAACTGTACTGGGAGTCCCTGCCGGAGAAGTATGAAGGCAAACGCTTCTATCATATCTCGACCGATGAGGTGTACGGTGCGTTGCAACTGACTCATCCCGAAGGTATCGAACCGCCGTTCACCACCAAGGCCTCGTCCGGAGAACACCATCTTGCCTATGGTGAAGACTTCTTCTATGAGACGACGAAGTACAATCCCCATTCGCCGTATTCGGCCTCGAAAGCATCCTCGGATCATTTCGTGCGTGCCTTCCATGATACCTATGGCATGCCGACTATCGTGACGAACTGCTCGAACAACTATGGTCCCTACCAATTCCCGGAGAAACTCATTCCGCTGTTTATCAATAATATCCGTCATCGCAAACCCCTTCCGGTGTATGGCAAGGGCGAGAACGTACGCGATTGGTTGTTCGTAGAGGATCACGCGCGCGCGATTGATATTATATATCATAAAGGTGTCGTAGCTGAGACATACAACATCGGTGGATTCAACGAGTGGAAGAATATTGACATTATCAAGACCGTCATCAAAACCGTCGACCGTTTGCTCGGTCGTCCGGAAGGCGCCGATTTGGACCTCATTACCTATGTCACCGATCGCGCAGGACATGACATGCGCTATGCGATAGACTCCACGAAATTACAACGCGAACTCGGTTGGGAGCCATCTCTACAATTCGAGGAAGGTATAGAGCGCACGGTTCGTTGGTATTTGGACAACCAGGAATGGCTCGACAATATCACTTCCGGCGAGTACGAGAAGTACTACGAAGACATGTATAAAAACCGTTAAGTATGAATCTTAAACGAATCCGTATTCGAATGCCCAAGTGGCAGGCGATTCGCAGCGCCGATTGGGCAAAAGAGTTGCTGATGACTTTCATCGGCGCCACGCTCTCCATTATCCTGACCTTCGGAACCGCCCACTTCCTGGATCAAAAGCAGCAACGCGAGGATGGTCGCCAAACGGCGATGATGGTGATTCATGACATGGAGAACGCGGCGGAGATATTCCGAACCTATTCCAAACATGAAGAGCGGGCCTTTAATACCGCGCAATACATACGGGAGAATAAGCAGCAGTTCGATGCAATCGACAACGATTCGTTAATCATATTCGTAACATATGTCACTTCCTCCGCAGGTCAGACATATGTGTTTGATGACTCCAGCGAACGCATCTTCCTCAGTAGTCAGGAAGCATGGAAGAATATCAATAACGCGACGTTTATTGATGCGGTACAGAGTTTCTATCATTATCGTCGCACGTTATACACTACGCTGAATAAGGATTTCCTCTTTCAGAAACCTGTATCTGACGGAGAATATTACCAAATCCTGCTGCAGAATGCGAATTGGCAGGAATTGGACACTGCGTTCTATGTAAATTGCGCAAAGCAGTTTATGGACCGCAAGGAAGTAGAGATGTATGTCAATTATTCGTTCTTCCGCCGCAGATATTTCAACCAGTACGCGGAGGAGTTCCGCTCACTGGCCAACCGCTGCAAATTCATGATGAATATCTCCGACGAGGAATTGGCGCAGTATGTACAGAATCAATCGCGCACAGGTAAACCCCTAACCGAAAAGAAACTCATAGGTAAATGGAAACTCCAGACCGCTGACGACTATGATGCGGAGCGCGAGTATCGGGCGGATCATACCTACACCACTTCGTTCTCCCAATATGTCCCCTATGCATATTTCACGGGGTATCTGGTTATGAAATTTACCATGCATGCTGCGTGGGAATTACGCGGAGATTCGTTGTACACGGAGCAGTTACCGGAGTGTACCTATGAATTGGATCGCAGCCAAATGCATTACCCGCCGGAGATGGAAGCGGCCGTTGACCAGTTTGTAGAGGCGTGTGAGCAAAGCGCTATCGCTTGGACGAAGCAACGAAAAAATCAAAGCGAACCGCGGCATGCCGTGTTCGCTTCGATAGATGCTTCCGGTAATAAGATGGAACTCCGTGATGAGGAAGGAGCCGTCTATCTCATCCGTTCCGATAAGCCTTAGGCGTCACGCCTACATGACTCTTGAAGAAACGGTTAAAGAACGCCACATTATCAAATCCTAAGTTCAGCGCAATCTCTTTTATCTGCTGATTCGTGATCTTCAGCTGACTCTTGGCATCGGTAATGATCGCTTCGATAATGATATCGCCGGCGGTACGGTCGCCGACCGATTTAATCGTTGAGCAGAGGTGCGGCAAGGTCAGACGCAGCGCGTCAGCGTACTGGCTCACATGATGCCACTCGTGGTAATGTTGCAGCACGAGTTGGCAATAATCCTGATAAATCTCCGTCTTCCGGTCCATGGGCTTCACGAGGTATTCGTCCTGCTCATGTGCATATTTGGCATAACTGGTCTGTAGCAGATTGAAGATATGTACCATCTTCTCGGAATCGAGCATGGTGGGTTCGGCATTCAGCGCCGCAACAATCGTATCATACATGGAGCATAGCACTTGGGCATGGTTCTCGCTGATACTCAGTTTGGGAGAGTGCAGTTGAAGCGCCGAAAGCGACATGCGGTTGTTGATGGTATATTTCTCGAGGAACTTACTGCCGAAGACGATCCAATATACCAGCGCATCATCCGAGAACTCACGGATAAGCAGAAAACTACCCGGCTCCAGAAGCAGTACATCGTTCGCCTTGAAATCATATTCGGTGACGTTGATGGTTGCGTGCGCCGTTCCGCGAACGAGCAACGCATACACGCCGCACGTGATCTTACACGGATATCGACCGTACTCATTCATCAGTTTGCCACTGGCATCGCCGATCATGTAATCGCCGTACGGACAGTCAACAATAGGGATATTATTCTCTTTCATCTTAATAAATGTATCAAAAACGGCACAAAGGTAGTACTTTTTTTTGAATTGTGCAAAAAAGTCAGTCAAAATTTGCATATTTAAAGATTTTGCAGTACCTTTGCACCCGAAAATGATGTGCGAAAATATACATAGTGCCTTGCAAACGCTCGCGGCAAAGTATGCCGAGGATCAGGTATGCGTAGTGATAGACGAGAAGCTCGCCGATAGCGGAGAGTCGATAATCCGACATCCCGAGTGGCCGATACTGCGTTTGGCTGCGAGTGAGCAGAATAAGTCCTTACATACGGTGCAACAAATATGGGACTTTCTCTTTGCGCAGGGAATCACCCGTCGCGGACTGCTGATATGTATCGGCGGCGGAGTAATCACGGACCTCGGTGGTTTTGCTGCGGCTACCTACAAGCGCGGCATCGACTATGTGAATGTGCCGACGACTTTGCTGGCCATGATAGATGCTTCTACGGGCGGAAAAACCGGTATCAACTACGGGGGACTGAAGAATAGCATCGGTTGTTTCGCCCCGCCGGTAGGGACGTTGATCTGGACGGGATGGCTGCAGACCCTGCCTGCCAAAGAGATGCTCAGCGGTTTTGGCGAGATGCTGAAGACGGGCCTGATCGTTGAGGGCCTATGGAGCGAACTCATGCGTTACGACCTCGATACGATGCCGCTGGAATCCTTACAAACTCTGATAGCGAAATGTGTGGCGGCTAAGGAACAAATTGTAGCAGCCGACCCGAAAGAAGAAGGCCTGCGTAAAGTGCTCAATTTCGGTCATACCTTCGGCCATGCGTTGGAGGAAAAAAGTATGGAAGCACAAGCCCGTTCGGGTGCAGAGCCGCTCGACCACGGCTATGCCGTCGTGTATGGTATGATCGCAGAATTGTATCTGAGCGTGACGAAAGTAGGTTGCCCGAAAGAGCCCTTGCAGCAACTGTCGCAACTCATGCTGCATTATTACGGTAAACCGAACTGCAAGTGTTCGGACCGTGAGGCACTTATCGCCCTTATGCAACAAGATAAAAAGAACGAGCGCACAGCTCAAATCAACTGTACGCTCATTCAACATATCGGTTCGCCTCTCATCAATCAGGTCATCACACCCGAAGAGGCGAACGAAGCGTTAGAATATCTTTTCTCCCTGTAAGGTATAGATTCCTTCTTCTGTTTGTACGACCACGACTCCCTCGCGGAGGATGAGTCGTGCTTTGCGGCTGCTCTCTATATCCTCGATGCCTTCCGAAGCATAGAATTCTTGCTTGATAATATAGAGCGTGACGACATCATGGTCGTAACTCACAATGACATAGGTGCGAGTAGGTATGTCCTTGTCAAAGCTGGATAACTTGAATTTGTTCTCTACGGCATAGTGTTTGCCTTTGTATGTTAAGTCGGTCCAGCTGTTCACAACGACACTGTCCAATACCATATAACGGCATACATCAGCAGAGTCAATCACCGCACCCGCCTGCTCCGGTAGTACTTCGACATTCTTGCCGATCGTTAACGGCTCGGTGAGCGATATCTCCGGAACACCATAGTAGTTGACGAATCGTCCGACCACACCGGACAACGGATCACCGGCCTTCACATCGGCGCCGTAACGCTTACCGGTCACACCGTCACCGCGGTCGAAGAGCAACATCGACCCTGTCTCGTCGCGCACATAGATATAATTATCGTATTTTTTGGTCACAACCACATCATTCAGATAGACCGTAGTGTTGTCAATCGAACGCACCGCCTCCTCCACGCACAGTTTGCTTGCGATATGCAAGAGAACGATGGATTCGGCACGCACATCTCCGGAAATATAGAGGATGGTATCCGTATAATGACCGGGGGCGACATCGGCATACGAGATAATCAGGTTATCGCCATCTTGGTCCAATAGTTCCGAGGAAAGTGAGAAGATGGCAGGGTTGGTATGCGTCACAACGATATCCTCCGTCAACTTATTGGCATTGACTTGTATCGTGCGTGCATCGGAGGTCTTGAGCGTAGTACCGAAGTTCACGAGCGGGGAAATAATCGCCGGTACATCCCCCATCGCTTCTACACGGCGGTATAAACAGACAGGGGTTTGCGACTGACCTTCATAGCAGGCAAAGAGCGTAGGATTATTCTGCGAATTGTATTGGATTATCTTCGCTTTGCTGTTTCCCTTGTTGGTGATAACGGCTTTACCGCCCGACTCAATATTAATATCCCAGTAACCGTAGTTCCCGTAGGTACCCTCATCTACGACATTCGTCCATACTGCTAAACGATTCTTGGTCTGACCGCCCGAAGCAACGAGATAGGCTTCTTCGTATCGCAGTTCGTCTTGGAAGATATACGCGGTCTGTCCGTTCAGTTCGGAGATGCGCAGCGTGTAAATGGCGCGTTCATCGGCATCTACCATCATGCGGTCTGACGAATAACGCCCCTTGATAGCGTGGATATTATTGACGGATTCCCACTCGTCATAATATCCCATGATATAATTCACTCCCTCTTGCGCCACACCGAAGATAACCTGATCGGAGTCTTGCAGTTGATCGACGGAGGTCACGAGTTGGTAGGTATCCATTGTGAATACCGAACTGCCACCGGAAGCCGATCGGATAGAGATGGTGTTGATATAAATGGCATTCTCCGTGCACTCCACCCAGAACTTGATCTTTCCGCTCTGCGGTGTCTCCAGATTGATGACGGAGTCGCGATTATAGACTCCTTCGCCACTGGCAGCCGGCTTGTAGATGTGAATACTCAGCGGTTCATTCTCACCTATCTGCACATAGATAGTACCTTTTCCTTTGGAACTGTTCTGGCAGAAGTTAAAGGTAATACGGCGTACATCCTCGAAGGCCACAACCGAAGTGGCTCCTGCACCTGATGTGCCGGTTTTTACTCCTACGCCGCAGGAATAGAGTCGTTCCTGTGCATCCAACCTGCCGGCTGTGTACTCCGTTGCGTCTTTGTCACTGATCCACCCGTCGGTGGTTCCGTCACAAACGGTAGCGCCTACTTTCGAGGCCCATTTGACGGAAGTGAAGGTGTAAGTCGTCACCCCCGCAAAAAGCGGAGACAGACTGCAAACCATCACGATAGCAAAAATAATTTTTCTCATGGTATAATTATTTATAAGCCGCCACAATCTGCTTTACTAACGGGTGGCGTACGATATCTTTCTCGTTAAACTCGATAATGCTGATCTCTTTAATATATCTAAAGCGATCCATTGCATCCCTTAGACCCGACTTCTGCGTGGGCGGAAGGTCTATCTGCGTCATGTCGCCCGTGACGATCATCTTGCTGCCGAATCCGAGGCGGGTAAGAAACATCTTCAGTTGCAGCGCAGTGGTGTTCTGTGCCTCATCGAGGATAACTACCGCATCGGAGAGCGTGCGTCCGCGCATGAAAGCCAAGGGGGCAATTTGTATCGTTCCTTTCTCCATGTACTCTGCCAGTTTGGCAGCGGGAATCATGTCTTGCAACGCGTCATACAGCGGTTGAAGGTACGGATCGATTTTCTCTTTCATGTCTCCCGGTAGAAAACCTAATTTTTCTCCCGCTTCCACGGCAGGGCGCGATAACACGATGCGTCTCACCTCTCTGTTTTTCAGCGCTCTTACTGCCAGCGCGATAGCGGTGTAGGTCTTTCCGCTTCCGGCCGGTCCTACGGCAAAAAGCAAGTCATTCTCCTCATACGCTTTGACGAGCGCCTGTTGGTTCGTCGAGCGCGCATAGATAGACTTCCCGTTTACGCCGTGCAGAATGAGGTTGTCGGTTGCTTGCTCCTGCGGTTTATCGCCATGCAGCAATAGAAGAATATCCTGTTCCGTTAGACGGTTGTTGCGAATACAGAACTGCTCACACAGTTGCAGCGATTTCTCGAAGTTCTCTATTGCAGTCTCCGATCCGGTCACCTTTACCTGATAGCCGCGTGCCACCACGCGCACATCGGGATGCTGGTTCTTGAGGCAAAGGATATTCTTATTATTCACGCCGTAAAAGGTCGGCGTATCGAGGGAGTCGTTGAGAGATAGTATTTGTTCCATTCGGTTCTATGGTTACGAAAATAGTCTGTGGGCCGTTATGAAGCACTAGGTACGGTACATTCAGGCGGCGGTTGTATATAAGGGCTTGGTCAAGGGTCTTTTGTGTCAAAGGCACCGTTTCCGCTTTGCATTCGATGAGCATGATTGGAGCCATAAAGCGGTTGTACACTACGGCATCGCACCGCTTCTTGGCTTCTCCGACCGTGATAGCGGTCTCCACGGCAATGAGGGAAGCGGGATATCCCATCTCCACCATTCGGTGCAGTAATTGCTGCCGCACCCATTCTTCCGGAGTCAGACGCACCCAGCGGTGACGCCACTCGCAGAAGATCTGCTCCTTGCCGTTTTGTATGCGAGTCCGCATAACCATCAATCATCAATCATCAATCATCAATCATCAATTACTTCAGGTAGTTATCCTTCAGCGAGCAGGTACGATTCAGTACCAAGTGTTCTGCCGTCGTGTCGGGGTCGACCACAAAGTATCCTTGTTTGAGTAACTGATAGTGGTTCTCCTGCTCGATACCATCCACGAATACCGGAGCATGCAGTTCGCTGCGAAGCGAACCTTCTACCTTGATTGTCTTCACCACCAGACTCTCGGGATTCAGCAGATCGCGGAAGTCGCCTTCCTCGGCGCTCGGGTTCTCTACTGCGAAGAGTCGGTCGTACAGGCGCACTTCGGCATCCAGCGCACTGTTGCACTCCACCCAGTTGATGGTTGCTTTCGTCTTGCGGTTGCCGCCTTCGGTACCCGACTTGCTGTTCGGATCATAGGTTGCATAGACGGTGGTGATAGTTCCGTTCTCGTCTTTCTCGCACCCCGTAGCTTGGATGATATAGGACGCTTTGAGACGCACCTCGCGGCCGCCGGGGCTGAGACGGAAGAACTTGTTGTCGGCTTCCTCCAAGAAGTCTCCGCGTTCGATCCACAGCTCCTTGCCGAACTTCACTTCGCGCGTGCCGAGTTCTTCGTGTCCGTCTATGTTCTCTGCGATGATGGTCTCGCCTTCGCCTTCGTAGTTGGTAATCACCAACTTCACCGGATCGAAGATGGCGCATACACGCGGAGCCGTCTCTTTGAGGTCCTCGCGGATAGTGTGCTCCAGCAGTCCCTGGTCAATCATTCCTTCCACTTTCGTGTAACCGATCTTGTCCATGAATGTACGGATGGCTTGCGGCGTATAACCGCGACGACGCAAACCGCAAACGGTCGGCATACGCGGGTCGTCCCAACCGGCTACGAGACCTTCTTTGACAAGTTGCAGCATCTTACGCTTCGACATCACGGTGTAAGTGATATTGAGTCGGTTGAACTCACGCTGTTTGGGGCGGTAGTCCGGTCCGTAAGGACTCAGTCCGCAGAAATTAGGTCCACTGAACTGGTCAATGAAATAGTCGTAGAGCGGACGGTGTACTTCGAACTCGAGCGTACAGATCGAGTGGGTGACACCTTCGAAATAGTCGCTCTGACCGTGCGCGAAGTCGTACATCGGATATACATTCCATGTGCGCCCGGTACGGTGGTGCGGGTGGCTCGTGATGATGCGGTACATAATCGGGTCGCGGAAATGCATGTTCGGGTTGGCCATGTCGATCTTCGCGCGCAGCACCATCTTGCCTTCTTCTATCTCGCCGCGTTGCATCGCTTCGAAAAGACGCAAGTTCTCTTCGATGGGTCGGTCGCGATAGGGCGATGCTACACCGGGTTCGGTAGGTGTACCTTTCTGTTCCGCTATCTGCTCGGCTGTCTGTTCGTCCACATAGGCCTTACCAGCCTTGATGAAGCGGATAGCGAGGTCGTATAACTGCTGAAAATAATCGGAGGCATAGAAGATCTGTCCCCAGCGGAAACCCAACCACCGGATGTCGCGTTCGATGGTCTCTACATACTCCGTGTCCTCTTTAGCAGGGTTCGTGTCGTCAAAACGAAGGTTACAAACGCCGTGGTATTTCTCGGCGATGCCGAAGTCCATACATATGGCCTTGACATGACCGATGTGTAAATAACCGTTCGGCTCCGGCGGGAAACGCGTCTGGATACGACCGTCATTCACTCCTTCTGCTAAATCTTTCTCTACAATCTGCTCAATAAAATTGAGACTTTTTTCCTCTTGTTCCATTTTTTGATATATCTGATTATTCTGTTTATTCGGATTTATGCTCGTACAATACCTCTCGTTGAAGCCCGGACGAAATCTACGATGATATCGCGCTCGGGCGTCTTGGGCATCGTCGCTTCGATGTGGTCGAGCGCCTGGGTGGTGTTCATACCGTTTTGGTAAAGAAGGCGGTATACCTCCTGTATCGTGTGGATCTGTTCCGGCGTGAACCCGCGGCGGTTGAGGCCTACGGAATTGATGCCGCAGAAAGCGATCGGGTCACGGGCGATGATGGCAAAGGGCGGGATATCTTTGTTGATTTTCGACCCGCCTTGAATCATCACATGTCCGCCGATGTGACTAAACTGGTGAACCAGTGTACCGCCGCCGACGATAGCGAAATCATCTACTTCCACTTCGCCGGCTAACTGAGTCGCGTTGGACATGATGATGTTGTCGTGCAAGATGCAGTCATGCGCCACGTGGCAATAGGCCATGATGAGGTTGTTGTTACCCACAACGGTTTTCCCTTTGCTGGCTGTACCGCGATGGATGGTGACGAACTCACGCAGCACACAGTTGTCGCCGATGATGGTCCAGGTCTCTTCGCCGCGGAACTTCAAATCCTGCGGGACGCAACCGATCACGGCGTGCGGGAAGACATGGCAGTTATCGCCAAGAATCACATTATCATCAATATACGCGAAGGCGTCTATCGTTACGTTTTTCCCGATCTTGGCTTTCGGGCTCACATAAGCTAAAGGACTTATCATATTATTCTGAAAGTATCTGATTTCGGAGTCTCCGTACGCACTGTGTGTTGAAGGTGTGTCCGGGTTTATAAGCTACGATGCGACCCTGCAGGCGAAGTCCGAGTAACGAGAGGTCACCGATGACGTCTAATAACTTGTGCCGTGCAGGTTCGTTGAGGTAATTCAGCGGCGAGAGGTAACCGAGTTTCGTGGCATCCATGTGCGGTTGACCCATCTTATCGCAGAAATAGTCCATACCCTCCTGCGACATCTCTGTTTCGTAGATGACGAGCGCATTCTTCAGATCCCCGCCTTTGATGAGTCCGACGCGCAACAGCGGTTCTATCTCGCGCACGAAGCAGAAGGTCCGTGCCGCTGCTACCTCTTTGGGATAGTCGGCGAGGTTCTTGAGCGTCGCGTGTTGCTCGCGCAGCAGGTTCGATTGGAAAGCAATCGTCACATCTACCTCATAGTGGTCGCAGGGTTCGACACGCATGGAGTGACCGTGCTCGGAGATATACTCAATCGGTTCGCGCACCACATACACCTGTTGTTCTGCATCCTGTTCCTCGAGCCCTACGCGCGCTATCTCGCGCACGAAGAACCGGGCACTGCCGTCCAGAATAGGCATCTCCGGCGCATCCACATCAATGATGCAGTTATCGACGCCCATCGCGTACAACGCACTCAGCGCATGCTCGACGGTACTGATCTTCCATTTGCCTCGTTCGAGTACCGTGCCTCGTTCGGTGCCTGAGACATAGTCCGCCAGCGCCTGATGGCAGGGTTGACCGGGCAGGTCTATGCGACGCAGGCATACGCCGGTGTTCGCTGGTGCGGGGTTAAAAGTCGCCGTCACATGCAAGCCCGTGTGCAAACCTACCGAACTGAGGGTAAAGGGTTCTTTTATCGTATGCTGTTTCATTTCTTCTCTAATTCATTAAGCCGTTTAAGGATCTCCGGCAGTTGTTTGAAGCCTACTACGGAACGGCGCCAGTTACCGGCATCGATAGCCGGATAGCCCTGATACATACCGGGTTTGCGTACACTGTTCGGCACACCCGACTGCGCACCGAAGATGCAGTTATCGGCGATCTCGATATGTCCGGCAACGCCTACCTGGCCGGTCAAGATACAATGCTTACCGATCTTCGTACTTCCGGCAATACCTACTTCCGCGCAGAGGAAAGTGGACTCACCCACTTCGACGTTATGCCCTATCTGCACGAGGTTGTCGATCTTCACGTTGCGACGGATAATGGTTGAACCCATCATGGCACGGTCTATAGTGGTGTTAGCACCTATCTCCACGTCGTCTTCGATGATCACGTTGCCAATCTGCGGGATCTTCTGATTGACGCCTTGCGCATCGGGTTCAAAACCGAAGCCGTCAGAACCTACTACCACGCCGGCATGCAAGATACAATCCGCGCCGATTTTGCAGTGCGCATATACTCGCACTCCCGCGTAAAGGATCGTGTTGTCGCCAATGACCGCGTTATCGCCGATATAGCAGTTCGGGTAGACCTGCACGCCCTTGCCGAGCTGCACATTCTTGCCGATATACGCGAAGGCGCCGACATACGCATCTTCGGGAACGGACACTCCTTCGCTGATGAAGCAAGGCTGTTCGATGCCGCGCTTTGCCGGACTCATGGCTTTCGACACAATCTGCAGTAACTGCGCCATCGCCCCGCGGGCATTCTCCACGAGAATAATAGCTGAATGCTGAACACTGATTTCTGAAGGCTTGACCAGCGAAGTGGTTATCAGGATCACCCCCGCTTTGGTCGTTTCCAGGTACGGCAGGAATTTGGCTTCGGTGATGAAGGACAGGTGATGCGCTTGCGCCGACTCGATCGGTGCAACGTCACTCACCATCGCATTCGCGTTGCCGTATAAGGCTCCGCCCAGAAGGGCTGCTATCTGTTGTGCACTAAATTCCATATTCACTCATTCACTAATTCTCTCAACTTAAACAAATACCGTTTCGTCGGCTTGCGCGTTAGCGCTTCGAGGTCCAATATCTCACTGGCGTCGGCGATATCGCGCACCGTGCCGTCGGAGTACAGGATGTCTATCGTGTCGGCTTTCTCCGAGTACGTGTTGCTGGTGGAGATATGTTCGCTCCAGCAGTATGCCGCCTCTTGCTCCGACACGCCCAACAGTGCTGCGTATTCTTTGTTCAGTGCTGCTTTTTGCGCTTCCGTCAGCGGAGCCTCTAACAACTCCCCGCGGAAGAGACGACGATTGATAAAACTCTCGCTCAGCGCACTCAGCACTTTATCGCCGGCGGAGATCCATGCCTTGATGGCGGACAGCACATCGTTGTCGTCGAGTAGCGCATATTTCTCCAACGCTTCGCTTGTGGGACTAAACATACCAAAGGTCACCGGTTGATAAAGAAAATACCGTAAAGCAGGGGAGCAGAATAACTCTTTCCCGCCACGCGCCAACTCTTTGGCACGGCTCAGGATCTTTATCAGGTGTTGCTCCGCGGCTACGGAGGTCTTGTGCAGATATACCTGCCAGTACATCAGTCGGCGGGCTACCAGGAACTTCTCTACGGAGTAGATCCCTTTTACTTGTACCACCAATCGGTCATCGCGCACGTCGAGCATTTTCAGCAAGCGCTCACTCGCTACGCGACCTTCCTGCACGCCCGTGAAGAACGAATCTCTACAAAGATAATCCATACGATCCACGTCCAACTGACTCGAGATCAACTGGTGCAGGAAATGCTTCGGGTACTCGTTCTTGAAAATAGAGATGGCGGTGTCCAATTGACCGTGCAGGTCGATATTGATGCGCTCCATCATCAGGAGCGAGATATCTTCGTGCGTCACGCCTTCGACGAGCGTATGCTCCAGCACATGCGAGAAGGGTCCGTGACCGATATCGTGCAGCAGGATCGCTATCATCGCCGAGGTCTCTTCGTGCTCGGTGATCTCTACGCCTTTGAGGCGCAGCGAACCGATTGCCTCGTGCATCAGGTGCATCGCGCCTAAGGAATGACCGAAACGGCTGTGCATAGCACCCGGGTACACCAGGTACGACAAACCCAATTGGCGAATACGGTTCAAGCGCTGCACATACGGATGTTGCAGCACATCGTAGATCAGTTCGTTCGGTATGGACAAGAACCCAAAGACAGGGTCGTTAATAATCTTTCTTTTATTCGGCATCTTCTTTTCTTTTTCTAACAACGGCATACAGTCCTGCCATCAAAACCAGTACCAGCGGCGAACCTATCGGATGTTCCACCAACTGATGATCCGGATCCAACTCTCCTATATCCGGAGGACCCGGTGCGCGACGTGGCTCACTGACGAGTCTCGCCATCTCCGGTGCGTTTTGTGCTTCCGGCGCAGCCACTTGACGGCTGTTCGAAGCGAAGGTTGCAAACGTCGTCACGGTGGTAGTCGTGTAATTGATTCCCCGTTGGGGGTGGGCACCCGAAGTGGTAGCCATCCTGTACCCGGCTCCGCCACCGACTTCATGCACTTGTGCGCTGCTCGTAGTGTACAGTCCGCGCGAAGGCTGCATCGCTGCTTTCGGGGCGGGAGTGGGAGGTATGGGCGATATCGTGTAGGAGTACGGATAGTCCCGCAGTATACCGGAACGACTGCTTATCGGTTGTACAGGCGAGGATACCGGTGAGGGTTGCGTGACTATCACGCCCGGGTTGATATATACTTCGGGTTTGTTGAACACGAGGTACACGACGCCCATCAGCGAGACGCCGCAGATCAGCACTACCAGTGCAATCACCAATTGAATACGGAAGCGTTTCATGGCGTCACCTCCTTTCTTTTAAAGGAATGGACCCGAACGCCACGCGCATCGTAGAAGCGATTGTTCTTGATGATGTATAGCTGGCCGTCGATGATGCATTTCTCTGCATCTGAATACTGACTGCCGGACGTTGTGTTCTCAATATCCGTCGGGATACGCGGCGGGTTCTTGGTGATGATAAACCGCTTCGCCGGAGTCTTGTTCTCCGCTGTGAACGAGTAGGTATTGCCGGTCTTGATCTCCACTGCCTGGTCGGCTAACCGGTCGTACAGATAGATCGTCTCTCCTTCGTAGTTGAAGTGGAAGGTATATTCGGTGTCTTCACCCGCGCGGAAACTCAACTCGCGTTCCTCGGCGGTCTCAATAGCTGCTACGGCTAACAGACCGTTTCCGCGAACCAATGCGAGCATCGGCGCTTCGGCGTCACCTTCCTGCTTGGAGCCGTCCCATCCGCGGTCAAAGGCATCGCTGAACTCCTCATGCGTGAGGATATAGAGTCGGTCACCCCAGTTGGCGGATACCACATCCAACCGCATTACTTCCGGCACGATCTTCTCGACGTTGGAGTCTTCTGTCCGGCGTTTGGGCGCACGCATCGTCTCGGCGGTCGTTTGGAAATCCTTATCGTCGAAGCAGATCTTCTTATAGTCGAGCGTCAGAGTGCCCTCTTTGGAGGCCTGAACAAAGAAACCTTGCATGGTCGGGATTTTCGTCAAGGAACCGGCAAGATAGGAGGAAGCTTCAACCGGTATCGCGTTGAATTGTCCTGCGTCGGTATTTGTGCCGGCCGTACTCGGAGCACCGCCACCGTCGTACTGCTCGCGCGAACCGGTGTTATAGATGAAGATAGTCGCTTCTGCTGCACCGCCAAAGTCTGCGGTTTCCATCTTCGTAATATCTATCGGTGCCACCCATGAGTTGGCAAACATATTGAATCCATCACCATCAGGACTCTCGAAATAGTAGAGCGGGAGATCTTTCGCCTCCGGTCTGCTGAGCGAACCTTTATGGATATATTTCTTCGCAGTCTGCTGCGTGATACAATAACCCTTGAACGGCTGGATTCGGTCTTCGTTCTCTACCCAAACCCAGTTGCTGGATACCGTTCCTTCGGACTCCCAACTACACATCCATGCCGCATGGTACGCATCAATAGCCATTGGCTTGTCAGTAATCGGGATACCAATATACTGCCATACGGGGTTAGAAGTCTTGGCACCACTCGCAAGGCTGTAGTACTCGACGGTTGCCTGCAAGTCATCCTCCGTGTTTCCGAAGACGAGCGAACCGTTTTGGCCGGAGGTGTTAGCTTGAATAACCAGGTCGGCTGCCGCACTCGGATAGGTAGTTGCGTAGTTCGTTCCGTGCACTTCCTTGATATAGTCAATGACGGTCAGAGCTCCGTCCGGTTGGATCGTCAGTTTACCATTCCATGTGGTTCCATCCTTGCGCAGACGAACGCTGGAGCAGTGTGCCTCCGCGATATCCACATTACAGGGCTTATCCACACGTACCGCTTGGAAAGCTTTCGGCACTGCATTGTATGTAGGATGCCAGTTTGCAGGATTAGACCATTTGTTGTCGCCGCACGAACTCTTGTCTGGATTCCCTTCTCCGTTGTCGAAAACAAGCGAGCAGTCAGAAATGTCTGTGAACTGTAACAGGTAATTAATGATTTGCTTAATGATCAGTTTACCATCGCCATTCAAATTGGCCATATCGCTATAGTTCAAACCCAGAATCATCATACGTGCCTCAATCACTTTCTGGCGCTCACAACATACAACAAGTGTGCCTCCGTCGGCATCGCTGTTTTCAATGGTCGCAATGAAAAGCATTCCCGGAGGAGCGTCAAGACCAGTAAATCCTTGCAAGCCATTACCGCTAATCGATTCAAGAACCGTTATCTTTTCGTTAACATCTATAGTAGTGCCTGCAAAAATATTATGTGCCGAACACAACAAGGTCATTGCTTTTTGCTTATCCGGTTTCGGAGTTTTTGGATTGGTGTTGATGCCCCAGTTCGGACAACCTGCCACGAATGCCTCAAGACTCAGAATCGGTTTTTCGTCTATCAAACACCCTATTGCATTGGAGTAGGAATGTTCTCTGTCTTTGTCGCTGGCAGGACCGACTTGTGTATCCGGATAATCGGTCAGCAAGATCAAATCAAATTGCGAGTAATAATCACTGAGTTCTTTCTCATCCGTTGTACAATATGCATTGACCGCAGTGAGTGCGAACCAATCGTCCGATGGGTCTGATGTAGCCGAACCTGTAAGATATTTATACAACGCGTGATTGGAACTCTTTCCGGTAGTAACGGTTCCTGGTAAAGTCTGTCCTTTGGTTCCATCCGCTACCCATGCTATCTGTGGCTTGGCGGTTGCTGCTAAGGTGCGCAGATCCATGGACGCTGTTGCATCTGCATAGCCACAGTCACTATGCGCCGTAACGGTGATCTCCTGGTGGCCTGCTGCCAATGATGCAGAAGGTGTACCGGTCAGATAGATGATACCGTTTTCGCCTAATTCGTAAGCGCATCCGGCAGGAGCCGCAGGAGTCACAGTCCATGAAGAAGCATTCGATATCTGGAATAACTTAATAGACGGCGTCACGCGACCGGCTTTTATGTAATAATAATCATGCAATGCTGTCGCTGTCGGAGCAGACAAGTTAACCACCTCAATCGTATTCGATTTCTGCAAGCACTCTTTCGTGGCAGTAGCGTAATACTCACCGGCTTCCGTAGTTGTCAATGTCGGATTGTTTTCTCCGGAGATGACTACGCCGTCTTTGAACCACTGGAAGGTAGCGCCGGCTGCGGCTGTGGCGGTCAGTGTTACGCTTTCCGAAGAGCACTTATTCGCCTTGCCGGTTGTTACGGCGATGGTACATGCAGGATCGGTACATTTCTTGACGGTCAACGAATAACTTGTTGTGGCCGCTTTGAAACAACCAATTGCGCTGAGGGTGGCGGTAATAGTGGTACGACCGATAGCGAGTGGTGTTACTTCGCCCGTAATGGCATTTACTATTGCCACCGTCTCATCCGAAGACTTGTAGGTGATGCTTCCTCCGGATAGTATCGGAGTGGTCGTTTGGTTTGCCGTATTTGTAAATGCTGCATCGCCCGGATATTTCTCTATGGTCGGTTCGCCACTAAATGCTATGGATGTAGGCTCATCGCCTCCCGGACGATAGAGTTTGACGCCGTATATCTTCATCGACTTCGGACTGACGATGTAAATAAATGTCCCTTTCGGAATTGGAGTAGCAAAGGACATCTCTACATGTCCCGTTGTGTTATACGGCATGTAAGCGCTTTCAGCACTTCCGGTGTAGTATTTAATTGCTGGAGACGCAGAAGTGGTATAGTCATCGGCAGAAGCGGAGTAAGTATCCCGTTTATATACCCCGGAAAGTGTTTGATCTTTCGTCCCGCAATTGATATACAATTCGATCTTATGAATATCATAATACGGCTCTATTAAGAGAGCTTTTTCTTCAAGATAAAAGTCGAAGATATCATTTGTGCCGGATTTAAAATTATCACTTGAAATAGATGAGCTACCCGTTTTTTTGGTGAGTCTGCCCACGCCCGCGACTTCACAATAGTACCGTGCATGAGTACCGGATGCAGATTCTTCTTTTACATACTTGTCTAATGCCATCGGGATGGCCTCAAATGTTTCGCATCGCTCGATGGTCACCGTCTTTGTTTCTGTCTTTGCCTTGAAGTCAGTAGTCTCGGGGCTGGAAGCTTGGTAAGTAAACGATGTGGCTGCCGGATAACTACCGATCGTCACGGTTCCCGAAGCAGGTTTGCCGGCAGTAAAGTCCGGTGTTACGCCTGTTATCGAACCTTCTTTAATAGACAAGGTCACATTCGCATCACCGGTTGTAGCAACGCTTATCGGATAGATGCCGCCGGCCTTGAGCGTGGTTTCACCGTTCCATGTGAATACTGGAGATGGTTTGCCGAGCACCCATTTTGCCCAAAACTCTTTGTTGCCGCAATCGCCGTCCGGAATCAATGTAACAGGGTCACCCGTGCAACCCTCGTTGTCGAACCAGCCCAAGAACTCATGCCCGCTATAGGTTATTTCTGCCGGCAGGGTTACTCCGATAGGATAAGTATATCCCGTCACTTCTTCACCCGGCTTGATCGTTCCTCCATTGGTATGGAGCGTTACATCGTATGTTGCATAGGTGAATGAGGCAGTAACGGTTTTACCGTCGGAAGCAAGGATATAATCTGTTCCGCTTGTGAAATCTTCTCCGTTAATTTTCAGAGTCTTTATCTCGTATCCGCAATCCGGCACAGCGGTAATCTTTAAGATACAGGTGTGCGCCAAATCGGAAAGCGTACGGGCAGTGTTCTCCTCCGAGGTTTGCGACGAACCATCATGATGTATGTACTCCACTTTGATCTTTCCATGGTCCGTTGCACCAATAGAAATGTTATGGGTTAACATACCATCTGTATGGGTGTAAGGGAAGAATTGGCAGTGATTATTCTTTCCATCGCCTCCCCAGCTGCCTGCTCCTGCCAGATAAATAGTCCATCCCGGAGCAAGGATCTCATCTCCGGAGAAATTGATAGACCGCGTTATCTCTTTGCTGCCATCGTCACTATTTGTCTTGTAGATAGAACTTGGCGAACCGGCATTACCGACATTATTACCTATATGCCATGCCCAAAAGTTGTTGCCCCAATCGTCTGTTGTAGTTTGATAGTATCGTGCAGTGCCGGGGACAAGCGTCATCTCGAAAGCCTTTGTCCAGTTCTCCTCATTGCCGTCAACTTGATTTCCTTTACCGATGCGGTAATAAATCTTATTCCATTCATCTGCCTCCATGGCCGCTGTTTTCTCCATGAAAATCGGTATGCCGGCTGTTTGAACCATCGGCGGATAGGTTACGTTCACCTTTATGGGATTCCAACTGTCCTTGCTGAACTTGATGGTAAAGGTGTAGGTTCCCTCTTTGGTGGTACGCATCACGCAACGGTTGGATAGGTCATTCATAATCCATCTATCCCAATTGGTACAGTTGTCACTATTCAACTTGTCGGTCAAATAGTAATCTCCATTGTTCTGCCCGTGATTCTCAAAGCCGTCTGAGATGAAGAATCCGTAGTCCCAACCGACACCTAAATGCAACGAACCGCTTGCCATCTCTGCTTCCTCATCCGCTCGTATCAATGCAATCCGCTTCAAGTCGTCTTCCGAACCCCATCGGCCGGTTTTGATGTTTAAATACGGCACCTTGACGCCGTACGCACCACTCGTTACTTCCTGTCCGGCTACTCGCCATGCTTTGCAGGTATAATTGCCGGCATCAGCTATAGTGCAACTTCCTTTCGTGTACGTTGCTTCAATGGCTCCATCTATTGCCACACCGTCTTTATACCACTGGAAATAGGTTGCGCCGGAACATGTCGCATTCAGTGTGATATCCTCACCTGTGAAGCGCAACCATGTGCCGGTGACACAAATATCAAACGGCTTTTGAGACCATGCGCTATTGTCGGTACCATTCCAAGCACCATCCGGTACAGTAAAGTAAACTGCATTCCCACTCGGGACATCCAAGTCGGCAGTCTGATTATATCTAACTCCGTCGTTAAAATTGTTCTCCGTGCTAGCGCCGTTCATTCGGCAGAAGATACACTTGTCATATCCATCCGGAATAACAGCCTGGTATGCAGGTGCGCAGTCGTCCGCTTTCGTCATGTTTACCCATGTGTTTCCACTGGAGCCATAGCAATATACCGCAAAACGCGGATCGACATCACTGCCGTCTTTAGTCCGCCAATTGGTTCCCGGTTTCAAGTAAACAACCTTGTCTGTTGAAGGAACTTCGGTGTCGCACAGTTTGACCACAATGACACCTATACGTACATTACTGTTGCCGTTACGTTGAATCGAGTAGGTACCGGCAGGGAGAACTTCGCTCTCAATACGTTTGTACGAACTGCTACCTCCCTCCACCGGAAGTTCATATACGGTACTTCCGCGTACCAGATTGATTTGCCGGTCTCCGGATCCCGAGGAAACAGCCAGCGCATAGAAGATACCCGTTTTATCATCAGGTATTCGGAACTGTCCAAACGTGGCCACATCACCGGTGCGAGTGGTGGTGCTGAAGGATTTTCCGTCAACAGTGATACTGCCGGCCATAGTACTCTTCGTGGTGGTCATTGAGGTGAAGACAGTAATTCCTTCAATGGGTTCATTCTGTTGTACACCATTCGTTTCGGCATCGGCTACATTTGGGAACCAGAAGCGAAGGTCACAGCCGGTATCCGGTGTGCTGCTTGATTCTTCTTCCCAATTGGCGTGCAGCGTGGTGTTAGAGGCAATAGTCCAGTTGTTGGTGCTGCTACCGTTGCCGTCGTAATACTGTGTACCTGTTCCGCTTGTGCCGGTGTAATAACCGAGGAAGACGTATCCGCTCCGGGTCGGTATTGCTATGTCCGGCATAGCCTCGTCAAATGTAGCGCTCACGGCCGTCGTGCCGCCGGTTCCTCCGTTCGCTTGCAGCGAGACGGTGTAGGTTTGCGGTTGCCAGATAGCGTAAAGCGTCAAGTCTTCCGTGAGTGTCAAAGCTGTTCCGGATGCGTATGCTGTACCCTGACCGTTGCCGTTCGTGTTCCATGCTTGGAAGGCATATCCTTCGGGAGCTGCGAAGCCATTGGCTGCTATGGTCACATTCGGACCTTCTGTCGCATCCATTGTTCCGGAACCGCCATTCTCATCGTAGAAAAGAGTGGGCACTGTAGGCACTGCTGCAGGACCTTTACATACGTCTATGCCATAGACACGGATCTGTTGATTGTCTCCGTAAGTGCCGCCAACTGTAAATCTTCTATATATACGGAAATACATAGTACCTTCCGGAGCATAAAACTCATGTATCAGTTTCGAGTCATCCCGTGCATCTTTGCAGGAAGGAGCGGCATATTCATAGATAGTTAAAGCGGAAGGAGAAGTAAAATCGGAGTTGGGGCTGAATACAACTACGTACTTTCTTGACACACCTGCGTCTTGATTATTAGCCGCGCTGATGGTGACAGAACTGATACCGCTACCGTCCGTAAAGCGGCCTTCAATATACTGGTTTGTTCCGTTTATTTTAAACAAGGTTTTACTTCCGTTATCCCATACTTTATCACTAGTCAACGAGGTACTATTACCCGCCGTCAACTTCAAATCAGTATCAACAGTTATTGCGTTATCCGTCAATGTGCTGGGTACGCCTGCCCATTCGATACAAGCGCCGCCTCCACCGCTGATTTTGTTAAAGTGCGCGTAGCAGGTAGTGTTAGATGAGAAGATAGTGGAAGAAGTAATCTGATCTCCTCCGGTTGCGCTTGTGAACCATCCTTCAAAGGAGGAACCGCTCTTCTCGGCAGTCGGTAGAGAACCGATCTCGCTGCCGGATTCGACGATAGAATATGCCGTGGCGCAAGTACCGCCGTTGGTAGCAGCATCCCAAGTGATTTGAATCGTTGGAACGGGCGTCGCGCCACCGTCACAAGTACTGGATATACCGCCTGTCGGTGTCACCGTCAGCGTTGCTCCTGCACCGCACGCGGTGTTGGTCACTGCCGTTTTGGCTTCCTCTCTGCCGGAAGCGGTATAGATATATTCGGGAGCGGAAACCGATCCGGATGCGGAAGGCAAGTTGCCGCTGCAATCAATAAACTTGCAGGCGTTGGTACCGCCGTAGGATTTGAAGATGGCTTTCTTCGTGTTCGCTTTGCCTTCAAAGGTACAGCCCTCGAAATACGCCTTGGCGTTCTCCGGACCGACGTAGTAGTTAGCCACCGAGCTGTTCCAGTAGCAGTTCAGGAAATGCAGACTCGCATTGCGGCAACGAACCATACGCTCTTTACATCCTTCGTCCCACCAGCAATATGCCCAGGTGAAGTTATACGTGCCGTCCGAAGGCGCGTCCGAAGATGAAGCACCGAGCAGGTTGGTGAAACGGTGGTCGTCCGAACCGCCTGAACCGCCGGGTTTCGGGGCTTTGAGGTAGCGGAAACGACACCAGCTGACCGTCACATTATCTGTGTTATGTTTGTTGTCAAAGTTGCCGTCACAACCGTCCTGGAAATCGCAGTGGTCCACCCACGCGTTCGTCACGTTCTCAAAACACAGCAGGTCGTTGCCGTCGCAGTCATACGCGCCGGGACCCACAAACGTGAGGTTGCGGATGATGAGGTTGTTGAACCGCTTCACGAACAGGATACCGGAAGTGGAAGCCGTTTGTTGCTCACTAATCAACTTTACACCCGGCAGACCCAACAACGTCACGTTCTCGCCGTCTTGCACAGACAGCATGCTGGTAAAAGTCAAGTTCGCCGTGATGATGATGACTTTGTTCTTGCCTTTGTTCAATGCTTTCTGGAGATCGCTCACCGAACTCACCAACACAGGCGTAGCACTGCTGCCACCGGTGGCCGTACTGTAACCGAATGCCGACGGTGAACAGTATGTCACAGCGGCCGAAACGGATGAACTGAAAACGAATAAAGCAATAAAAAGCGAAACGAAAAAGTAAATTTTTCTCATGATATAGAGTGTTTTTTATGTTCAACGATTTATCGAATGAAGTGCGTAGCCTGACGCGGTTCGGGTTCTGGGCGTTTTTTGCCATCCGTTGCTTTCAGCAGGAATGCCATGTTGCGCGCCAAGGTACGCATGGTCTGCATTCCTTCCGCATCCAGCGCTGCCTGACCTGCTTCCCGGCCATACACGATGTTCCAGTATTGGGATGTCACGATCGGCATGTTCATCATCTGAAACGGCATCTGCAGGGTCTGGAAGGTCGCTGTGGCTCCACCTCGGCGACATACCGCTACCGCTGCGGCCGGTTTGCCTTCGAAATACTTGCCTGCCGAATAGAGCATTCGTTGCATCAATGAGAGCACCGTGCCGTTCGGCTGACCGTAATAGACCGGTGAACCGACAATCACCGCGTCACATTCCGCCATGCGGGCCGAGACTTCGTTGCATATATCGTCGTCAAAGACGCACCGGTTATCTCCGTGCTGCTTGCATGTGTTGCAGGCGATGCATCCGCGTACCGCGCGCGTACCAACACCCACTATCTCACTCTCGATGCCTTCTTGCTCCAGCACCTTGGCAATCTCGCTCAGCGCGATAAATGTATTGCCCTCGCGACGAGGCGAACCGTTAATCAGAAGTACTCTCATGGTCTAATTTTCGTATAAAATAGTCAAATCGGGCACTAGGTGTTCCCGTTCAGCGATGGAGAAGTGCCTTGACTTGGCTCTTCGAACGGCAGGAGTAGCGGGGAGCGTAACTCCAACCAGACGCGCTACAGGGAAAGGGCCTTTTGGTACAACCGGGCGCAAAGATACAACTTTTTCCCCATATATGCAAATAAATTTGCAAGGGTGTCAATTTTTCCACAAATTACCGCAAAAAAAAGAGACCTCCGAAGAGATCTCTCATTCACTAACTCACTAATTCACTCATTCATTAATTCGTTAGTTGCCGTGCTGCTGGTCGTACTCCTGACCGCAGACGGACCAGTACCATGCTTTCATGGTCTTTTTGCCGCCGGCAGCGTCCTTCTGTGCGAGGAAGGCTGCCTGGTCGGCTGCGATCTGCATCAGGTCCTTGCTGCGCGTACGTACGGCTGCTGCGACTTCCGTGAAGCGCGAGCGAGCTGCGAGCTCTTTCGCCTTCGGCAAGGTCGAGCGGCTTACTGCGCTCAAACCGCGGAGGTACAAGCGGCTGCAACAAGTGCTGGTGGT
>JAEEGL015995891.1_pt1 | contig 40278 bp, 34 predicted proteins | sample 9134231 | NCBI WGS metagenome assembly JAEEGL01 (sample SAMN16246548, study PRJNA631951) | gut metagenome | biome: gut microbiome; feature: rumen; material: fiber-attached | host: Bos | place: Iran: Karaj | collected 2018-10
AAGCCCCGGTTTATTTGGTCTTTCAACCCATAAGGTTTACCCCCGCCGGCATCACTGACGGCGGCGTGAGCTCTTACCTCACGTTTTCACCCTTACCCGACAAGCGGGCGGTATCCTTTCTGTTGCACTGTCTGTCACGCTTTCACGTGCCTTCCCGTTAGGAAGTATGGTGCTCTGCGTTGCCCGGACTTTCCTCAGCCTCACGGCCGCGACAACTCGGTTTTCCTTTTTGGACTTACAATGCGTGAATAATGATTTGTGAGCTGTTTGACAATTCGCCAATCACTATTCACTGACCAATAGTCATATTAGTAATTCAGCATCACCGGCATAATCAGCATCAGCACGTCTTCATTCTCATCATGTTGCGTCGTGGGGGCGATAAGAGCCGCGCGCGACGGTTTGGAGAAGGACATGCGGATGATATCTGCGTCAAGGTTCTCAATCATTTCGCGCAAGAAACGGGAGTTGAACCCGATTTCCATGGGTTCGCCATTGTACTCGCACTGGATGCTTTCAGCGCCTTTGTAAGAGAAATCCATATCCTCGGCAGTAAGATTAAGACCAGTTTCCGACAATGAGAGACGGACTTGGAAGGTGGACTGGCTGGAGTAGTTGCCCAAACGGCGTATGGACTTCAAAAACTCGTCACGGCCAATGGTCAGCACATTCGGATTCTCTTTGGGAATAACTGACTCATAATTAGGATATTTACCTTCCTTCAACGAAGAATAAAGTTCAAAGTTGCCGAAAGAGAAACGGATGTGGTGGGTTTCGTCAGAATAATCCACATGAACCGTGTCATTGAAGTTCGTAAGGATATTTTTAAGGTGCGCGATAGGTTTCTTGGGCAGAATGAAGGAGGAGAACTCCTCTGTCTTCACTTCTGCATTGTGGTAACGAACCAACTTGTGTGCGTCCGTAGCCACAAAGGTGACATGGTCGGCAGAAAGTTCGCAGAGAACTCCCATCATGTTCGGACGAAGCTCATCGTTGCCCGTGGCAAAAATCGTCTTGCTAATGGCACGTTGCAGCACTGTGGCGCGGATGTCGAAGCTCTTGGGCGACTCTATCGGCTTCACCGTCGGATATTCATCGCTTGGGAAACAAGGGGCACCGTATTCGCCATTGGAAGACGTAAATTTCAAAATGTTATTCTCTGTATCAATGACAAAAACAAGCGGCATGTCCGGCATCAGCTTCAAGGTCTCAAGCAGAATCTTGGCGGGTACGGCCACTGAGCCTTCTCCCTCCACATTGTCCAACTCAATTACAGATGTCATCGTGGATTCCAAGTCTGAAGCTGTAAGTTTCAACTGATCACCTACAATAGTTACTAAAAAATTGTCAAGGATAGGCATGGTGCTGTTCGTTCCCATCACGCCACTGATGGCACTTAAATTGCGATATAACAAGTCGCTTGATACGATGAATTTCATGTTTTTTTGTTTTTTATTTCAAACTGCAAAAATACAAAAAAAAGGATATGCACGGACAATGAAATTTCACCCTACGGAGACGATTGCACCCCATCACTACAATGACGGGGCATCCTCATTCCGCACCCTTACCATCTCCTCCAATTCGGCATACCAATCTTCGCCATATTTCGCAATCAATGGTTCTTTAAGAAAACGAAAAACAGGAATTTTCAGACGGTTACCGTTCTCCACCGCCGTCTTGCATATTGACCAGTGGTCATAGTTCAACGCCTCGTAATCTCCCACTCTGCTGACCCGAATCGGATACAGATAGCAGGAAATCGGCTTCCTGAACGGGATTTCCTGATTCAAAAAGCATCTCTCAACAGCGCATTTGGCGATACCGTCCTCAAAATAGGTGAAGGCGCAGGCATCATTGCTCACCATCAGCGGTGTCTCGAACGAATCCTCGCCATTGAAGACGAAAGTGCCGCCGTCTTCCACAACGGCGACACCTTCTTCGGTCATATATTTCTGAAAGTCAGGATAATACTCTTCAAGTTCAGCCACTTCCTCGGGAGCCACAGGCGCACCCAAGTCCCCTTCCACACAACAAAGTCCCCTACACTGCTCTATGTCACAGCAGAAGCACTTGTCTATCAGTTCTTCTGACACGAGAACATTCCCAACAATCAGCATTGTATCCAACTATTAGCCAAGACGTTTAAACTGACAAGTGAAATGGCGCATCAGTTCAGCCTCCCAAGTGATTTCCAAACCGCGTTTGATAGTGTCGCGGCGGTCATAAACGTTCTTGAGGGCGGCGGCGATCACATCCATGTGGTTGTTCGTATATACGCGGCGCGGAATGCACAGACGCACAAAGTCATTGCCTCCGAAGCGGTTCTCACGGGTCACGGGATCGCGGTCAGCGAGCACATAACCGATCTCACAGGCGCGGATACCGGCCTCAAGATAGAGTTCGCATGTAAGCGTTTGCGCCGGGAACTCCTCCTTGGGAATGTTGGTGAGCACCTTGTCCGCATCCACGAAGATGGCGTGGCCACCAGCAGGACGCTGGTAAGGAATACCGTATTCATCCAGCTTGTCAGCAAGATACTTCACCTGTTTAATACGGGTCTCAACCATGTCGAACTCGATATTCTCCTTCAAACCAACGGCTAAAGCATCCATATCGCGACCGTTCATACCACCGTATGTCAGGAAGCCCTCAAAAGGAATGCAGAACAGCTTGGCTCCCTCATACCACTCTTTCTTGTTGGTGGCGATGAAACCGCCCATATTAACCAGACCGTCCTTCTTGGCACTCATCGTCATGCTGTCGGCATAGCCGAACATCTCCTTGCAAATCTCGCGCAAGGTCTTGTTGGCATAACCTTCCTCGCGGGTCTTGATGAAGTACGCGTTTTCGATGAAACGGGCACTGTCGATGTTGACGGGCACTCCGTACTTATGACAAAGTTCGCAGGTTTCACGGATATTCTTCATGCTGACCGGCTGACCGCCAACGGTGTTGTTCGTGACGGTGAGCACCATGAACGGGACATTGCCTTTGTTCTCTTGCAGCACCTTCTCCAGCTTCTCCAAGCTGACATTACCCTTGAAAGGAACTTCCAACTGAGTATCGTATGCCTCGGGAACGGTGACATCGATGGCAAATGCCTTACGGCTTTCAATGTGGCCTTTCGTGGTATCAAAGTGTGCATTTCCGGGAATGACCTGACCGGGTTTCACCAAATAACTGAACAACACATTCTCGGCCGCGCGACCTTGGTGAGTCGGGATAACAAACTCAAATCCAGTCAATTCAGTAATCGTATCCTTCATGTGGTAGAAGGAACGTGCACCGCCGTAACTCTCATCGCCCATCATCATGGCGCTCCACTGGCGGTCACTCATAGCACCCGTACCAGAATCGGTCAACAGGTCGATGTAAACATAATCGCTCTTCAGCATGAAAATGTTCTGGTGGGCTTCTTCAAGCCATTTTTCTCTTTCTTCTCTTGTGGATTTCTTAATGGGTTCAACCATCTTTATTTTCCACGCTTCTGCAAATGGTAATTCCATAAATCTATAATTGGTTATTAAATAAATTATTAAGTGATTTTATTGTCTTTTCTTTATTTAATCAAAAATCCTGAACATGTCCTAACGTGCCGTCTTCGTTGTAGAAACGCCATTCACCAACCTGGCGCCCGTTTTTGTATTCACCTGTATAACGGACATTTCCGTTGGAATAATAGACGGTATAGCGGCCTTCTTCCTTGCCGTCAACATAATACGCTTTTGTCTGGACGGTGCCATCCGGAAAATAGGCATACCACAAACCATCGCGGTTGTCAGCATGAATATTGCCGTCTATATATTTTTGGTGGTTATCATAATAATGGGTCTCGTGCGCTAATTCGGAAGTGGGGTTTCCGGCACTGTCTGGAACATAATAGGCCACCACTTTGGGATTGTCGTTCTCATACTTCTTCAGTACCACACGATTATACAATGAGTCCACGAAATCCACAGGCGGAAAGACATGGAGGCTGTCCATGAATGCCTGTTCCGCATCGGTGATTTGTTTTTTCTTGTCGTGATTTGAAATGGCTGAATACACCAAAGCAACGCCTAAAAGACCGATAGCGACGCAAAGCAGAACTATATGTGTCAAGCCAAACGGCCGCTCAGTCATTTCGCCAGCATTCTTTTCCTTATTATCTTCCATCCGCAAGTTTATTTTTTCTTCTTAAAAGATCGGTTCAGTTCCTCAATCACCTCATTTGTGATATCATGGGCGGGATCAGCATACAGCAACTGACCGCCATCCTGATAAGTAAAGATGTAAGAGGCGTTATACGAGGCGTTTACACGTTGTGCAGCAGCGTTCAAGGAATCTGCCATCTGCTCCAACGCCGCCGCATAGCGGGATTGGAAATCCTCCATATAGTTACTATAGTCACGCTGCAGGCGCGTGCTCTCCTCCTGAAGTGACTGCTGGGCGTATTGGGCCTGCTGCGGGGTCAGAGAACCGGAACTGTAATTCTTCTCGAAATTGGCAGCCTTGGTCTCCAATGCCTTCTGGCGGTTGTTGAAGATCACCTCCTGTTTCTGCTGCTCTGCCTCCAAGGTGTCCTTCAGAATCTTCACCATCTCGTACTTCTCATTCACTGAGTCAATATTGATATAGACCACCTCGCCGGTGCCCACTTCGACAGGTTTCGGTGCCACCGTGGCTTTTTTGTTATTGCCGGCAAAATGCAGGATGAACAATGCTATCACTGCCGCCGCCAGCACACCTTCAACAATCCAATGACAGAGAGAGGAATTATTTTTGCATGAAGGTTTTGCCACTTCCTTTTCAGGGGATTCCACGGGTTTGTTCTCCACCACAAAACCTTTCTCATCCACAACGGTTGCAGTATTTTCCACAACCTCGCTTTTCATTTCTTCGTTCTTCTCTTCAAAAATTTCTTCCATACTATTAATTTTCTATTATCAAATAAAGTTCATCGTTTCATCGTATCATTGCCTCATTTTTAATTCCCCACATCTGATAAGTACTTGATTCTCATTATCCGAATCTCTTCCATCGTGTATTCGTCCTCGCCCAACACACGCAAAGCCTCTTCTGCGGAATCGGTATCGGCATTGGCAAAATAGTCGATAATATCTTCTTGGTGATACGGTTCTATTTCCTCGTCGATATAGTAGGAAATGTCGATTTTTGCCCCGGAGGCCACAATATGTTCGATTTCAGTCAGCAGCTCGTCCATGTCCAAACCCTTGGCGATGGCGATATCCTCAAAGCTGATCTTATGGTCAATACCCTGGATGATAAACAGTTTGTTGGCAGACTTCTTGGCCACGGTCTTCAACACAAAGTCCTGCGGGCGATCGATTTCGTTCTCCTCAACATACTGTTTGATAAGTTCGATGAAACGTCGTCCGTACTTTTGCGCCTTGCCAGGACCGACACCCACCACGCGGGTCATCTCCTCCATGGTAATCGGGTATTGGATACACATGTCCTCCAATGACGGATCCTGGAAAATGATGAACGGCGGAAGATTTTCCTCCTTGGAGATAGTTTTTCGCAGGTCTTTCAGCAGACTGAAGAGCACGGTGTCAAACGCTTCCTCAACATTGCCCGCAACGGCATCCACCGCCTCGTCATCATCTTCGTCCTCCTCCGTGACAGGTTTGATAGCCATAATCGGATAGGGATTGGTCATATATTTCATGCCCTTGTCCGTAATCTTAAGCAGACCATAGTTTTCAATATCTTTGGCAATAAGATTGTCAAAAATGGAGACTCGCACGATATTGGACCAGAATTTCGCGTCATAGTCCATGCCCTCGCCAAATTGTTTGAGTTTCTCGTGATGGAATTTCAGGATGGAAGTGGTCTTGTTGCCGCAGATAATATCGACAATCTGATCCTCCTTAAATTGCTGTTTGACAGCTTGTATCACCTCCAGCAGCAGCTGGATTTGCTCGGAGGCATCCATCTTCGGTTTCGGGTGGTTGCAGTTATCACAGTTGTGGCAGTTCTCCTCATTGTAATTTTCGCCGAAATAATGCAGCAGGTGTTTCCGGCGGCAGTTGGTGGACTCGGCGTATGAGGCGGTTTCGGCCAGAAGCTGTTTCACGATTTCCTGTTCCGAAACGGATTTCTTTGCCGAAAATTTTTCCAATTTGTTGAGATCCTTCTGGTCGTAGAAAGCGATGCAGAGACCCTCGCCGTCATCACGTCCGGCACGGCCCGTCTCTTGATAATAACCCTCAAGACTCTTGGGCATGTCGTAGTGAATCACAAAGCGTACATCCGGTTTGTCAATGCCCATGCCGAAGGCGATGGTAGCCACAATAATGTCAGCCTTTTCCATCAGGAAGTCGTCCTGGTTCTGCACGCGTGTTTTGGAGTCCAGGCCTGCGTGATACGGCAATGCACGGATTCCATTCTCCTGCAGCAGAACTGCCAGTTCCTCCACCTTCTTACGGCTCAAACAGTAGATAATCCCCGATTTCCCAGGATGGTTTTTGATAAACTTAACCACCTCTTTGTCAACATCTTTCGTCTTCTCACGAATTTCATAGTAGAGGTTCGGGCGATTGAAAGAGGAGATAAACACCTCAGCCTTTTCCATGCCGAGATTCTTCTGTATGTCGCTCTGCACTTTCGGGGTGGCTGTGGCGGTTAAAGCGATAACCGGCACATTCTTTCCAATCTGTTGGATTATTTTCCGTATATTTCGGTATTCCGGGCGGAAATCGTGCCCCCACTCTGAAATACAGTGGGCTTCATCAATGGCATAAAAGGATATGTTAATATCCTGGAAAAAATTCACGTTTTCCTCCTTGGTCAACGATTCCGGAGCCACATAAAGCAGTTTGGTCTTACCAGAAATCAGGTCTTTTTTCACCTCGGCGATTTCGGCCTTGTTCAACGATGAATTCAGAAAATGTGCAATCCCGCGGTCGGTGCCGAAAGTGCGGATGGCATCCACCTGATTCTTCATCAGCGCAATCAGCGGAGAAATCACAATGGCCGTACCCTCGCTCATCAGCGCGGGGAGCTGGTAGCACATCGACTTGCCGCCGCCAGTGGGCATTATGACAAAACAATCTTTCCCTTTCAGCAACGTCTTGATGATCTTCTGCTGGTCACCTTTGAACGAATCAAAGCCGAAAACCGTTTTCAATGTCTGAAAAATAGCTTTATCTGTAATTCTCTTCATGCAAGAAAAAAATTATAATTCAACAAAAACAAATGCTTTTTATCTTCCATAAATTCAAGTACAAAGATATAAAATATTTGAAATGAAATCACGCAAAAAAATAATAATAATAATTTTTTTTCAACAATGGGGAATTCACAAGTATTTTCGTTCAATATGGTCTCCGAAGAGCGGATTTCACACCGTTTTCTACCGAATAAAACGGTTTCCTGTAGCCCACACGGCGCAAATCACTCAAATCAGGTCGGAATGGGGTTCCCAACTTGTCAGGGTCAAACGGTTGAGAACGTTCGTATCTGATTCGCGGGGGCAATTTCAAAGCGCGGAAAAGCGCATTCGCCACCGCCAAATCGGTTCGTTCAAAACCGCTTCCGAGATCGTAAACTCCATTTGCGGGACAGTGCTGCATGAACCAATAGAACACCCGCACCGCATCTTGCACATACAGGTAGTCTTGCGTGATGCCGGCATCCCCCTTGTCCTGTTCCGTCTGCAGAATAATGGCTTTTCCCGTTGTCACAATCTGCTGGTAAAAGGAATAGATGCGGGAGGTTTGCTCCCCTGCAACATCTTCTTTAGACCCATAAATTTCTCCCATCTTGAAAATGTACCAGAATGGAGGCCTGCGATATTGCCGTCCTGCCCAGACAACAAACCGGTCGGAGTTGAAATCAGACTCGGACTGTTCCATCGACTGGTGAAAGGCATACAGAAGCGGGACAGAATACCGGGCAGCAACAGTCCATAGCTTCTGCACAAACTCAAAACGGAACACAGACAACACAGCGTTTGGAATCCGCCTGTCACAATAGATCACCCACTCCATCTCTCGATAATGAAGTGGGAAAAAACGGAAAAACTCGTCAGTGTCTGTAAACTGAACCAACTCTATTCCCGAAATTGTGTGCCGGGCTTCGGCATCTCGAAGTTTCGCGGCCATACTGCTGCCCAAAAAACCATCTGCACCTATTAAGACAATCATATTAAAACGAATTGCTGCAAAGATAAAAAAAAACGGACACAAATGTGTCCGCTTTTTGAAATTATGAAAAAGTTGTTTCTAATTAAAACTCCCAGAGGTCGCTCTCGAATTTCCGAAGATTCTCCGTGATTCTTTCAGATTCGATACGTTGGTCTCTCGAATTCGCAATATAATCATCTATTTGACGATCATACACATTTGACTCCTTGTAAATCAGGCTGGAGAAGTCACGTTTCCAAGTAATCAGATCGTCAAAAGAGACGCGTGAGGCGTTATTCTTCACATTGAACACCTCCTGTTTAGCCAGGAAAGGACGGAGTTCATTGTAATAGATATAACCGAGTTTTCTCTTCATCATAACCGCCTTCACATCTTCATCATCTTGATTCTCATCATCATAGTAAGAGCTATTGTTGTTGGGCTTCTCATATTCGATGATGGGCTGGAGCATAAGAATCTGAACTCTGAAGGTGGAATATTGCTTGTCAAAATACCAAACCTCCTTCACATTATAGGAGATGATATCTTTAGGTTCTAACTGGGTGACAAGTTCCTCTTCACCGATTTCCTCACCTGACTCGATATCAATTTTGGTGATTGTCTGCACATTGGCCACCAAGCCTTGCAGTTCATCGCGGGAATAAGGGAACGTACACATTTCATCGGAATAAACCGGCAAAACACCTTCCGTGCGTTCCGTATTAGCCATATCAATAGCATCGAAAATAGTCTGTCCAAGGCTTCTCCATGTACCGCGAACTTCCGTGGGGAAATAGAGCGGATGGTTAACCTTCTCGCGCAAGTCTATAGTGCGCCAAACAGTCCAATAATACATCACATCAGCCTGACGTACAGGCGGATATGCAATCGGTTCAGCAAACTCACCGATATTGACCTGTTCCCAAGGATATTCCATAGGGGCACGGACAGGTTGTTCCAGGGTGCTGCCTTCTGTTTCATCCTCCTGTGCGAAGACGAAACAGACGGCAAACAGCATCATTGTTAATAATGTGAACTTTTTCATAATTGTATTTGATTTTGATTTACTATCTTACACGAACGGAGAATTCATCCAAAGTGCGGCTTCCAGCCTCAGAAGAGACCTTTATGTCGCTGAAATAGATGACCGTGTTGGCGGAAGCCTTCTGGATGGCGGCTTTTGCTTTCTCGCTCAGCGCACCGCCCTGACAAACAATGGCAGGTTCTTCCATACCTTTGACCACAAGGATCACACGATAGGAGTTAACAGACCATTTCAAGTCGTACACAAAGTCATCGCCCATCGTGGCACGAATGACAGGGTTGGCCAGAATTTCGGCTTTGGCGCGTTTGCCACCACGGATGTTGGCACCCAATACCGCACGGGGATCCGGAACACGTTTCACACGGAACGTGGTGGAGCCCATGGTTTTAGTGGATTCACCGACCTTTGCAGCAACGGTCGCTGTCACAGTCTTTCCAATCAGAGAAGCGGGAACGCTCACGTTGAACTTGCCACCACCTTGGGAGGAAGCATTGCAACCCGGGAACGAAACGCTCAATTTGTCGGGAGACACAGGACCAGACACAGACACCGGGTTTGCGATACCGGCATAAAGCACGTTCATCTTATCCGCAGCAATGGTGGCAGAAGGAGTCAACACCGTGTATTTGTCTCTGAAACCATAGTATTTAGGTTGACCATTGGGATCCATAATCTTAATCAAACCAGCGTACTTCTGCTCTCCAGTGCCACCGGTACCGATTTTCAGCTTAACAAGACCATTTTCGCCTTCCAATTTGGTAGCGCCTGCGAGACCTTCTTCTGTAAGAGTGTCAGCACCCATCTTGTAATAGACCTCTGGTGTTGATTTGCTGTCGTAAGCGGCCACAATAATGTCAGCCTCGTATGAGTCGCCAGAGAAGACCATTTGGGATTTCGGGATAGAGCGGCCCGACACGTTGTCGAACTTGAAGTCATCGGCACTAATGGAAGCCTTGAGGTAGTTGAGCATAACAGACTCGGCATTTTTCACCTCTCCGATCATCTTGTTTAACAAGGTAGCGGAAGCTGCGGCGATGATATGGTCAAAGTTGTGGGTTTCCCAGTCTTGTTTTTCCTTATCATTGCTCAGGTAAGTGGCATCAACGTTAAGACCCATAGCTTCTTCCAAACGTTTCTGATCCTCTTTTTTGGCAAGTTTCAGGACATTCGCTTTATACTTCTTGATTTCTTCCTTCAGTTTTTTGGCATTACCCTTGTTAATCATATAGTCCGTGGGGATGTCGAAATTGTCTTTTTTGACAATATCACCCACAGATTTTATCGTCTTAACCTTCTTGCCTTCAACTTCCTTTTCTACCAAAGAATCGCCATCAACGGTAAAAATCAGATCATTGCGCATCTTCTCAATGTATTTCACCATGGCATTAGATTCCTTTTTCAGAATCTGAGCTTTTCCGTATGCTTCGTCAACTTTCGCGCCTAAAATTGTCTTCTGACCAACGAACCACTGGTAGTCATTGGCATTCTGGTTGGCAGCGATGTTGGTGGAGGTAACCAAAGTGTCATCCACGACCACAAAAGCATCCAGAATGTTAGCAGAAACATTCAATGCCAACATGGCGGTGTACACCAGGTACATCATCTGTATCATTTTCTGTCTCGGGGTTTCCGGACAATTTGTTGCACCCATATCTCAATTAAATTTAATTAGTTAATAGGTTAATGAACTAAATGAAGATTACTTCATTGCGGCGAGCATGTTGCCGTAAACGTTACTTAATTTGGATATGTTATGGGTTAATTTGTCCATTTCAGCCTTGAAGCTGTTTGTCTGCTCCATGGACTTGGCAGTCTGATCGTATGCAACCGCCAGTTGTGAAACAGCCGTGGTGGCTCTCTTCACACTTTCGATGTAAGCTGCGGTAGCACCACCATCGGTTTCAAGATTGGCAGCAACCTTGTCATATTTCAAGGTCAGATTGCGGATAGACTCGGAAGCTTTCTGCAGGCTGGCAGTGTAATTGTCGGTGGAGACAACAGCGTCGGAGACACCGGCCAGTTTATGGGCATTATCGCTCAGGTTGCGCATACCAGACGCAAGGCTTTCCATCAATTCGGGACCAATTTTAGCCTCTTCAAGCATCTTGTCAAGTGCTTGGGTGGGAGTCAATGAATCAGACTTCACTTGTTGCTTTTTGTCTCGGCGGGATTTCTTCGTCTCTTCTTCAAGTTCTATATCCGTACCTGTGGCCAACTCGGGATAAACCAGTGCCCAGTTATACTCCACATGAAGCGGTTCGAATGCAGAGAAGAAGAAAATGACAGACTCAATACCCATACCTAAAATCAGCATGATGTTTGCGCCCGGCAAGTGCAAAATTTTGAACAAGGCACCAAGAATGACGACGGAAGCACCCCAGCCGTACAACTTTGCCATAAAGTTCTTGTAACCTTTTGTCCTGACGATTTGATCAATCTTACTCATTTGTTTGATTTTTTTAAGTTAATGATTATTGTTTGTTGAAAAATTTCGTTTGTTGATTTTTAATACACGTGTGATGCGCTCTTACTATTGTTGTCGCCTCTCTGACGGCCCATGTAGGACTGAACATTACGGAAGCCGATGTAGGACTTGCAAGTATCCTGATAATCGTAAGTACGAGCATACACGGTGGTGAAATAGCTGACATCCTTCCAAGAGCCGCCGCGGATCACTTTTCTTTTCTTCACAGGAGAATCATCCTTGGTGGCATAATAGACGTATGACGGGTTCATGTCGTGGGTGAAATTAGTGGCCGCCTCGTCGTAAGCGTCCTCGCACCATTCCGCCACATTGCCGCTCATATCGAACAAGCCCCAATCGTTGGGATGGTAGTGTGCCACAATACCGGGATAGAAGTTGTCGTCGGCGATATAGTTACCGCGCTGCGGCTTGAAGTTGCTCAAGAAACAGCCGTTCCTGTTGGTAGTGTAAGGGCCGCCCCAAGGATAGGGCACCAGCGGGTTGCCGCCGCGGGCCGCCCATTCCCACTCCGCCTCCATAGGCAGACGGAACTCTTGCTCAAACGCATAGTCCTTGCCGGCCAGCCATGACATGCGGAGCTGTGTTCTCCAGCTGGAGAACGCCTTGGCCTGACGCCAACTGACTCCCACGACCGGGTAATTGTCGTATTGCGGGTTATTGAAATAGTTCATCAGCATCGGTTCGTTGTAAGAATAGACAAAATCGTGTGCCCAGCATAATGTGTCAGGATAGATGTTCACCACCTCGTGCTTGATGAAGCGCTGCCATCCGTTGCCCATACTGCTGGGACGATTGGCATAGAGGCCACCAAGGTCATCTCCCTCCTTGTCAAACTCCTTGTATGACGCACCGAAATTTTCCGGATTCTTGGGGTCTCGGTAATTGCGGTAATCAATCCACCAATACTCATAGTTGAGCATCGAAGAGTTGATCTGGTTGGCACCGTAATGATAGTACCGGGTGTTCACCTTTTTGAACAAGGGGGACAAGGCAGCCTGAACCTCCTCGTTGTCAGAGTTCCAAGGGATTTTCTCTTTCCAATTGATTAACTTCGGTTCGATAATCTCGCCCTCGTTCTCGCCTTTCTCGTATTTCAGATAATGGCCGAATTTCTCCTCGTCGGTGATCTCAGCGTCACCTAACAGTGTATGGGCGATGGAATCGCGTACCCAATATACAAACTGGCGGTACTCGTTGTTGGTGATTTCCGTCTCATCCATCCAGAACGCGGCCACGGTCACATTCTTGGACTGCTGGGTGAGTGCGAAAGGGACATCCTGGTCACCGCCGCCCATCACATAATGGCCGGTCGGGACATAAACCATCCCGTAAGGTTCCAAATCGAGGAAATCAGGACGATCCTTAACGCCGACGAGTTGCCCGTCGCCGCCGTTTTTACACGACACCATCAACACAAATGCCGCTGCAAGCAAAATGATTACCCGTTTCATATTTGTTTCTTTTTTAATTTTCAGTTATTAACGATCGTATGTTTGTTTTTAGTATCTATTCTTATAAATATAACGTGAATTTCCGTATCCTGAGAACACTTCGGGCTTGTAAATGTCAAAGCAATAGCGAACCATAACCTCTATGTCACCGAAACTGCGATGTTTCTTATATGCGAGGGAGTTGGTAGTGAAACTGTAGGAAACACCGAGGTCAAGCCCTTTGAGATAGATGTTGGAGGAGTTGTGGAAAGGACGGGCACCGAAGGCGAGGGATACAGCATCTTGGAAACGGTATCCGAGACCGCCCCAATAAACGCCGTTGTAACGCGCCAGCGCCAGTATCTCCCATTGGAATGTCTTGAAGTCGGTCTTCACCAAAGCCTGTGGAATCAACTCCCAATTGGGGTTAACCGGCAACACCCATGTGTAGCCGCCATGTACATACAATTGAGAAGAGCGGGTCGGACCGTACTCGCCAGACACCCGAAGCACCTGATTCTTGTCGAACAATGCCGCAATTTGTGTCCAACCGGCACCCACATACCATTGGTCAGCCTTATACATAACGCCAAAATTGAAATCCAAGTCCAGCGTGGATTCGGACAACCGGTCTATAATGGGGTCTCCTGGTTGAATTGGAGTCAGGGGATCCGGCTTGATGGCCTGATTGTACAACGACACCTGAGCACCAATGCCCAAATGCCCTCCGCCAAGACGAAGCTTGTACGCATAGCCTATCTTTATGCCAGTGTTGCTATAAATGCCGATTCTGTCATGAACCAAGGTCACCCCTAAAGATCCATGCAGTTTTTTCAGATAAGATTCGATGCTGAAAAGAAAGTCCTGCGGCGCGGAACGGAAAAGTGAATCGTTGTTGATTGTCGTACTTGATGAAGAAGCATCCCCCCAGCCCAGATATTTGTTGTTGTAATCCGCCGTAAAACACAACGTGTTATGCTGCTCTCCTATTCCGCCAGCATTATAATAGGAGGTCACCCACGGGAAAAAGGTGAATTGTGCGTCATCTTGTGCAAAACCTGACATCGTGACAAGCATTGCCATTAGCACCAACAGACCAACTTTTTGTACACGTTTCTTCATATCACATTCGAATTGTTTTATACACCAATTTACTAACTATCAGCGTATTATGCAATTCTCTCCTTCTTAATTTCTTACATTTTCCATTCATATACGACCACTCCACTTAAAAAGTTACACAATACACTTTAAGCCTAATTTTTTGAAGTGACAAAAATAACATATTTTTTGATTTGTTTCCCCGATTTTTCAATTTTCCTTGAATAATTACCAACCGAACAAACAAACAACTTAATATCAGACATTTACAAACAAAAACAGCTGCAGCAATCTGAATTTCAACTATTTGACTAAAACAAAGCATTCAATGTGATGGAACCCGTGTGTATCACCGCATGGTTCTGCATGGCACGACCCTGATATTGTAACACAAACTGAAGAAACTGGCTGACAGACACTTGGCAATTCACTGTCCAAAGCAAATTCCCGCCCAAAGAAAGTCCTTCCAAGAGAAAGTAGGACACAGCGGAACTTTCCTCAACTGCCCCTTTCATTAGCACATACTCGGCTGAAAATGAAACAGTTCCTTTATTTAACCATCGGTACATCCAAGATGTCTCAAAACGATACTTGTGCACAAATTCTTTGTCCTGAAGATTCCTTTTGTTGACGTATTGTCCGGACAAAGAACCTGTTAATTTGTTTCTGTATTGCAGCTGGATGAGGGCATCTGCAGTATATGCCTCCACTAAATACTGTCGTGAAGCAAAACAGGTTGAACTGTTCTGCGTTTTCCTATGTTGAAACGAGGTTTGCAAATACAGCATCTCAACAGGAGTACTTTTAAGCACAATTTCTTGCATCCCAACACGATTGCATTCCAATCCATAATACAAGAACTGAGTGTTTTCCGTCTTTTGGACAATAAAATCAAAAGCGAACTTGTCATTGCTGTTGTTAAATGAAAAGGTATTTGTTAGATTAAAGCGGTCGGCAACGAGATTCGTATCCTCAATATTGCAAGGAAACGGATTGAACATCATTGACTTATGTTTCAGCGATGTATTCAATGCCAGTACATCCTGGAATCTTGAAAGAAACTTTCTGAATCCTTTTTTGGTTCCCCAAGCAGTAGCCGGACGCAGCTGCACACTCTGGGTCCATTTGCTCTCATAGACGTTGACATAATCCGTGCCGGCAATCCAAACTTTGATGTATTCGGCCTCATCAGGGAAAAGGGCGATTTCAAACTCGTCAAGTTCCTCTATGCCGTTGCTATTGTAATCTTTCCAGAGATGAGTCCCCTGCCCTGCCGCTACCTTGATGTACGTGAACGTCTTCTTAAGTTCCATTCCGCTACCTGTCTCGTAATACAAATTGACCGTCAGCACGTTCTTGAGAAACCGACCCGTATATCGGACATCCCCGACGAAATAGTGTTCCGCATTACGGACAGAATCCATCAGTGACTGATGACGGTAAGTAGCATTCAATGCGAAACTCTGGTTCCGGATCTGGGCGAAACGATATTGCGCCTTCACTTCATGAATCAGCAGATGAGTGTGCATCTTCTGTGTGTCAGGAGTGAACTCCACGCGGTTCTTGTACGCAAACAGAAAATGGTGTTTCGCATTCTCCGCACTTCCTATTGTAGCGTTCAACTCGTTGAAAGCAAAACTGTTAAGTCTTAACAATTGTCGCACTGCATCCTTGAAGACATTATGTTCCAACAGGTTGTCAAACCCAACAGTGAAATTTTTCCAACTTTTTGTAAGAAAAACAGACGACACTAAATAACGGCTTCTTTGGATGGAATCTTTAGTGAGGAGATAGCTCGTTCGTGTTTTCAGTTGCCAATTTTTCCACTTGTCGGCAGTTGTCAGCTCGTTCCGCAAAGCAAACACATCGTCAAGCCTGTCAAAAAAGTTTGCATGATAAAACAACTGGTGCCGATTCTGTTTTGTCAGAGCAATTCCGGCATCTATCAGCCAGTCAGAGTTATTCGTGGAATAATCTGACGAAAGGTTATACTGTCGGGCGAACTCCACATCACGGAACGATTCAAATGGCGTGAAGTTCTTATGCACAAACTGCAACTGAAGTTGGCTCGTCAGAAGCCATGGCAACGAATCCCGTATGGAGTGCAACGTTTCTATATCATTGACATTCAAGCTATAAGAAAATCCAACATCATCATCCCTGTCTTTCTTGGAGAAAGTGTTTTGATCATAATGGGACAAGGCGAACTCCGAATTGATTCGGGTGTTTTTTCGGGCGGAGAAATCCAGTCCAATCGTTGCCATTTGTTGGGAAATCGGAGTCGTAAGCATCAAGACTGGCTCATACTCGCCTTGCGGGATGCCATCTTCCGGCGCGACCCATTCAAAAACACGACCGTTAGCCGTACTGCTCGCCAATCTGTAATTGCCCTTATGCGTACCCATATAGCTAAACGACGGATTATATAATGTAGTGTTAGATTTAATAGAATATTTATATATTGTATATATAATATTATTGTAATTTGTATCTATTTTTTCATACAAAACCCTATCCGGCGAAAAAACGGCAGTGTCAACTACGGGAAAATATGCTGTCGTCCCGGCATCTCCCAAAACGGCAAGGAAACGTTTGTTTTCATTCGTCAGTTCAGGTTGAATCGACTGGTTTTTCAAATCCTGCTCATGGAAAAAATTAACGTATAACTTGAGCGGATGCTTTCCTTCTATTTCTAATTCATTATGAGTAAAAAGATTATATCGCGAGTAGTGACGATTGGTGTATTCAAACTCCACAATGATTCGCTTTTCAACAGAGACCAACATTTGAGGGGTGAAGGTAATCTCTGCTGTGTTGTAATCCACCACGTAGTCATGGTCAGCACCACGTGTAAGCAACTGTCCGTCAATGTAAACCCGTTCCGAACCCGCCACCATAACAATAGAGACTTCCCCGTCAGCACCATATAGTTTGTAGGGCCCTTGCACACCGTTCTGCACAGTCAGATGCTGACGGGCGAACCGTCCTTTCGCCATGCCTCCGCCTGCCTGGTTGGTCATCTTCAGGTTTTGTTTCGGTTGGGAAGTCACTCTGGCATCCAAGCCCAAGATGTTCCGCGAGACCCGCAAAAAACGGTCATCACGAAGACTCAATAGTACATCGCCTGCATTGACGGTTGCTATTTCTTTTATTTTCAGGGCAATAAAGACACTGCTGATATCCTGTAGGGTTTGAGTGTTCCCTTCCGGCTGAATCGGGATATTCTTGTCAGAGACAGAGGCCATAATTTCCACATCATCAGACAATTTACCAGTAATCTGGAGGTTAAGGGCGGAATTAAGCACAAGATCCTGATTTGTGCCCACCGTCACACCGCGTGAAATCGCTCCATTCGTATATAATTCATTGTCATTCAACACATTTTTCAAAGAAGGAAGGGGGTAATCGGCGGTTTGGTGCCGGTAGTGCCTCTGTTCGATGTCACGGGAAAACTTATGCGCCACGGGAAGTGACAGGTCGGTCGGATAAACCTCGTACTGAACAAAAATCCGTTTACCCAAAAGGGAGGAATCCAGCAGATAGAAAGTGGCGGTCAACGGATCGAGACGATATTGGGAACGTTGCAGTTCCTGAATCTGGAACGTGTTCGGGATAATGGAACATGTATCGATGCGCAAACTCATCGAATCCGCTGAAAAATGTCGGATCCGCAATGTGGGATTCTCCTGCGCATTGACATAATTGCAGCAAAGAAAACCGAGAAGAGCCGGTATGACGAGTAGTTTTTTTATCACCAAAAATATCTGACAAATAAATGCGGCAAAGATAACTCTCTTTTCTCAAATTTCGTATTTTTGCAGCAAATTTTTTGGCATGGAGAATATTGAGAAATATGCAATGAAAGACACCCGTTCAGGGTTTGGAGCCGGCTTGGTGGAAGCGGCAGAGAAAAACGATAACATATTCGCACTCACGGCAGATGTCACAGGGAGCGTGAAGATGGGCGATTTCAAGGCAGCCCACCCGGAGCGTTTCATCCAATGCGGCATCGCGGAGGCCAACATGATCGGCATTTCCGCAGGTTTGGCGTTGAGCGGCAAGGTCCCGTTCGCCAGCGCGTTCGCCGGATTCATTTCCGGTCGCGTGTATGACCAAATCCGCATGACAGTAGCCTATTCGAACCTGAATGTCAAAATCGGAGCCTCGCACGCAGGCATCACCGTAGGCGAAGACGGCGCCACGCATCAGATGATGGAAGACCTCGGGCTGATGAAGATGCTGCCCAACATGGTGGTCATCAACCCCTGCGACTACAACCAAACCAAGATGGCGACCATTGCGGCGGCTGAATATTTCGGTCCGGTTTATATCCGCTTCGGAAGACCCGCTGTCCCCAACTTCACAGAGGAGAACAAGCCGTTTGTCATCGGGAAGGCTGAGGTCATGCAGGAAGGTACAGACGTGACCATTTTCGCCACCGGGCATTTGGTGTTCCCTGCCCTGCAAGCTGCTGACATGCTGCACGAACAGGGAATCAATGCTGAAGTCATCAACATCGCAACTATCAAGCCGTTAGACGAAGAGGCCATCCTGAACAGCATCCGCAAGACAGGTTGCGCTGTCACCGCCGAGGAACATTTCCTCAACGGCGGCATGGGCGACTCCGTATGCCAATGCCTCAGCCGCAATTTCCCCGCCCCCGTTGAAATGATCGGCGTAAACGACCACTTCGGCGAAAGCGGAACCCCCGAAGAGCTGATGGCGCATTTCGGTCTGGACAAAGAACACATCGTAGAGGCCTGCAAAAAGGCTATTAGTCGTAAATAACTTATACACAGCGTATGCCTGAAATCACAGACGAGTTCATCTTGTCGTTGTTCAGCAATGAGAAGACCAAAGAGAAGGCCTTCGAGCTGCTTCTGAAAAAATACCAGAAGCATATCTATTACAACGCACGCCGTATCGTGACCATCCACGAAGATGCGGATGACGTCACGCAGAACGTGTGCATCAAAATCTGGAGAAACCTTGACAGATTCCGAAGTGAATCAAGTCTTAAAACCTGGATCTCAAGGATTTGCGTCAACGAGGCATTAACCTATATTGAGAAAAAGAAAAAAATGCTGAATCTGGATGATGACGAGAGTTACACCGACTTCCTGCTAAAGACCCATGACGATTTCAGTACAGTCACGCCTAACCAAATCGAACAGTTCATGCAGGAGGAAATCGCTAAATTGCCGCCAAAGCAGCGTGCAGTGTTCACCATGCGTTATTTCGATGAAACCCCCTACGCGGAAATGTCGAAGATTTTCGACACCTCCGAAAGTGCCCTGAAAGCATCCTATCATTTCGCCGCAGAAAAAATCAAAAAAAATATTTCCGAACGTTTAACCTTTTAAGCAATCCATAGTCATTAGCTTGTAATTTTAAACATCATGTTCGATTTAGACAATATAGAAAAAACAGAGCATTATCAAATCCCGGAAAACTATTTCGAGGAACTTCCCGGAAGAGTCATGCAAAACATCAAACATGAACAGCAACGCAGAAAAGCCGTCATCACCTCTGCTGTTGCCGCTGTAGCATGTATTGCTGTTGCCGTTGGCGTTTTCTTCACATTGCATGTTCCGGAAAAAGGGACTGCCATCACGCAAACAGAACAGCAGGTTACCACTTCTGTTTCCGAAGAGGAAGCACTGGAGACCTTTGCCGCCGACTATTACAGTGAAGAACTGGCCATGATGGATTATTACCAATATGCATATTAACCTATAAAAAGTGAATATCATGAAGAGACTATGGATTTTATTGCTTGTCGCGGCATTATGTGCGACAAATGTACTCTTTGCGCAGGAGAAAAATCCCAAAGCAATGATACAGGCACGGCTTGAATACATGCAGAAAAACCTGACATTGAGCGGACAAGAAAACCAGAATTTCTGGAAAGTTTACCAAGAATATCTGAATGCGGAGATGAAAACGATGGACACCTACCGCAAAAATCTTGAGAAACAGGGAATCAAATTGGGAGCACCAGGAACAAACAAGGAAATTATCGAGAAATTAACGGACAAGCAGCTCACCTATCTCCAAGATCAAAAATTCGAGATGCGAAAGAACATGCTGAATCTTGAGACCACCTACTACAAGAAATTCAAAGCCATCCTGAAGCCTCATACTATCCAAAGGATGTACGACTTGGAATACAAATTCAAGAAAACAATGGCCGAAAAGAAGAAAGAGGCTAAAAAAGAGGAACCTCTATTTGTGAATCCGGGGAAGAAAAAACGCTAAAAAAAGAGTGCCGAAAGGCACTTTTTTTGTATCTTTGCCCCACTTTTAAATTCAAAAGAATGACAAATTACAATTTCCTGAAAATAAGCGTGTCAGATGCAATATGCATCCTTACCATTTCCGCCCCAAAATCGCTTAACGCCTTAAACTCCAGTCTCTTGAAAGAGATGGATGATTTCCTGTCGAATCTTGACAAAGACACCCGTGTGCTGATTATCACCGGCGACGGCGAGAAATCCTTTGTTGCAGGCGCCGACATTTCGGAGATGCAACCGCTGAACGCAGAGGAAGGCGAACGTTTCGGCGCTGCCGGCGCAAAGGTGTTTCGCAAAATTGAGACCTTGCCAATCCCTGTCATCGCAGCGGTGAATGGGTTTGCATTGGGCGGCGGTTGCGAATTAGCGCTGGCCTGTGACATCCGGCTTGCCTCCAACCGTGCCAAATTCGGTCAACCCGAAGTCGGTTTAGGCATCATTCCCGGTTTTTCCGGAACTTACCGCTTGGCCAAAATCGCCGGCATGGGAGTTGCCAAGGAGCTGATTTTCTCCGGCCGCGCCATCAAGGCTGACGAAGCGCTGCGCATCGGATTGGTCAACGCTGTCTATGAACCCGAACAGCTTTTGGAGGAGGCTATGACTCTCGCCAAACGCATCGCCAAAAACGCGCCCATTGCAGTTCGTTATGCCAAAGAATGCATCAATGAAGAGTATGACCTGCCCGCTGACGAAGCTATCGCTTTCGAAAGCCGCATATTCGGAAAATGTTTCGACACCAAGGACCAGAAAGCCGGCATGACCGCCTTCCTCACCAAGCAGGAGGCCCACTTCAATAACGAATAATTATTTATCATTCAATAACTTAAATACTTTATTATGAAAATTTGTGTTATAGGAACAGGTACTATGGCCAAAGGTATTGTCAAGGCTTTCGCCGCCAAGATGCCCGTGGTCATGAAGAGCAGAACCCAAGCCAGCCTTGACAAGGCCATGGGTTCCATTTCAAAGTCTTACGCCAAACTCGTGGAAAAAGGCAAAATCACCGAAGATGCTATGAACGCCATCCTCGGCAACATCACAACCACCACAGACTATGCCACCTTCGCTGATGCCGACCTCGTGATTGAGGCCGCCGTGGAGGATATGCAACTGAAGAAAGACGTCTTCATGGAATTGGACAAAATCTGCAAACCAGAGACGATTTTCGCCACCAACTCCTCCTCTTTGTCCATCACGGAGATTGCCGCTTGCACGAGCCGTCCGGCACAGTTTATCGGCTGCCACTTCTTCAACCCCGCCGACCGCATGGCGTTGGTAGAGGTCATCAAGGGTCAGCTCACCTCCGACGAAACCGCTAAGTGCATCGTCGATTTGACCACGGAGATTGGCAAGACCCCAGTTCCAGTGAACGAAGCTCCCGGATTCGTTGTCAATCGCATCCTCATCCCGATGATCAACGAAGCTGTTGGCATTTTAGCTGACGGCATCGCTTCCGCCGAAGACATCGACAAGTGCATGATGCTCGGTGCAAACCACCCCATGGGTCCGCTCGCATTGGCCGACCTCATCGGCAACGATGTGAACTTAGCCATCATGGAAGTGCTCTACAAAGAGTTCGGCGATCCTAAATATCGTCCTCACCCGCTGTTGCGCAAGATGGTCCGCGCCGGACTGCTTGGCAGAAAGACTGGCGAAGGCTTCTACAAATACTAATCGAGAAAGTGTGTCGCATTATATAGGGATTGTTGGCTAATTCTTTTCTTATGATCTCAGTGGTAACATTTGTCCACTGACATCATCTATCTGGAAGCCAACAATGTTAATAACCGCCTGTTTTTTGTTGACAACCGTCAGATTTCTGTACTTTTACACATAGTTGATCGGGAGTTCTCACCAGAGGACTCCTTTTTTTGACTGTTCGGGGCACCCTGTCAGGCCGCTTCTGCCTGCTGTCCCTCCAGCAGCCGCTCCGCCAGTCGCACCGCGTTGGCAGTGTGGATTCCGAAGAAGATGTACTGGATCTCCGTCTCCTTCTTCCTCGCCTTGATCTTCCGCATTGAGGCAATGCTCCTTCTGCGTTCCGAAAAACCCTTCCATTGTTATGGCTCTCACCCTCGCAAGTTCCTATCTCACAAAGCTTTTCTCTTTTGCAGTCTGCGATGGGCGGCCGCGTTTGACAAAGGAGGTCTGGATGCCGTTCTCCTCGCAGAAGTCCCGGTTGGCCATCCCCGCGTAGCCTGTGTCGCCGCCTATCTGAGTAAACAGCTGTTTTGTTTACGAGAATGAAATTATCAAAACTAAAAAGAATGCTATCTACGAGTTTTCTCTTGAAATACTCGTTACAGAAACGGTCGATGACATTGTAGTATCCCTCTTTCCCGTTCCATATACGAAACATGGTCTGCTCTTTGTTAATAGGATCTACCATATAGTAGATATTCTTCAACTCCTCCAAAGTGTATTCTCGCTCATATCTAAACTGCGATGTTGGAATCAGCCACGATTCCTCTTGTTCTGGTATAAATTCACGTCCTAAGTAAGGAACTGTTTCTCCGACCTTGAATAGTGTACCTGCTTTATCGAAAAAATAAGGGTTGCCTGCTGTTTTTGGGGAAGACAATTGTGTGTAAGTTATTGCAGTGGGCGAATGCTTAATCGCCAATAACCTTGACATGCTCAGGAAGCGTGATTTTCCATAAGTTCTCAAAACTTTCAAAAACTCTATTCCCGATTATTTTGACCGTAGAATGGATGACAATTTTTTTGACTGGTTTGTAATATACCAGTGTACCCAAGTCCGATGACAATAACGCATCGCCACGCCAAACAAAGTCTGTTCGGAATGTGCCTCCAGCCAATTTGCGAAATCTCCATCGTTAATATCATAAATGTTTGTTTGCATAAACCATTATTAATATTACAATGACACAAAACTTTTGAAAAAAGCTTTAATTTCTCCTTTTTCAACCATCCATCACCTCATCGGCATTCATTGACCATTCATCGCTCTTTCATTGTCCATTCTTCGCCTCACCGTGAATCTCCCCGCTCCCGAAATCAATCTCAAACACCTTCTGTTCCACCCCGTTCGTTACGCACAGCAGAGGTGCCTTCAGGATGCTGTTGTAACGACCGGCCTGCTCTACCACCTGCTGCGTGAGCTTCACGTGCGGGGCCTTGCACTCGACCACCATATACGGCTGCAACTCGTCATCGAAGACCACCAAATCGTAACGCTGGGTCATCCCGTTGACCGTCACCGCGTGTTCGACCGAAAGGTGCGACAACGGAAACCCCTTGACATTCAACAGGTAAAGGATGAAAACCTGTCGCACGTGCTCCTCGGGCGTCATAACCACCCATTTCTGCCGCACAGGATCGAAAACCTCCTGCTGCGAGCCATTTTCCCGTATTTTAAGGGTATTTGCCATGTTTTTTTGTTGATCGTTGATGTATTGTATCGCCCCTGTCGGGGCTTTGGGGAAAAAGGAACGGCTTCCTGCTACCGAGCTTTTGTCCCTGTCGGGACATGTTCGCTGTTACCTTTTCACCATTCCCTGTTATCTATTGCCTGTTGCCTAACTATCCCAATTTCGCCTTGTACGAGGCATAATCTCCCGGTTGCGCGAGCATCTCGAACTGGCCGTCCTGATGGACGACTCCGATGGCGGGATGCGCCACCCCGTTGAAGAAGGTGGTTTTCACCATCGTGTAGTGGATCATGTCATCGAAGACGATGCGGTCGCCGACCTCCAACGGCTCGGGGAAGGCGAAGTCGCCCATGCCGATGAAATCGCCGGCCAAGCAGGAACAGCCGCCTAAGCGATAGACGTACTTGCTGTCTTCGTCGGGTTCGGTGGCGCCGAGCACCGTCGGTTTGTAGGGCATCTCCAAGCAGTCGGGCATGTGGCAGGCGAAGGAGACGTTGAGCATCGCGATTTTGATGCCTTTGTTCTCCACGATGTCCTCCACGGTGGAGGTGAGCACGCCGGTCTGCCAGCCCACGGCCTCGCCCGGCTCAAGAATCACCTCCTCTAAGTTCGGGTAACGGCTGCGGAAGTCTTGCAGCAACCTAATGAGGTGTGGGATGTCGTAGTCGGCGCGGGTGATGTGATGCCCGCCGCCCATATTGAACCATTTACACTGTTTGATGAGGTCGGAGAACTTCTCCTCCGTGGCCTTCAGACAGCGTTCGAGGGCGTAGCTGTCGTTCTCGCAGAGCACGTGGAAGTGCAGGCCCTCGATGCCTTCGGGCAGGGTGTCGGGCATGTCGTCGCGCAGGATGCCCAAACGCGAGCCCGGCACAGCGGGGTTGTAAAGGACAGTCTCGATTTCCGAATATTCGGGGTTGATGCGCAGTCCGAGCGAGACCTTTTTTGGAAAGGCGGCGGCCTGCCCGCGGAACCGCTCATACTGTCCCAACGAATTGAACGTCAGGTGACTGCTGTACATGAGCAGCTGCTCGAAGTCGTTGTCGGTATAGACGGGCGCGTAGGTGTGCGCCTCGCAGCCCATCTCCTCGGCGATGAGCCGCGCCTCGTTCACGGAGCTGGCGGTGGCGCCGCTCAACCACTCGTTGATGAGCGGGAACGACGGCCAGAAAGCGTAGCCTTTCAAGGCGCATATAATCTTCACGCCGGCTTCTTTCTGCACAAGATCCAGCAGTTGCAGGTTTGCTAACAAAGCCTCCTCGGAGAGGATGTAGCAGGGGGAGGGGAGGGAGTCGTATTGGTTCATAGTTTCAAGATTCAAGTTTCAAGATTCAAGTTTCAGGTTTGGGTAAAATGCTGAATTGATTATGAATTGTTTTCCACAAGTTTTCCGATGATGAAGAACACCATCCAGAAGATGAGGACACTTCCGCCTGTTATGGTCATGACGTTGCCTCCGGGCCATTTGCATAACATAAATACTATGCCTAACCCGAAGACAATTAATGCATAAATCAGCAACTTTTTCATAAACGCCTTATACGCGGCGGAATGGATCAAATCTTTAATACTGGCCATAATGATGTTTTTGAAAACGCAAAATTACAAAAAATGTGGTATATCTCCGCGTAGTTTATCTCCGCGTATCTCGCGTATCTGCACGTATATATTCTACATTCAGCATTCAGCATTAAAAAGGGGAACCCTTCCGAGTCCCCCAAATTACTAATTTCTCATTACTAATTACTAATTGAATCAGTGGTTCTCCTTGAACAGCTTCAGTCTTTCTTCCAAAATCGGGAACTGTCGGCGCGGTGTCAGGGAGACGCAGGCGCGCAAGCCCTCGCTGCGATCGCTGCCGCAGGTGCTCAGCGAGATGGCACTTACACCGTAGTACAGGAACTCGTGCAGGAGCTCTTCGCTGCTCATGCCGGGATAAGCCACGGTGAAGTAGAAACCGTCGGCCAGCGGTTTGTCGCCGTCCTTGTCATAGACGATTTCGAAGCCGTTGTCCAGGAACATCTTCTTCATGATGGAGGCCTTTTCGCCGTATTCCTTCACGTCTTCGATGTAGTTGTAGGTGCCGTCGTTGCAACCCTTGAGGATGGCTGCCATGGCGTATTGTGCCGAGTGGGAAACACCGGAGCTGATGGCATAGACGGTGCCGTAGATGATGGCGCGGCCTAATTTCTTCATTCGGAAATAGGGTTCCAGATCATCGAACTCTCTGTTGTAGAGCTTCTTGGACATGATCATCAGGGCGATACGCTCACCGGCGTAGCTGAAGGCCTTGGAGCCGGAGATCAGCAATGCGTAGTTGTCGGTGTATTTGCCAACGCTCGGCTGGTAAGGCGGGATGCCTGGCGCTGAGATGTTCTGGCGGAAGTCCATGCCGAAATAGGCGAGGTCTTCGAACACGAACACGTCGTACTTGTTGGCCATGTCGCCGATGATTTGCAGCTCTTCCTCGGTGAAGCAGATCCACGACGGATTGTTGGGGTTGGAGTACATGATAGTGTGGATGTTACCCTTTTCGAGGTAGCTCTCCAGCTTGGCTCTCAGCTTGGCACCGCGGTGCTCGTACACGTCGAAGGTCTCGTATTTGAGGCCCATGACACGGTGCTGTTGTTTCTGCACGGGGAAACCGGGGTCGATGAACAGGGTGGTGTCGCGTTCCTTGCGGCAGCGCACGAAGGTCATGAAACCGGCCATGCCGCCCATCATGGAACCGACGGTCGGGATGCAGTTTTCGGGATCGACTTCAAGGTCGATGAAGTTCTTGACAAAGCGCGCGGCTTCCTGTTTTAGAGCTGGAATGCCCTCAATGTCAGGGTAGATGGCGGCGACACCCTTCTTCAGTGCCTCGATCTGCGCCTCCACGCCCACGGAGCACGGCGGAAGACCGGGAATGCCCATCTCCATGCGCACAAATTCCTTGCCGGAAGCCTGCTCGATTTCGTTGATCAGACGTTTCACCTCACGGATGGAGGCCTTGCCAACGCTGCTTATGCCGCTTTCTGCGACTTTCTTGTCCACAATTTCTGCGGGAATCGGTGTATTTTTCATACTGATATATTGATAGTTATAAATTCCTTAATTTTTCGGCAAAGATACACAATTTATGGATATATGTGTATGATTATATTTTTGGGTTTAATTCAGGACATCCCACTACAGATTATTCGTGAAGTCTTGGTGCAGGTTCAGCTTCAGCACATCTTTCAGCGTGGAGGATTTCACGTTGATGGTGAACTGCCAGCCCTTGCGGTAGCCAAACGGGATCCAGTTGAAGCTCATTTCCCAGCAGTGCATATCGCGATAGAAGTCCAACGATGTGTATGATAGTGACTTCTGGACGAAATCGTAGCCGGTGGTGAATCCGATTCTCCACTTCTTGGTGACTTGTACGTCGCCGGTGACACCTAATGTATGCACCATGTTGAACTTGTATGGTTTCAGCTCCTCGCCCGTGAAGAGAGGGCGATAATAGTCGAGGTTGTCGTTGATGCCGTAGGTGAACGAGTAGTTGAAGGTCAGCGACCAAGGCAACCGGTTGCGCTGGCGCTCCTCGTCCTTGGACTTGAATGTGTTTTGGTCAATGCGGTAGTTGAGGGAGACGCTGTAAGTGCCGGAGGAGAAACGCAGGAGACGGTGGTTTGCTTTCCACTCGGTGACATTCACGCGCCGGCCCTGCTCATTGACGCTGTAAGGGTCAAAAATGAAACTGTATGTCAGATACAGTTGCTTGAAAAGAGTGCTGCGGCCTGACATGGTGAACAATGACCATTTCATGGAATCGGCGGCAAAATCGTAGTACATGGAGATGTTGAAGTTGTCAATGAGCGGTACCTTTTTCAATCCCGTGATAGTGTCTTTTCGGGAACGAACCTTGATTTCCAGATTGTTACCAAATGACACTTGCGCACGTGCCTGCATGCGGTTACTCCCGGGACCGAAGATGGAGTTGTCATAGTAATTGTACTCGACCAGATCGCCGGTCATGGGGTTGACGTAGGTGGCGGTGTTGCGCCCGTTCAGCATCGGCTGGAAATTGAAACTCAATGTCGGGGTGATAATGTGGCGGATGGCATTCAGTCCTCCTTTCTTGAAAAGGTACATCACATAGATTTTCGTGGTTAGGTTCGAGGAGAGCAGAATGTCGTGTACGGCACCGAACTTGCGGTTGAAGTCCGTCTGCAGCGTCGGCTGGGCCTCCGTTGTGCTGTCCCACGTCATGTGGCGGGTGTAGTGCTGTAGGTACCACTTTTCCGTCAGCGTGATAGATGTGTTCCAGTTGATGGTTTTGGCAATCTTGATGGGAATGGTGATGGGCACTGTGTGCATGATGCCGGTCTCGAAATGCTCCCAAGTGACGGGCTTGAGGAAAAGGGAGTCGAGGGTGTTGACCTGCCCGATAAGTTGCGATGACCATTTCATGGAGATGTTGTCATACCATTTCAGCTTTCCCGCTTTGTTTTTCTTGCGGAAGGGGTAGAATTGGGCCACAGACATGTTGAGGTTGGGCAGTTTCATGTTGATGGTGTGGTTGCCGGTGTTTTGCGAGTATGAGATGGTGGCATCGAAGAAAAAGAAGTCGGCGGCCGAGGTGGAGAAGTTGACGGTGGAGGTGAACTGGTTTGAGAGGTAGTCGTTTGCGGAAGTCATGTTGTAACGGGCGTAGTTGGCGCTCTGGATATCAATGTGCGCGTTGAAACGGGTTCTCGGGTGCGATTTGACATCCTGTTTGTGATCCCAATAAATCTTGTAGTTGTTGGTTTTCTTGAAATTGGCCGTGTCGATGCGAACCCCCGTGAGGGATCTGGCATAAGCCAATTCAAGGACACCGCTGCACATGTAACGGAACACATAGTTCGACTTGGCCTTGATGGCCCAGCTGCCGCGAGTGTATAGGTCCGCGGACAAAAGCAGGTCTATGTTGTCGTTGATGGCGAAATAGAAACCGAGGTCTTTCAAGTAGAAGCCCATGGATCCGGATTCCCCGAAAGAGGGCATCACCAGTCCGGACTTGTGGCGGGAGTCTATCGGGAAAAAGGCAAACGGCAACGCAAGCGGCGTAGGCACTTTCGTGAAACTCAAGTAGGCGGGCCCTATCACGATCTTGTCGTTCTGAATGACCTTTGCCTTGGAGAATGTGAGTTCGTAATGCGGGTCTTCCAGCTCACATGTCGTGTATTTTCCCCGCTTGATGAATGCGATGTTGTCCCCGATTTTCTTGACCTGCTCTCCATGGATAAAACCGTCGTCCTGTGTGGTGATCACATGAGAGATTTTTCCCTTTTGGGTGTTAAAATTGTACATGATTTCGTGTGCGTTATAGTGAGCGTCCCCTTGGGAAAACACTGGGTAACCGTGCATGGCGCCGTTGGAGTCCGCCACTCCACAGGCATGCAGTTCGTTATGCTCAAAATCTATTTCAATATAGTCGGCACGAAGATCCATGTCCTCATATTGCACCATTGCATCACCGAACAGGTAGGTATAGCGATTTTGCAGGTCGTGTACTACCGAATCTCGAGCACTGTATTTCACCACCGAGGTGATCGCATTCGAGGAGATGATTTTGGAAGATTGGGGGGAAACGGCAGCTGAATCCGCATATTCGGGATTGGGGATACCAACAACGGCGGTGTCCGCTCTGACCCTGTTGCGTTTCTTTGAATTCACCTCCTGCGAATTGGCATGAAAGCATAACATACTGAATATTAGCACCATAAGAATCTTATGGAAATATGAAAAATCCAGTGTGTATATTTTTTTAATCAAAGGGAAAATCCTTAAGTCAATAATTATATTTTTGCACAAAAAAAACAGCAAAAATAATCAAAAAAATGGCAATCTGATGAACTCGAAATTTTTTTTCTTATTATTCCTGTTGATAACTTTTCTGGCATTCCCTGTGGTCGCCCAAAAAGACGGTAAAACCTTCAAGGTGGTAATTGACGCGGGACACGGTGGAAAAGACCCAGGGTGTTTGGGAGCTTATACAAAAGAGAAAGACGTTGCTTTGAACATCGCCCTCAAGACAGGCAAGCTCATCAGCGAGAACTGCCCTAACGTCAAGGTGATATATACGCGTAGCACGGATGTGTTTGTGGAACTTTACCGTCGCGCAAAAATCGCTAACGACAACCATGCTGATTTGTTCATCTCCTTCCATTGCAACGCCAGCGAGAACAAGACAGCCCATGGCATCGACACCTGGGTGATGGGGCTTCACAAGAGCGAGGCGAACCTTGCTGTGGCACGCGCCGAAAACTCCGCGATGCTGAAGGAGAAGGATTACGAACAGAATTACGGCGGTTTCAACCCCAACTCTCCGGAATCTGCCGTCATGTTCTCGCTGTATTCCACCGCTTATCTCAACAACTCCATCCTTTTGGCCGACAAAGTCCAGAAAAACCTGATCAACACCACACATCTCCGTGATCGCGGGGTCAACCAGGCAGGCTACTGGGTGCTTTGGGCCGTTTCCATGCCCAGCATCCTCATTGAGATGGGCTTCCTAACCAACCCCACTGAGGAAAAATTCCTCTCCGAAGAGAAAAACAAGGCTGACATCGCCAATGCCATCTATCGCGCTTTCGTTTCTTATTATTCCCAAGTGACAGGCAATAAAATCGCCACTTCTGACGTTATAGTTTCTGATAATAGCCATCCAGAATCATCCAATAAAGCTGAAACAAATGATCACAACAATAATAATTCTTCTGATAATCAGTCGGATAAGAAAGTGGATGACCAAAAAGTCACAGTAGATAATTCGACGGCAAACCCCGATGAAATCCGTTTCATGGTCCAATTCATGGCCCTTCCGGAAAAAATCTCCTTGAACGACAGGCGTTTCAACGGTCTTTCAAAGGTGAACCGCTACCATGAGGGTGGTTTGTGGAAATATACTTCTGGAAGCGAGATCGACCTGCAGTCGGCGAAGAAAATCCTCGCAGAGGTGAAAAAGAAATACCCGGACGCTTTTATCATTGCTTTCCAAGGAGAGACCAAAATTCCCGTTTCCGAAGCCGTGAAACTCGTTAAACCGTAATGTTGATGGAATGTGAATAAATTATATTTCCATCGGAGAAAAAAAATGGTATTTTTGCCGTTTGTAGAGAATTAAATCCGATGGACAAAAACAAACAGAAATCCTATTCTGACAAAGAGATTAAGAGCATCAAAGTAGCGCTTTTTTTCATTGCGGCGGTGCTGATTTTCTATATCGGGTCCATTTTCCTGAAAGGAATTAATGTTTTCGGCAAGAAAAACTACTATTATGCCGTGTTTGAGGATGTGGGTGCATTACATGAAAGCACCAATGTGGCATTAAACGGATACGAAATTGGAAAAGTCACAAGCATCAAGCTGTTGAGTTCCAATCCGGTGCGCATCTGTGCTGAAATTCTGGTCACCGAGGATTTGGACATTCCCGAAGACTCGAAGTTGGAAGTGGCACAGAAGGATGTTTTAGGCGGAATGATTGTGAACCTGCATCTGGGACAATCCTCCAAGATGGCTCATCGCGGCGACACGCTTGGCTGCTACCTCGCCGGCGGCATGTTGGACGGTGTGGGCGACTTGGTGGCGCAGCTGCAAAGTGTGGTCGCCTCGGTCGATACCATCGGACAGAACTTGAAACTGGCCTTCCGTTCCGAAGACACCCTCAACGGCGGAACCATGATCAAGAACACCTTGGAGAACCTCGAACATACCACTGCCGACCTCTCCAAGCTTTTGGCAAACAACGGCGGAAAAGTGACCAATGTGGTGGCACAACTCGAAACCCTCACGAAAACGCTCAGTGAAGCCAGCCCCAAAATCGATGCAATAGTCGCTAATGTGGATAATATCTCCGACTCACTGGCGCAGTCCAACATCCGCACCCTTGTAGGCAATGCTCAAAGCACCCTCGACAATGCCAACCATATTCTCGCCGATGTGAAAAACGGCCACGGCACCGTCGGACAACTTGTGCAGAATGATTCGCTATACATTAATATTAACAAGACATTGGAAAGTCTGGATTTGCTCATCAAAGACCTTAAGGCAAATCCATCAAAATACATTAACGTAACCGTTTTTGGCAAGAAAGAAAAGAAAAACAAGGAATAATTATGGAAATTACAGGAAAATTAATTCAGAAATTGCCCGTTCAGTCGGGTGTCAGCAGTGCAGGGAACAATTGGTCGAAGGCAGAATTTGTCATTGAGACCATAGAGCAATATCCGAAAAAAGTGTGTGCCAATTTATGGGGTGACCGCGCCCGCGCATTGGATCAGTTCCAAGAGGGCAATCTTATCACTGTTTCTTTCGATTTGGAGTCTCGTGAATTTAACGGCCGTTGGTACACGGACGTGAAAGCTTGGAAAGTGGAAGCTGCCACACCTGCTGCTGCAACTGGAGCTCCCGCATACGGACAGCCGCAAGGATATGCTCCTCAACAACCCGTCTATCAGTCACAAGGGTATGCCCAACCGCAGCAGCAGATGTATCCGCCTCAAGGTTATCCTCAACAACCCCAGGGCTATGTGCAACCTCAACAGACCGCCTATCCGCCTCAACCCCAAGGGTATGCACCGGCTCCCCAACAGGGTTATCAGGCACCTCAGCAACCTTCTTCTTTCGCCCAACCGCAGCCCGACATGAACACATTGCCCAATATCCCTCAGGAGACGTTCACCGACGAGGGCGGCGCGGATGACCTGCCGTTCTGACGATGACACAATGAAGAGATGAAGCGATGAATGCTGGTATTTGTCATTTGACTGTTATACCGATGCGTGGTGAGCCGTCGCATGTTTCGGAGATGGTGAGCCAGCTTCTGTTCGGCGAGACATACCGGGTGTTGGAAATTTCCGATGAATGGGTTCGGATTGAGACTCACCATGACGGCTATGCGGGCTGGATTCAACGGAAACAATATTTCGAGGTTTCTGATGACACGTTCGACAACTACCTGAAAGCGGACAAGTTGCGATTGAGTGCCCCGTTCGTCATGACTGGTGTGCAAATCCCGAATGTACTGTCGATGGGTGCGCTGACCGTGACGAATCCTGAATTCTGTCCGTTCCGTGAGCGATTCCCGATTCCGAAGGCTGAAAACTGGTGGCCTGCAGACGGTGTGCCGGACATCTCCCGTATCCAACGTATGGATTTGCTTCGAAAGACTGCTTTTTCGCTGCTCGGAACCCCATATCTTTGGGGAGGTCGCACTCCGCTCGGTATCGACTGCTCCGGATTTGTTCAGCTGTTGTACTCCTTGGTCGGCGTGCAGCTGCCTCGCGATGCCTCGCAGCAAGTTCTATGTGGCGAGCCTCTCGACTTCGTCCATGAGGCCCGTCTCGGCGACCTTGCCTTTTTTCACAACGAGGAAGGGAACATTGTTCATGTGGGCATGATGCTCGGTGATGGCACCATTATCCATTCCAGCGGCAGCGTCCGTATTGACCGTATTGACGAAACAGGTATCTTTAACGAGGAAGTGCAGCGATATACGCACCAGTTGCGGGTGATCGTGCGGGTGTGAGACAATGACGCGATGATACGATGATACGATGAATGGGTGATGAATAAATGATGAATGAATGATTGGGGCGTATCGCATACGCCCCGCATACGCCCGTTAATCCGTATCGCACACACCCGTTATTCAATGAATATTTTCATGAAAAAGAAAAAGATTATCATAATCATTATATTGTGCGCCATTTTGTTGGCGGGAATCGCGGGGGGCGTTTTTTTCAGAACGTTTTTTTCAGAGAATGTGCGGAACCGAGATGTGACCGTAGTTGTGCCTCCTGGTGCTACATTTGAGCAAGTGATGGACACGTTGCGCAAATATGAGGTGCTGAAATCGGAAAACACCTTTCAAAAAACATCAAATGTTCTGAAATACAAAACGATAAGGATTGGTAAATACGACATTTCTAACTGTCGCACGAATTTGGATTTGGTGCGATTGTTGCGCCGAGGACAGCATTATCCCGTGAAGTTCACGTTTAACAATACTCGCACGGTAAATCAGTTTGTGGAAAAGGTCGGTGATCGTTTCTTCTTTGAACCGCAAGAACTTAGTGCATTACTCCACGATAAGGATTATATGTCGAAGTTCGGCTTGTCGGACACGACCGCAGTATGCCTTTTTATTCCAAACACATACGAGATTTACTACGACATCACGGCGGAGGAGTTCCTCGACCGCATGAATAGTTATTACCAGGAGTTTTGGAATGAGAAGAGAAAGACAACGGCCTCTGAAATAGGTTTGACGCCGGTGCAGGTGGCCACGCTCGCCTCGATTGTGGAGGAGGAGAACATGCGCCCGTCGGAGAAAGCGATTATTGCCGGGCTATACATCAACAGGCTGAACAAAGGGATGTTGTTGCAGTCGGACCCGACTGTTAAGTTCGCCATCGGGGATTTCGCCCGCAAGCGCATCCTGAACGCCGACCTGCAGGTGGATTCCCCGTACAATACGTACAAGTACAAAGGGCTTCCTCCCGGCCCGATCCGCATTCCGGAGGCCTCCACGATGGACTCCGTGTTGCATTACCGTCATCACAACTACCTCTACATGTGCGCCAAGGAGGATTTCTCAGGCTACCACAACTTTACCGCAAGCGCTGCCGAGCACGCCCGCAATGCTGCTCGTTATCGTGCCGCGCTGAACGCCCGGAACATCAAGAAATAGTTTTTTACTATGGAGGATGCTCCACCTAAACAATATCCGAGATATGTCAGAACCATCTCTCGGAGCAAACAAGAAATTTCGGTGCTGGGTCGTTTTTATATAGCTCAAGGACTCTATTTCGCAGGGTTCATGGTGCTAGCGGCTCTTATTGTCATTTTTTTGATGGTATAAATGCTTTGGACGACAATATTCCTTTTGTATTGGGCTTTGCTTTTTTCGTTCCTCTTCTCTTTGCAGAATAAACGTATCATCGAATCGTCACAAAAAAAGGTCGCACTTTCGGTACGACCTTTTTCTGTAAGTAAGTGATCTGTACTGGATTTGAACCAGTGACCTCTTGCCTGTCAAGCAAGCGCTCTAAACCAACTGAGCTAACAGATCATCTGTCTGAAATCGGCGGCAAAGATACACTTTTTTTGGATTCCGCCAAACATTTTCTAAACTTTTCCTTTTTTCTTTGGAACAGACTGAAAAACAAGCTGTTATTTATCATTCAGTAGGCTTAATATCCGAACACCGTCTGTGCCTCGTCCATTTTCTTTATCACGGGAACGTTGAAAGGACAGCGAGATTCGCATTGTCCGCAACCCACGCAATCGCTTGCGTGATGTTCCAGCTTTTTGTATTTTGCGGCTAATTCCTCGTTCACAACACCGCCGTTCTGCTGTACTTCGTCGAGTAGTTCGTTCACTGCCGCAATGTCAATGCCTACGGGACAGGGGGCGCAATGTTTGCAGTAAGTGCAGCCAGTGCTCCCGCCTTCATTCTGAGCAGTCAGCTTGTTGAGCACAGCGTTATAGTCTTTCTCCTCATCAGTGGCCTTGAGATAGTGCAAGTCGGATTCGAGTTCCTCGATGTTGTCGGCGCCACAGATGGCCACGGACACACACGGTTTCGCCATCGCATAGGCGATGCATTGCACGGGCGTGAGGGCGACTTTCAGGGGCGATTTCTCTGCTTCGAGAAGTTTGCCACCGCCGCCGAACACCTTCATCACCGTGATGGCGATGTTGTGTTGGGCGCAGTAGTCGTAAAGTTCCACACGCACGGGGTCGATGCCAGGCAGCATGTTCTCATAGCTTTTCGGGTCCCACGGGTTGTTGCCCGACAACACACGGTCGAAGGCGGGGTTGAGGCTGAACATGATGACCTCCACCAGACCGCTCTTGGCGGCTTTCAGCGCAACTTCCGCATTATGACTGCTTAAGCCGATATGTTGGATTTTGCCCTCTTTCTTGAGTTGTTTCACATATTCGAGGTATGGGGTGCCTTGCAAGGAGTCCCATTCCGCGAGGTTATCGACGATGTGAATCATGCCCACTTCGATATGGTCGGTGCCGAGACGCTCGAGCAGGTCGTTGAAGCCTTTCTTACATTTTTCCAAATCGCGGGTACGCTCGTAACTTGAGCCGTTCCACCAGCAGCCCACATGGCCTTGGATGACCATCTCGTCGCGACGACCTTTGAGCGCGTAGCCAATGTTACTGCGCACCTTAGGATCGGCATCATAAATGTCTATGTAGTTCACACCGTGGTCAAGGGCATAGACCATGTATTCACGTGCCTCGGCGGTGTCGATTTTGCCGAAGATGCCACAGCCGATGCCGATTTCGCCCACGCGGATGCCAGTGCTGCCCAATGCACGATAGGCCATATCAGGGTTCTCTTTGACGGTCTGCTTCTGATGGCAGGAAAACAGCGTCAGTATCAGACCAATGAGCAGAAAGAAGGTGATAATCTTTTTCATTTTACCTGTTTTTGTTTGAAAAGGCAAAGATACAATTTTCTTTTCTATATAGAATGATGAATTATGAAAAAATAAACACGCCGACAGCCATACATCACAAACCGAAAACTGAAAAAATCGTATTTTTGCGCCCTATATGAAAAAAACGATACTCCTTTCTGACCATTTCACTATAAGGAAACTGTTCCGTTTTACGGTGCCCGCCATGATGATGATGGTGTTCATTTCGATTTACAGCGTAATCGACGGCTTTTTCGTCTCCAATTTCGCAGGTACGACCTCTTTCGCCGCCCTTAACCTAATCTATCCCTTCCTGATGTTCTTGAGCGTGATCGGTTTTGTCTTCGGTGCGGGTGGTACCGCGCTGATAGCCAAAACCTTGGGAGAAGAAAAGCCCGCCGAGGCCAACCGGATCTTTTCCCTTTTGATTTATACTGGAGCGCTTGTCGGTGTGTTTTTCGCCGCTGTGGGGTGGCCATTGCTCGACAATGTTTCTGTCATGCTAGGCGCAGACGAAGCCATGGTGGATGAGTGCGTGATATACGGCCGAATCATGCTTCTGGCAATGCCGTTTTTCATTCTCCAAATCATGTTTCATTCACTATTCGTCGCGGCGGAGAAACCGAATCTCGGTCTGGTGGTCACACTTATTTCCGGAGGACTTAACATGCTGCTGGATGCCTTGTTCATCGCAGGTTTCGGTTGGGGGCTGAAGGGTGCTGCGTGGGCCACGGCATTGTCACAGATGGTTGGAGGAGTCATTCCGCTGATTTATTTCATTGTCCCGAATAGTTCCCGCCTGCAGCTTTGCCGTCCCGTTTTCGATAGTACGGCGTTGCGACAGACCTGCTTCAACGGTATTAGCGAGTTTTTCTCCAATGTGTCGGCGACTGTGGTTTCAATGCTATACAACCTTCAGTTGATGAAGCATATAGGAGAGGATGGCGTGGCGGCATACGGGGTAATCATGTATGTGGCGTTTATTTTCGCGGCAGTTATGATTGGCTATGGCATGGGTTCAGGACCGATTGTCAGCTTTCACTATGGAGCCGGGAACCGGGATGAATTAAGGAATGTATTCACCAAAAGTATGATGCTGATTGGTATTATGGGGCTGACAGAATTCTTCCTCGCACAGTTTCTGGCCCGTCCGTTGGCACACATTTTTGTCAGCTACGACCCCGATCTATTAGCACTCACGACCCGAGCCCTGCGAATCTACAGTGTATCCTTCCTACTGATGGGTTTCAACGGCTATGCGTCGGCCTTCTTCACCGCACTGAACAACGGGCTGGTGTCCGCACTCATCTCCACGAACCGCACGTTGGTCTGCGAGACGTTGGCAGTACTGTTGCTGCCCACTTTCTTCGGCGTCAGCGGCATTTGGTACGCCATCGTATTCGCCGAGGTCGCCGCCCTTGTACTCGCCGCAACGATGCTGGTGCGGAACGGAGGCAAGTACGGATACCTGAGACGATAATGCAATGAAAGACGAGATGAGAAGATCAATATAAAACTCAATCCACCATTCCAAACACCTTGATCACCCATGCGTTCTCCAACACGTTCAACTTTTTCGTATCAATGCAGGAGAAGTCAATGGTGAGCGTCCCCTTCTTGTCTTGCTTCCATTTCAACATATTGTATTTTACCCCTTTTTGACCCTGAAAGTCCACCTGTTCATCTGTGCCTAAAAGAATCATTTCCGCTTTCGGGTTCAGTTTTGGCATATTCTTGATGACCAACGGATTGCGCGGGTCTGGACGTTCAAACTCGATAATGTAAAGGTTGTCGTCCTTGGTGGTGAAGCAGCGGATGGGCTTCTTCCAACTGATGTCGCCCAGCCACAATGTGGGAATGGGAACACTTTCCTCACCGTCTTTGCTCCATTTCAAGGAGACTGTCGCCTCTAAATCCTCTTCATGGTAATCAACCCTAAGTGACAACTCTTCATTCTTATATAATTTTAATACGGTTTGCGCTTTAGGGTTGGAAATGGCATTTTTATCATAATGGAGTAAGGTGTCCCATATATTCGAGGCTGTTTCTCTGTAAACAGTGGCTTTGTCGTCTGCATTCAATGTCAGCGTGTAATTTCCATCGGCAGGAACGGTCACTTCCCCCTCCAAATGGAGGTCAAAATGGTCTGGGGTGGCTTCAGGTATCGGAGAATTGCGAACCCAATCGTGGTCTATCATAAAAGAACAATATGAATAGGACACCTTATCCTGTTGGCAGGGAATCTCACACGGACGCGAACCGTAGATAGCTTCTCCGTTGATTTCCAACCATTTGCCAAGGTTTCGAAGTCGTTCCTGCTGGATGAGCGGGATGGTGCCGTCGGCATAGGGTCCCACGTTGAGGGTCAAACCGCCGCCATGAGCCACCAATTCCACAAAATGCTGGATCAACTCCTTGTCGGTCATATAGTTGTCCAAACTCTCGTTGCGGTTGAGGCCGAAACTGCGCCCAAGTCCACGACACTCCGCCCACGGAACTTCCGTGTTCGCAATGCCCGCGCTGTATTCTGGCGTGAGGAAACCGTGCTTCGTGCCATTGCCCCATCGGTTGTTCACGATGGCATCCTTGCCCACGGTGTTGTAGTACCAGCTGATAAGTTCTTGAGAACGAAGCTGTTCCGCTGTATTGTTCCAGTCACCGTCGGAGAAGATGAGGTCGGGTTTGTAGCGGTTTACTAACTCCTTGAACTGCGGCACCATGTAGTTGTCCACGTATTCGCTGATTTCGTTGTCAGGGTCCACCATCCAGATGTGGAGCGGGTTAGTCCATTCGGGCAGCGAGTAGTAGAAACCCATGCGCAGCCCCTTCGCACGCACCGAGTTCGTCAGTTCCTCCACAATGTTGCGCCGCGGACCGCTCGCCACGCTGTTCCATTGCGGCTGGAACTTGCTGTCCCACAGACAGTAGCCATCGTGGTGCTTGGTGACGAGGACGACGTACTGCGCACCGGCGTACTTGAACATCTGCGCCCAGTCGTCGGGGTTCCAAAGCTCTGCGTGCCAGTGTTTTGTCAGTTCCTTGTACTGGTCGAAAACGGGTTTGTTGGTGTCGGCATAGTAGCCCATGATGCGTGTCCGTTCGGGTTCTTTCTGCATCAATCCACGGTAGAACCATTCGCCGTAGCCCTCCATCGAGGCATACGCAGGCACAGAATAGAGTCCCCAGTGGATGAAGATGCCGAGTTTCGCGTCGCGGAACCACTGTGGATAGCCGCGCTGGTTGATGGATTCCCAGGTGGGTTGCACATCACCCTGTTGCGCCAAGGCTGACAGCGACAGAGCTATAATGAGTAGTAAGATTAATCGTTTCATTAGTACTTTTATTTTTGAAAGTGCGAAAGTACATTTTTATCATAAAAAACACCTCGGAATTTCTCCCGAGGTGCTCTTACGTCATACGTCTAATGACCTACATCTTATCTCTTCTTCAGGCCGAGAATCTCGCGAGCCTCATCGGAAGTGGCGATGGGACGACCAAGAAGTTTGGCCATGCGGACGACCTTATCGACGAGTTCACCGTTGCTCTTGGCAAGCACGCCTCTTTCGAGGTAGAGGTTGTCTTCGAAGCCGACGCGCACGTTACCGCCCATGACGATAGTTGGCGCGGCGAGGGTGAAGGCGTGGCGGCCGATACCGGTGCTCGTCCAAGTGCTGCCAGCGGGGATGTTCTTCACGAGCCAGCAGAGGTTGTCAACCGTGGCGGGGGTGCAGCCGGGAACGCCGAGCACAAAGTTGAACTGCATCGGAGCGCCAGGAACCTCGCCCTTGCGAGCCATGGTGAGGATGGTGTCGAGGTGACCCATCTCGAAGCACTCGTATTCGGGTTTGATGACGCGCTCGATCCTACGTTTTCCGAACGCACGCATGGTCGGCATCGTGTTATCGAAAATCTCGTCGCCGAAATTGCAGGTACCGCAGTCGAGGGTAGCCA
>JAEEGL015868717.1_pt1 | contig 40274 bp, 47 predicted proteins | sample 9134231 | NCBI WGS metagenome assembly JAEEGL01 (sample SAMN16246548, study PRJNA631951) | gut metagenome | biome: gut microbiome; feature: rumen; material: fiber-attached | host: Bos | place: Iran: Karaj | collected 2018-10
CCCGACGGTTGTGGCTTAGTTTGAAGACCGCGCCCTAAAATCAGGGCGGCGTGACATCGAGTCACCCCGCTATTCCCGATTTTCCATTAAAATAAGGATTAAGACCCAATCCAGTGCCAAGCATTCTCCTTTTTGCATGTATAAGTTCTAATTCCATAACAACAAGGATTAAGACAGGCGAATGTTATAAGCACATCTGTCGATGTTCTGCACATCGTTCCGATGTCCCCCGACGGTTGCGGCTAGTTTGAAGACCGCGCCCTAAAATCAGGGCGGCGTGACATTTAGTCACCCCGCTATTCCCGATTTTCCATTAAAATAAGGATTAAGAGCCTGCCAGGAAGGCAATGCCGAACTTGAGCTTTTACATTTTAGACGCGGAGACACAGAGAAAACATAAAACTCCGGGTAACTATATATTGTTTGACCCAATCGAAGTACATGCCTTTTTTTCAACGCTGAGACGCAGAGTTTTTAAACTTATACTTTTCATGAGAGAGGCTTTTCTCCATTGTCCGTTCAAGAGTACGCTCGAGCCAGCCAAAACGCTTCCTTCGACAAGCTCAGGATGTATCGGCCACTTTGGGCTTAGGCTGAGTTCGCAGAGTACAAGCCTTATTTGTATCCATTCGGAGCTCTGAGGCTTCCCGCCAGATGACATGCCTCAAAAAACTCTGCGTCTCTGCGGTCAAAAAGACCTGTTTGCAGAGCGTTATCGGGATCTAATTGTATATAATTGCTTATTTCGATGTCAGTTGACACTTGTCTATCATTGTATCGGTTTTGGTTGATGGGAGATCAACCTAGCTTCCACTATTTGGGTAAATTTGATGGCTAAATGGCTGTTATTATGGTGGTTACAGGAGTGGAGGCTATTCGTGTAGCCTCCACTTTGCTTCCACTCATGAGAGTGGAGGCTAAGTGGAAGGGAAATGAATAGTTTCCATTCGCGTAACGCTTTGTTGCTCAAGTTAATAGATGGTCTTTTTCGGCAGAAAGTGGAAGTGTGCTAAATGTTCATTAGAGCGATTTTAGTTTTGGGTGAAAGCGAATCCAGCGTGAACCAATGTCCTTAGGGCATACGGCATCACGTCCGAAATGTGTATTATTGTTCAACTTACTGGAGTTTTTAGATAGAAACGATGTAAACATCTCATAGCATGTCAGTAGGCTATGCCCTATGTTCTCACCTCGATTGTTCGGTCGCGACCGAATGACGCACACGTATATACGCATTGGCTGTAACGTATATAGACATCGGCTGTAACGTATATACGTGTAGGTCGCAACGTATATACGCATCAATGCCAGCATATGTCCGTTTCGATAGTAGCGAATGCTCACATCAATCGGCATGAATTGCGGTGGTGGCAGAGACGAATGGTTGGCCTTTCATTCTTCCCCTATGTTTTTTTCCGCCTTTTCTTTTGTTCATTACCGAAAAGTTCATATCTTTGCCGTGTCCATAGCTGAAAAATGGGCTAACTGACCTTGGGCGGCCTACGTACAGATAGGTGATTTGGCAAGAACGGCCATCGTATTTCCTTAACAGAGACACAAGATGACAGAACCTATAGAATTGACTCAACAGCAACAAGATGTGCTCACTGCCATACAGGAATTTATGAGCAGTGACGCTTCCGTCTTCATCCTTCGTGGTTATGCCGGCACTGGCAAGACGACGATGATTAAGATCATAGCTGATTTCATCTCTCAGCAGCGGCATGTCTCGTTGATGGCACCCACGGGCAGAGCTGCTCAGGTCCTCACGCAGAAGACAGGACGTGAGGCGTGCACCATCCACAAGGCGATATATGCACAGGCCTGCATCGTCACGAAACGAGTCAGTGACGTCGCCGACTCTGAGTTCAAGTTCGTCTTCCCGATTCAAAAAGATGAGCATGGCGGCAATCTGGTGGCGATAGTAGACGAGGCCTCCATGGTCTGTTCTCGAAAGATTGAGCAAGAGCTTTTCGCCTTCGGGTCAGACAATTTATTGGAGGATTTGTTGGAGTTTATTCGTCCGCAATTCGGCGGTAAGGTTATCTTTGTGGGTGATCCTGCCCAGTTGCCTCCTGTCGGCGAATCGGTATCCAATGCCCTGAGGGCAGAGTATTTCAGGGGGCGCGGTCTGAAGGTTCAAGAGGCCGAACTGACGGAGGTTGTCCGGCAAAGCGATGACAGCCTCATCCTTAAGAATGCGATGATGATACGCGATTTGCTGGAGAGTGAAAGGCGTAGCTATCTGGTGTTCGAGGAAAAGAAGGATGACGTGGAGACGGTTCCATCGGGAGAGTTCTTGAACAAATACTTGGATTGCAGAGCGGCTTCAGGTAGCCAGGGCAGCGTTGTCATCTGCTTCTCGAACAGTGCGGCAAGCGGATATAACAAGGACATACGTAAGAGTCTGTACGGGGGGGATGTCCCCATCCAAGAGAATGACATCCTGCTCATCTCGCAGAACAACTATCGCCTAGGGCGCATGAATGGAGAATTTGTGCCCGTTCTGGCTGTCGGCGCCAGAACACAACAATCAGCTCCCGTCTATTCGCAAGTGGGTGGTGAGCGGAAGCGCATCGTAGTGACCATCAACTTCGTCCAAGTGACAATCCCTGACGGGAATGACATACCGACGTCGTGCCTGCTCATAGAGGACCTGCTGACCAGCGACAAGGCCAATATCTCCATCGACGAGCACAAAGCGCTATACATCAATTTCTGCATAAGAAATCCGGGATTAAGACAGGGCACACAAGCATTCGCAGATGCCCTCATGTCCGACCCCTATTATTGTGCAGTCCGGGCCAAATATGGCTATGCCGTGACGGGGCATAAGTGTCAAGGCGGCGAGTGGATGAAGGTGTTCGTGGACTATACGGGAAGGACGGGCCTTGACAACGACAGCCTGCGCTGGGCTTATACGGCTACAACCCGAGCCCGCGAAACGCTCTATATCTCCAATCTCCCACATATTACTCCGTTCTCACGATTCAGGATCGAAGCCGTAGGGAGATGTAGTAGTATTTCCCCCGAATGCCGTATCATCAGCGCGCAAACGTCGACGCCCTTCCATGGCGAAAACGCAGAGGACTACCTGAAAGCCAAGTACCATTGCATCGTAGAGAACATGGAAGGGAGTCCGTTCAGCGTCCAGTCCGTCATGAGCAGGCCGTATCTGGAAATCTATCAGATACATAAGCCTAACGGAACGGCCAGATATGATATCCGATACAAAGAAGGAGGTGTGTTCAATTTGGCTCAAGCCCAGGCTCCGGATGAATACACGCAGCAGATATTGTTGCTCCTGAACGACGAGCGACGGATGCCATTAGTGTTCGATTACACACCGTCGGATGAATTACATGAGAAACTGTATAACATGATACGTTCGGCATGCGACAGTTTCTCGGTCCAGCTGACCAATGTCGTCGAGCATACAGAGCATTACAACGTTGTCTATTATATGCGGACAAGCGGAACATATTCATATATCACGCTCTATATCGATGCTGCTGGCTTTGTGACTTACGCCAAGCCTATGTCGATGCTGGGCGTAGAGGACGGAGAACTCAATGCCATCATCAATGAACTCAAAAACCATATGATATAAAAACCTATGGCATCTATCAGAGACATAACAGCCATGTGCAGGAATGGCCAAATCACAGAGGCGTATGACTTGGCCAAGACAGACCTAGAGCAGCAACAACCGTGGTCGCACAGCGAGATGGGGTGGGTCTTGTATTATCTTATCAAGCAAGATACGGAATCGGCAAACTATACGGCTTTGCTGTCCCATCTCGACGAATTGAATGCATTAGACCGACTGACAATACCCGAAGATAACATGATCTTCGAGAATGTATTGTTCAAGATAGCCGGGTTTGTCAAAGACCATGTACACCCTACGGACATCAACAGCCCTGCCAAACTCTCAGAATTGTTCTCTAAGTTGCGCCAATATGCCTTCGAGCCGTCGCGAGGTTATTCTTTCCTTCTCCAGACATTCATCAAGCACGATGGCTGGATGGAGATGGCCGACTTCCTGGACTGGTGGGACTTTGAGAAACTGACTGAGGAGGATTATGCCCCGTATCGGATGGAGAACGGACGGACGATCATGTCGCTCGCTGAGCGAGCATTCATTGCCAAGTCCAAGGCCTTGCTTCGGAAGAACGACCTTGGACGTATTGAAGAGTTCTTGCCTCAGTTGGATGACCTCATGGAGAACCATCCCGAAATGACCTATCCAGGGTATTTCTATGGTAAGTTGCTCATCACCTTAGGCTCAAACCCAGAAGATGCCCTTCGGGTTATCGTCCCCTTTGCGCGCCGTAAGGCTACTGAGTTTTGGGTGTGGCAGTTGTTGAGCGACGTCTTCGCGATCGACTCGGACGAGCGTCTCGCCTGCTTGCTGCGGGCTGTGAATTGCCGCACACAGGAAAAGTTTCTTGGAAAAGTGAGAATCAAACTGGCAGGTCTCTTCATCCAGCGCCATCAGCTCGATTGTGCAAAGTATCAGATAGATAAAGTCACTCGATGCTATCTCAGTCAAGGATGGCATCTGCCTTACGAGGTCGATTGTTGGGTGCGGCAGCCTTGGATCAACACGGTCAACTCGAATGGTGATGCTCCGATTGATTACATGACCATTACCAATGCAATCCTTTGCGAAGGTGCAGAAGAGGCAATCGCTATAGTCTCGCATTACAATCATAATACGGGCAAGGTAACACTGGTTTACGGCTATGAAAAGAAAACGGTGCAGAAGTTGCGCTTCCGAGTAGGGCCTGGGGCTGTGCTGAAAATCAACTTTGTTGCGGAGCACGATGGTAGGATTCGCCTGCTGAGTGCAGGACAGACCCGATTCCCAGATGACCTCGACTATGCCAAGATCGTAGAAGGGACTGTCAGGAAACGGAGCCAAAATCCATTTGCCTTTCTGAAAAACAATCAAGGTAATTATTATATTCATCCAACTATCGTGCAGAGATATCATCTACAGGACCGGGAAACAGTAAAGGGCCTTGCCGTCTACGATTATAATCAGGACAGAAGTGAATGGAGCTGGAAATGTGTAAGTATAAACAGACAGAATAATAATTGAACATGGAAGAATTGACCTATGAGGCAAAAATTGCCGTCGTTAAGATATTGAAAGAGATTATGCATGCTGACAACAGGGTGCATGCAAAAGAAGCCGGCTATCTCGAAAGCGTGGTTCAGACGTTTGCCCTCTCTGAAGACTATGCCTCGGAAGTGGAACAACTGATGACACTAAAAGCCCTTTCTACCATAAGAGGTCTCACGACAGAGCAGAAGAGGGAAATCGCGAGGATGATGGGCACCATGATTGTCGTAGATAAAGACATCAATTACAACGAGGTAAAGCTATACAATGCCTTTTGTGAATCATGCGACATAGAACGCGACTTCAACACCGAAGATTACCCAGAGTGTACCCTTAGTGGACCTTTCGTCAACCCGGAGGATTTGATGAACAATTGATTCTGATAAAGCGCCAAGAGATATGAGCAAAAGAATCCCCGGCCTCTCCTTCTCATGGAAGCGGGCATTAGGCATCACGAAGGTCAAGCAGAAGATAGCTCGTGAAACGGGTATACCTTTAAGTAAACAGGGCCTGCAACGCAAGATAGGGGGAACCCTACTCAAAGCGATCTTCGGTAAAAGATAATATTACCATTTATTGTATTTTTAATCGCAACCATCTATGAATGCTGAGGAAAAATGGCAAGAAGCCAGAAACATACTCAATAATAATCCGTCGGAATCGGATAGGCAAAAGGCGATAGGCCTTCTTCAAGAGGCCATAGCAGAGAATCATGCCGGTGCAAATTACACCATGGCTATGCTGTATTTCATGGGTATCGGCTTTGAAATAGATAAAAAGAAAGCTTTCGAATACGCCCAGAAATCCCATTCTTTGGGCTTTGAGCGTTCGAAACTCATGCTCGCCATCTATTTGACAGAGGGAGAGTACATAGAGAAAGACATCGCGAAAGCGGAGAGATATCTTCGTGACCTTGCGGAAAAGGGAGATGTAGAGGCTTGTGCCCAATTAGCACAATTCATATTCAATGATACATTCCCAACAGAGGACAAAAAAGAGGGTACTGCTTGGCTTAGGAAAGCAGCAGAATCAGGTTATCCAATTGCTATGGCTCATCTTGGTGAGATATGTGGAAACTACTGTCAGGACGAAGAATGTCATTCATGGTTTAGTAAAGCGAAGGAAGCTGGTGTAGAAGGCGTTGATGAAGTTGAAAAGCGATATACACCAGAAACATATCCTCAAAGATTGATTGACATTATTCGTTATTACGAAAGTACTAAGGAATACTCCAAGGCGCTCGAACTACTGGAGCAGAACGTAAGCTCTGACAATCAGGTGGTTCGTTTATTGGTTGGAAAATTTTTTAAGGATGGGATAGGTGAAGAACGAATCGGCAAGGATATTCCTCGGTCGATTGGTATTTTAGAGGGCCTGTCTGCGGTTGGTGACCAGTATGCAGATTATGAACTTGGAATGATTTATATGCTCGGTTATCCTGAAGTTAATGTTGAACAAAACATAGCAAAGGCAGCAGATTATTTTACCAAATCTGCAGAGGAGGGAAATGCTAAAGCGCAGTTTGTGATAGGTGACTTATTATATAATAAGGGAATAATAGGTAAGCCTGATAAAGAAAAGGCAATTCAATGGATCGAATCTGCTGCGCAGCAGGAAGATGAAGAGGCACTAAGTCTGATGGCTTGTAGCTACCTGCAAGATCCTGACATTGATACGTTAAACGCTTACAATCTACAATATGAACAAGATGTAGATAAAGGATTGTCGTTGCTAAGACGTGCAGCGGAATTGGGTGATGCCAAAGCACTTTTCGTACTGGCCCTTTGTTATCAGAAGGGACGCTATGTTGAACAGGATAACGCGAAGGCCTTTGAATTGTTGCAACAATGTGTAGAGACATACAAAGCGCCCGAGTATGTTAATCTATTGGGGGATTTCTATCGCGACGGCATAGGAGTGGAGCAGAATTATGAAACAGCAGCACATCATTACCAGTTAGCGGCCGATAAGGGTAACCCCGAAGCCTTGTTGTCCTTAAGTAAACTTTATGAGGAAGGCCTTGGCGTAGAGAAGAATGAGGCACTTGCGGCCGAATTGAAAGCCCGATGGCGGGAAACTGTTCAATGGAATATCTATGGCATAATGCCATTAGATGTTGCAAAAAAGCAGGCAAATGAAGGCAATAAGAAAGCCATGTATCAATTAGGCCAGCGCTATCAACATGGTGATGGCGTTGAGCAAAATATCGAAATAGCATCAGATTGGTGGCACAGAGCTGCCATGAAGGGATATATACCAGCATGTCACGATCTCGGCATTTATTATGTGTTCACCAAGCACGATATAGAGAAAGGGTTAAAGTGGCTCAACCAATCTGCATCGGAAGGGTATGTTTCATCGTATCGTGCATTAGGTGATATATTTTTTAATGGTTGGGGAGTTGAAGCAGATGTAGAGAAAGGTATTGACTACCTGACAAAAGCTGCAGAACAAGATCACGAGGATGCTCAGATTCGACTGGCAACCATATACCATGATGGAGAGCATGTCGAAAAAGACTATCAGAAAGCAAAATATTGGCTTGAGAAATACCTCGCGCAGGGTAGTGCGCAAGCGCACTATCGCATGGGACGATGTCTGTTTGAGGGCGATATGTATGATCAAGACTATGCGAAGGCTCTTGAACATTTTACCAAAGCTGTAAAGGACGGATGCCATGACGCTTCTCCTTATTATATCAACTTACTTTGGGATGGCAATCATGTAACGAAGAATCAGAAGAAGGTACTCGCAACCTACAAGGAACTCGCAGATAACAATGATGGGGTGGCTGCTTACTACTTATTTATTCTTTACGGAGAAGAATCTGAATATAAGGATTTAGAAAAAGCAATTTCGTATCTGAAGCAATCTGCCGCAACAGGGTATGATGAGGCATTGAATGAAATGGGCCTTCAATACATGGATGATGGTCTATTTGATACAGACCTGAAAAAAGCCAATGAATATTTTGCTCAAGCATCTGAACTGGGAAATGCTGCTGCAATGGTGAACCTCGCTCATAGCTATCTTTTTGGCAGAGAGGTTGAGAAGGATATAAAGAAAGCCCTCGAACTCTATATACATGCAGCTCAAGCCGGAGAACCATGTGGAGCAAAAGAAGCAGCACGTATTTATCTGAAAGGCGAAGATAATGTCGTAGATGTAAACTATGACAAAGCAATTGAATTATTGCAACATTATGCAGACAAAGACCCGGAGGCCTGTTTCCTGCTTTCATTCGCCATGAATGCGAAGAGTGAACTGAAGAATTGTTATTCATGGGAGCTGGTTGAAAAAGCCTTTGGATATATGTACCAAGCAGCAAAGGCAGGAAGCCCCGAAGCCATTTTCCGAGTAGGATATGCTCTTATGGAAGGCCGTGGCGTTATTATAGACATGGAACTGGCTAAATTATTCTTTGAGAACGCTTTGAAAAAGGGACATCGCGTGGATGACGTCAATGATATCCTCAGTAAATATTTTTCGGGTAATGCGAACGCAGAACTTTATCCAAGATACGTTTATTGGCACGGAATCGCAGAGAACAATCCGGCTCAGGTATTGGAGAAGGAACCTCTCTTAGACGAAAATGGCGCAATGATTCCTATGGCAGTAGTAAAGGGTGCTGCCCAATGTGGAGAGGTCAATGCTGAATCATTATTGGGAACATCACTTTTATCTGAAGACCCCGATAAGGCAAAGAAATACATAACCGCAGTGGTTAAACAAGGGTATGCTGACATTGCAGAGTATGTAGGTAAGCTATATTACAACGGCAATGAGATTGAACAAAACCATTCTAAAGCTGAAGAATATTTCCGTCTTGGAGCGGAAGCCGGACATATAGGATGTACACTGTCGTTAGGCTTAATGTATACTGCTGAAGGAGCTTCTGCTGAAACTGAAAAATATGGTAAAGAACTTTTACAAGCAGTATGTGATGCAACAGAGGAAAGTTCTGATTTATATAAACATGCATCTTCCCAACTGAAACGAATTGAAGCACGTAATAGTTCGGGATGGAAAAAGATATCAAAGGGACTAAAATCATTATTTGGCAATAATTAATACTCTTATTTATGTTCTCATTTCTAAATAAAGACAACAGCAAGGCTGCAGAGTGTGATGGAACTATGGTCACATTTGACCCCACAATCACTCTTGAAAAACAAGTTGCAGAGCAGATATATAATGCTTTGCAAGGACAAGTCGTGAATGAAGTCCTTAAGCAACTTCATGATTCAGGAAGTGATGCTTGGTGGCGCAGCAATATGGAAGGGCACAGTCTGAAAGTCGCCAAGGAACTGCTCCCGGATATGTATGAACTCTGCAACTCTGTCAAAGAAAAATTGGGATTTGTGGAACCTGTTGACTTTTACGTCACAGGAGATTCGGCTGTTAATGCTTTTTCCGTTGCAGCAGAAAAAGAAGGGCAACCGCATATTGTCAATATAAACTCAGGCCTGGTAGCCTTAATGACGAAAGAGGAACTTAAGTTCGTCATTGGACATGAATTAGGCCATCTGATTAACAAAGACACTGCGCTTTCTCGATTGATTTCGTTCGTATTTCCCCAAGGTACGACTCCTCCCATAACTTTATTATATAAAATTAGGCTGCATAATCAGTTGGCAGAACTTGTAGCAGACCGATACGGCTTCAAAGCTACTGGTAATCTTGAAGCATGCGTAACTGCCTTTTTCAAGATGGCTTCTGGCCTTGATTTGCAAAAGATGAATGTTAGTATAGATGTGTTGCTGCAAGATAATTTAAAACATCTGGAGTATTTTCTTAAAGACAAAGGATTAAGCCGTGCAACCCATCCTGTTAATCCAATCCGAGTTCAAGCTATCAATTTGTTTGCTAATTCTCAATCGCAGGAAGAACTTAACAGAGGAATGGACCAACTTATCTCGATATTATTGAAGGTTGGAAATAATGAACAAGATGAGCACTTGGCGAGATTTATTGCAACCTCGGGCCTTCTCATTGCCAATGCGGACAGCAATGCAAACAATGAAGAAATCGACACGATAATAGAGAATTTAGCCTCATTAAAGATCTTCCCAATGAAGTTCCTAGAGGAAATCAAAAAAGGTGATGTAACAGAGATCTTTAACGATGCCATTTCACAACTTATGAAAATCAACCCAGGCTTGCGAGAAGGCATGTTGAACTATATGATAGGCATAGTAATGTCTGATCGAAATATAACTAAAGAAGAAATAGAATTGCTAACCCATTATGGTGGCAAGATCGGATTCTCAAATATTGAGATAGCCAATATGATTGCTGTTGCTATACAACAGAAGTTTATGCCAAGTCTCTCATCGATTAGTTAAACAAATAATGTATTATGCAAAATCAACATTTAATCGAAATCGGTCATGCTTTAATTCATGGCTCCAGTAACATAGAGGATTGGTGGAAAGCAAACGCTGTATTTTTGTCTAACATTCAAACTGTATCTAGTGCAGAAGAGGTCGCTATTTGGTCATCGGCTTACTTCAATTATGGAAAATATCTTTTAAATAAAGGCTATGCTAAGAAAGCATATAATTATGTTGACAAAGCCTTGTCCATAATAGACAATAACAAGCAATTGCTAGGTGAACAATATAAAGAGTGGTCTGAGACGATACGAGAAACTAAGTCGGCTGTTTTATTTCAGATGGGGAAGAAATGGGAGGCGTACAGAATAATGAAGCAACTTCACGAAGAAGATCTTGAAAAAGATGACTATAAAAACGCAATGGATAACATTTTTTCTTCATGTGTTTGGAACTTTGTGTGGCCTGGCTATGCCATTATTGCATGTTTATGGATATTTAGCTTGATAGACAAGCATATTTTACAAATGAATCTCTTTCCTTCGTGGATGTGGGATATAACATGGGCTATTTGGATAGTTCTTATTGCAGTTCAATTCGTTGTCCCATATGTTATGAAAAAGATAAAATAAACACTAAACACTTAAACTTAAAATAGAATGATGGAAAAATATGTGAACAATAACTTAGAAGCCGATTGGCAGAAGAAACTTGGAGAGGCAAGTTTAGAGAACTTGATAGATATCGTAGGTAATGAAGAAGATTATGACCCGGCTTTTGTGGCAATGGCAAAAGAGAAGATAAAGGTTCATAAAGATTATGATGAAGAGATAGTTGCCTCTAAGATTGAAATTGTGAAAAGCCTGCATCGTGAACGTATAGATAGAGAGAACATAAAGTTTCCCGCTTGGCTCCAACTATTCCTCGCAGGATTGGTTTTGGGGATATTATTCATGCTGTATTCTGTTTTTTCGAAGTTAATTAATGCCGAGCCTGTTGGATGGTATGAGCTATCTTATTCTATCATATCATGCCTTTTCACGGGCTATTTATTTTGGTGCCTATTTGAAACAAAATGCAATGCAATACATTTAACAAACTGGTATCTGGTTCTCTCGATTCTTGTAAACTTGTGGTCTTTCCTTTTAGTCCCGGGAATGGAGGGTAGAGCTTTATTGGGTGTCATTATTAGCATACTATGGCTCTTGTACTTTAACCACTCAAAATCCATTGGACACATTTATCCTCCGACTGAAAGAAAATTTCAAAAAAGGGACTATATCATCATTGGAGTTGCATTCTTCATATGTTTGATACTTCCTATCATTTTGTTTTCATCACACTAAGATGTACTTAGGGCTGAATTTCAGTTCTTGAAACAAATGACGTAACGTTCCCCTTTTCGTACACCAATCCCGCCACTTCGTACACTGTGGCGGGATTGTTTTTGTTGGTCTCCGACGGATTGTGTACTTTTGCGCCGCCGTAAGGGCATTTGTTTAACTCTTTAAAAACTGAAATGATATGTGGTTTTGGATTATTGTGATCGCCGTCGTGATCGGCGCTATTATTGGTTCACTCGATTCTGAAGGAGGAGCAGCAGAAGGGGCGATGGCAGGCGGCTGCCTCGCTGCCGGATGCATCGGACGAATCGCGATGGCTGCATTGGGCATCCTGCTCGTCCTGTGGCTCTTCAGCGTGCTCTTCGGGTAATGGCTAAGGGTCGTCATATCGCAGCTGGCCGATAAGGCGCTGACGTGAGGAAATGGATAAGGCTGGAGGGTCACTTCTGTAAGGTCTTCACATAAAACGATGAAAGCATAGCTTTGAAATCATGAAAAGAACCCGACTATGTGATGTCCCAGGATGGCTGGATGTCATTCGGCAAAAGCCGAAAGGAGAGTTGTTGCTTGTCCTGTATGAACGCGAGAAGCATACAGCTGAGCAAGTGGCGTTGGTCGAGGAGGTGCTGAGGACCCACTATGGACTGTCCGACGAGCAACTGCACGCCGAGTCTCTGTTTGCCTTGCCCAAGCCCAAGGCAAAGGGCTCGCGCGACTTGCTCATCGAGGTATTGGAGGAAATGGGGGTGTGGTGGCGTTATGCGTACAATTTCTTAGACGATGACGACGACGATGACGACGCTAAGCGCGACATCTCGTTTACCTATCAGGGTGAAAGCTTCCTGGTTCAAGCGGACAACGACTGTCAAAATATTTGCATTACTCTGAGCGTCGGCTACATTGAAATGAACGATGCAAAACGAACGGCCAGATGGCGCAAGGCTATCAACGAACTGAACGCGACGTGCTTTGGGATCTTCGCGTTCAACCTCTACGGATGGGCTGGGGAGCATCATATGTCTGTAAGTCATCTGACCCCGTGCTGGTTCGTGCCGCAGATCCCCAACTTGATGTTCTACTTCCACGAGACGCTACGCTCGATGATAGCTGCCAAGTTGGAATACCTCAAGGTCGTTGAACAGCAGAGGCTTGGCCACCTCTCCAACTGCCGCAAGAAGCCGCAGGACGCCATGCCGTCGCATGAAAAGGGTAGTCAAATAGGGAACATTTCATACCCGAAATCAGTATTCAATATGGGAAAAAAGAAAACGAAAGGAACGCGCGACTTGTTTGTCACGACGTTGGCGGAGTGGGGATGTCCGTACACCTACGACGAGAATGATGTCATTTGTTTTCGCTATCAGGGCGAAGAGTTCTGGGCCTCGGTCAGCGAGGATTCTTCCTACGTCAGCCTCTACGACTTCGACTGGACCTTCGTCGAGCTGTCGGACCTTGATGAAGTGTCACGCATGCGCAAGGCCATCAATGAGGTCAATTGGCGCGGGAACGTTTCGGTGTACTATCTGATTGACAACGAAGAAAACAAGATGTATGTGCGGAGCAAATCGGTCTTCGTGTTCGACGCTAAACTCGGGGACCTAAGCCGGCATCTGAGCGTAGAGGTGAATGAGTTCTTCCGTGCCCGGCATATCCTCGGTGCCGAATTGGAGCAGCTGCGAGCGAAAGAAAGGTAGTGGGTGCAGACGGATACGTAGTGGTTGAAGCAGGGCAGGGGAGACTGCCTCTCGTACAACAATCCCGCCAGTTCATACAACGCGGCGGGATTTGTTGTTGCGATAAACAAGAAAGATATACCTTTGCAGCGTGAATCGATTGATTCAACCTTTAAAAAGGTGGTAATATTATTCATTAGCAAAATACACAATCATGCAAGAAGAAAAGGGAACAATAACCTTAGAAGAAATCATCGAACTCTGCGAAAACTTTGATAAAGAAGTAGAAGAAGAACGTAAGAGAAGGGAAGAATTAGGACTAGTACTTTGTGTTGTTTTCAAAAATGAATTATGGGATTATGGATATAATCTTCCCAGTGGTTTCTTTGAAATAAAAAAGGAAGAGTTAAAAGATTATATTTATAAAGATAAAATAGACTGCCTCAGAAAAGACGAAGAAGATTACTTCTCTAATAGAACCTATAAATATATTTGTAACGATTTACACGGATGTCCTGTTTTTTATAGAGATTATTAATCATGAAGAAGATTCTCGTAAGTATCGTGTTAGTCGCAGCCTGGCTGTTCTTCGCCACGCTGTTCTACAAGACCATCTGCGTGATGCTGCTGTATGCCGTGTGGCGTGGGTGGCTGTTGTCGAAGATTCCTGAAGGCAGCCGCAGGTGGGTGAATCGTGGCGCGTGGGTGGCCCTGATCATCGTGCTGTGGGTGGCCATGCCTCGCTATCGCATCCATTCGACCGACAGGGTGCGGCTGGTCTACGTCGGCGAGGACGGCGACGTGCAGCATCCGCCCTTGAGCCATTGGCTGCTGAGCACATTCGTGCCGGAGGCTGAAGTGGTCAACGCAGGCATCACAGGCATTCGGTTCACGGCGCCTGTCATGAAGGAGATGGGCATTGGCGCATCGCTCATCCAGCAGGCACAGGACGATATCAGGGACGGGAAGATCGGGAACTTCCTCAAGCCCTACCGTCGCCTCGGGCTGGACAACCCCATCTCCGGTGTCTACCCGCAGATGTCCAACGAGCAATTGGGCACGAATCACCGCACATTCTACCTCTGCCGACCGAAGCATTACGACAGCCGACGGGCTTATCCCCTCGTCGTCTTCTGCCACGGCTACTTGGGCAACTGGCAGTTGTGTCAGGGCATCTGGAAAGACCTTGACGAGGCCCTCGTGCTCAGCATCGGCACGCGCGACCTCAGCGGCATCTTCGGGCAGCAGGACGTCAACAGCATCTTCGACGACTACATCCCGATGCTGGAGCGGATGGGCTATCACGTTGACCATTCTCGCGTTCATCTGATGGGCTTGTCCAATGGCGGCTCGGCCATCAACGCCGCCATGCATTCGCGTCATGCAAAGGATTTCAAGAGTATCACCTCCCTCTCGTGCAACCTCGGCGGACTGCGCCGCGTGCCGTGCCAGGTGAACCTCGTCGGTGGCGGGCGCGACGGCTCGTCCAGTCGCATGCCCCGACAGCATCGCGAACTGCAACGCATGGGCGTAGACGCTGCCTTGTTCTTCGACGAAGCCGACAACCACTACATCCTGGTCAACCAGCGCGAGGCCATCCTCAACTTCCTGAAAGAACGAATGAATTTATCAAAAGAAACACGATGAAAGCACAAGTTCTTCCTTCCTCATTCCGTCAATCTTGATGATAAATATGATAAATAGCGTCTCCATGAAAAGAATCAAACATTTAGTCATTTTTGTTGCCATCTTGGGCGTCACTTTTCTTGTTTGGTCGCAGTCTTATACATTCAACGTAGCGAAGGCGACCGCTCATCTCACCGCACATGGGCGAGACAAGTCCATCCATTGCTGTGCTTGGTACACGATGAGGGCCTTGCAGGCAGGAGGTTGTCCAGCCGTCATCCTGCCAGCTCAATGGTACAGGTATTTCATGCCCTTGGTTCAGTTTGAGGAAATAGAGGCCACAGGCTATACCCCTCAGGCCGGCGATGTCGTAGTCTTCGAGCGTCCAAAGGGAAGAAGTTGGAAGAAGATCTCGAAGTGGTGGGGCCATATCGCCATGTACAATGGCGAGCAATGGATTAGCGATTTCAAACAAAAGCGAATGAACCCCTATAGAACTGCAGTTCCTCATCGGATATATAGGTATAAGCGGAAGGTCCTCACGTCCAAAGGTTTCATCAACTCTTTGAACGAGGGCGCTATGCATAGTTCAGACGAAAAAGAGGTCCACCATCTGCTCCTGGAGTCGTTTCGTACCCGCACCCCACCGCTTCGTACACTGTGAAGGATCGTTTCTTTTCTGTATCAATAGAAATATGTATCTTTGCAGCACCGTTCAAAGATGTATAACACATCGCATGGACTGATGCCCCCTGCCTGAGACAGAATCTCTGAAGCACGTACAGGGAATGACGCTCTGCCTGAGCCAGCATGTCTGTCGCACGCACAGGTGACTAATGTCCAGCCTGAGACACCATATCTGACGCACTCACATGGCCTGATGCTCTGCCTGAGACAGCAAGTCTGACACCTAAAACATCGAATTATGACATAGCAAACTAAAAAAATCCGCGATTTCTTTGGGCTCTTCCGAAAACTTTTCTAACTTTGCCACGTCCCACGCTGAAAATGAGTTCTCGGACCCATCGAAATAGTGGGATGCACATACTAAAAGGCGTTTGCTAACGCTTTGACTATGACGGTGTAAGAATCTCGCAAATTCCAAACGAATCGTCAAGAGCAGAGCAACAGCGAATGTCCTGCGGGATGTATGAAAACATGACAGCCCCTTCTGTACCTGCCCCCAGGGTAGGTACAGATAAAGGGATTCCTATACATGACATACATTTCAGCGTGGGGCTTCGTGTTGCCGTTCCAGACGATTCAGGCAATGCGAGAGCCTTTACACCGTGGAGCGAGCAACAGCATAGGCTCCACGTCTTTTTTATGCTGCATAGGAATAACTAACAACTAAACCTCTGCCAGTGGAGCTGGGCGGATTTTACTAATTTGGATTTTACTATGAATAAATTCAGTAAAGCAGAATTAGTCTCAATCTATAAGGCTGCCGATCTTATGGTTTTGGCTGACGATAAAATTTTGGAAGAGGAAACGGCAACAGTGGAAGAGGCAATGGCAAAAGCCGGTGTCGAATCACCTACTGAGTTAGAAAACATCAAAAAAGAAGCAAAAGATTTAAGTAGGGATGAATGCATAGGTTGTATAGCATTTTTTGATTATGAACAAAAAAGGTTCGTGTCTTCTATGCTTGGTGCAATTTGTTCCTCAGATGGTGATATTGATGATAGAGAATTAGAGTTGTGGAGAGTACTCTGTGACAAATGCGACCTTCCATATATGAATAATCGTCAAGCTATTAATATATTTAAATCATACTAATCATTGATAAGACTTATGAACGACTACAGACCAAAAATTGCCATCATTGGAGGTATAGAAACAGGAAAAACATCTACAATTCAGATGCTTTGGGAAGAGTCCATTTATGACTATTGTTGCCAAGACCAAATTCACAATTTTAGTGTTTCAGAGATGGTCGATGGCAGGGATATAGTAGATTTCGAGGTTTATGAATTGCCTAGAATCAACTATACGTCTGATAGCTGGATAGATAAGCCAAGTGTAAGAACACGATTAGAAGAGGCAGATGTTATATTATACGTTTTAACGTGCGATGAAGTTGCTATTAATTCTCGTAGGAATTATTTACAGACTATTTTTGAGACTATTAACTTAAAGGAAAACGTAGTCTTTTTGATAGCTTTTGGAATGGCTGATTGGGTCTTATTCCCAGAAGAAGCGAGTAACTTTGAAGTGCCAGAAGTCTTTGAAGTAAAATTGCCCCAAATTAAGACTTTGCTAAAAAAAGTTCAGCTGGTTTATACAGAGTTTGCTTCATTTATTAAATATGATCCTACTTTTAGCGTAGCATCTGTCGTGCCGTATTCCAATGTTGTAAAATGGAACTTGGACGAACTAAAATATCAAATTTGGAATGGTCTAGTGTTAGCAATTAATAACGATGTTTTTGATGATTCCTTACCAACGGTCGTACTTTCGGGAAAAACAGGGTGTGGTAAGACATCTACGATTAATGCCATTTGGAATGGAAATCTTGCCACAAGTAGAGTCGCATCATGTACCAAGTTTCCAGCCGTAATACGTGTCTCAGATGTATTCAATGGTCAAAAGGTCGTTTTCAATTTAGTGGATCTTCCTGGAATAGCAGAGAGTTTGGAAGCTAATTCTTTGTATTGGGACTTTTATTATAAGTTCATCAAAAAAGCCTCTTTATTACTTTGTTTGACACAAGCAGACAGACGAGCTTACAAACAAGATCAACTATACTATGGAGATTTAATTACAAATAAGATTTTGAGGAAAGATCAAAATATAGTTTTGGGCATTAACCAAGCAGATTTACTTTTCAAATCATCAGAGCATCTTGATGGAATTGACTTGCATTCCATTGATGATGATGATGTAATAATTCATGATAAAATCAAAGATTTCTATGATAATGTCTATGCAGAAATATTTGATGGTTTCGACAATGTCACAAAAGATTCTGTAGTTATTTATTCTGTTCTTCAGAGATGGCATTTGAATAATTTAAAATCCAAAATTTATAATTTAATTTTTTAACTATGCCAAGAGATAATAATAACAACGTAGGGAAAGGACTTTTTACTACGCTTATCAAAAATGTGTTCGGGAATCAGCCAATCAAGGTAAAAAAAATAGGGATTCCCAAACTTGTTATTGCAATCAATCAAGTGGATAATCTCGCGACTCCTGAAGCGCCATGGTTATCGGAAATAAACCTGCCATCAAAGGCGTTGGAAAAGATTATCAAGGAAAGAATTGCAGACATTAAGGAGAGGCTCTCAGTTGGTTCACATTCTGCATCCAAAGATCAAATTGAATATTACTCAGCACTTCGTGCCTATCGCCTTCCTGCAGTAATTAATAAAATAGTCAATAATTGTAAAGTAGTTACAACTTCCTTTAATCCCAAAGATATTACTGACCCAGAAGTTGCGCCCGAAATGAGTGAGAGAACTCGTCAGTTGTTGGATGCAAAACTTAAGATGAATCGGGCAAAATTCGAAAAGCGCGGGATGGACCAATTTATAGCTAGGTTGATGAGTCAATTGGAACCTGATCAAGCAAAGAAACTCGAAAAGGCATTAAAAGAACAAAAAGAGAAACCCATTCGAGTCGCTGTCTTAGGCCAGTCAGGTGTCGGAAAGAGTTCAACTGTAAACAATCTGTTTGGTGCTAAATTTAAAGTAAGTCGTACTGGAGAGGGTACAGATGAGAAGAACTATGTTGGTTATAAAGATTATGAACTCTCAGATGGAAGTATTATTACAGTGGCGGATTTACCAGGATATGGTAGAAAAGCAAGCTCAGATGATAAATACAGAAAAATGTATATAGATGCTCTAAAAGGTGTTGATATCATTTTGCTGATAATACAAGCAAATGATCGGGCTATTGTTGATGATGTAGAAATGGTTCAATGTCTATACGAATGGAGTAAAAATGGTTTAATATAATATAATGTTGACAATTATGAATGAATATGAACTTCAACAATTACTAGAGCGAGACCCTCAATTAGCTTTAGCCCTTTTATATCTTAGTCAGATGTCTCAGTATGAACAACGAACATACATGAGCAATTATGACCGTTTTAAAGAATGGCTTTGTCAGGGCTGTGGCATAGCCAAAAGTGCTGTTCAGTCAGCTTGGAACTGGTTTAAATCTTTATGGTAATGAATGGAACCTTGGAGAATAACAAAGGCTGTGGAACATTTTTTATAATAATCGCAGCAATTCTTTTCCTTCTTTATCACTGTTCAAACTGAAATACTCGGTGATTTAAGCTGGACTCGAACGAAAGATCGGGTCCAGCATCTTATAGTATGTGAAGGGCTTGATGTAAGGAAGGTTGTGATAAGGATAAGTGGAATAGATAATGAATATGAATCATAAACCCATTAAAAACTTAAAACGAAAATGGATAATAATCCTCTGCAGTTAGGCCTTGATAGTAGGTCTGAAAAGATTATGTACATTGTTGCTGGTTGCAATGGGGCCGGTAAGACTACGGCGTTTCGTACGAAACTGTATGAAGATCTTGGGTGCCCCGTCTTCATCAATTCAGATGAGATAGCTCGTGAAATGTGCCCAGAAAATGTGGAGAGCGTTCAGATAAGCGCTGGACGAAAAGCTGTAGAGAAAATCTATACGTATCTCGCAGGGGACGAGAGCTTCTGTGTGGAAACCACTTTAGCAACAAGAACGTATTTAGGGCATATCAAAAAGGCGCATGAGAATGGCTTTAAGGTTGCCCTCTTCTATTACTGGCTTGATTCCCCAGAACTTGCTGTGGCCAGAGTGGGGGAGAGAGTGGTAGAAGGTGGACATAATGTTCCGAAAGATGTAATAAGGGAAAGATATGTCAAGAGTGTAAAATATCTCTCTCAGCTGTACATCCCAAAGGTTGACTTCTGGAAGATTGTCAATAATAGCGGAATGATGTCAACAGATATCGCTACGAGCGTTACTGAGGTGAAAAACTATTATTTATTTAATGATTTGATGAATTATGGAAAAGATAATAAGAATCAGTGATTTAAGTAATATATTCGAAGCGGGAGTCAGAAACTTTGCAGAGAATCTTCTGAAGTCCAAGGCCGAGAAGGGAGAGGCCGTTGTATATTCCATAGATGGTCAAATCGTAAAACTCCAAGCGAGTGATGCACTATGGATTTACGAGAGCCTTACGAAGGGGTTGAAACCATGGGAGGTAGAATTCCTGAATGATAAAGCTTCCAGAGGTGAAGATATGCATTATTGGCTTGAAGGTAATCAGACCTTGGCTATACCGGCTCGCTTAGTCTTGGAACTGTTCAATAGGATAGAAGAGACGAAGTGAAATTTGCGATTCTCGAATTGTTCGTTTTCATACAACGATCCCGCCAGTTCATACAACGCGGCGGGATTTGTTTTGCGGGGTGAGAGAGGATGTGTTACCTTTGCAGCGGTGAAAGCGAAGAGTTAAGAGTTAAGGGTTAATAGTTAAAAGTTAAGAGTTAAGAATTAAAAGTTAATAGTTCTTCAGACTCGCCTTGAGGCTCGAAGAAGCGTCGCAAGCGCCGAGCGAAGGACGGAGTTAAAGTTAACGTTAAGGTTAGAATTTATGAAAAAGTATCTTTTAGCATTGATTGGGCTGCTGATGGTCAGCTGCCAAAAGAAGAAGGAAGCGGGGCGTGAAGTGGATGCGCCTTGTGCTTGCGCTCCGATAATCGTCCTGCAGCCGTGCAATAGCTTCACTGAGGCTGAGGCGCAAAGGATGGTGCCGCAGGTGCAAGAGTTTATCAATGAGTACCCGTGGATGGAGTTTGAGATTGACGTGATGCCGCCCATCAAACTGGCGGACTCCCTGCGTAATGACGCACGGACGAGGTACAGGGCGGACAAGGTTATCAAGGCTATGGCCAAGGAGGGGAGCAGGCATAATGTGGTGATCTTGCTCACGCACGACGATATCTCGTTGCCGTACAAAGGGCATGCGGACTGGGGAGTATTGGGGTTGTCTGTGCGACCCAATTATGTCTGTATGGCTTCGGATTACAGGCTCAGGAACAAGCGACGTGACTTGTGGAAGGTGGCGATGCATGAGTTCATCCACACGTACTACCGACGTTCGCATTGTCGCAACGATGATGTGAACTGCATCATGAAGGATGCGAAGGGCAAGGCCGACTTCGGGAACAAGAACAGGTTGTGTGAGAGGTGCAGGGAGGAAATGAAGTCGGCAGAGCCGAAGTGAAAAGTGAAAGAATGAAAAGTGAAAAATAAAAGTTACTTGAAACTTGACCTTAACCTTGACAGGCAGCGGAGCTGCAGTTAAGAGTTAATAGTTCTTCAGACTCGCAAGCTTGAAGAAGCGTCGCAAGCGCCGAGCGAATAGTTAAGAGTTAATAGTTAAGAATTAATAGTTAAGAATTAATAGTTAAGAGTTATTCAGACTCGCAAGCTCGAAGAAGCGTCGCAAGCGCCGAGCGAATAGTTGAGAGTATCTTAAACGTTAAACGACAAACGTTAATCGAAAAAAGGACCGGGAACTTGAAACAACTAATATATAACTATGATGAAAGTATTAAAATGGATGTTTATTGGGTTGTGCTTGCTGGCGTTGGTTGCCGGCGGGGCAGGGTTGTGGCTGCTTTATGGCAGCGGGATTAGTAACTCGCGCAACTATTCTACATTGGGAGATATCCCAACGCCATGGGGTTATGAACGTATGGAGGGCAGCGATGCGGCTTACGGGCAGTATCTGCGTAGCCTGCCGCTGAAAGGGCGTGGGGCTAAGGTGCAGCTGTACACTGGCGGCGATGCCCGACTGCAGTCGCTCTGCTACGCGGTGGTGGATATGCCGCTGCTATCGAATGCGGAACAGTGCGCTGACGTGTGCATGAGGCTGAGGGCTGAATACCTCTTCAATACCGGTCAGTACTCGCGCATCCGCTTCAAGGATGTCAACGGTCATACGCTCAGCTATGGCGGCGGCGGTTCACGCAAGGCCCTGGAGCGTTACCTGCGTAACCTGTACGGCGTGGCGAGCACTTTTTCGTTGAGTCGTGAGATGAAGGTTAGGCGTCTGGCGGACATGGAGCCTGGCGATGTGTTTGTATATGCAGCCCGTTCCGGTCATAAATACGGTCATGCCGTGATGGTGGTGGATGTGGCCGTAAACAAGCGTGGCAAGAAGGCGTTCCTGTTGGCTGAAGGCAATACGCCGGCACGTGAGATTCATGTCCTGCGCAATTTCGAGAACCCTATCCGCTCGCCGTGGTTCATGCTCGACGAGGATGCAGATGACCTGCTCTTGTCGGTGTTCCATTACAAGGCAGAGGAACTGAAGCATTTCTGATGAAATGAAAAGCTGGGGAAATGTACAGAAACAAAGGCAATAATGTCGCAGTTGAGACAGGTTTACTCGGCGACAGAATCGCCGAGCGCTATCGGGTGATTGCAGGTCGTTTAAACATCCTTCGAGGTTGGGGGGCAATTGCTATCTAATTCCGTAAACAAAACTAGCCCAAGGCGATGCCTCGGGCTAGTAGCTGTTTACCCATTGGGGTGCTTGCAGGTCGATGGTTAGAACGTTGCCGTTTTTCTTATCCTTCAACCAGTTTGATATACTCGTGGTTCTTAATCGCTTCTTCTATAGGTTCGAGAGCGAAGCCGGGCCTGTAGACAGGGGCAATTCTGAGGATTTCCGTATCATTAAAATCCAACGTGTTCCACTGCGAACAGACGCGGATGTCGGCAAGATAACCGTTCCAATCGGGCAGATTGTCGAAGATGCTCTTGTTGATGAAGAACTCTTTATCGGCCAGTCCGGCTGGGACTGTTCTAATGATGACATAGTTCGGGGTAGCACCATCATCCGTCCAGAAATACAATTGAGGCTGATACTCGAGTAAGTCAACCCATTTTACCGCCGGGATGTTGATTCCGTATTGTTGTAAACATTTCACAACTTCTAAGATGCCGAAGATATTGTATTCCCACTCAGACCAAACCTCTTTACCTTGTTCGTCGACTACTTCATCTATATTAATAGGCAGCTTCGTAAGGGCGTCCAATAGGTGACAGCCATCGGCTATGGGACGCTCGTTTACTGCATCGACAGGGAACACACAGGGCGTAAGGTTGTTCTTTTGGCATTCAGCAACAAGTGCATCAAATTCATGTTCAGGCATAATCGCAGCATCAACGCCTTCAATACCATAGATAGAGAAGATAATGGCAAATACCTTGTTCTGATATCTGAAGGACAAATGGTTGAATGAGGGCACATCGCTGTAGAGTTTCCGATTTAGCATTAAATCGGTGAATTCTATGTCCTTGGGCTTAAATATCTCACGTAATGACTGAATGGCAACATTGATGGCAGTGCCGAAAAGATTTTCGTAAGCGTCGGCAAAACGACTCCACTGTTCTTGTGGAACAATACTGGTTTCTATTTCCATGTTCATTTTGTTTAGGTTTAGTTATACGATGATTGGTAAGGTAGCGCAATATTACTCTGGATAGTTCCCCTCGATGTAGGCCTTGATGAGTGAGGCGTGGGAGAGGGGTTTCTTGGGATCGTCGACGTTGGCGTTGGTGTTGTAGTCGAGCAGCACCACGGGTTTGTTCTTGGAGATGATGCGGACGGCTGTGACGAGTTTCTGGAGCTTGTTCTCGAGCACCCATTTGTAGCAGGGCAGGTAGATCAGCTTGCGGGCTTCGATGTAGCCGAGCAGTTCGTCGGTATACAAGCCCTTGCTATGTCCACGCATAGGACCGTACTTGCGGGTGGTACGCTTCAGGTCCTTCATGTCGTTCTTGCGGAAGAAGGAGGTATCCACGCCGACGTCCTCGAATACCTTAAGTCCCTGCCAGATACCCTCGACGGAGGTAGCGGTGACGCCATCGGTGAAGGGCACGGGGATGCCTCGGTGGGGGAAGAAGGGGCTGAATTGCACGAAGTCGTCCTGCGCCTTGCTCGTCACATCGATGATCATCGCATCAGGGTACTGAGCCTTGAGCGATTCGAGTGATTTCTTCTTGGATTCGATGATAATCATAGGCTTCATTGCTGAATCTGCAGCAAAGTTACCACTTTTTTCTGAATAGACACTAATTTTCATCATAATAACACCTTTTTTTAATAAACTACCCAAAAGTAGGCATATACTATTGCCAGAAAAAGGGGAAAAGTAATCAGTTGCGTAAGAAAAACGCATTAAAAATCGATAAAAACATGAAAAAAGCAGTTGGATGCGTAAAAAATACACAGAAATATTTGCAGGAATGAAATAAACCACTTACCTTTGCTGCGTGAAAGTTACACAATAATTAAAAATTTAAGGTATGATAGTTGGAATTAAGGTTAGTGGTTTTGAAGAAAAGGAAGTGAAGTTATCTCCGAAGGAAGAGAGGGCCGGACTTCAGAGTGTCAGTAATCATATGTTTAATAAAGTGGTGGAAGAAGAGAGGGAGAAGGTGTTGATGAGGTTGATGGGGAAGTTCAAGGGTCTGAGGTATGAGGATTTGGAGGAGGTTTATGATGATGGATGTCTGGTGCTGTGGAAAAAGATGAAGGATAAGGAGTTTAGGTTGAAGGAAAAGAGTATAGAGGGTTATCTGGTGAAAATATGTTGGAATATTGGAATGCATTATTTGAGGAAAGTGAATGAGGATGTGGTGAGTTTGGATAGGATAATGGAGAATGGATTTGGAATGAGCGAGGATGATGAGGTTGGAATTGAGGAGATGTTTGATGTGATGGATGAGAGAGGGAATGAGGATGAGAGATATGAGAAGTTGGAAAGAATCTGGAGTAAGTTGAAGGAAGTGGATAGGATGATTTTGGAGAGCTATTATGTGGATGGATGTAAGATGGAGGAGATTGCGAAGAGGATAGGATATAAGAATGGAAATAGTGTGAAGAGCAGAAAAAAGAAAGTGTTGATGAAAATAATGGAAATGCGAGACGGGGCGGATTTTAAAGATCTGTCCGTTGCTGCATAGAGCCGCCATTGTCGGGGGTATCGCAGCTGCTGTCTGTGAGGTTCCCGACCATATTCATAGTGAATGTCTTGACAGGCTAGAGCCGCAGTTGGTTGATGTCATTGACCGATTTAACGAGATTTGTAACCAATAATTAATAATAAATAGGCAAAAACAATGGAAGAATTAAAGTATCATTACAAGTACCCGCATCCGAGTGTGACTACGGACTGCGTGATTTTCGGATTCGACGGCACACGATTGAATGTGCTGCTCATTGAACGAGGCATCGAACCCTACAAAGGCCGCTGGGCATTCCCTGGAGGATTCATGAAGATGGACGAGACAGCCCTGCAGGGTGCCAAGCGCGAGCTGAAGGAAGAGACAGGCCTGGAGAATGCTTATATCAAGCAGTTTCATGCCTTTACGGGTGTCAATCGCGACCCTCGCGAGCGCGTGATAACCATAGCATATTACGCGCTGGTGCGCATAAGCGAGGTGAAAGGTGGTGACGATGCCGCCAGGGCAGCTTGGTTCCCGCTTGACAAAGTGCCGTCGCTGGCCTTCGACCACGACCAGATTCTTCGTGAAGCCACCCATGAGTTGCGACGTCAGATCCACTTCGAGCCTATCGGCTTCGAACTCCTGCCGGAGAAGTTCACGATGACACAGTTGCAGCACCTCTACGAGGCCATCCTCAGCGTGAAGTTCGACCGCCGTAACTTCTGCAACAAGATGCTGAAGTTGGGCATCCTGACTCAATTGGATGAGACGCTCTCCATGCCCAACAAGAAAGAGGCATTCCTCTATAAGTTCAACCCAGAGAGCTACAACGAAATGAAAGAAAAAGGCTTCCGACTGGAATTCTAAAAGCAAGCTGTTTACCTTTTCTGCGTTTGTGGTATTATATAGTGGCAAATCACTAAGCAATAACTTATGGAAAAATTTGATTTGGGACGATTCCTTACGGCTCAAGACAACCGGACTGGTCACGGAACGACGGTGTATGAGCAATCGCTAATCGAACTTAGGGAAGGTTATCTGAGCATCCATTGTTGGATTAGGTATATCTTTCCTCAGATGTTAGGTCTTGGCACCAGCAGCGTCACCAAATTCTTTGGAATAAGAGGACGCGAGGAAGCGAAGGCATACATCGAGCATCCCCTCCTCAAGGAGCGTCTGATTAATGCCACACAAGCCGTGCTGGACAGCGGCAAGACTATCTATGAGATACTCGGAATAGATGCTATGCGGTTCCGCGCCAGCATGCTCCTGTTCGCTTCGGTCTCTGACGAACCTGTGTTTAAAAAAGTGATTGCAAAATACAGTTGGCATTAAAAATCATTTAAAGTAAACTATGGAGATACAGATAACAGCAATCAAGTTTGAGACGGTCAATGGGAAGAAGACAGGTAAATCATTGGCCTTCAAGATGGATCCGAAGAAGATGGCGGTCTATAAGACAGAGGCTACACTTCGCAAGAAGATTGAAGAGTATGTCGCCAAGAGCGGAGTCTTCAAGAAGGATGAACTGAAAGACCTGAAGTACAATATGAAAGAGTTCCTGGAGGAGTGGAAACGACAGCTGCCGATTGTCGAGGCAGAAGAACTTGCACAGTTGGAAGCCTCGCCCAACAACCCGGAAGGCAGAACCACGCCCGATTACATTACCCGCTTGGCGTCCAACGAGGTGTTTGTGTTTGGCTCGAACGAGCAAGGCCTGCATTATGGCGGAGCCGCCAAAGCTGCCTTGGACAACTTCGGCGCCATCATGGGGCAGGGTAGTGGCCTGCAGGGTATGAGCTATGCCATACCTTCGATGAGTGGCTTGGGCGTAATGGGTGAATACGTCAAAGAGTTCTGCGAGTTTGCCAAGGCGCATCCCGAGAAGCGATTTCTGGTGACGCCTATCGGCTGCGGTATTGCCGGATTCGCAGAAACCGATGTGGCGCCGTTGTTTGAGTGTTGTCGCGATGTTGACAATATCTCACTTCCTGCCTCGTTCTGGGATATTATCGGCGAGCCGTCGGTCAAGGAGTATGACTTGGATAGGTTCTTGGCTGCACAAGAGGCGGATTATGCCAATGCCCTCGATGATATGCGTCACGGCCGCAAGCGCGGCCATTGGATATGGTACATTTTCCCACAGCAGAAAGGACTTGGGCATAGCTACAACTCAGAGTATTATGGTCTTGATGGCCTTGACGAAGCCCGAGCTTATCTGGCCCATCCTATCCTTGGTGCGCGACTTCGTGAGATTTCCGAAGCTCTGCTCACTCATGTCGGCAAGCGGGATATCGATGTCATCATGGGCAGCAGTATCGATGTGTTGAAACTGCAGACCTGCATGAACCTTTTTAATAAGGTTTCGCCTAACGATGTGTTCGAGAAAGTACTCGATGCGTTCTATTAGCAAATAGTGTGCCAAAACGTAAGGCGTTGAAGCCAAGTTTGTTATACTGATTTTGCTGATTGAACTAAATGTTGTATCTTTGCACCCGCTTTTTGGGAAACTCCCGAAAGAGTCTCACTAAACTTTTTTTTTATGATTCGTTCAGCAATTATGTATGCTAAACTCGCATGGGTTTATGCAAAAGGAATCAGCGGCTTTCGTCGCAGCGAGTATGACCTCTCATTTGTCTATGTGCCAGAGGACAAACTCTGGTATATTGATATGCCATGGCCAGGCAATCGCTACAACTTGGCAATGGTGGCAGGTTCTAATCATCTGTTGACATTTCTTGATACAAAGAAAGAGGAACGCGTGCGTGTGTTGGTTCAACCCTCGAAAAAGCCTCGCAAGGAACTATTGGATGAAGGTTTTTTCGAGTGCGAGAAACAGTTCTCACGTCTATTGGGAGGTGCTACTTATAGGGTGAATGGCTTGGTAGGTTTTACACGCGAAATATGGATATGCCCCGTAACACTCGCTGTTCTCGGTCATTATCCTCACTACATTTATATTAAACAAATGCCAATCTAATCATAAGAGAATCAAGACAATAATAAACAATCATAAACAGCCTTAATATGGAGAATATTAATCAATTCTGGATTGCTGACAAACATGCCGATGCAAATTCAAATGACCTGTTCGAGCAGGCCAAGGCTTATAATCTTGGGATAGGCGTTAAACAAGACAAACAAAAAGCTGCCAGTCTCTATCGCGAAGCGATGAGTCGTGGCGACAAGAGAGCGAAACATAATCTTGCCCTCTTGTACATCACGCAAGAAGGAGACAACGATGCTATTTCAAAAGGCATCCAAATGCTTCAAGAATTGTCAAATGAAGGCTTAGCGGCTTCAGTCTATACTTTAGGCGGTTGTTATATGACTGGCAAAGGCATCGTTCAAGATACTTCCAAAGCCCTTGAATTATACCGGAAAGCGTCCGATATGGGATTGGGAATAGCGACCTATTCAATTGGGGCGTATTATATTAATGATTGTCATGACATTGGAAAGGGCGTAGCGTATTGTGAAAAAGCGACTGAGCAAGGTTTTGCTCATGCGGCCTCAATACTAAATCAGATCTATGAAGAAGGAAAGGGTGTAGAAAAGGATTTGGATAAGGCTATGACCTATTTGAAACGTGCTGCGGAACTAGGCGATGCGTATTGTCAGCTTAAATATGGTATGACGTTATGCCAAGAGAATCCCGTCCAGGGTACTGAATGGATGATCAAGAGCGCAAATCAAGACAATCCTGCAGCGCTTTATTTTGTGGGATGTGAATATTTGAACCGTGACAGTCATCTTTTCAACATTCCGGAACATTTTGATATCGGAATAGGGATGTTACGCAAAGCAGCCAATATGGGAGTGACGGACGCCGAAGAGTTTCTGGCACATTTTGGTTTGAAGGAGGAGCAATCCCTTGACGAACGTGCTTTGTCTTTTTTCGATGCGTTGTATCATGCAGATAAAGAGACTGCCCAGAATGTTTTTCAGCAAATGTATGATTGTTGTGGCTTGGAAGATCCTATCGCACAATGTATCATGGGAATGGGCTATTATCAAGGTTCATTCGTAGAAGAGAACAAAGAACTCGGACTTCAATTGATAAAGAATGCTTGTGATAGAGATTATGCTGACGCCTTGAACACAATGGGAATATTATTAAATGGCGATAAAAGGTATGATGAGTCTTTCCCATTTCACAAACGTTCCGCAGAAAAGGGAGATATGTACGGATTGCATAATTTGGGCAATGCATATTTTTATGGGAGGGGTGTGGAATGTGATGTCAAGAAAGCTTTTGCCCTTTGGCGTGAAGCAGCGGAGAAAGGGAATCCAGATTCCTTCTACACGATAGGTAACATCTATTTTAGGGGAGAGTATGTAGAGCAAGACATACCTGAAGCCATCAAATGTTATTCCTATGCTGCAGGCAGAGAATGTACGACACAGATACCTGCAATGGAACAGTTGGTTAAAGCATATCGTTTACTCGGTAATGAAGAAATGGCTAATGAATGGGAAAGTAAACTGAAGAACGTAAATGAGGACGTTTAGTTGGATTGATTTGGCGAATCTCATCTGGCTTATGTATATTGTTCTTGCTCTTGATGAGTACGTTCTTACCTACAAGGAAATAATGCTTAAGTTTCTTTCCCGTCCTTTGGGAGGCAATGAACACTTTGTTTCATACAACAATCCCGTCATCTCATACAACATAACGGAATTGGTTTTGCCATCTACCTATTCGAGCATATCTTTGCAGCGTCAAACGAATGATATGTGAGTCATGAAGAAAATGAAAATGAAGAAAAGCGTGAAAAAGGTGCTGGCTTTTGTGGTCGCACTCTTCGTAATCATCATGTTGCTGCCCACCAACATTCAGAATCCAGTAGAGGGATGTGGCAAAGAGAGCTATCATCCTCAGTCGTTCTGGCATCCGTGGGGCGATCACAACCATCGCGGCATCGACATCTTTGCCAAGAAGGGAACGAAGGTACATCCGGCCATAGGAGGTATTGTCGTGGCTACTGCCCACAACATGGGTGCCGGTGGCAACTGTATCTTTATTTTCAGTTCAAGGTTCCGCCTCCATTACTATGCTCATCTAAGTGAGATAGATACACATATAGGAGCCATTGTCACCAAGAGGTCTGTCATCGGCAAGGTGGGTAATACAGGAAACGCAGCAGGAACGCCTTCACACCTGCACTACAGTATTGCCACCTTCATCCCTCAAGGCGACTGGCGGTGGGATCCAAAGCGATGCGCTATTTATGTGAATCCTATAAAAGAGATGAGGTAAAGATGAAAGTGAAAATGATTTTGCCAGCCTTGCAAGAGGCCGAGAGCCCCTACTGGCGTCCCATCAAGTATTCGCTGTTTCCGCCGCTTGGGCTGGCCACGCTGGCCGCCTATTTCAGCGATGATGATGAAGTGGAGATCCAAGATCAGCATGTCGAGACGCTGACGTTGGACGACGACCCCGACCTCGTATGTATTCAGGTCTACGTGACGAATGCCTATAGAGCATACAAGATAGCCGACAGTTATCGCAGTCGTGGCGTCTACGTGGCTATGGGAGGCCTCCACGTGACGGCTTTGCCCGATGAGGCGGCACAACATGCTGATACCATCTTGTTGGGGCCTGGCGAGGAGGCATTCCCTCGGTTTGTTCAGGATCTTCGCGAAGGACATCCTCAGCGGCGCTATGTAGCACGTTGGCGCTCTTTGGAGAATATCCCACCTGTCCGACGTGACCTTATCAAGCGTGAGAAGTACTTTGTACCAAATTCGTTGGTGGTCTCGCGTGGATGCCCTCACCACTGCGACTTCTGCTACAAAGATGCGTTCTATGGCGAAGGCAAGTCCTTCTACACCCAACGTGTCGACGATGCGTTGGCCGAGATTGATCGTCTGCCGGGACGACACCTCTATTTTCTTGACGACCACCTCTTGGGCAGCCCACGCTTCGCAACAGAACTGTTCGAGGGAATGAGGGGCATGGGGCGTGTGTTCCAAAGCGCAGCCACGGTGGCATCTGTGCTGAACGGGAATCTGATAGAGAAAGCGGCTGAGGCAGGACTGCGTAGTGTCTTCCTCGGTTTCGAAACGTTCTCGCCAGAGAACTTGCGTTCGAGCAACAAGTTGCAAAACCTCTCGAAGGACTATGTGGCGGCTGTGGAGCGTTTGCACAGCTTGGGCATCATGATCAATGGCAGTTTCGTGTTCGGATTGGACCATGATGATCAAGATGTATTCCGCCGCACCGTTGACTGGGGCATTGAGCACAGCATCACAACGGCGACATATCACATCCTGACGCCCTATCCAGGCACGCGACTGTTCCAGCAGATGGAACACGACGGTCGCATCACCAGCTACGACTGGAGCTGTTATGACACTCGAACGGTCGTCTACAAGACGCGTGGCCTCAGTCCCGAGGAATTGAAGGCAGGCTATGATTGGGCTTATCGTGAGTTCTATTCCTGGCATAACATCCTGAAATCAAGTTTCGGGCATGACAACATACAACAACGTTTAGCACATCTGATGTACACGGGTGGTTGGAAGAAATTAGAGCCCTTCTGGAACTTCATGATTCGCTATGGTAATCTTAATCGCATGCTGCCCGTGTTGGAACAGTTGCTGTCACATACTCGGCGCAAGCCATTGGAGACGCCAATGATTAGCATGCCACGCATGTTAGGTAAGGTCGCGTTGTAGGACAATTGAAAATGTAAATAGACAATGCAAAGTGTAAAATCGTAAATAGTAAATGTAGAAGGAACGCTTTATCGGAAAGTTTCTGTTGGCGAAGCCGTCAACATCATCAATTGAACAACCAATATCATTGAAGCGAATGGTGTTTGCAAAAATCATACTGCTGTGTGTCACCCTCGTGGTCCTCTCGGCAGCTTCAAAAGAAGAAGAGAAATGAAACGAAGGAAAAGGATTATTACGTGGCTCACTTTGGGCGTTGTGGCCGTTGCCGCCGTTTTTGCACTCAACTGGGTCTGGAAAGTCTACGGATTGCCGGAACTGCCTGACCGTAGGGAATACAAAACGATAGAGGAGCGTGCTGCGAAGGCTCTGGCCTTTGCAAAGCGTCATAATATGAACGAGCATTACGCATTGTTCGTGGATTACGGTCTTCCATCGGGCACGCCGAGGCTGTTTGTATGGGATTTCCAGCAGAACCGCATTGTGGCGAGCACTTATGTCATGCATGGTCCTGGCGGCGGCAGTACAGACAAGCAGCCACAGTTCAGCAACCGCCCGGGCAGCAAATGCTCGTCATTGGGTAGGTTCCTTGTGACTAAGGAGCATGGCAGCCGTAACAAACGTGGCTTCCGCGTGAAAGGTTTGGACATAGACAATCGGTCGGCATACGCCCGAGGTATCATGATTCATAGTGCCAAGTGGGTGGACATCCATTGTTGGAAGAAGTATATTCCTCTGAATGGGAAGTGCTGCTCGGGCTGCGTCACCGTCTCCTCGCGCGGCATAAACTACCTCTATCCGCTTATCATGGGCGAGGGAAAGCCTCTGCTGCTGTGGAGTTTTGAGCGTTAAAAGGAGTAAGAGTTATTCATTAATAATCATTCAAATAGGTATGCTGATAGCCGTTTTGAAACTCGTTTTTATAGCCAGTGTAGTCGTTGCTGTCTGCTGTTTGGCCAAAAAAGAATGGCGCAGCAAGGGCAAATGGCTGTTGTGCTGGGCTTTGTTCCCCATCTCTTTAATCATTCGTCCACGGCGCTTGGGTATAGTTAAGAGCTGGATAGTGTTCTTTGTGTCGCCCTTCATGCTATATGTTTATTATCTCGTATTTGCATTTTTGCTATATTATGTGGTGATGGCAAACTACTACGTACCCCAATCTATACCCTATCACACCGCCGAAGATCTGAAAAAGGCTACAGGAGTCGAGTTCCCAGAAGTAAGTGCAGTGGATTCCACCCTATACGACGACCCTGGCGTCGGGATATGGTTTGTGATGAAAGAAGAGTCGAGGCAAGCTTTTTACCGACGCCTTGATAAGGCATGCATGGATGATACATGCTGCTGGCATAAAGATAGTCTTGGCTATCGTTATTATATTGTCAATCCAGAGCGGCCCATCGATAGAACTCGGGGAACACACATCCGGAAGAATGTGGAGCACGAAGGGGATGATATATGGACAGACCGGTTAGAAGTAATCATTCCCTTGAACGGCGATACAATCTATGTCTATGAAGGATCTGAATTAAAAGGTTCTGAAGTAATCGGCAGCATTCAATAAACAACGTTAAATATTATATTCAGTCATCATTGTTTCCATTAAAAAAGCATATCTTTGCACCATCAAACAGCGTCGCACATGGAATGGCTAAGAATATCTACCAGCACCGAAATGGTGCGCGTTGCCACGACTGAGATTGTCTATGTCAAGGCCGATGGCAACTACTCGGAAATGGTGCTTATCAACAATCGTAAGCACAGGATTACCATGCAACTGCATGTATTCGAAGGCTATTTCCAGCAACTGAATAAAAACTTCTTCACACGTGTAGGACGTAGCCTGATCGTGAACAAGAGATATATCTATCGTATCAACCTAACGGAGCAGAAACTGCAATTCGCAGGTCCTCATCTGTTGAAAGACATCTCGACAGCATTCGCAGAGGAACGTACGAAACGTTTTGTAGACAACTACACATTAACCATCTCGCGTGACGCTCTGAAAGTTCTCAAGGAAACAATGGAAACCGAGAAAGGAGGCGACTATGATTAATCAATTTGATAAGTCTGATATGTTTGATAAATTCAGCCAGGAAGAGCCTGTAATCGTCATCGAACGCGATGAAGAAGAGGTGCCGGTGCAAAAACTTATTCCGGAAGAAGCACCGGAAATGCGTCGTGCATGGCAGCCTTGGCTACGCTGGTTGCTGGCCGTTCTTGCAGTTGCCTTACTGATGTTGGCCGCTATCTTCGCCTATAAGCTATGGGCCTATTACTACCGCATAGGTGTTGACGTCTCAACGACACCCGTGCAGAACATCCAGAAACTGAAAGCGCCCCTTTCGACGGAGGTACCAGAAGTGGTCTTCTCGAGCGACAGCATCCTCGGCGTAGCTCTAGATTTCTATGCCATCCATGGGTTGCAAGCCAGCATAGAGTTTGAGGAGCCCGATACAGCTGACACTTCTGTCTTTCTCTACAGCCGCAGCGCCGATCACAAGGCCGATGAAACCTACATCGGGACCCTCGTCGCAGAGGGCCGTGAGTTGCAGAGCGACCGCTCGCGTCTCGGATATATGGCCATGGCCGACGGACGTTTGGTCATCGGCATCGGCCGCAGCGATAAGGTCAAGGATTATGTTCTTGAGCGCGGTGGTTCCTTCTTTCGTCAGTTCATCATGGTGAGCAACGGCGTGATACCAGCGCGTTTCTTCCTCCATGGCAAGGTCGAGCGCAGGGCCGTCGGGCGCATGGGCAATACCTTATATTATATAGCCACGCGCCACAAGGAAACGCTATGGGACTTTGCAGATGCCCTGCGAGAGTATGGTTTCGTTGATGCTATATACATCACAGGTGGTACCGACTATTGCTTCTATCGTTCGAGCGATGGCATGCGTCACGACATCGGCGACATCAACGACTACCCCCACAAGAAATGGGCCGGCATCATTCCTTGGTTGGTCTTCCGAAAAGCCGAATAAGCATTTTCCCATATTTCATACACGTATCCCGCCATTTCATACAAAGTGGTGGGATAGCCTTTGGCCATGTCCGTGGAATGAAGTACTTTTGCAGCTGAATTCAGCTTATGTCTACCCATAATGTATGCAGTTAGAGGCGATTCCGGCAACTATGACAGCCGAACGCGTCAGATTGACATAAATCAATATGCATGTCGGACGCTTTGGCAGACGAAATCTCATGGCATGCTGATTGCATCATTAAATTCGCGAGCATTCACATTTTAATCATCTTAAAAACTAACGACAATGCCCCATTATTCCATTTCAGACTTAATGAACGGCGCCCGCACGATGGCTGCCAGTGTCTTCGGACAGAAGAAAGAGTACCGTATCCAGTTTAATCATGAGGCCGACGGTCTCTGGTACGTCGACTTTCCCAACTGGCCCTTCGACCATCACAACCTGCTGATGGTGGCTGGCGCCGACGAACTATGTGCCTTCCTCTCCGATGACAACAAGTTCACTTACGTCGACGTCATCCCGGCGGAGAAGGAGGAAGACCATCCCGGCTATGCCAAGCTGATCCAGAAAGAGCATTCGCTCACGGGCGGTAGCACCTACGAGGTAACAGGTCTCGAAGGCTTCACGCGTGACATCTGGCTCTGCCCCGTCACCCTGTTTGTGCTCGGGAAATATCCTAAGTATATGTACATCAGAAAATCAGAATCCGCTGTATGATGAAAGAGACATCGAACAACCCATATTCAGAAGAATGGGAAAAACAGATCAACGAGAAAACTAAAGACGAACTGCTGCAGATCATAGCATCTGCAGCAGACTATGACCCAGCATTCGTGGCACTTGCACAGGAGCGGTTGGCCTCGGAGTTCCATGTCCAAGCAACACCAGCTCCTGCGCAGCCGAAGGAATCAAGTTTTGGCGACACGCATCTCATTAGTGAGTTCGCTGGCGAAGTGCTGAGTTGGGGATGGATCTTGGTGACCGCCATATTTTTTGTCTTACTGACCTTAGTGGCCTTTCAGCAAGCCGTGGCTAAACTCAGCCTTTGGCAGTACCTCGATGCTGCTTGGTTCTTCCTCCTTGCCTATGCTTCAGCAGTAATTTCGGTTGCCCTACTGTGGGGAAAGCTCTCAGCGTATAGTAAACGGTTGAGAGAAAGGGACTCGTCCTCGAACGTCCCGTTAGGGCAGACCGCAACTGTGCCAGCGCATGGCGAAGCTGCCTCAGTTCCAGCAGCTGCAGGGACAGCAGAACAGCCGCTGTCGCGCAACTTGCTGAAGCAGACCCTTGCAAACATAGGTTGCCAGTACGAAGAAGACCCCGAACGACCGGATTGGCTTCACTTTGCCTATCAGGGAGAGCATTTCATCGCGTATGCCTCGAATACATGCCCCTTTGTCGATCTTGGCGACTTCAGTTGGGCGAGTGCCAACATGGAGGATATCGATAAGATTGCACGTGTGCGCAAGGCCATCAACAACACCAACTGGCAGTCGGATGTTCCCGTGCTCTACTCAATCAGTAAGACTGAGAACACCATGGACGTTCATTGCAAGAAGCGAATCCTCTTCATCTCGCAAATCCCCGATATCGAGGACTACCTAAGGAGTGAGCTCGACCGCTTCTTCAAAGCGCATAATCTCTTCCTGACAGAGATGGACCAACTGCAGAAACAGGAGGAGGCAAGAGAGGTGCAGTGAGCCCTCTCTTCCTCCACCAATATGAAGTCAAAAATGAGTCTATGATAAAAAAGTGTTTCAAAGAAGTCGCTAATACCCTCATGGTAATAGCTCGGAAGACAGGTCTCACCTACAACGAGGTGAACATACTCGTCTATTATCTCCTCATCCCGTTGACGTGGACTGTTATGCTGGATTTCATATTGCGCAAGCCCATTACTACGCCATTGCTTCTGCTGTCGTGGATGGGTATTTTCATTGCAACCCGTGGCAGGTTCCGCCAATGGTGCGATAAAGCATTTGTCCTGTCCCAGCAATTCATCAGGTTCTTTGGCGAATATGTGCAGTACTCCGTGGTAATCTGCGTGATCGTCCCGATTATCATCTATGTCATCTTGTTTGTGTTATTGTTTGCTTAAGATATAACGACAAATATTTGATAACATGATAAACGTTAAGGCATTTTGCTTTAACCCAATGCAAACTAATTGCTATGTGGTAAATGATGAAAATCATGCAATAATCATCGATCCTTGTTGTTATTTCGTTATGAAAAACAAGAGTTAGATGATTATATACATCAAACCATCTGAATGTAGAACATATTCTTGTTACTCACATGCATGCAGATCATATTCTTAAAGAAGGAATTGGCAGGTATGATTTTCCTTATTCAAATTATGAAGATTCGCAAGAGTCTATTAAGAACGTAAAAGCATCTCTTACTTGTCAAATTTATCCTGGGCATGGTGGATCATTCTTTCCATAACTTAAATGAACCTGATGAACAATATCATCAAAATCAAAGGACACCCCTTTCGGAATAAACGATTTGGCAATAATTGTCTAAATATTGTGAATGAACTATGAAAATACTGTTTATTATTATTGCAATCCTACTCCTGCCCATTGTCGTTAAATCGATATGGGTAGTTTGTCAGACCTATGGAAATGGTGATTTCGCGAAGGAGAAGAAAGAACTCATTCGCAGGGCCAATTACCTCATCGCGAAAGTGGCCACTTCTCCACAGCAAGTGTTATCGGCTTTGCCCGCTTGGATGGGAGCTCAGTTTCAGGGAGAATGGGCTATATATACCTGTTCCATGACCTGCAAGGCATTGGCCAATATCGCTACTCTTTATCCGGAGTTTCGTGAAAAAGCCATCAAGCATATCTCAACCATCATCGACATCGCGTTATCTGACACAATAAGAGCATATGATACAAAGCGATGGGATGAGGATGCGTTCGAAGGACTAAATGGAAACAAAAGCCATATCTCATATTACAGTCATGTGGCTTGGATGATAGGTGAATTCAAACGCATCGGTGGCGATAACCGCTACAATGAGATATATCATTCTTTATGCGAAGCCATGAACCGAAGAATCGCCAATAGCCCGATCTTGAATCTGCCCACTTATCCGTATGAGAGTATTTACATTCCTGATATGTTGGTGGCCATCGTAGCCCTAGCTGACTATGCAAGGTTGTATAACGGGAAATACCAGGATACAGTTGATGCTTGGATCGGCAGGGCAAAGGCCGAGTGGCTTGACAAAAAGACTGGTCTATTAGCATCATACCTGAGCGATGATGGTTATAGCTTATCTGAAATCAGAGGCTCATATTCAGCTTTGAATTGCTACTATCTGTCGCTGATTGACGTTCCTTTCGCCAATGAACAGTATCAGAAACTTAAGAAGCATTTCATACAGACCTCTCCGGTCGTTGGATTAAAAGAGTACCCTGATCAAACGTGTAAGTTTGGCATTGACCCTGACGCAGGTCCTATCATCCTTAATCTAAGTTCGTCAGGCACAACTTTTGCCATAGGATGTGCAACAAGTCTGGATGACAAGGAATTCCGCAATCAACTGCTACGGACGGCAGAAATCGCTGGCACAACCGTTACTTGGGGCAATAAGTCGCATTATCTATTAGCCAATTGGTTTTTAGTGGGCGAGGCGATAGCATTAGCCTTGAGAACGTCTAGCTCTTCTATCAACATGACTTCCGACGATAATAGTAACTCACATTAATATATAACAATGGAAAAGGACTCAATTGAACTGACTTTCGAGAAATGGGAAAACGGCAAATGGTTTGTTGTATTGCCAGAATATGATGGTGAACAGAAAGATCTTGAGATGGTTGACGGGGCGGATGATTTTCTGGAGGCGAACACCAACAGCCCTCCGTGCTCGTCTATTTTGTACATCAATTCCACTAGTTCGTACATTGGAGGCGGGACAGGTTTGTAAACATCAGGTGCAAGTTGTACCTTTGCCGCGCAGTTTAACAAAGGTCTAACTTTAATATTGTTTCAAGATGAAAAAGATTATGATTTTGATGACGGCAATGGTTTGCTCCGTCACAGCTTCAGCGCAGTTCGTAGTTTATGAGCCTTCGGACATGCCTTCGACGACTCGCTCTATTCCGAACATCTACGACCCATTTACGGTGTATGAGCCCGTGTACAACACTCCACAGCCACGCGTGCAGCGGCCGAAGCCTCAGTTCGTAACGCTGAAGGGGTATTATAAGAAAGGCGATGAGTGGAAGGTCACTCCTATCAGGGTGATGGTTCAGGGTGAGGAAATCAAGCTGGCCAGCGTCAAAAGTGGTAACAACTGGGTAACCTGCAATGCCCGCGTGAGCGAAGTGAGTGGCTTCGACCCGGAAATCGTGCGTGACAACTTCAACTTCAAGGCTTCATACTATCTGTTTGGAACCATTTACTTTTAACCACAAAAAAGAGACTATTGGATTTATCATTGGTTGTGTCGTGTATATCGGCGTCTGTCAGGGCATCTGCAAGATGCTGGATTTAGATGATTTCAACAAGAAGGCATGGGTGTATGCCGTAGTTGGCGTCGTTGGCAGCTTCCTCGTGAAAGCCGCTTTGAATGGATAAGGTCTTTTAGCAATTACAGATACCTCTGGAAACAAATTTAAAATCAAATAATTATGATAGTAAAAGATTATAATGATAGACCAGAAGGTCTTGAGTATTTAGGTTGTTTTAAATCTGACTGTTATCAAGCAGTTTATCTAGGAGACCCGATTAATCCAGAAGCAAAAGATATGGCTGAAAGATTTAATCGGGGAGAATATGCTATTTTAAAAGATGGAAAAATTTACTACGGTTCTCAAAATTTGTTTTCATGAATAACATCATTCACATCAAAAAACATCCTTTTGGAGAAAATTATTTGGCGATTAATCTCTTTGGGCTCATTTTTACACTCCGTAACTTGACCCCGGTAGAGCTTAATCACGAACTCATTCATTCTGCTCAGCAGCGTGAATTGCTCTACATCCCATTCTTCATCTGGTATGGAATAGAGTGGCTTATCTTGTACTTCAAATATAAGGATTGGACTAAGGCTTATTTTCATATTCGCTTTGAGAAGGAAGCTTATAACAATCAATATAATTTGGAATATTTATCACAAAGAAAACATTTTACTTATTCATAACTAAATAATAAGAATTATGAAAAAATTAATCTATTTATTACCAGTTCTATTCTTCACATCATGTACATCCACTAATGAAGACCTCAATGAATATGGTGATGATGACGAAATAGTCATTGCGGTTGAAGAAGTTGATAGTGTCGTTACAGACGAAAGTGTAATGTATCTTTATCCAGAATTAATAGAATAAAAATATGCCTTAGAATAATACATTGATTTAAGTTTCGGAAGCTCCGCTTGCTTGGGAGTTCTTCGCAGAGCGAAGCGTCCCGTAGGGGCAAGCGAAGAACTCCTTCGCTCGAGCTTGCTCGCTTGACACTTCAAGAACTCCTTAACTTCTTCGCTCGACCTTTGGTCG
>JAEEGL017080887.1_pt1 | contig 40274 bp, 56 predicted proteins | sample 9134231 | NCBI WGS metagenome assembly JAEEGL01 (sample SAMN16246548, study PRJNA631951) | gut metagenome | biome: gut microbiome; feature: rumen; material: fiber-attached | host: Bos | place: Iran: Karaj | collected 2018-10
AAACATTATGTTGCGCTTTATTTCTTTTTTCTTTTCTATATATTGCAAGTTATACTCGTATCCGCGCCTGCCGATTTCGATTGATGCCAGAACCATATCGGGAAGGTTGAGTTCCCTGAACACGAAGTTGCCGACAAACGAACTGTAGTTCGGCTTGACCTTCAGGAACTTTATGTCGAATATGCTACAACGCTTCTGTAGGTTCAATTCAAGGCTATTCCTGCACCAGTTGTTATTAACAAGTCGGTTGTATTTCTTTCCGCACCCACAATCCTTGCTCCGTATGTCCAAGTCCTCGATTGCGAACATCTCGCAGCGGTAGTGCAAGCATATACGGATTAACTTCTTCGACACCTCGTATGTCTCGTGGACGCGCTTGTTCTCTATGTATGTCTTCTTCGGGTCGGATGTGTCCGTTTTCTCCTTTAACAATTCATTCGCCATATCGTTTATCTGCTTGACCGAAAACACACCCTGCCTTACGATATCATACTCGGTTTCGCCCTTCCAGTCAACGATTGACCACCCTATGTAGTTCGGGTTCATATCAATAGCCATCACGCGGTTGGCTATCGCGTTGTCGCGCCTGTAGTGCTCGACTTGCGTTTCGTCGAACGACAGATACACATATTCGCTATCAAGTTTGTATGTTATGGGTGTTGCCTTTGCGCATTGCAATTCGTATAATTTGGATAAAATCTGCTTGCGCTTGCCGTAAACACCGATTAGATTTAGTTGGTAATGACTATTCTTGTTGATTTTAAACAGTATCGACCTCAAATCCTCGTTTATGGCGAACTTGCGGTTCGCCTTTAGGTTCGCCTCGCCTACGACCAATAGCGGCGACACCCGCTTGTCGTCAAACTCTTCCCTCGTTATCAATCCCTTGCACCTACGGATAAAGTTTTTCCTTCCGCCGAATATGTATTTGGCATCTGGATTGCCCAGCTCCTTTATTGACTTGAATTTGGCTGTCGCGTCCTGCTCGATGCAGGCAGCCATATAACTGTCCATAAGACCGACATTGTTCAACTCGAACTTTATTGCATCGCGGATTTGCTTTCCGTTCCAGCCGTCGATGGCACGGTTGTACGCGAAGCGGAGCGCGGACGAATATTGTCGTCTGCACTTCAGGATGAACGCCTTCGCTTCATCGTTCGCTTCGTATTTCAACTTCAGTGTTATCATAGTCCGTTGTGTATATACAACCACATATTATTTATAAATTTAACTCTTGCAATGCTTTTAAACGGTTTTAATACTGTTTCGGGTCATAATTTATTTTTTAGTTGTTTTGTTTATCTTTAAATCTGCAAGCGCAACTCCGTCCTCCGCATACAACGGCGACAGCAGTGTCAGCACCGTTATGCTTTTGGGCGTGTAGCACTCCGATATGATTTTGCAGGATTCGACTATTGTGTTTCCGAGCGTAATGCTGTCGTCCACTATTATCACATCCTTGCCGTTGAAGGCATCGATGTAGTTGCCCCAGTATTCGTCCTGCAACTTGATTGTGTGCTCTATGACACCCCTCATCTCCATATCGTCGATTGCGTGGAACTTGAACTTTCCGCCTTTCATATCCTTGCAGCATTTTCTGAAATACTTGTACGCAATGTTGAACCTCCTGCCGTAGTGACGCTTGAAAGAAGAACCTTCCTTCTGTATGTAGTCGTCAACTTCCTCCGTTGTCATCTTTACCAGAATGTCATCTATGTATGTGGGATGTACGCAATGTCTGGCTACAACCTTCGCAAAGTAATCGTTCAATTCGTTGGTTGACGGAACCATTATGGTAATGTCCTTCTTGCCGTGCCTTAAAAAGAATTGCTTTACTATATACTCGACCCTGCCTTTTGTTTTCATAGCGTTTACCAACTCGTAGCCCTTTTCATTCTTCAAAGCATACAACAACGGGTTTCCATCACCTATATCACCCTCCTTTCTCTTGAATACCGAATACACCTCAACATTCGGAATTAGCCCCGTTATTACGCTTGGGTTATTTTCTACGGATGTATCGACAAGTTTTTCGTGCTTGTCCGTCATAACGACACGCCTGTCCAATTTTACTTCTATCCCTTCGTTCAGGAAGAAATGCTCCAAAATGCCCACAACATCGTCTGGTGTCATCTCGTTGCCTACAAATTCATCAAATTTCTTAATCTTTCCCATACGGCATATATGCTTTATAATAATATATTGGAAAACTTATTTATTTTCAGATATAGGTAAAAAACTTATCGCCACTACGCGGAAGCCCTGATATACGGTTTCATCGCTGAACAATTCGCTCCAGCCGAGCGACTTCATTTCCGCAAGCATTATGTCCTTGTTGCGCTTGATGTCAACGAACAATATTATTATCTTGACATTGTTAGCCTCGAACTTCTCCGCCTTTTCCAGAGTATCGAACTCTATGCTCTCGTCAATGTCCGAGCGGTAAAATATCTTCTTGATTTCCTCTATCATAACTACCAGTTAAATACTATCATATAAATTGTATCAAACAACTTCCCTATAATACAGTCTTCCAAGTCCTCGTGGAAGAATATGTCAACCACGCGCCCCACATCCATCTTGCAGAACATAAGGTTGCACAGTTCCTTCTTGGTATTGTCATCAAACATTCTATTTTCCTTGACATAGGATATGAGCAACGGCATCGCCTTGTTGAACAGTTCCTCCGCCAGTTTCATCCTGTTGAAGTCGGCGTTGTCCCTGTTGGCGACAACATTGTCATAGACCTGCTCCGCCTCTTCGTTGAGGTCGTAGAACGGCTTGAATGTCCTTTCAAACTTCTCCGCGTCATCCCTCTTGTCAAAGGTGTATGCGCAATCTATGTCCGTGTAATATTTAATAACTTCCTTAATCATCTTCATCAATGTCTATGTATTCGACTTCGACGGGCTTCTCGAACAAGCGGTGCGTGTCAATCCTCCCGTCGCTCGGCATCAAGCCGTGAAACTGCTTGTACTCACAAATGTCGGCAAGTGCATTCTTCTTCGTGTGCCTTCCGTTGTAGTTGTTCAAAAGAACCTCCACACCATCCTCGATGTAACGCCATACACCAAGCCGTCCGAGCAAGCCGCTTCGCACAACCCCGAAATAGCGGACATCGCCGTCCTTCCAAGTCACCTTCTTAACCTTAAATTTGTAGTATGCCATAGTATTGCTCCCTTCCGCTGTTGTTTTATTTTAATCCTTCGGTATGATACAACGCATTGTTCGCCAGAAGCAAGACATTGTTCTTTTCCGTACACGCATCAATCGCATCAAGATTTTTCTTATACAAATCCATAAACATCTTGCCTACAAGCGCAACCTTGCGCTTCTTGTATTCCGCCTCGCTCCTTTCAAGGTCGGCAATGCGGAAATATGTAATACCGCACTCCGCGTCGTTGTGCGCTTGGATTTCTATACGGGTATGTCCGTCCACATTCTCCTCGTACACTTCCGCGTGCTCGAAATCATAGTTTTCCTCTACGAGTTCGTTCTTGCGAAGATAATGTCCAAGCCATTCGTCTATGTACTTGTTTCCCGAACACTTGTCCATAACGGCACGGTAAACATCCATATCCCATTTGGTTTCCAGTTTCACCCTTTCTATGTACACCTTCAACTTGTCGTCCATTGCGCTCCATCCGTCTAAATGAGTTTAACCAATGCCATAACCGCACCGACCACAAACGCCACGCCGATTATCGCACCAATGATATTCACTGCGATTTGCACATTGTACCTTCTTTGCATACTCTGGTACATCTCTTCCATCAGTTTTTGATTGTTCCTTTCCATTGTTGTTCTGTTTTAATTATTCACCAGTCGGTACTTCCGAAACTGTCGCGCCGTCAATGCAATGCCCTTTGATTTGATTCCTCCACTCCTCGTATGTCTCTGGAATGTCCCCCAGCAATTCGGGGTACAGGAACGAATACGAATGTGCCAGCCCGTACTTTGACAGAATTTCATCTTTCTGCTTTTCAAGCCAAGCGTATGCTTCGTCCCTTGAAGAATTGTTCCTCAACTTGCGGTTGAACTCGAATATCGTCCTTCCGATTTTGTCGCTTGCATCACTGGATACCGAAGATATATACGGTTCGCACACACGCCTCAATTCAGCCGAATTACGCATAATGCGCTTGGCATCTTCCATTATCTTGTCTGCAATTTTCGCTTCAGATACTTTCTTTTCCATTAAGCATTCGTTTTAATATTCTACTGTTTATTTTATCGGTTATCTCCTCCACTTCCACATCAATCGCCTTCTGTATGTCGTTTTCAATCTTCTCAATTTCGTCTTCACCCAAAGGGCGATTACCGAAGATATGAACAACGCCTTCATTCTCGTTGATTTCTCCGAATATATAATGATATGGATTTGTACTTTTTACTATCATATTTTTAAAGCATATAAGTTTTTACGAACATATAATTACCTTTTTCCATATCTTTAATGTCTTTCCTTTCAACAATAATATATTGAAATATGTAGCAATTTCACATTACAATATTAAGATACTTTGTTGGAACATATTCGGTAAGCCACACCCCATTATTGCTCAGGTAGAACTTGAAGCCATCGGATACCATTGCTGCGGCATCAACCATAAGTACAGCGGGCGTGCCGTGACGCTTGCCGACCTTGAACGCAGTTGCAGCATCAGCCGACAAATGCACATGAAGCCTTGACTGCTTCGTAATGCCTTCCCGAAGTATCGAATCCATGAAACTCGCGGCAGTCCCGTGGTACAATGTATCGGGAGGTACGCACTCCTTCAATTCCACATCGACATCGACGCTATGCCCTTGGCGTGCGCGTATACGCTTCTTGTCATCCGAGAACTCATACCGCTTCTTGTCGTTGGTTGCGACTATCTCTTCGAGCTCCCCCATCGTGTAGCCGTGCCTTTCAATCAGGTCGGCGACCTCACGCCAGCCGTGCTCGTCAAAGGCATATTCCTTGTCGTGCCTCAACAGGAAGGACAACTCCTTGCCCCTCTCAACTATGTTCTTCTTCGCTTTCATCGCTTTCATTCACTTTAAAATCACATTCCTTAAATTCTTCGTTCCAGTCGGCGTTGCACACATCGTCCCAAGACGGATAGTAGCACAACTCCCATTCCTCGCTTCCGTCATACTCCTTGCGCGAGAGCCACTGCCCGTCCGCAAGCGCAATGTCGCCGAACACCTCCTGTGAGCCGAAGCCGTTGTAGTAGAGGACATCGAGAGAGCCGACGAACTTCTTCGCATCGTCCTTCGTGTGGTCGGGAAGAAGCGCGATGAGCATCTTCGTGCATCCGCTCTCGTCCGTGATGTTATCTTTCAGGAACTCCCTTTCCTGCGGTACTGTCGTGTCAATGCCCACGCGTGCGAACAATATCTTTCGGGCAAACTCGGTGACGCTCTTGTAACCAGCCGCATCCAGCGTTTCCTGCAATAAGTTCGTGTATTTCCTTTCCATATAATTGCATTCAATATACTATCATAATATATTGAAAATATATGAAATAATTTACTATATGCGAATTTAGAACAGCTGCCGTCTGCCTATGCCAGTCTCTTCGGTTATCCGTTCATTCGCAAAGTCATAATAGTCCTTGTCAAGTTCGAAGCCAATGAACTTCCGATCGGACAATGCACACGCGATCGCCGTTGTTCCGCTTCCCATGAACGGGTCAAGAATGATATCTCCAGGCTTGCTGTACACTTCAGCCGCCCACAGCGGAAGCTCAATCGGAAACGAAGCGCAATGGTCTTTAAGGTTCGCCGGACTTGTCCAGTTCTCCCCTATGACACCCCTTTGTGAAGCCTTGCGGTTATTCACGAACTCATCATTGCCGCCCTTCTTCCTGAATGTCCATACATGCTCATAATCAAAAACATTTCTCGGATGCGTATTGCAAATCATAGGAATGCCGAGCTTGGCGAACTTCTTTCTCCATATCCTTGTCGCCTGCAAGTCGAACGCATTGTCCATGCCCCACTTATAGTAGTTCAGCGAAGCGGGATATACCGAAGGCACATCGGCTTCGTAGAACCTGTTTCCGGAATTGAAGTAGTCTCCGAAGTTCACAACGACATATCCGCACGGCTTGACTATTCTTGAACATTCCTTAAATACGCCTTCCATGAGCGTGCAGTAATGTCCGTAATCCCATGTTTCCTCATATTCCTTATTCAGAAAATAAGGCGGTGATGTAATGACCAAATCTATCGAATTATCATCAAGCATCTTCATGCCTTCCACGCAATCCATGTTGTATATTTTATTCACTTCAAGCATAGCCTAAAAAAGTTTATTCCTATCCATCATCGCATTGGCGACGTTAGCGGCACAAATGCCGTAAAATGCCGCGTTCAGTTCAATGCCTATATAGTTCCTATTTTCATTAATGCAAGCCACAGCGGTAGTCACGCAGCCAACAAACGTATCGAGTATGACATCGTTCCTATACGAGTAGAGCCGTATAAGTCTTGTCGGCAGCTCAAGCGGGTACGGAGCCGGGTGCTTCAGCTTCTTTGCGCTTGCCGTCTGCATCTGCCAGATGGACTTCGTGTACGAAGTAAATTCTTCCGGGCTTATGGTTGCCGTATCATGCTCATTGGTCTTATCGTGCATGTATTCCCCCTTCGAGTAAATCAATATGTACTCATGCACATCACGCAGACTCGGATTGGACGGAGAGCACCAGCTCCCCCATACACAGCTCGTTCCCACGCTTGCACCCTTATCCCATATTATTTCGCCGCGACACAGGAAACCTATCTCAATCATTATCATGTTCATATATGAAGATAACGGCACATACGGCTTCCTTCCGATGTTCGCTATATTCAGCGCAACACGTCCCCCGACCTTAAGCACCCTATGCACTTCGGTCATGACATTGCGGATAAATCCAAGATACTCATCAAGCGGCTTATTATCATCATAGCATTCGCCGTAATCTATTCCTGCATTGTACGGAGGGTATGTAATGACCATATCAATGCAGCCGTCATCCAAGCCCCGCATTACTTCCAAACAATCCCCGTTATATATCTTATTCAGCTCAAGCATATCCTAAAACAATTTATTGCGGTTACTTGCATTAAACTCATTCATTCGCTTCACTATATTTGCGCAGTATTCTTCGTTCAGTTCGAAGCCTATATAGTTTCTTCCGCTGAACTTGGAAGCAACGGCTGTCGTTCCGCTTCCCATGAACGGGTCCAAAACCAGGTCGCCTTCTCTGCTCCATGAGAAAATATGGTCATAAGCAAGGCTGTACGGAAATATCGCAGGATGCCAATTCACATTCTTCTCATCCTTGTTATTACCGACCTGATATGTCCATACATTCGTGCGCCTGCCGTATTCGTCATATCCGCTGCGGCTGACATGCTTAAGCTCCCCGTTGGCGCATCGCTTCGTTCCGCTGTCGCCATTTCTTGATTCGGCATTCCGTCTGTCCCTTATCAGATTTATTGTCTTCGGGCTGCCTTTGGAGAATACGAACATATACTCGAACGTCTGCCAATAGCCCTTATTATTCCCGACAGCTCCCCTTGGCTGCTTCTGGTAAATCATAGTGTCAAAAAGCATGAAGCCGCATTCCATGAAGAATAAAGCCTGTCGGAACGAAGTACCGGATTCGCTGCCGTTTATCGTGGCATCGGATACAACCCATACCACTACACCGCCTTCCTTCGTTATGCGGTACAGCTCGGATATTACACGCTTCCATACATCTTCGCACCACGACTTATCTATATCGTTCCCGTAAGTACGCAGATTATCATACGGAGGACTGGTGACCGTCAGGTCTATAGAATTATCATCAAGCATCTTCATGCCTTCAATGCAATCCATATTATATACTTTATTCACTTCAAGCATATCCTAAAAAAGTTTATTGCCGCTGACCTTCTGCACGGACTTCACTGCGGCATTCGCATAGTTATAAAATTTTTCATTCAGTTCAAAGCCGATGAACTTCCGACCTTTCTGCAAGCACGATACGGCGGTAGTACCCGTGCCGATGAACGGGTCAAGAATAACATCCCCATCCGAAGTGAAGCAATCCAATATCCTATTGGGCAGCTCAATCGGGAACACAGCCTTATGCTCCACAGCATTACGAACCCTGTTCTTTGGGATTCTGAACACATTGCCGACAGTCCCCCTGCTGAACTTTGCATCCGTGAACCTTCTTGCAATGGCATCATTCTTATCAAATACGATAACAAACTCGAACATGCTGTTCAGCACACCATCGTTAACGGAAGGCTCGGCTGTAATCTTGTCCCATATAATAATTTCCTTTATCCTATCGTGAAAGTATCCGAATAAGCGGAGAAGGGCATTCTTATTGCCCGTAATCATCTGGATATTATAGAACACAAGCCCCCTTGATACGCGAAGCATCTCTTCTATGCACCTAACCTGCCATCCGTAATATTCATCAATGGACAGCCTGTCCGCTTCGGTATCGGCATACTTGTTCTTATCCGACCTGCACGCACCTCCGTACTCGCCGTAATGGATACGGAGATTGAAGTTATACGGAGGTGATGTTATGACGCAGTCCACGCTGTTATCGTCAAGCATCTTCATGCCTTCGATGCAGTCCATATTGTATATCTTATTCAGCTCAAGCATAATCAGAAAAGTGAGTTCCGCTTCTTCTCTTCAATATTATTAAGACGCTTATCGGCGATATCGCAGTACTGCGCGCTTATCTCGAAGCCTATGTACTTATTATTTGAATCAAGAGCCGATACTGCCGTTGTTCCGCTTCCCATGAACGGGTCAAGTATGATATTGCCGTCAGTCTCCAATATTGATATGCAAGTATCAGTAAGCTCCTTCGGAAATCCACACGGATGACCGAACTCCTTTTTCACCTGCGGGCGTATCCGCCAAATCGAAGACTTCATTGCAGTTTCTATCTTCAGCTCCGTAGGCTTACCCTTCTGTAGCCAATATATCCGTTCATCAACATTCCAGAAACGCCAGCCCCTTAAATTGGCTGCTATCATCTTATCCCATATTATTTCCTGCCGTATTGTGAAAGGCGTTCCCCGTATCCATTCAATCGGGCAGATAATATCACCGTCAACATATCTGTTCTTATGATTATAGAACATGCATCCCCCATCCTTCAGTACGCGATGGCATTCGTTCAGAACTTCTATCTGCCAGTCACGATATTCGGTATCGTTCATATCATCATCGTACTCGTCGTACACAACCGCACTGACCGTATTGCCGCCATTCGCCTTATGCTTATTATACGGGGGAGATGTAATTATCATGTCTATCGAATTATCATCAAGCATCTTCATGCCTTCGATGCAATCCATGTTGTATATTTTATTCACTTCAAGCATATCCTAAAAAAGTTTAGCAGTATTAGTATCCTTCATTCTTCCAAGCCGTTTCTCCGAAATGGCGAAGTACTCTTCATTCAGCTCAAATCCCATATATTTCCTTCCAAGCTCCAAGGCTGCGGCAGCCGTTGTTCCGCTTCCCATGAACGGGTCAAGAACCAAATCACCGTCATCGCTCCAGCTGCCCACCATGTCAAGCGCAAGCTGCTTCGGGAACGGAGCCGGATGTCCGCCCGTATCCTTATCCCTTGCAGTAAGATAGCAGAATATATTTCCGTGCTGCTTGAAGTCGCTGACCACCTTCTTCTCGCATTTGACAAGACCGCTATCATTGGTCTTATGGAATGTAGGCTCGCCCCATGTTTCCGTTCCGGCATACTTGCATGGTATCATTATCGGATTAAACGACTTCGGCTTGCCCTTGCTGAATACGAACATATATTCAAACTCCTGCTCGTAGCGTCTGTGCGTAAGCGGAACATAATTCTGTTTCTGGTAAATCATAGTATCGTACAGCTTAAAGCCGCAGTCCATGAACCAAAGAGCCTGTCGGAACGAAGTACCGGATTCGCTGCCGTCAGTAGTCGCATCCCCGACAACCCAGACAACAACGCCGCCTTCCTTCATTATCCTATGCATCTCAAGTATTACGCGCCGCCATACTTCCTCGCACCAACTCTTATCAATGCCTTTTCCGTAAGTACGGAGATTGTCGTAAGGCGGAGATGTAACAACCAAATCCACGCTGTTATCATCAAGCATCTTCATACCTTCAAGACAATCCATATTATATATCCTATTAGGCTCAAGCATAACTATTCATCCTCGTCCTTTCCGAGATACACTATCTCCGGATTGCTTCCCCTGAACCAAATCACCGCGAACTCACGGTCGCTCTCCTTGTCGTGCATTATGGCGTACGAGTAGAAGCTCTCACCGATATGAAGCGTGTCGATGAGTTTGCCGTAGCCCGTAAATTCGAGCCTGTCAGTCCTCGACATATTGAACTCCTTCTGCACCTCGCTGTCGCTCATCTCCTGACAGCCTCCCCACACAAGCACGCACACAACAATAAACGCAAGCAGATGATATTTCAGTATTCCACGCTCCATATTATTTATTCGAGATTTTAGGTTTGCCTTCACTATCCGTTAACTGCACTACGCTGATGCCGTGTGCGCCGTTACGCACGAAATACTCGCATCCCGTTTCCGTATCAACCCATATTTCATGGTGATAACTATTTTCCACAAGCTTCATTATCCCGTATGTTACATCCGCATCACAGTCGGACTTATCATGTTCATGACAATTTGAACATGATGTACAAATCATGAATCCCGCAATTAATGCCAAAAATAACTTCTTCATATTCAAAATGCTATTCATCAATTCTTTCCTTTAATTCGTCATCAGTAAGTTTTCTCCCCTTCGCCTTTATCACATTAGCCATCGAACTATTTGTCATAAGGGCTATTTTCAAATGCTTGGCTGCGAGCATCTTAATCTCTTCTTCCACTTCCTTCATCGCCTTCTCCCCATCCTTATATATACGGGTCAGCACGGATGCCGTCGCGCCGTCTATCTCATACACGCCATGCTCCTTATAAAGCGGATTATCAGGTGCCGAAAGCTGCGGCAATGCAAAAACATTGTCGTACGAAAAGAACTTCTTGGATTTCGGACGAAACTCAAGCGTCGAATAAAGCGACAAGTCCTTGCAGTTATTAATCTCCATCCGATACTCATCACAAGGGGAAGAATATGTCACATGCGGCAGTCCATTCAGTATAGCAGCCGCAGTGGTTTCGAACGGACAGCCTTTAAGGTCTTCGCACCATTCCCTTACTGCAAGCGTAGCGTATTTCTTATTCTTCTTCCCAGCCATAATCCCTATTCATACATTCCAATCGGAGCTTCCAATGCAAGCCCGCGCTCTATAAGCTTCCCGTAATCAAGACGGCGTTCCGATAAGTAGGATATCACGCCTTCCATCATATAGTACTGCATGACTCCGTCATATTTGGAATACGAAAGATTTGTTGCATAGTTCTTAACGTTGTCGGCATCAACAAGCATGAGCTTTCCGAGATGTCTGCGCTCATCGTCAGTCATGCTCGCCATTGGTCTCAAATAAGGCTTTACAAACTGCATCTCAACGAAGCCGTCGTCCTCCTTCCAATCATATTCCGCGAAGTAAGCCGTATCAACATTCTTCAGCCCCGTAAGCACAGACTTGAAGCAGCCGTCATATAATGAGCATATAACCTTATACGGAAGCAGCCGTGAAAGCACCCCGAACATAATCTCATTATTGGTGCGCTTCACTTCATCTTTCGGTGCTTCATCTTTCGGTTCTTCATGCTTCGGCTCGGCTTCAATATTCTCCTTGCCAATGTTCGGGAATATCCGCGAAAGCTTATCCAAGCATTCATTATAGTATCTGTCACATGCTTCAAAATTTATAATCGGGCGATTGTTCCTGCCGTAATTCCAGAAGGAGCTGCTTACATACATCACGCTCCATCCTCCGCCATCGGGCGAATGCCTTAACAGCCTGTATTTGCGTCCGCCCAAATACGGCTTCTCGTCATACTCCACCTTGTATGTGATTCCGTCCCTTGTCTTTTCGAATATTACTTTCCGTTCCATATTCCATTACCATTACTATACTTAATATATTGAAAAAACACCATTCGTTATGCAGAATATAATAAGCTTATATGAACAAAAAACCGCACGCGTGCTTGCCATGTGCGGTAAAATATGAATAGAAAATAGTGTAAGCAATCCCTAAAACAAAGTCAAATGGCATGTTTCTGTCCGTAGCCTTTTCTCCGCAAGCGCAATGTAGTTCTCCGAAATCTCGCTGCCTATGTAATTGCGCTTATTCAGCACAGCCATCAAAGCCGTTGTTCCGCTTCCCATGTACGGGTCATAAACCAAATCATTCTCCTTCGAGCATGTAAGGATTATATTGCCCACGAGCTTCTGCGGAAATGGTGCAGGATGCTCCGTATTGATTTCAAAGTTTATATTCCATACGGACTGGCGGAAGAATGCAGCGGACTTATTGAAGTAGAACTGCTGCGAGTCCTTCACAATCCAATACACATACTCCGTAATCGGCTGGAAGTAATGCGGGTCATTAGCAAGGCTGCTCCCCCTGTTCCAGATAATCTGCTGATGCAAAGGAAAGTCGTACACCCACTTCGGAGGGATAATCAATCCGTTCACAAGAATATCCTTATGGTTGTAGAACAGACTGCCCGTCGGCTTCAGTACACGCAGGCATTCCCTTATTACATTACGCTGCCATTCCTCGTATTCTTCCTGCGGCATATTATCCGAGTACTCATCATACGGAATCTGCCTGCCGCGCAATGACTTCCACTTATCGTTGCTCCCCTTGTCCGTTGCATGTGCATTCTTGTTGTAAGGCGGAGAAGTAATTATCAGGTCAACGCTGTTATCTTCCATCTTGGAAAGCGTAACAAGGCAATCCTCCTTATATATTTTGTTAATTTCCATAAGCCGTTCCTTTCAGTTACTGCTGTAAATTTAAAACCTTAATAAATACCTTTTGTAAATTCGGATAGAGATACGATATGTCACGGCTCAACATGTAGCCGTCCATTTCAGGTATCATTCTTCCATCCTTCTCGAACATGCTCCTGCATGTAAGCTTATCCGCATCTATATCATACGGGAGCTGAATGAAAAAGAGATACAAGTCCTTCTTCGGATTATACGCGGTAAAACCTATCGTCCTTATGCTTGTCTGAACTTGCGGAGGCAGCACAATATCCGTTTCCTCCTTAAGCTCACGAAGGCATGTTTCCAAATAAGTCCTATCACTGCCTTCTACATGACCCTTCGGTATATCCCAGTTGCCCGGCTTGCGGCTTCTTCCGGTCGGATGGCAAAGCAGATAGCCGCTTGGACATTCAATAATTAATCCTGCTGATAATGCTTTCATATTCCAATATTAACAATTATCCGTTTCATAGTAGTTATCAATGCCGACTATTGTAAAGTCTTCTTCCTTCCGATATGCAAAATGATTATACATATCGGAGAAGTCGATGAAGCGGTAGCCGACAATTGAATCAAGGAGACTGCCGATTTCCTTATTGTAGACTGCGGCAACGAAAGGCACTATATTCTCATCGCACCACTCATCGTCATTATATACGATACGGCATTCAACGATGATGGGCTTGCCGCTTCTGCCATACTTGCTGCGCATATCCTTGAACTTGACAAGAGTATCCCAGTACTGCGCCGAATTAATAATCGGGGCATCGCTGTTTCCCATAAGTATGCTTTCGCCATTGGTTGAGTTCCGCAGAATATCATGTTCTTCGAACTCTTCTTCATCTTCGGCATTATTCTCACGAGCCATCGCTTCATCGCTTAACTTCCTAAAACTCTTCTCAACGCAGCCCGTAAGCAAATCACCAAGTTCCGTCAGCGTAGGCTTCGAGTAGGTCTTGGATAAGGAATGCCTTCCGCCATCGGCTATGTATTCCTCCTTGTACGCGAATGACATCTTTCCGTTCTCGCCGCAGTACTCAACGAAGCCGCCTTCCCCGTACTCCCATTCCAAGTACGCACGAAAACGTGCAATAGCCATGCTTATCATATCGACGCTGTCATAATGCAGCGCACGGCTTCTATCTTCCGTCATGCATATCTGGTCGTTCTCGCACAGGTACATCCATTTGTACGGCTTATCGGGAGCCGTTATCCTGACCTGCGGAAGATACTCCCTGCTGACATTCAGCGTACCATCCGTATCATCCCTTACAATGTAGGACTCAACCTTTATTCTTGATTCAAATTCCATTGCAGTAGTCTTTTTAATGTTACGCCTTATTTATACGCCTAAAAATTACAATAATAGACCTGCGGGCAAAGCAGCCCTTCATCGCGCCACATTCTGACTGCGTTATCACGGTCATCAAATACGGCAAGGACATTATAGTACGGCTTGACGAACGACTCGTAAAGCTCCTTCTTCACATCGCACTCGGAACGCATATCCCCGCAGCCGCGCATAAGAAGCATGAAGTCGCTGAATCCGTTCTCCCTAATCCAGTTAATTGTCCTTTCACGGCAGTCACCCGTATCTTCACGCCCGCTGATGAACACGAGCATAGTCCTGTTATTCACGAACTGCTGAAGCAGCCTTTTCATACGCGGGTCGAAAGTATCACCGCCCACATTTTCATAATCATACGGGTCGCGCCCGTTGCGCAGCGCAATAGTCCCGTCTATATCGCACAGAATTACATCTTCCATATTGTCGTTATGACCTGCGATTTTACGCTTATCGCTGTAATACTCGCTGTACTGCTCAGGCTCATAAAGGCGGAAGAGCCTGAATATCCATTCGTCGCGCACGGGATTTTCACGCTTCTTATTTCTCGCAAGTGCATCAGCAAGGCTTACATCGAACTTCTTGAACTCTATATCAGCCCCGTATTCACGGGCGATATCCACCCACATGCGCACAACCGCCGGATTCAAGTTCATATCATCAACGACCACATTCTTATTCTGGTTCAGCGCATTAATGACCATATTGCGCTCCGTATCCTCAACAAAGCGTTCACGGCTTCCAATTATGGAATATTCCCCTTCGGCATCCGTGCCTCCGTTAGCCATATAGCCGCCGAGCATATTCCGTATGTCATCCTTATTGACACGGAACCAGACATCGCTGTCAAGGCTCTTCGCGAATGTTGTCTTGCCGCTTGCATAAAGCCCCTGCAATATCAGTAGTTTATTCTTCATCACTCAATCTCCTTTCCCATACCAATATATTGAATTTTTTTAATCAGCCGTTTATCCATCTTCCGAACTCGGCTTCGCTGAAGAAGCATCCGCACAGCGTATCCGCAATAATGCCGCCATCGGCATCACCGCCCAGCGCGCATCGCTTCTCGTCCAATAATGTAATTTCGTGATTTTCGGGAGTGCTCCATCCCCAAGGAAAGCAGTACGGGGAACCGCACGGAAGATACTCGCTTACGCGGAGCTTCCGGTATCTCCCTTCTTCTATATGGTAGCCGCCTATGCATATCTTATCGCAGCCGTCAATATCATTCCCATTAATGCCCTTGCTGAAAATGAAAACATCCATCCGCAGAAACGGAAACGCACGCGCTATCGCACGGCATTCGCCCCTAATGTCATCCCACGAAGGCATGCCTTCCAAATCAGCGAATGCATGCAGCGTGCCGTCCGGGTGACACCATCCGTGTACACCCCCTATGTAATCCGTGCATAAGTAGTCGTTGGCAAGATACTTAAGGGATAGGCAGTCGGACTTGCCGTATCCCGCTTCCGCCCAATGCCGCCTAATCGCTTCCCCTATGGCATCCGAACAGCCGTCGAACAGAAGAAGCCTATCCGTACGAAGAAGTATATCGCGCGCCTTCCGTGCATCAATCCTATCGCCGATTACCACGCACTGCGCTCCTTTTGTTATGCCGCCAAAACCAATGTACTTTATCATAGCAAAGACAATATATTGAAATCCGCAGCATATCCCTTCTTCCTATCCTATGTTCTATCTTATTAATATGGGGTTGAAAAATCCGCCGTAATCATTTGTGTCACAAATAATTGCAATTTCAAAATTAAAAATAATTCTGGATTTTGCTATTATTCTGATACACAAACGATTAGCAATTTATGCTACGCGGCGAATATATTGTGGAATCCGTTATAAATAATATGCATATTTCAATATATTACATGCGTTATGGAAAGTATAGCCGAAATAAGAAATAGGATGGAAGAGCTCCTTCGGCAGAAGGAGATGCTTGATGCGGAGCTTGGTGATGCAATGGTGGCGGCAATAAATGATGTGGCGAAGGAGAATCCCAACGCACTTAAGCGCACCGCAAAGAATGTATATGTCATGAATTTCTCCGACTTCGTGAACAAGCCGTGGAATGCGACCTACTTTGACTGGGAGAAATCAGCGGAGTTCATAATTAACTTCCTGAAGGACAAGCCGAAGAACGAATGGTGTGATGTACTCGGAGAACTTCTTAAGAAAGGGAACGATGACAGCATATATTTCGATAAGGCATATCATGTAAACGGCTACAGGTATGTCAACCGCCAGCCGATAAGCAGACGATTCATAGAACTCATAATTCAAAGACTGAAATAACATGAACGAGAAGCATACGGGAATTGTGAACGAAGTGATGAAGAAGTACTTCACGGACAGAAAATTCACTCAGGAAGAATATGATGCCGCATTAAATGTAGCCGCAATGGTAGCGGATGAAATGGAGAACGAAACGGATGCCCTTACCGAAGACATACTCGGCATGAAGTATACGATAAGAACTCTGCTTGCCGGTAACAAAATGCTCTCCGCCAAACTATCGGAGAGATTCAATGATGAAAATCTTAATGCATAAAATACTATGAAAGACCTACTCGGAGACAGAATGAAGCTCTATGAAGCCAATGCAGACCACAGGCTCGTCAGAAGGGTGCCTGTGATAATAAGAATAGATGGAAAGGCATTCCATACTTTCACAAAGTATTTCGACAAGCCTTTCGATGAGCTGTTCATGAAGGCTATGCACGAAACAACGAAGGCATTGTGCGAGCAGATACAATGCTGCAAGCTCGGTTACACGCAGAGCGATGAAATATCATTACTGCTTACGGACTATGAAACCGTGCAGACGCAGCCGTGGTTCGATAACAGAATTGAGAAAATGTGTTCCATTGCGGCATCAATGGCTACGCTTGCATTTAATCGCACGTTTGAAAAACTTGTTGAAAGTGCTTCTACTACCCATGCGGCAGAAAAGACCGCCATATACCGCAACGCTGTGCGCCGTGGCGGGCTATTTGATGCACGCGTATACAATGTGCCGAAAGACGATGTCACAAACTATTTTCTCTGGAGGCAGAACGATGCCACGAGAAACTCAATACTTGGCGTGGGGCAGTCGCAGTTCAGCCACAAGGCATTGCAGAATAAGTCGTGCAACGAAATACAGGATATGCTCTTCATGGAGAGAAGCATCAACTGGAATGATTACGGCACGAAGTACAAGAGGGGAGTCTGCGTGGTGCGCATGGAGAAGGAAGTCAACGGGGCTGTACGGCACGTCTGGACGGTAGATGAGAATATCCCGATATTCAAGGGCGAAGGACGTGAATATGTAGAACGATTTGTATTCCCAAATAATGACGAAAATGAACGCAAATAGTAATAATAACCATTGGGACAATCTTAAGAAGATTGCGAAGGATACATACCGCTGCGAATGGAAGCCGTCATGTCATGAATGCACTTTCTTCAATCACTCCATACTGATATGCACGCTGAATGAAATGCCCGTCAGGGCTGACATCGGTATCTGCGACGCATTCGAGCAGAATGCCCGTATGGATGGTATTCCCATGTTCATACGATAATTAATAAAAAAATAATATAAATATTGTATAATATAATTTGAAAACGATATGATACATATAATGAGAATTGACGAAATGGCTATAAGAAGTAAAGGTACGATAGATACCGCCGTTAAGAATAGGGATTATAAAAATTCCACCGAATATGCAAAAAAATTGATAGATAATGCTTTAGAAAATTTAGAAAATATAATTAAAGATTTCCCAACAGAAGATGCAATAGATGCCATTGATACCTACAATTACCTTAACGAAAAAGATATTCGTGACCGCGTATACGATACTAATGGAGTTGATAAGTATGATGTATATTTTATAAATACGAAAAATGCACAAAACCCATTTACACAACGAAGCGGATATAATACATTATCAGATAAAGCGGATTTGATTGCATTGCGCATTTACATGGATGACAATGGTGATTCACGATTATATCTCGGATATGATAAGACACTTAAAAATATAGTTATGTGGATAAATGAAGGATGGACAGAAAAAGACTATAGGGATTACACTTTTAATTCATTCATTGACCGTTGTAAAGCATTTGAAGAAACGGAAGATGCAATGTACGATTCAGTAGATGAAGAAGTCTATTTTGATATGCATGGTGAAGGTTGTGATTATGATTTTAGTTCCATCTATCAAGCAATAAAAGACGGAATGGACATTCTAAATAAATTTTTCAAAGAATTCTTTGAAAAGGTGGATAAATTAGCATAACGCAACATTCTAATTCACTTCAAATAAAAACATCAGCCCGATGATATCCATAGAATGTCATCGGGCTGATTGATTCATGCGAATGCATTTTTCTGCGAGTAGCAGAAAACGAATAATAAAAAAAAGAACGCACGGCTTGGGAATCCGTGCGCTCCGAATAACAAACAAAATATAAGATAACTAAACAAAATAAAAAATTATGTCCTAATACCTTTCCGCCATCTCATCGTCATCTATCTCACCCTTGTCAATCATCTCCGCCTCCTTGCCCAAGAACTTCAGGCACTTCAGCTTAAAGGCTTCAGCAATGCAGTCCCCGTCTATGCGGACGACTATGCCTTCGCGCGGAACCTTATTCTTGCAGAGAGGCTCATTCTGCTCCATGCAGAACTTCGTCTCCGTCTTGAGCCTTTTGAGGGCATTCGCACCCCAGTTCTCGTCCTTCGGTATATCGGGATAGAAATCAGCAAGCGAGCCGTGGAATAGAACAGGCAATGTCATGAGCCTTGACGATACATCCGCGCCCTTCGCCGCTTCGAGCCTGTCACGGAGGTCGTTGGTGAAGTCTATGACCTCATTCACGCTGAACTCCCTTGATACATACTTGTCGCGGTACTTGACCCTATATATCATAAGGGCTGATTCGCCTTGATTACAGCCGTAGTCAAAGTGCTTCTGTATAGCCTTGCCGCTTGGTTTATAACCCAATATCTCCCCATATATCGTAATATTACGCGGTATATAGCCGTTAAGCACGGAGTACCATTCGTCATATTCCGACTTGACCTTGAACTCGGTGTCATAGTCCACAAACGGATTCTGAATTATCTTTCTCGAAGAGTATATCGTGTCGTACCCCTTTTTCATGAAGCGAAGCCATTTCGGAAGTCTGTTGAACTTGCGTGCATACCACCCGCCGAATATTGGGACTTTGACATGTATGTTGCCAATGATAAAGCTGGTACCGTGACACTTAACTGAAATTGCCACATTGTCAAACGGCTGTAGCTTTTCGGGATTGCGCTCCAACTGATTCGTATCGTAATGGAATCGCAGTTCGCCCGGTATAAGCCTGTTCACCCTCTTAATCTGCTTTCCGCCGGCACCCCTGCTTCCATGTCCGTTGCACGCCATAGGCGGTACGAAAGCCTTGATGAACAACTTGCCGTTCACCTCGTCGAAATCCGTTCCGACAAGCTCTTCAAGTCCTTCGCTTGTGATATCAACGGATGTAAAGTTCTTCAGCTCTTCGAGCGAGAAGATATACCCCATTGAAAGTACTCCGCGCAACCTGACCATACGCACGCGCCCGTACTTGTTGAAGTAGCCCTTGCGTTCCTGGTCCGCGTTCAAAGTCTTTTCTTCAAATAACGAGTTGGCACGGAGGAACTCCGCGTCAATCTGGGACTCATTGGATGCATAGAACATGACATCACCTTCGTTCACTTGGTCTTTACGCACCACTATCTCGCGCCCGTTTATCTCCGTAGTGGCAAGGAAATCCGAACCCTCTACCGGATTCAACTTCCCTATCCTGACAATCGTGCAGCAGTACTCCGCACTCATGTTCTCCGATTGTGTAAATATATTACCCATACTCTATATTATTTCATATATGTACATTTTATTTGTGCAGATGCCGCCTGCACTTTTTAGCAGCCGAACTCCTTTTTAAGCAGTTCAACATAGTCAAGCTTCTCCCATGTGAAAAGCTCCACACTTCTTTGTATCTCGCATTCATCCCCTATGAAAGTCTTAACGACAGTTTCGGGCTTACGTCCGAAATGCCCGTATGCCGCAGTTTCGGAATACATAGGCTGGTCAAGTTTCAGCCGCTTCTGGATTGCGTGCGGAGTAAGCGGGAACAAGCCCTTGAGCCTTTCGGCAATTTCGCTATCGCACATATCAACATGCGCAGTCCCGTACGTATTGACATACACGCTTACAGGCTCGGCTACACCTATTGCGTATGCTATCTGAACAAGCATCTCATCGGCTATTCCCGCCGCCACCGCATTCTTTGCAATATGGCGTGCTGCGTATGCTGCGGAACGGTCAACCTTTGACGGGTCTTTGCCGCTGAATGCACCGCCTCCGTGTGCGCCCTTGCCTCCGTATGTATCAACAATTATCTTGCGACCCGTAAGTCCGCTGTCACCGGCAGGCCCGCCTATCACGAATTTGCCTGTCGGATTCACGAAGTACTTTATGCCGCCTTCCAAGTCACCCTTTCTGAAAAGCTCCGCAATATTCTTCGGCAGACCTTCCATTACGCGAGGAATAAGAATGGTTATTACATCACGCTCAATCGTATCGTGCATAAGCACATCGTTTTCAAGAAAATCATCATGCTGCGTTGATACCACTATGGTGTCTATCTTGTACGGCTTATCATTCTCGTCATACTCAATGGTTACCTGAGCCTTTGCATCCGGGCGCAAATAAGTCATTGCCTTGCCTTCCCTACGGATTGCCGAAAGCTCCATAAGTATCTTGTGCGCAAGATAAACGGGAGTAGGTATGTAATCGTCATTTTCATTAACGGCATAACCGAACATCATGCCCTGGTCGCCTGCACCCTGCTCGGCTTCGCTGCTGCGGTCAACGCCCATTGAAATGTCGGGGGACTGCTTATGTATTGCCGATACCACTCCGCACGAGTTTCCATCGAACATGTATTCGCCCTTATTGTAGCCGATATTATTGACCGTTCTGCGGACGACCTCCTGTATGTCAACATACGCCTTTGATGTGACCTCGCCTGCAACCACGGTAAGACCTGTAGTAACGAGTGTTTCACATGCCACCCTTGACTTTGAGTCCTGAGCCAGAAACTCATCAAGTATTGAATCCGATATCTGGTCGGCAACCTTATCGGGATGCCCTTCAGATACGCTTTCCGAAGTAAATAAATAATGACCTTTTTTCATATATGATATTAACTATTATTCCTTTAAAAGAACCATCTGCGGGCGTGGAACCCGCAGATGATATACAAAACAAACAATCAAAAAACAATTATGGATTTATTTCAAATCTATCATCGGCATGGAACCCGTACCCGTAACCTGCGGCATTACTCCGTTCCACTTCTCTATGGCATACTGCTGCACGAGTATCTGGTTCAATGATGCGGCGACCGTTCGGTTGTAGTATGCCTCGCCGTCGGCTTTTATTTTCAGGGCTTCCGCTTCCCCCTGCGCCTTCGCAACGGCTATCTTGGCATTGGCTTCAGCCTCCTTCACCTGATTCTCCGCTTTAAGAGCCGATTGTATCGCTGCATTCTTCGAGTCTATCATTGCACGCAGGGACGCTGGCGGTGTAATCTGCGAAGTAAATTCCGTCACCATAAAGCCTTCATTAGATAATGCCGTATCAAGCATTGTCCGCACCTCGCTTTCAAATCTTGCTCTATTGCCCATTATGCTATCGGATGTATATCTGTTTGCCGTTATCCTATACGCATCCTTTATGACCGTGAGCATATACCCGTCCTCTATCTCCTCAAGTGACTTGCGGTATTTCTGAAATATGTCTATCGCCCTATCCCTATTAATTTGGTACGCGATATTCGGGTCCATAGTGAACTCGGCTGCATCCTTCGTATTTACGGTAAACGGAGTGTAGTTCTTTCTCTGCACATAAGTGGGATATGTGTGCAGGTCTGTCGTTATCGGGCAGTACCAAGTATAGCCCGAAACTATTGTAGCGTCGAGCGTCCCCTGCTCGGTGAGACTCAACTTGTTGAACTTGATGCCGACTTCCGCCGTATCGACTTTCGAGCAGCGGGTTACAAAGCACATAACTAACATAAACAATGCAGCGATTATTACGCCTACGATTACTCTTGTTCTTCTTTCCATCTTTTAACTTTTTTTGTTTAGGACTTAAATATTATTCTCTATCGGGAATATATTGAATTTCTTATTTTTTTTTCAGAAAAACAATATAAATAATCATATAAAATGATTATCAGAATGGTTAAGACTTTCACGGAATACTTGTTAACGGAGAATAAGGGCGCAGTGGACGGAGTCGTGAACTTCATAAGATTGATGGCGCAGACCGCAAGCGGCAAGCAGAAGGAGTACTACGAGAATATGGCGAAGGACATAAAGCCCGTGCAGTGCGTTCCGCTATCGGATATATTCTCCCAGTCCGAAATACGCGAAATACGGAGCGTGGTAGCACCGAAAATAAAGTGCTGCTACGAGAACGCATACCACTTCGCATCAAGAATGCAGGAATCGCTCGGACGTGAAATCCTTTACTGCGAGGGCTACATGCTATTCCATGGACTGCCGATAGAGCATGCATTCAATAAGATAGATGGGCGGTATGTGGATATAACCGCAGAGCTTGCGCTGAAGGACGATGTCACCAAGAATGAATATGTGCTGACGGGCGAATGGGATGAGAATACCGCACTACGAGCAATGGCTGTGGACGGATGCTACGGATGCGTTTACCAGAAACTCTTTATGATTAACCACAAGGACAACATAAAGCAGTAATATGCGCGAAAGGATATTATAATTTCAATATATTACATGTCTGTATATGTAACCCTACTTAAAATGCAATAACATGCTTGAAGCAAAGCAAAGGTACGAATTTATCACAGGCGACTGCCTTACGGAAATGAAGAAGATGGACGATTGCTCCGTCAACTGCATAATAACTTCACCTCCGTACTGGTCGTTAAGGAAATACGACAATGCCGATGATGAAAACGAAATAGGGAACGAAGCCGACCACAAGGAATATGTAAGGGCTCTTACCTATGTCTTTACGGAGGCGAAGCGTGTGCTTTCCGATGACGGCTCGCTATGGCTCAATCTCGGCGATAAGTACAATAATAAGGCACTGATGGGATTGCCTTGGCGCGTGGCTCTATCGCTGATGGACAACGGCTGGATTCTTCGGAACGATGTTATCTGGAACCAATTGAGAGGCACGCAGAGCTGCAAGGACAGGCTTCGTGATATGTACGAGCATATCTTCCACTTCGTGAAATCCAAGAAGTATTACTATGATGCAGATGCCATAAAAATCAAGCCGGGTGCGAAGCCGAAGGAAGTGAACGGACGGATAATTTCGGCTACGGGTGTCAGCGGCATGAAATACCGCAGGATGATTACGGAAAGCACACTGCTGTCCGAAGCCGAAAAGAAAAATGCAACGGAAGCACTTGATGATGCCATCGCCAAAATGCAAAGCGGGGAGATAGTTGATTTCAGAATGGTCATACGCGGATGCCAGCGTGCATGGCATAGCAACGACTCGGCTATAAGCGGACGAGCAAAGGAACTGCAAGACAAAGGATTCTACATAGCGAAAATGAACGCATCGGGCTTCATGCCGAGCGATATATGGAACATAGTCCCCGAAGATACATGGCGGAAGGACTCACATTGCGCAGTATTCCCCGAAGAGCTTCTCCGCATTCCGATACTTGCGACTTGTCCCGTAGGCGGAGTGGTGCTTGACCCGTTCAGCGGAACGGGGACAACAGTGTCCGCTGCACTGAAGCTCGGAAGACGCGGGGTAGGCATAGACCTGAGTGAAGAATATAACGCGGTGGCGGAGAAAAGAGTGAAACAAATAGCGAATAAATTATTCTGATATAAAATGCTGAATAGAATATTGGCTGAAACAGCAAATTCTTTTAATTATAAATAATAATATAATATATTTTTTTGATTTATGGTACAGATACTTAAAATAAATGATTTTATAAATGAAAGCCGTGGTCAGCGTATTGGATTGCGCAAGACCAATAAGCCATTTGACCCGAACAATAACCAGTGGACACAGGCAAGGGACACAAGAAAAGAACGTGCGCATGAAATGACGCTTAAACGAGATACCGAAAGAGTACATAGACTTGTCAGTGATTTCTGGGACAAATCGGTAGAACTTGCCAAAATGAACGAAAGACTAAAAGAAAAAGAGGTAGGCTTTTATTTTAATACCACTGAACTTTGCTTCAAAGACCCAAATTGGAGCAGTGATGAAAACCCAGATTTTCTTTGTCGACTTTATATCGCAGAAAACAATAATAATTCCAATTATACAAGATTTAAAGCATATCTTGGTGGATGGTATACTGGAGCAATCGAAAATACTTCAAAGGAAACTCTATTAAGTTATATTTCAGTAGTTGACCCAAGCGATGAAGAAAAAAACGAACTTCCGGATGGTTCAACACTTATTGAAATAAATTTACCAAACGAGCCACAGCCATTTTATTACGAACCCTATACTGAAAATGGTCAAACGTTACAATATATAGAAGATGAATGTTCACCATTCATCGTCATTAATTATGAACTCGTAGATGATACCGAACCTATATCGGAAGGATTAGAAAAACTATTGGAAATGAATGGAGTAGAGTGGGATTATGATGAAAATTACCAATTACTCCTTATGAAAATAGATATGCGCAACGGCTTTAATAAATTTACAAAGGCACTGACATCATACTTGGATAGGTATTAAAAAATTATCCATAAAACATAAAAGGCGCATACCGAAAGATATGCGCCTTTTTATTTCAGCCGTACTTGGAATTACTCTTCATCTTCTTCGGTCTGAAGAACGAACTGCGAGTTGCATTCACCTGCATCCGACTTCCATTGGTATGATTCACCCATCGTCTTGCAGTATATTTCTCCGAACTCCTCGTTCAGTATAAGCTGCGAGTTCTCCCATGGATTAAGACGACCCTTGTAGTTCTTGTTAACCCAAATATCAACATAGTAACCTGTCCAGTTATCAACCTTCACTATGCAGCCGCCCCTTGAGAGTGCAGGGCGTTCCGTGAAGAACTCACTTGGGATAACATACTCGCTTTCAGCACCACGTGATTTAACAACGCGTGTTGCCGTAAGTATTTCCTGTGAAAATGCACATGCCGCAAAAGCAAGCATAAAAAGCAATAAAGCAATTTTTTTCATAATTCTTACGATAAAATATTCTGTCATTTATACAATGTTCGTGCCATAAACCATTTCGGAGCATTGGTCATATTCATTCCGTAATCCTTAACAATACGCATGTATTTCCTGATAATCTTCGGAACGAAGGTATCAATGATTCTAACAAGTATATTCCGTACACCTTCCTTGCCCGCCCCGTCAATATGATGCCCAAGATATCTTTTAGTCCACTTGGAATTAAGCGCAGCCATTGCATATTCCCAATCTTCATCGCTTATTGGGAACTTATCCCAATTATCAAGGGCATCGTAAAGGCTGTCCAAAATCATTACGGGCGATTGTCCGGCATTTATTCCCGTGGAGCATTCCTTATACCAATCGTATGGCTTGCTGCCGTATTCCGCCACATAATCGCTGACAAACAAAGCCCATTCGCGCAAGTAGGCATTACGCTCCGTTTCGCTGAACCAATATGTGCATTGGTCGAACATCACAAAAATATCATTAAGCGTCACTTCGTCAGGCTGACGGGATAGACGGACTATGCTTACAAGCGGGTCGTCATCCATAGAAAGCTCGGAATATCCCGAAGGCACGGTCATGAAGTCTTCGAGCGTCCCGCTCTTTCTTCTGGTACGGATTATCCAATCATCAAAGGCATGCTGGATTTCATGATTGAGCGTGTACTTAAGCGATGCATCATTAGAGCCGCCCACAGCCATGCTTATCTTCGCACATAGTTTGCCGTCCGATATTTCGGACTTTGACGGCATGTAGCACGCAACACCCTGGTATGCATTTGCTACCGTGCGCAATTCTATGTCCATTGATTTCAGCCACGCAGGAAGTTCGGATGACGATAGATGCAGAACTCCGCTGCGTTTGGATTTTATCTTATCCATCACAGCAAGAATCGTACTGCGCCAATCGTTCACATCATCGACCACTCCGTGCGACTCAATCATAAAGTCATATATCCTTTTAATGTGTGTCATCATATTATTTATACGGAACGGCAAAGAAAAAGGCAGGTGGAACTCCCACCCGCCGAAAATAAGCAGATACTATAAATGCTATTATATTACCATTATATTGACGGAGAAAGCCATTCGTACTCCTTAATCCATTTCTCCCTGACAGCCTTGCCGTATGCTTCGGGAGAGCCTGCCGCGAAATCATCCACACTTGAATATTTTTTCGCAGCCTTGTAGCATCTGTTGAATGTAAGGTAATACATGCGTTCGCTTCTTATCCACTCATAGCCGCTTATCCAATTATTCCGAGCCGCTATCTGATATGCCGCCGGTGATTCCTCTCGGAAGGCACGAAGCGTTGTGAAACGCTTTGCTTCGATGAAGCAGCGTTCACGAGTCCAATACAAGTGACCTTCGCTTGTGGCATCGCTGTAATCAATCAGCCACTTATAATCGGCAAGCCAGCCCATCTTGCGAGCCTTCTTGTACGCGCCCCTTGAAAAATGCCTGAAATCCGGCATATACGCATACTTGGTGCTTTCCTGATAGCATTTATCATAAGACCACTTGCCGCAGCCTTCCCTTTCAAGCCACGAATAATCCTTCAGCCATCCGTTCCTGCACGAAGCCCGGTAAGCCCTGCTGCTCAATTCCCTGAAATCCTTAAGCTTCGTGTATTTCTCCGCTTCCGCCAATGCACTCCCGTAAGTCCATTCGCGCTTTCCATTTGCATGCATATCCATCGTATCTCCGGCGGATAATAATATATCATCCGTTCCGTTGTATCTTGCAATATCGCATTCATTCATGCTTCCGTTCATAGTATTTACTGATTAATATCCGTACCAAGTATTTCTGAAATATACGACTTGTCGTTGCTTCTGCACTTCATGGCATCGCTTCCGCAGCATATCTCCTTTCCAAGCTCCATCCCCATCTTGACGAACTGACACAACCCGTTCATGTGCGGACATGTTGTCATACCGCATCTATCGGGGAAGCCTTCATTTCCGCCGCAATCGTTCTTATTCATAAAATCCAGTATGAAAGCCTTTATGATATAGAACTCCTCACATGCCGTATTCCGCCATTTTGCGGTCTCATACTCCAATGCGGATGATGGTATACGCTCCGATAATTTTTCCTTCGTATTCGGCTTTGATGCATCTATGCACTTATCTGCACTTGAAAGAAGATTAACGGCACGGTCAATTACAAGTTTCACCGCTTTGCCGCTGCCGAAGAAACGCATGTAATCCGCAAGAAGCCCTGAGCATTCCCTGCATCTCGCACCGAGATACAACATATAGCAATCGTGCGACCTATCGGTATCATCATACCCGGCATCCATGACGGTAGTCCAGACCGTATTGTTCGTCAATATTTCATGGCAGTTATTCATGACCATCGAAAATACGGAGTTATCACATTCAATGCCCGAAGCGATAAGGCTCTCGGCACGCTTCAAGTAGTCAATTATGGTTTCCGTTTCCTTCTTCATAATTAATCATCCAAGTGTTCATTCAATTTCTCTTCCACCCAATACGCTCCTCTGTTCTCGTAGTCTTCAAGCAGCGTTTCGTTAGCCTTCACTTCCACATTGAGCCTTTCTATTTCATTCCTCAGCTCCGTAGCCTTATCCTCGTTATACGCTTTGAGGACTTTCCTACACTGCTCCTTGCTTCGGCAGAATGTAATAAGCCCGTTGCTGTATGCCTTCGGAGTTTCAGCCACGACTTCGGGAAGGCTGCCGTAGATGACATAATCACTCTTCGCGCCGCCGACATACTTCCACGAAAGCTTTACGGCAGGCTTGTTCGTGTTAGTCGGGGTGTAATTCTCTATTGTGCATGGAAATACATTCATAGTGCCTTCCCCCCTTACGCAGACATAATATATGGCTGGTCTGTCCTTAAGTTCGACGCTTACGCGCTCCTTCATATATGCCGTCCTGTCAACCTCGCTCTGTGCGAGTTCACCGTCAATGTACGCACGCTTGTAGAGTTCGAGCTGTATATCGGACACATCCAAGCCCATATCCCCGGCATACTTCTTCACGCGCTCAATGTACTTCTCCGCACGCTCGCACATCGAAAGGTCACACATTCCAAAGGTGGTCAGTATGTGATTGGCGAAGCACATAACCTCATCCGGGTCATTGCTGATAAAACGGCTGTCCTGCCCGCCTTCGCGCATTCCGAGCGCAACCCTTACAGCCTCCACGACATCCCTTGCGAGCGACTCGTTCCTATTCTTCATCTCCACCGCATCGGCACTTACGCCGCAGTTGCCAAGATTTACTTCAAACATATCACCCCTTACATCGGAGTTAGCCGTATTAATATTCTTTTCCATAAATGTTTGTTTTTTATTTGTTAACTATGTATGATTTCATTTTTCTAACCTTTTCTTCCGGACGCTTGTATGTTTCATACAAATTGCCGTTAAATGTTTCGCCCCATTTTCTTTCAACCTCGTAATTTGGTCCAGCAACATAATTCTTATCAACAAATTGCAACTTGTTGTTTTCATCAACATACATTGTAGAAAAGTATGTTCCCTCGCCATAGCGGAAGCATTTGTTTTTGCAGCCAACCCTGCCTTTCCAATCAACACCTTCTTCGGTTGTATCTATTTCACAATTGCGGCATACAAGCCCGTTGCTTCTAACATTAAGAACCATATACAATACGGGCTCGGTTGTATTTAGGCGTGAAACGCATTCCTTCCAAACTCCATCCCAATCCTTGCCTTCCTGCTTGAGCAAGAACTTGAACAATGGCGTGTAATCGTACAAGCCGCTTCCGCTGTTATTGCATTTGGTATTCATACCGCGCTTCATTCCTTTCTTTGTATGGCGTGACCACGAACTGCGTTCATTAAGGTCAAAATCATAGTTCGGAAGCCCGTTGTGCGTGGTCTTGCTTACTTTCCTGTATAGCGGTTTCTTTTCCATACCTATTCGTTTTCTTTTGTTTCACTCTTGTTTTCATCCATCCAATCGTCAGGCATTGAAGTTTCGTCCCAGTAGTAGAAGTTGTTTGTCTCCCCAGCGATGAACTTATCAATAAGAACAATTGCCATTTTCATTCGTTCCTTTGTGTCAGCCAAGTTCCTGCACAAGTCATCCCTTGAGTCAAACTGGCACGGCTCAATTCTGTTTTTTCTGGGCATATAGTTGTCGCAGGTAGCGGTCTTGCCGTCATCCGAGCACCACGCCTGAACGACATAGTTGAGGTCGCCGAATGGAAGAAGTTTTCCCTCGTCAACACCGCACATTTCGTGAAACTTCCTTTCAGCCGCTTTTTCGGGGCTTTCGTTTTCGATGGGGCAACTATCCGCGTCATTGGAAACAGCCCCAGAAACAGCGTCAGAATTATCCGTATCGGCAATGTATTCATGATTCTTATTAAAGACTTCATTGGATTTGCGGATATCATAAACGACACAGGACACCGCACCAAGAAGCAACGCACCAATAATGCTGTAAAGGACATATTCGCCAATAATGGGCTTAAGCCAATTGGCAAGTGCCACAACGCATACAGAAACCATTATCGCACAGATGACGATGGCGAACGCTATGCAAATTGACTTTGTTATTTCATTCGACTTCTTCATAACCGTTCCTCCGACTATTTGGTTGTTTCGGCATCGCCGGTTCCGTCATGCCTTGTCTTGAGTTCAGTAGTAGTACCCCAAGTGCCCAAGTCACCACCCCCATACATAAGAGGGCAGTTTACACAATCATGATGCGGATTGCTGCAATGCGCCCAATCGCTGCAAGGTGCCTGATAATACGGAGCGATAATCGGCTGTATAGGATACGGAGCCGGAGCCGGGATGATTTCATCCAGCGCACTCTTGATGTCGTCAACTCTTCTTTTATCGACTTCGTATTCGTCACATACGATGTGAAATTCCATATCGTTACAAGCCGAATAAAGTATATCTGACCTGTATTCGCATTCGCTTTGCTGGTACTTTGTGCAATTTGCACAACATTTCTTAATACTCATAGCCATATTTTTATTTTACATTTACTTCAAATAACTCAACCGGTATTGTAATGCCTCTGTTTTTCCAAAGGCACTCGCCCAAGAACCACACCTTGCTTCCCGCAGGCAAATTCCACTTGCGGAGAATGCGACCAATTCTGCGGTTGGTCATTTTGCCCGTGTATTCCTTGTTGGTATTAGTCATATCCTCTTCGGGTGTGTATTCCTCCCACTTGTTGCTAACCTCGTTCCACCACATGCCCGAAACACTTATATGCCATTCGGTATCGCGGTCGGTTCCAAACTTAAAATGTGATTTTTTTCTCTTGAAATTCATACTTTCTTATGTTTTTGTTTCAATAATAATATATTGAAATTATAAGATATTTTGTTCGGCATGCATATTAAATCCCCGATGTAATGAACCGCACCCTTATATCAGGCTGCGAAGGCGTACGCCCTGATAGATATTCGGAACACGCAGCGCATACCTTCTCCGTATATTCATCCAGCCGTCCGATGGCTTCGCAGTCTTCCATGCTTCGCGGCTGCATGCACGCATCAGATTCCACAATCGGATTCAAGTCCATATTTATCATCTGCTCCAGTTCGGATTTGCGGAAACTCTCCATAAATACTTCATCTCCGCACCAGCCTATTAATGTTAACCATTCCATACAATGCATAATAAAAAAAAATGACGGGATACATTGGCTGCATCCCGTCATAAGTATATGAATTTATTTTGCACTATTCTTCCACAATGCGTTTTCGTCAGCGTTCGGCTTCGCTCCGTTCCTGAGCCATTCGGGAATAGCCTTGCCGTTGGCACGGCAGTAGTTCTCAATCAAGGTTTTCACATTGCTCTTGATATTGATTATCGTATTGTTCTTCAGCGTTCTGCCGTTCCTATTGTAGTTACGGAGCCAGTTGTCAAATAGCATCCAGTTGGTTGAAGTAACAATCCCGTATTCATCAGGAAGCTGGCTTTCACTAATGAATTCCTTGAAGTATCTCAGGCAATTGCTTCTTGTAACGAGTGTACTCTTCATAGACGACTCGTCATTGTTATTCTGCGTTTCAAGCATATCCGTCAAGGGAACGATGTTATACTTATGCTTCGCCGTAATCTTCTTCGCTTCGGCAATGAACTTTGTTACAAAGTTCTCCCTGCCTTCCTTTGAGTTCACGTGCTTCTTCGCAACTTCATAGAAAATACATGCAATTTCGTCAAGGCATCTATTTACTGCGATATTGTTTTCAAGCTCATCCTTGCTGTACGAAGTATCGCTGGTTATTGCACGACATTTGTCGTTATTCCAGAACATAGGCTCAATAGCCCAGCCGATATTCTTCTCACTCTTGACACCATCTATAAGAATATTGGCTAATATCTCCGATGGATGCTCATGCCCCGAATGCGTACGGAAGAACATCTCTATCTTATGTTCCCCGTCTTCCGATTTGACCACATATCGCTTTATTTCAAGCTTATCCCTGCGGCTCATCGTTGCAGGCTTCTTAATGCTGCGGTGGTGTCTCTTCTGTGGTTTGTACGGCTTGGCTTTCTCTTCATCGGCAACATGTGCGTATGCCGACATGGTATTGTACCGTTCTCCGATAAAATTAGTCGCATTTGCTATAAGCTCAAGAACGGGCTTCTTGGTTTCGTCATCCGTCTTCAGCCTGTTAACCCAATCGTTGAGTTCACGCAGATAGTAAATTCTGTGACGCAATGAATATTCATCTGCATTTTCAATGGAAATGACATTCTCAATTACGGAATGGAACAAGTTCGTCTTTATCAGAAGCATCAAGGTCTTTCTGATAAAGCCGTCATTCGATGTTTCATTCTGGCTTTCACACTGCTGCGCGCTTTCCCTGTTTTTCTTCCACTCCGAGAAAGGAGGGAGATTTCCTTTTTTCTTTTTGGACTCTTCGAAGTATTCCATAAGGAGTCCGCTATCCGTTTTCTGATTCATAGTAAAAACTTATTTTAATTAATATTAGAGTAATTCTCAATTTCCTTCTCGGTGATATCAAGGCATTCATCCACCTTCTTCAGTATATCAGCCTTCTTCTCCACGCTGTCGTCAAGCATCTCCACTCCGTGCTTAATATCAAGCAGATATTTGTTTGAGAGCTTTGCGCTTTCAAGATTATAGATGGTATCAGCTGAAATTATGGAACCGAGCATGTACCATATAGAGCCTGATTCAATAAGACGCTTGACAAGTTCGGGACTGAATGCGTTGCGTTCAAACTTTGCCGAATACTGCGTCATAGCGTCGCGCATGGTCTTGCGCTCTTCTTCCCCGCAATCGTACTCGAACGAAAACTCCTTGAATATGTCGCCAAGCAGCGTTTCCCACTCGTGTCCGACAAGCCCTATTTCCGTTATGGACTTCTGTTCATCATCCATATCGAAGAACGGCAGGCTTCTTCCATCCTTCATTATGCAGCCAAGGCACGAATGCTGGCTATGCCTTGAATCCATTTCATAATCAATCTTCACAGTATAGCCTTTCGCTATAAGCTCGTCCACATTCAGCGGACTCAATATCTGCAAGCTCTTTATCATATACTTATTTTTTTACAGTTTGAATTCCGTGTACATTGAAGTGCAGAATACATACATGTTCTTTCCCTTGACCTTCTTGAGAAGGCATCTGTTGCGCCTCGATATCTTGCGGAGCTTATCATGGAACTTTTCCTTGATGCCCGATACCGCTATTTCAAAAATGTAATGCATCGGTCTGTCCTTGAAGTCCTCGTGTTCGGAACGATTGAACATAACGCTATCAACCTTTGCTCCTGAACGAAGAGCCTTAACTTCCTTCAGAATTTGATTGTGCCTTTCCTCCACTGCTGCAAGCAGCTCCCTTTTTGGCAGGTTCTTGTAGTAACCTAATGTCTTCACTGTACTTTCCATGTTTATGTTTTTTAAGTGTTCTACATACAATATATTGAAATTATATGATTTTTTTACAATAATGTATCGTGAAAAATTCCTCCATTTATGGTGGAATATGAAACGATACTTCATTTCATTTATAATATATTGAAAATATTAAAATTTCATCTAACCTTGATTTTTAATGTAATGCTTTAATGTCTCTTCGCTTACATCGCCTACACTTGAACAGAAATAACCACGTGTCCATAGGTGATGCTTTCCGCTCCAGTACCACTTGCCCATATAGTCGAAATGTTCATGCCAAGCATAGTATGTCGATACCTGCTTTAACTTGTGTATAATATCGAACGGAGCACAAGTGGGTGTTGCTCGTATAAGAAAATGAATATGGTCGCATTTTACCCTGTCAATCTCCATAACTTCTATATACCATCTGGTCTGCATAGATTCCGCCTTCCTCATATATGCCTTTATGTCATTAACTATGCCGCCAAGCAACTTCTTTCTGTACTTGGTCGAGAATATGATATGGTAGCGGATTTTGAATTTCTCGTGGTTCAGGTGTTCGTAATCGTCTTTCATAATATATGTAAAAAATGAAATATATAAATATTTATAGAATATTATATTTTACATAGGATTTGACCGACGATGAAAAGATATTGAAGAACAAGACCATTTCGGAAACGAAACGGAATACAATAGCAAGGCATCAGGATATGTCATGCAAGACCTTTGATGTCAAAGTACAGCATAATGCGATTTCCGTAAAGCAGAAAGAAGCACTTGAACGAATATTCCTTGAACAGAAATGGTACAAGAATTACATACTTAACTGGTGCGAATCAAATCCAGAAAACAGACTTTCAAAGTTTGATACCCGACAGACCGCAATAGCAAAGAAGGACAAGGATATGAACGATGTGGATGTCCAAATCCAGTATCTTTCCGCACAGTCGAGGCAATGCTTGGTATCAAGAATGCTATCAAACATAAAAACAATAAAAGCATTATCAAGCAAAGGACACCAGAAAGGTGGCAGGTTAAAATACTCGAAGGAAGAAACCATAATAGACTTGAAACAATACGGCACAAGCCACAAGATAGTATCAGGCAGACGAATAAAGGTCGCTGGCATAAAGAAGCCGTTGCCTGTAAACGGTCTCAAGCAATTTATAGGCATAGAAGGTATCGAATATGCCAACGCAAGGCTCATACATCGTCCGAACGGATACTACATACAGTTTGTGTGCTATGTACCGAAAGAAACAAAAGAACCGTACATAGACGAAACCGTAGGCGTTGACTTTGGATGTGAAACATCATTCACCCTATCGAATGGAGAAAAGATAGATGTCAAGGTTCAAGAAAGCGACAGGCTGAAACGGCTACAGAGAGATTTAAGCCGAAAGAAGAAGGGGTCGAAGAACTTTGCCAGATGCGTCCGTAGCATTCGTAAGGAATACCAGAAAGTCACGAACAGGAAACTTGATGTTGCCAATAAGATTGTCCATAAGTTGTCATCCTATAAAATGTGCGTCATACAGGATGAGCAAATCAAACGATGGCATAAAGGGGGACACGGCAAAAAGGTTCAGCATTCCGTACTCGGAAAGGTCAAGGCTAAACTGAAATCCAAACTGAATGTTACAGTGCTTGGCAGATATGTTCCCACGACAAAAGTATGTACCGTATGTGGACAATATCACGATGAAATCAAACTATGGGACAGGGTTTTCAAGTGTGACTGCGGTGTATGTATGGACAGGGATGTCCACGCTGCGCGGAATATGGTATGGTTCTATGAAAACAATGTAGGTGTGGGACGCACCGATGTAAAGCGCGTGGAGATGCAGGCAATGATTGACAATGCAATCAGGCGTTGCAGTCAACCCGAATCGGTGAAGCGCGAAGCACCCGTTCTTTAGAACGGGGGTAGTTCACACGATATCCGTATTTTTAATTGCTCTTCCGAAGTATCGTGCCACATGGCACGATTAGTGGCACGATTACTCTTCATTTTGCGAATGAAATAATCCCTTCATATTGTCATCGAACTCCGTGCCAATGACATAGAAATTCTCCAAGCCTTCCAATTCGTAAGTAGTACCCTCGCTTGCCCCGCTTACCGGATTATTCTCCTTCAGCCTATTCCTGACAACATAAAGGTAACCGTACAGTGAAATATACGAAAAATTAGGAAACTTCTTCATACATTCCCTCCAACCTCTTGATTGTCTGTACGATACGACAACAAAACATCCTTCACCTTGTCCTTCGACATCTTTTTCGGTTCGTATGCCCCGTTGCCAAGTTGTTTTAAGAGTTTGTTGCGAAGCACGGCTTCACCGACTCTGTTTCTTATATTGACTGATGCGTTGTGGTCGGCATTGTCTTCGTGACCACACTCAACGCAACGGAAATCCTCCTGTGTCAGTCTGTTTCCATCGTCTATACATCCGCATATAGGGCACATCTTTGAAGTGTAATTTGAATGCACGGTTGAAACGGCTATATCGTAGTTACGGGCGATATGTTCTATCTCTTGCTTGAGGGAACTTATACCCAAGAACTTGACAATATCGTTAAAGTTGATACCATCAAGATTTTCATCAGTTACATACGACTTACCAAAGCCGTTGTCAAGGTTTTCCATTACAATATGCCTTACACCGCAGAGCATTAGGTTACGGCACATATTTGCTATCAACTGTTGCTCGGACTTGAGCATCTTGTTCCTTAATGTATCCAACTTCCATTGACTGCGTTTGCCGATGGTGTAGTTTGCGTCACACGACTTCAAGAAGTCTATATGCCGTTTCATACGGCAGTAGTCCTCGACCAGTTCCCTGTCGTAGTCGTAGGTCGTGCCGTCCGATACGCTGAACAGGTTGTGCTTTACATTCACATCAATACCAACGGTCTTGTCGGTATCGGTTATATCGGGTATATACCTTTCGCCGTCCTTGACCAAGTTAACCTTGACTTGCTTGTGCCACTCGTCAAACGAAACAACATACTCGTAGTCGTTGGATTTCTTTGCATAGTCGCTCATCGCTCCGTGATAGCCCTTGCTGAACTTTACTGGTATGTCCATTGACTTCCGTGTCGGGAAACTCAATGAGATAAAAGCGTTTATCTCCGAGTTGTAGTTCTTGTTGTAGGCAACAATCCGTTTCTTCCTTGAACGCCCAGCGAATGTAAGCGACTTGAACTCAATGGGCTTTGCATACCTTTTCAGTATGCGTCTGCGCAACGACGATGCAAGTTTCATCAGCCGTTCAAAACCGAACTTGCCACAGCAACGGGTGATGTTCTGGTAGAACTTCACTTTTTTCTCATCAAGTCTGCCATTGGTAAGTTGGGTGTTGATATACTCAAGCGTGTTCTCGTTCCCGTACCTCGCAAGGTAAGTCAAACAAACTGTCAGGTCAGTTGATTTTCGTTCAAGCCTTACACATTTCATATCACCTTTGATGTGTCCCTTGCAGTTGCGCTTGTAGAACTCGAAGCCAAGGAACGAAACCTTCTCGAACTTCATCCGTTTTGTTATTGCATCGAACTTGTTCTGGTAGGCATCGATGACTTGCTGGTAGAGTTGCTTGTCGAAGTTTGAGTTGATAGTTCCCTTGTACTTGCCGCGCATTTCCGTTACGAAGTTCAATGGGCTTACATCAAGGTAGTGCAAGATGTCCGAGCATATCTCTCGGCTGATTGAGTTCTTGTGTTCACGGATTGACACGGCAAGGTCGTACAACTCGTCATATTTTTGACGGGTCAAGTCGTCGCTTGCGAAGACCTTTGTGTATTTGCTTGCCGTGAACATAAGAAAAATTTTATATTATTGTTTTACAACCTTTATATTATACATCTTTTTATTATCATATATGTTAAAAATATAATTGCCATTGGGTAAATCTGAAATATCTATAATATCGCTCGGTAATAATTTTTCAATGCGCCTTATTGCTTGACCATTTATGTTGTAAATTTCCAATACGGCGTTCTTACAATTCTCAATAGTAAGGACTCCAGTAGAAGGATTCGGATAAACATTTAAAGTATTTGATTTTAACCATTCACCAACTTCCACAGTAACAGTATCATAAACATATATTGTGTCGTAAATATATATGGTGTCATATATGATAGTTGTTATTGTATCATATCTGTATATGGTATCATATATTATTAACTGTGGTCTATACGAAGTATCCTTTATACAACGAACTTGGAAATAATAGTTACTGTTACCATCATTGGGATAATTTATCTGTTGTGATTCACTTGTTATATTGACATACCCATCCGAAGTCCAGAAATCAGCAATGGTACTACTCAACACATCTGAAATAATCCAACTACCGTGAGTATCTGTAGTGGGACTGCAATAACCTCTTGGCTTAATTGAAAAATGACTTTGGTTATTATTTGACATTTGGCAACCAGCAGAACCACTTATATTATTTTCACTCCAAGATGTTGTGTCACATAATGCCTTTAACCAATATCCGTTTTGCCAATCATAAAGAGTAGTGTCCGATATTATATTCATTTGTAATTGAACAAAATCACTATTCGATGGTATTCTCCAACCATTAGGACAAATCTTTTTTGCCGTTTCTTTATTGTAATAATAATTACCATTTCTTTCAACAAAATCATTGTGAGATGTTACGCCCGTTACTACGCCATAAGCACTGTTTGGATTTGTCGTTAATACATTACCCAAACTATCAGTTTGAACTCTTATACATTCTTTCATCCAACCTTGATTGCCAATCTTTATGGTTGGAACAAGACCGCCGCTTGTAATAACATACGGTTCTTCTGGTATTGGGTTTTGTCCAAAACCCATAATGCTAACCACGCACAGCATTAACGCGATAAAAAACTTCTTCATAAACTTAAACTTTTAAATTAACATTATTTTTATTTTCACCAATCTTCTTTCTCCTGTCGGCACTGCGCTTCCCGTAGAACCGCCCCGAAAACGAAGCCAAGAGGCTCATCATATCGGCTGCGAGTTCCTCCGTGTCGGATACATCAACGCCGTTTATGACTATGACCTCGCATCCGTAACTCTCGAACATCTTCTTGATGAACTTGAACTGAAACCTTGTGAGTCTGTCCTTGTGTTCAACGACAAGTTTGTTCACCTTCCCTGCTATTATGAGGTCGGTCAGACGGACGAAACCGCTTCGGTTGTCGTTCAGACCGCTTCCCACATCCTTTATGATGTAGGTGATAAAAATGCCGTGCTTCGCACAGTATTCGCTCAACCTCTGCGACTGTCTGTCAAGGTCGCCCTTCTGCTTCTGCTCGTTGGATGATACCCTTGCGTATGTGGCGCACATTACGGGCGCATCGGGCTTCTTCTCGCCCTTGCCAATAAATCCGTCAAGGTCATCGGTATCGTACCGCCTGTGACCGCCCACGGTCTTCAACGGCTTGAGTTTTCCGTCAGCGTCCCACTTTCGGAGCGTGTCCTGTGATACATTCAGGTATTCGGCGGCATCCTTTATTTTCAGCAGTTTTCCCATTAGCCCTTCCCGTTTATTCTGTCAAGCGCACCGATGATTGTTTCCCTTGCGTTGTCAAGCAATGCTTGGAACTCCTCAACGGTTATGTCCTCGTCAATGTCGAATGTGTGTTCATACACATCTCCGTTGTCAAGCGTGTAGTTCGTCTTTGTTACTTCAATTACCTTCGGTTTCATTTCCTGTAATGACTTCTTTATTCTATTTATTTTCCGTTCCATATAATAAATATGTTAGACTTTGCAAAAGTAATAAAAAAGTTTCATAGAAAAAAATATTTTTTAATAATTTTTCTTAAAATTTTATTAAACAGTTAATAACCCTGCATATCGCAGAAGCAAGCGGACGCATAATAGTTGTCCTTCTCGTCGTTGTCGCTGAACGGATACATATCGGAGCGAAGTATGTCCCCGCTGTAAATATCGTTCCCGTTGCCATCTTCTCCGAGCAGCACTCCGAGAGTTTCCGGGTCTATCTCGTCCCAGTCTCCGAAGAAGTCATCGCAGTCGGTTTCGGCGTAGCCCGAATATATCCTGTGGCTCGTGCGGTTCCGGTACTCATCGTCAAGCCTTACATAGAAGCCGTGTACCCATTTCCTGTCCGAGCGTCTTTGCGCCCTGTACAAAATATCTTCCATATCGTTCAGTTTATAATTCTTATTCCCAACGCCCTTTCCGCGCCTGAAATGTATGCGCAGTAGAGAGCGTCATAAAGCCACTGCGGAGGATTGCCCGTAACAACCGAATGAGTACGGGCGTATTCCTTCGCATTAATTATTATATCTTCCACATCAGCCTTGCGTGCCATAATATCATATTCTGTAGAGAAACGGCTTGCTGCGGTCAATGCCATTATCGTCATCCGCAGTATACATGCTCATGCAGCTGTCCGTAGCAGAAGTCCATTCGCCAGCCTGCTTGCTTCCGAGTATGCCGCTTACATTAAGTGACACTTCATCAACCGCAAGATTGTGCTCCTTGCAGAAACCTATTATTTCATTCACAAGCGTATCATGGAGCTCCGCGAATGCATTATGCAGGTCTTTGCTGCGGTTACTCTCGATGTCGAATATGTTTTCCCAATAGTTATCCGAACCGACATAAGAATGCTCCTTTGTACTTTCATCAGCCCTATTGGGCAGACTATCCGAATACTCGAAGTTGTAATGAGTCTCCCCCTGACCATACTTGCAGTCCATCCGCCAATGATTATACTGATATATCGGCTCGCCGTCACTTGCCGTTCCAACGAATATTCCGTTGTTAAATATGAAATCCCCTATATAGTAGAACAAGTCTTCGGGAGGAAATATGCCACGGTCGTACCAGCGGTTCTTATAT